>Ga0136625_1000066_pt1 | contig 23958 bp, 23 predicted proteins | sample AntDrymUQ4832306_2_FD_104672 | JGI IMG/M metagenome (GOLD analysis project Ga0136625, IMG submission 104672) | Polar desert sand microbial communities from Dry Valleys, Antarctica - metaG UQ483 (23.06) | ecosystem: Environmental > Terrestrial > Soil > Desert | place: Antarctica: Dry Valley...
ACCCAGGCGCTGCTCGACCTCTACACCCTGCGCCGCCGCGCGGGCCGGCTCGAGGGCCTGAACGTGTGGATCGTCGGCGACGTGCTGCACAGCCGCGTGGCGCGCTCGAACATCCTCGCCTTCGGGCGCATGGGCTGCAAGGTCACCGTGTGTGGGCCGCCGACGCTGATCCCGCGCGGGGTGGAGTCGCTCGGCTGCGAGGTCCAGACGACGCTCGACCGGCTTGGCGAGGCAGATGTGGTCTACGCGCTGCGGATGCAGCACGAGCGCATGGACCAGCACTTCGTCCCGAGCCTGCGCGAGTACGCGGCGCGCTACCAGATCAACGGACGACGACTGGGCCCGTGCCAGGTGCTGATGCACCCCGGGCCGGTCAACCGCGGCGTGGAGCTGTCGGGCGAGGTCGTCGACTCGCCGCAGGCGGTCATCACGATGCAGGTCAAGTCCGGCGTCGTCGTGCGGATGGCCGTCCTCTACGAGGTGCTCGCCGGCGCGCGCGACGAGCACCCCGCTCCGCGCGCTCAGGCGCGCCAGCTCGCATGAGCACGCGCGAACGCGGCGCGCAGGCCCGGCTCGTGAGCGCGTCCGCACGGCCGGCGGACCTGCTGATCCGCGGCGCCCACGTGCTGGACCCGCGAAGCGCGATCGACGGCGCGCACGACGTGCTCGTGCGCGACGGCGAGATCGCCGCCATCGGCGTCCCGGGGACGATCGAAGCGCCCGACGGCTGCGAGCTGCTCGACGGGGCCGGACGCCACCTGTTCCCGGCATTCGTCGACCCCCACGTGCATCTGCGCACACCCGGTCAGGAGCACAAGGAGGACCTCGAGACCGGCACGCGCTCGGCGGCGGCCGGCGGGTACTGCGCGATCGTCGCGATGCCCAACACCGCGCCCGTCGTCGACTCGCCGCCGATTCTCGGCGCGCTGCTGGACGGCGCCGCCCGCGAGGCGCGCATTCCGGTCGGCTTCAGCGCCTGCATCACCCAGCAGATGGCCGGCCGCGAGCTGACCGAGATGGCCGAGCTGCGCGCGCTCGGCGCGGCGTGCTTCACCGACGACGGCCGGCCGGTGGTCGACGCCGGCGTGATGCGCCGCGCGCTGCAGTACCAGCGCCTGTGCGGTGGGGTGCTCGCCCTGCACGAGGAGGACCCGACGTTGTCGGGTGAGGGCGCGATGCACGAGGGCGCCGTCAGCGCCCTACTCGGAATCGCCGGGATCCCGAGCGTCAGCGAGTCGACGATGGTCGCGCGCGACTGCGCCCTGGCCCTCTACGAGGGCGGGCGGATCCACGTCCAGCACCTGTCGGCGCGCGAGTCCGTCGAGGTGGTCGCCGCGGCGAAGGCGGCCGGCGTCGCCGTCACCTGCGAGGCGAGCCCGCACCACCTGACGATGCTCGACGAGGACGTCCGCGAGCTGGACACCCGCCGCAAGATGAACCCGCCGCTGCGTGAGGCGGCCGACCGCGACGCGCTGATCGAAGGACTGCGAAGCGGCGCGATCGATTGCATCGCGACCGATCACGCGCCGCACGCGCGCGACGAGAAGGAAGTGCCTTTCGAGCGCGCGCCGATGGGAACGACGGGCCTTGAGACGGCGTTCGCGGCCGTCTACACCGACCTCGTGCTGCCTGGGACGCTGACGCTCCGGCTCGTCGTGGAGAAGCTCACCGCGGGTATGGGCTGCATCGACCTGCTCGTCCCGCGGATCGCCGTCGGCGAGGCGGCGAACCTCGTCTTCGTCGACCTCGGCGCGGAATGGGTCGTGGGGGAGGCCGGCTATGAGAGCCGCTCGGAGAACTGCGCCTTCGCGGGACGCAGGCTGCGCGGCCGCGTATTGCTGACGGTCGCCGCCGGCGCGGTCGCCTACCGCGAACGCTCGATCATGCTGAGCGCCGCATGACGAGTAACGTCGACCGAAGGTCCGAGCTTGCGAGGACCGCAGGGCGAAACCCCGGCTCGTCCGAGCTTGCGAGGACCGGAGGGCGAAATGCCTTCGTCCTCCTCGAAGACGGGACGCGCTTCGACGGCGTCGCCTGCGGCGCGCCGCAGGACGCGACCGGAGAGGTCGTCTTCACGACGGGCATGTCCGGCTATCAGGAGTCGGTCAGCGACCCGAGCTTCGCCAACCAGATCATCACGTTCACCTACCCGCACATCGGCAACTACGGCGTCAGCGCGGAGGCGATGGAGTCCGACCGCGTGTGGGCGCGCGCGGTGATCATGCGCGCCGCGATGAACACCGAGGACGCGCCCGGCGCCGAGCGCGGCTGGCTGGACTGGTTGCGCGACTGCGGCATCCCGGCGATCTCGGGCGTCGACACGCGCGCGCTCGTGCGCCACATCCGCGACGCCGGATCGATGCGCGGGGGGGTCTTCGCGGGATCGACGAGCGAGGCCGAGGCGATGGACCGCGTGCGTGCCGAGACGCCGATGGCGGGACTGGACCTCGCGCGCGTCGTCACGCCGGGTGAGATGACCGTCCACGGCTCCGGCGACGGGCCGCGCATCGCCGCGATCGACACCGGCATCAAGCTGTCGATCGTGCGCAACCTCGTGGCGCGCGGCGCGATCGTCGAGCTGCACCCGTGCAGCGCGGCGCCCGGCGATCTGCTCGCCAACGATCCCGACGCGATCTTCCTCGCCAACGGACCCGGCGACCCCGCGGCGCTGGACTACGTCGTCGACACGCTGCGTGAGCTGGTCGGGCGCAGGCCGACGTTCGGCATCTGCCTCGGCCATCAGCTGCTGTGCCGTGCCGTGGGCCTCGACACCTTCAAGCTCGCGTTCGGCCACCGCGGCGCCAACCATCCGGTGAAGGACCTGACGACCGGCAGGATCGAGATCACCTCCCAGAATCACGGCTTCGCGGTCCTCGGCCCCGGCGGCGAGCGCACGGTGGCCGCCGACGAGCCGGTGCGCTGGGAGACGGACTTCGGCGCCGCCCAGCTCAGCCACGTCAACCTCTATGACCGCACGGTCGAGGGCCTGACGCTGCTGGACGTCGCGGGCGCCACGGTCCAGTACCACCCCGAGGCGGGGCCCGGTCCCAACGACAGCCTGTACCTCTTCGACCGCTTCCTGAGCGAGATCGCGGAGGCCGTCTGAGTGCCTCGGCGCGACGACATCCAGCGCATCATGATCCTCGGCTCGGGGCCGATCGTCATCGGCCAGGCCGCCGAGTTCGACTACTCGGGCGTGCAGGCCTGCAAGGTCCTGCGCGAGGAGGGCTACGAGGTCGTGCTCGTCAACTCCAACCCGGCGACGATCATGACCGACCCCGAGTTCGCCGACGCGACCTACGTCGAGCCGCTGCTGCCCGGACCGGTGCGCCAGGTCATCGAGCGCGAGCGCCCCGACGCGCTGCTGGCGACGCTCGGCGGCCAGACGGCGCTGAACCTCGCCAAGACGCTGCACGAGGACGGCACGCTCGCCGAGTTCGGCGTCGAGCTGATCGGTGCGCGCTACGAGGCGATCTGCCGCGCCGAGGACCGCGACGAGTTCCGCACGACGATGCAGGCCGCCGGGCTGACGATGCCGCGCTCGGCGATCGCGACCACGGCGCAGGAGGCCGACGACGCGATGATCGACATCGGCCTGCCGATCATCGTGCGCCCCGCCTACACCTTGGGCGGGCGCGGCGGCGGGATCGCGCGCACGCCGGAGCAGTTTCGCGAGATCGTGCGCGGCGGCCTGGACGCGTCGCCGATCTCGCAGATCCTGCTCGACGAGTCGGTCATCGGCTGGGGCGAGTTCGAGCTGGAGGTCATGCGCGACCGCAACGACAACTGCGTGATCGTCTGCTCGATCGAGAACGTCGACGCGATGGGCGTGCACACCGGCGACAGCGTCACGGTCGCGCCGCAGCAGACGCTGCCCGACCGTCTCTACCAGCGCCTGCGCGACCAGGCGTTCGCGGTCATCCGCGCGGTCGGCGTGGAGACGGGCGGCTCCAACGTGCAGTTCGCCGTCAACGCGCAGACCGAGGAGATCATGGTCATCGAGATGAACCCGCGGGTCTCGCGGTCATCGGCGCTGGCCTCCAAGGCGACGGGCTTTCCGATCGCGAAGATCGCGGCCAGGCTGGCCGTCGGCTACGCGCTGGAGGAGATCGACAACGACATCACGCGCTGCACGCCGGCGTCGTTTGAGCCGACGATCGACTACGTCGTCGTCAAGTGGCCGCGCTTCGCCTTCGAGAAGTTCGCCGGCTCCGACCAGCGGCTGAGCACGCACATGAAGTCCGTCGGCGAGGCGATGGCGATCGGGCGCACCTTTCAGCAGGCCTTCGCCAAGGCGATGCGCAGCCGCGAGCTCGACGCCGCCGCGGACGTCGCCGGCACGTGCGAGGAGCTGCTGGCGCGCCTGGAGCGTCCCAGCAGCGAGCGCTACGACGTGATGCTCGCCGCCTTCGCCGCCGGTGCCGCGCCCGAGCAGGTCCACGCCGTCACGCACGTCGACCTGTGGTTCCTGCGCGAGCTGCGCGAGCTCGCGCTGGATCCCGCAGCGCCCTTCGAAGGCACGCGCAGCTACCGCGCGGTGGACACGTGCGCCGCGGAGTTCGCCGCCGAGACGCCGTACTTCTACTCCGGTACCGAGCGCGACGCGCAGGCCCGCCACGAGGTGCGACGCGGGGACCGGCCGAGCGTCGTGATCCTCGGCGCCGGCCCCAACCGCATCGGCCAGGGCATCGAGTTCGACTACTGCTGCGTGCACGCCGCGATGACCGTCCGCGCCTCGGGCCGCGACGCGGTGATGATCAACTGCAACCCCGAGACGGTCTCGACGGACTACGACACCTCCGACCGCCTGTACTTCGAGCCGCTGACACTCGACGACGTGCTCGGCGTCGTCGAGATTGAGCAGCCCGAGGGCGTGATCGTGCAGTTCGGCGGCCAGACGCCGCTGAAGCTCGCCGCCGGCCTGCAGGAGCGCGGGGTGCCGATCCTCGGCACGAGCGTCGACGCGATCGACCTCGCCGAGGATCGCGGGCGCTTCGGCGACCTGCTGGACCGTCTCGGCTACCTGGCGCCGCCGTACGCCACCGCGCACGGCGTCGACGAGGCGCTTGAGGCCAGCGCGCGCGTCGGCTTCCCGCTGCTCGTGCGCCCCAGCTACGTGCTCGGCGGCCGCGCGATGGAGATCGTCTACGACGACGCCGGGCTCGCCGACTACCTGCGGCGCACCGCCGCGCCGGCCGATACCCCGTTCGGGGCACGTGGTGGGCGGTCTCGCGAGATCTTCCTCGACCGCTTCCTGGAGAACGCCATCGAGCTCGACGTCGACGCCCTGTGCGACGGGCACGGCGTCTGGATCGGCGGGATCATGCAGCACGTCGAGGAGGCCGGCATCCACTCCGGCGACAGCGCCTGCGTGCTGCCGCCGCACTCGCTGGGCCCCGACATGCTCGAGGAGATCCGCAAGACGACGCGCGGCATCGCGCTCGCGCTCGGCACGCTCGGGCTGATCAACGTCCAGTACGCCGTCCACAACGGCGCGCTGTTCGTCATCGAGGCCAACCCGCGCGCCTCGCGCACGGTGCCGTTCGTCTCCAAGGCGATCGGGGTCGCGCTGGCGAAGATGGCCTGCCGGATCATGCTCGGCGAGCGCCTGGAGGACCTGGGCCTGCCGTCCGAGGAGATGCCCACCGATCACGTCTGCGTCAAGGAGGCGGTCCTGCCGTTCGACCGCTTCGCCGGGTCCGACGCGCTGCTGGGACCGGAGATGCGCTCGACGGGCGAGGTCATGGGGATCGCGCGCGACTTCCCGACGGCGTTCGCCAAAGCGCAGGCCGCCGCCGGCTCGATGCTGCCCGACGGCGGCACGGTGTTCATCACGGTCACCGACGGCGACAAGGCGGGCGCGTCGGGCATCGCCGCGCTGCTCGGCGACCTCGGCTTCCGCGTGGTGGCGACGGCCGGCACCGCGCAGGCGATCCGCGGGATGGGCGTCCGCGTGGACGCGGTGCTGGCGAAGATCGGCGCCGACGGCGACGCCCCGACGGTCACCGACTGCATCGAGGCGGGCGAGATCGACCTGATCGTCAACACGCCGACGGGCTCCGGCGCCCGCGCCGACGGTTGGGAGATCCGCCGCGCCGCCGTCGCGCGCGGCATCCCGTGCATCACGACGCTGTCCGGCGGCCACGCCGCCGCCCGGGCGATCGCGGCCGCGCGCGGGGGCGCGCCGCAGGTGCTGTCGCTGCAGCAGATCCATCGCGAGCGCTCGACGAGGGTGTCGTGAGGACGCAGGCGCCATTCGGCCGGCGTCGCGTGGCGATCACCGGCGCCGAGGACGTCGGCGCCTATCGCGTCCTGCACGCCGCCGACCTCGACGGGCCGGTCCCACAGCCCGGCCAGTTCTACATGCTCGCGACGGTGCTCGGCTGGGGCGCCGGCCAGGACGACCGCCCCTTCCTGCCGCGCGCGCTGTCGTTTCTCGGCGCCGCGGAGGGCCAGCTGAGCTTCATGCTCGAGGACGTCGGGCCGGGCACGCGGCGCCTGTGCGCCCTGGCCGCCGGCGACGAGCTGTGGCTGACCGGGCCGCTGGGCAACGGCTTCGCCGCGCCGGCGCACGGCCGGCGGGCGATCCTCGCCGGCGGAGGGGTCGGGATCCCGCCTCTGGCGGCCTGGGCGGCCGCGCTTGCAGACCTCGGCGTCGCGGCGTGCGCGGTGCTCGGCTTCCGCGACGCCGAGCACGCGCGGGGAGCGCAGCTGCTCGATGCGCGCTGCCCGCGGACCGTCGCCACCGACGACGGCTCCGCCGGCCACCACGGCCTCGTCACCGACCTGCTGTCGGCGCAGCTGGACGGCGACGCGGAGGCCGAGGTCTACGCCTGCGGCCCGCCGCGCATGCTCGAGGCGGTGCGGGCGCTGTGCGCCGCCCGCGGCGTCCCGGCCCAGCTCGCGCTGGAGGCCGGGATGGCGTGCGGGTTCGGCGCCTGCTTCGGCTGCGTCGTGGCGGTGCGCGGCGGCGGCTACGCTCGCGTCTGCGTCGACGGCCCGGTGCTCGACGCGGACCGCCTCGACGCCGTGCCGGTCCATTGATCGACTTCTGCGGCATCGCGCTCGCGCATCCGATCGTCAACGGCTCGGGCACGTTCGACGCGATCGCCGCGCGGCAAGCGTTCGGCGACGCGCTGCTTGCAGACTTCCCGTTCAGCGCGTTCGTCTCAAAGACGATCACGCTGAGCCCGCGCGAGGGCAACCCGCCGCCGCGGCTGTGGGAGGCCCAGGCGGGCATGATCAACTCGATCGGACTGCCCAACCGCGGCCTGCGCGGGTATCTCGAACACGACCTGCCGCAGCTCGCGGCGCTCGGCGTGCCGCTGATCACGAACGTCATGGGCTCGACGGCCGCAGAGGTCGCAGCGCTCGTCGAGGGGGTCGACGAGCGCCCCGAGATCGCCGCGATCGAGCTCAACGTCTCTTGCCCGAACGTCGCGACGGGCCTGGACATCGGCGCCGATCCCGCCTCGCTCGGCGCGCTCGTGCGCGCCGTGCGTCCGCTGACGCGCAAGGTCCTGATCGTCAAGCTCACGCCCAACAGCGCCGACGTCGCGGCCGTCGCGCTGGCGGCCGAGTTCGAGGGCGCGGACGCCCTCTCGCTGATCAACACGCTGCGGGCCGGCGCGCTGGCGCCCGGCAGCGAGGCGCCCTGGCTGGGCGGTGTCACGGGGGGCCTATCGGGTCCGGCGATCCGGTCGGTTGCCCTCGCGCAGGTTGGCGCGGTGGCTCGCCGGGTAGCCCTACCGATCGTCGGAATGGGCGGCGTGGCGTCGGGCTCGCACGCGCGAGATCTGCTGAGTGTAGGGGCAACGCTTGTCGCCTTGGGAACCGAGAGCTTCCGCGATCCGGCGGCTGGCTCGCGCATCGCGCGTGAACTGAAATCCCTGCAAATTGCGGGATCAGGCTCGACCACGCTGAATGAAGCTGAAGCTCAGGTCGAGGTAGATACGAATTGCACCGATTCGCGCTGATTGAGGTTGCAGCGCGGAAGTGAAGATGTAGTATCGCGCCGGTCGCATGCCGCCCCCCTCTGACACCGCAACGAAGCACTCGGCGGCCCCCGAGCGTTCGCTCACCCAGCGCCTGGACGCCCTCGGGCGCGCCAACGTCGTGCGGAGCAAGCGCGCCACGCTCAAGCGCGACCTCAAGGCCGGACGCTGCTCGATCCAGACGCTGCTGACCGACCCCCCGGACTACATCGAGACCGCCAAGGTCTTCGACATGCTGCTCGCGGTACCCAAGTACGGGCGCGTGAAGGTCAACAAGGTCCTGACGCAGTGCCGCATCTCGCCGAGCAAGACGATCGGCGGCCTGTCGCAGCGCCAGCGCGACGAGCTCGTCTCGCTGCTGCGTCGCTAGAGGCACGGAGGCCGTGCCCCGCGCCGTGGTGATCACGGGCCCCTCCGGCGTCGGAAAGGGCACGCTGATCCGGTCGCTGCGCGAGCGCATGCCCGAGCTGCAGCTGTCGATCTCGGCGACGACGCGGATGCCGCGGGCAGGGGAGACGCAGGGCGTCGACTACCACTTCATGTCCGAGGCGCAGTTCGAGCGCCACGTGATTGCCGGCGACTTCGTCGAGCACGCCGCCTACGCTGGCGCCCGCTACGGCACGCTGCGCTCCGAGCTTCAGACGCGGCGCGCGTCGGGCAAGCCCGTGCTGCTGGAGATCGAGGTACAAGGCGCGCGCCAGGTGCGCGAGACGATGCCCGAGGCGATCCAGGTCTTCATCGCGCCGCCGTCGCTGGACGCGCTGCGAGCGCGCCTGGTCGGCCGCGGCGCCGACGAGCCCGACCAGGTCGAGGCGCGGATGCGCACCGCCGAGCGCGAGCTGGACGCGCAGGGCGAGTTCGCCCATGTCGTCGTCAACGACCGCCTGGAGGACGCCGTCGAAGCGCTCGCGTCCGTCGTCGACGGGGCGACTGCGACGCGGTGACCCGCCGGGTAGCGCGCCCGTGCGCCCGCTACCCTTGGGCGCATGATCTCTCCTCGCATCGACCGCCTCCTCGAGAACGTCGACTCCAACTACGCCTCCGTGCTCGTCGCCGCCAAGCGGGCCCGTCAGATCAACTCCTACTACCACAACCTCGGCGAGGGGACCTTCGACGAGTTCCCGCCCCCGATGGTCGACACCGGCTCCAAGAACTACCTCACGATCGCACTCGAGGAAGTCGCCGCCGGCAAGATCAAGTACCAGTACCGCTAGCCCCACGCGTGGTCCATCCTGTAAGTCCGTGTGCGCTTGGGCGGTCGCTGGCGCCGGCTGGCAAGGACGCAGTGAGGGAGTGGCCCTCCAGGGCCATGACCGAGCGAGGACGCCGCCAGTCGGTGATCAGCGGCCGATCCAAGCGTGCGCGGATTTGCAGGATGGGCCACTAGCGCCATGGCCCGCATCCTGCTCGGCATCAGCGGTGGGATCGCGGCGTACAAGGCGCTCGAGCTCGTGCGCCTGGCGACCGCGGCCGGTCATGCCGTGCGCGCGATCCAGACGCCAGCCAGCACGCGCTTCGTCGGCGCGGCCTCCTTCGCCGCGCTGACGGGGGCCCCGGTGCTGATCGAGGAGTTCGCGCGCGATCCGGCGCGCGGCGCCTTCCCGGGACAGCCGGTCCCCGACCATGATCCGCTGAGCCACCTCGAGCTCGTCGCAAATGCCGACGTGCTCGTCGTCGCCCCGGCCTCCGCGAACACGATCGCCAAGCTCGCTGCCGGCCTCGCCGACAACCTGCTGACCAGCGCCGCGCTCGCCGCGCGCTGCCCGCTGCTCGTCGCGCCCGCGATGAACGACGCGATGTGGCTGCATCCCGCGACGCAGGCGAACGTTGCGACGCTGCGCGATCGCGGCGCGACGGTACTCCAGCCGGGCACCGGCCGACTGGCATCTCACGGCGAGGCCGGGACCGGTCGCCTACCCGAGCCCGCCGTGCTGCTGGGCGCGATCGAGTCGCTCCTGCCGGGCGCGGCGCCGCCATCCGATGGACGTCAGCCGCACCTTGTCGGCCTGCGCGTGCTCGTCACCGCCGGCGGCACGCGCGAGCCGATCGACGCCGTGCGCTTCGTCGGCAATCGCTCCTCGGGGCGGATGGGCTTCGCGCTCGCCGAGCACGCTGCCACGCTCGGCGCGGAGGTGACCGTCGTCGCCGCGAACGTCGCGCTCGCACGCGACGAGCGCGTGACCTACATCGACGTCGAGACTGCCGCCCAGCTGCAGGAGGCGTGCGCCGCGGCGTTCGAGCGCTCGGACATCCTGCTGATGGCGGCCGCGATCGCCGACTTCCGGCCCGCGCGCAGCTTCGCGGGCAAGCTGAAGAAGTCCGGCGACGAGCGCATGCGCGTGGACCTGGAGCGCACGCCGGACATCCTCGCCGGCCTGGCGAACATGCGCCGTGCCGACCAGACACTCGTCGGCTTCGCCGCCGAACACGGGGAGGGGGCGATCGAGCACGGCCGCGAGAAGCTTGCGCGCAAGCGCGTGGACGCGGTCGTCGTCAACGACATCGCCCGCGCGGACATCGGCTTCGAATCGGCCGACAACGAGGTCACGATCCTCAGCGCGCGGGGCGAGACGCATGTCGCCCGCGCCTCGAAGGCCGACGTGGCGCGTGCGGTGCTCGACGCGGTGCTCGCCCTGCGCGCGGCCGAGCAGACGTCCGACCCCGCCGCCTGAAGCGCCGGCGGTCGGCCCGGGGACCAAGGGTCCGTCTGCGAACAAGATGCCGGTTTCGACGCCGATCCGCGGCGCTGGACGCCAGACGAACCCTAAGCTCGATCGCATGGCGGCGGACGACCTCTACGAGCTCTTTCAGAACGGCATGCGCCTGCTCGAGGAGCGCGACTTCCACGCCGCCGCCGTGCCGCTCGCGCGCGTACGCGACTGCGAGCCCGACAAGACGTCGATCCGCGAGGCGCTCGGCCGCGCCCTGTTCGGCTCGCAGCGCTACAGCGAGGCGGTCACGGAGTTCGAGGCCGTCGTCGAGCGCGCGCCCACCAACGACTACGCGCTGTTCTGCCTCGGCCGCTGCCTGCAGCAGCTCGGCCGCCACGGCGAGGCACGCAAGCCGCTGGCGCTGGCCTGCTGCCTGCGTCCCGAGCGTGCCGACTACCGCGTGTATCGCGATCGGGCTCGCGCCCGCGCGGCGTAGGCCGCCGGCGCTCAGATCGGTGCCCGTGGCGGACTGGGCGCCACGCTACGCGGTGCTATCCTCGAAGCACAGCTTTCGCACCGGCCGTCGGCCGGTGGCAGGACCGAAAGTGGGCGTCGCCCACTTTTTTTGTTGGCAAATACGGAGATGTTCCTGTGAGCACGATGCAATCCGATATCGAGGCCCGGCTCGCCGCCAGCGAGCCCGATGTCGAGGTGCTGCTGGCGGAGGTGCTGGGTGGTCACACCCTGCGCCTGTTCATCGACCATCCCGACGGCGTGACGCTCGGGCTGTGCGAGCGCGTGACCCACGCCCTGTCGGATCTGCGTGAGCGCTACGCGCTGGAGGTCTCCTCTCCCGGAACCGAGCGCCCGCTCTCAAAGCCCCAGCATTTCCAGCGCTTTCTCGGCCGCCGTGCCCGCGTTCGCACGCGGGGCGACGTGCCCGTCGGCGACGACGCGGCCGAGCGGCGACGCTCGTTCACCGGGGAGCTCGTCGGCGCGTCGGAGGACGAGGTGACGATCGCGGCCGACGGCTGCATGGTCGCGATCCCGTACGCGGAGATCCAGCGTTCGACCCTGATCGAGGAGTAGCGCAGTGCGCACCCGGACTCACAGGAGGAGTGTCTGATGTCCCGCGAGATCCTTGATGCGATGACGGTGCTCGGGCGCGAGAAGGGCATCGCTCCGGAGAAGCTGCGGGTGGCGCTCGAGGACGCGCTGCTGTCGGCCTACAAGAAGCAGCCCGACAGCGCCAAGTACGCGCGCGTCGAGCTCGATCCCGAGACGGCCGACTTCCGCGTGATCGAGCTGATCATCCCCGAGCGCCTGGAAGCGCACCTGATCGTGGAGACGATTGACGAGGGCACCGTCTACGACCCCGAGACGGGCGACATGATCGAGCCGTCCGATCCCGAGATCGACCCCGCGAAGTTCGCCGAGTACAAGGATCAGATCGCCGAGCAGGACGTCACCCCCGGCGACTTCGGGCGGATCGCGGCGCAGACCGCCAAGCAGGTCATCCTGCAGCGTGTCCGCGAGGCCGAGCGCGACATGATGTTCGAGGAGTACCGCGACCGCGTCGGCGAGCTGATCACCGGCATCGTCCAGCAGTCCGACAGCCGCTACACGCTCGTGCAGCTGCGCGAGCGCGTGGAGGCGCTGCTGCCGAAGTCCGAGCAGGTCGAGGGCGAGCGCTACGACCATTCCCAGCGCGTGAAGGCCGTCATCAAAGAGGTCTCCGCGTCGACGAAGGGCCCCGCGATCATCGTCAGCCGCCGCGACCCCGAGCTCATCAAGAAGCTCTTCGAGCTGGAGGTCCCCGAGATCGCCGACGGGCTCGTGGAGATCGCCAACGTCGCCCGCGAGCCGGGGTACCGCTCGAAGATCGCGGTCGTCTCGCATGCCGACGGGGTCGACCCGGTCGGCGCCTGCGTCGGGCCGCGGGGCTCGCGCGTGCGGATGGTCGTCTCCGAGCTGCGCGGCGAGAAGATCGACATCATCCCCTACAACGACGAGCCCGCCCGCTTCGTCGCCAAGGCTCTGTCTCCCGCACGCGTGCGAGAGGTGCTCGTCGACGACGAGGGCAAGCAGGCGACGGTCATCGTGCCCGACGACCAGCTGTCGCTGGCGATCGGTCGCGAGGGCCAGAACGCGCGCCTCGCCGCGCGGCTGACGGGCTGGCGCATCGACATCAAGTCCGAGACCGAGTTCGCCGAGGAGGAGCACGAGCAGGGCTACGAGGAGGAGGAGACCCAGGGTCGCTGCGCGGCGGTCATGTCGACCGGCCGGCGCTGCCCCAACGCCGCCCTGCCCAGCTCGCGCTACTGCGGCCTGGATTCCCACCAGGCGCTCGCCGATCAGCCGACCGACGAGGTCGCACCCTCCGACGAGGAGCCCGAGCTACCCGGCGACGGCGGGGCCCAGGCCACCGTCGCGCCGGTCGAGGTCCCAGTCGAGGACGCGCTGGACCCCTCGCGCGAGCAAGAGGCATCCTGATCGCCGCTGCGATGCGACGCTGCGTCGGCTGCGGCGTGCGCGCGGAGAAGTCCGCCCTGCGGCGCTTCGTGCTCGTCGCCGGTCGGGTCGAGGCCGATCCCGCGATGCGCAGGCCGGGTCGCGGCGCGTACGTCTGCGATCGGGCCTGTGCCGAGCGCGCGGTCGCTCGCTCAGGCTTCGCGCGCGCGTTTCGCAGCGCCGTGCGAATCGATGCCGACCTCGTAGACTCACTCTGATGGCCAAGGTCCGCGTCCACGAACTCGCCAAGACGCACAACATGTCCTCCAAGGACGTGCTCGCGAAGCTGCGTTCGGCCGGGATCGCCGTCAAGGCGCCCGCCTCGGCGGTCGATGTCGACCAGGCGGCTGCGGCGATCGAAGGACGGCCGCTGCCAACCAACGGCGCCGCCGCCGAGCCCGCGAAGCCTGCCGAGCCGGCGCCGACGCCGGTGACGATCCGCCGCGGCCCGCCGCCGGCGCCGGCGATCTCCGACCGGCCCCCGGCCTCGGTGCGCGGTCGCGGCTCCGCGGCGCCGGACGACAAGAAGGCGGCCGGGCAGGCCGATCCAGCCGCCAAGCCGCCTGCCGCCAGCGGCGAGCAGCCGCCCGTCTCCGGTGGCGACGCCGCCAAGCAGCGTCCGACGCGCTCCTCGCTGTCGGGCGAGCGCGCCCCCGGAGCCCCCGGTCCCGGCGGCCGGCGGCGCGTCGTGATCGACTCGCAGGCCTCGCGGCGCACGCCCGGCCAGCAGTCCCAGCCTCCCCGCCGCCAGCGTCGCGGCCGCCGCAGGCGCGGCACCTACGACGACACCGTGCGCCCGCTGGACGAAACTGCCGCGACGCACACCGATCTCGTGCGCATCAACTCGGGCTCGACGGTCAAGGACATCGCCGAGTCGATGGGCGTGCCGGTGCCGGAGATCATCAAGAAGCTCATGATGCTCGGCCAGATGGCGACGCTCACCCAGACGCTGCCCGACGACGCCGTGCACGTCCTCGCCGAGGAGTTCGGCAAGGAGGTCGAGATCGTCCACGCCGCCGACGACGTCGAGACCGAGCAGGTCTTCGAGGACGCCGAGGAGGATCTCACCGAGCGCCCGCCCGTGATCACGATCATGGGTCATGTCGACCACGGCAAGACCTCGCTGCTCGACGCGATCCGCTCGACGGAGGTCGTCGCCGGGGAGGCCGGCGGCATCACCCAGCACATCGGCGCCTACCAGGTCCATCACAACGGCAAGCTCGTGACGTTCCTCGACACGCCCGGCCACGAGGCCTTCACGGCGATGCGCGCCCGCGGCGCCCGCGTGACCGACATAGCGGTCATCGTCGTCGCCGCCGACGACGGCGTGAAGCCCCAGACGGCGGAGGCGATCGATCACGCCAAGGCCGCCGACGTGCCGATCGTCGTCGCCGTCAACAAGGTCGACAAGGAGGGCGCGGACCCCGCTCGGGTGCGCACCGAGATGACCACGCGCGGGCTGCAGCCGGTGGAGTGGGGCGGCGAGACGGAATTCGTCGACGTCTCCGCCAAGACAAAGGTCGGCCTCGACGAGCTGCTTGACACCCTGCAGGTCGTCGCCGAGGTCGAGGAGCTCAAGGCCAACTCCGGCGCTCCGGCGTCGGGCATCGTCGTGGAGTCCAAGCTCGATCCGGGCCGCGGTCCGGTCGTCACGATCCTCATCCAGCGCGGCACGCTGCGCGTCGGCGATGCCCTCGTCGCGGGCGCACACTGGGGGCGCGTGCGCGCGATGCACGACTTCACCGGCAAGCGGCTGAAGGAGGCTCACCCCGGCGACCCGGTCGAGGCGCTGGGCTTCGACGGCGTGCCCGAGGCCGGCGAGCTCGTCCGCGCGGTCGAGAACGATCGCCGCGCGCGCCAGCTCGCCCACGAGCGCGAGCAGCGCCTCAAGCAGGAGCAGCACGCGCGTCGCTCGGGCCGCAAGCGCTCGCTGGAGGACATCTTCAAGGACATCCAGACGGGTGAGCTCAAGGAGCTCAACCTGCTCGTCAAGGCCGACGTCGCGGGCTCCGCCGAGGCGCTGGAGGACGAGATCGCCAAGCTGCCCCAGGACGAGGTCGCGGTCAACATCATCCGCAGCGGCGTCGGCGGTATCAACGAGTCCGACGTCATGCTCGCGGCCGCGTCGGAGGCGATCATCATCGGCTTCAACGTGCGGCCCGTCGGCGATGCGCGCTCGGTCGCCGAGCGCGAGGGCGTGGACATCCGCAGCTACACGGTGATCTACAAGGTGCTCGACGAGCTGCGCGCCGCGATGGAGGGCATGCTCGAGCCCGAGGAGGTCGAGGACTCCGTCGGCACCGTTGAGATCCGCCAGATCTTCCGCGCATCGAAGATCGGGATCATCGCCGGGTCCTATGTCACCGACGGCAAGATCACGCGCGGCGCCAAGACGCGCCTGGTGCGCGATGGCACGATCGTCTACGACGGCGAGATCGCGTCGCTGCGACGCGTCTCCGAGGATGTGCGCGAGGTCGCTTCGGGCTTCGAGTGCGGCATCGTGCTGCGCAACTTCCAGGACGTCAAGGAGGGCGATGTGCTCGAGGTCTACGAGACACGCAAGGTCGACCGAGCACTGGCGTAGGCGCGCTCGTGGCCGACGCGTACGTCGCGCTGCTGCTGGTCCACCTGCACTTTCCGCAGGCCGGCTCGCTGAAGGCCAAGCGCAAGGATCTGGCGTCGGTCAAGGCCCAGCTGCAGGGCCGCATGGGCGTGGCCGTCGCCGAGGTCGACCATCAGGACCTCTGGCAGCGATCGACGCTCGCGGCGGCGCTGACCAGCGGCTCGCTGGGCGTGCTGGAGCGCGCGGTCGACGGCGTGGAGCGCTTTCTGCTGGACCGTTTCCCAGAGACCTGTCACATAGAGCGAAGGCTTACGTCCTTCGAGGAGCTATCAAGTTAGGATGGCGAGCGACCGGATGCGGCGCGTCGACGAGGCCATCAGGCAGGTGCTCTCCGACGCGGTCGCACAAGACCTGCAGGACCCCAGGATCGGATTCGTCACGATGACGAGCGTCAAGACCAGCTCAGACCTGCGCCACGCGCACGTGTACGTCAGCGTCCTCGGCGACGAGGCGCAGCGTGCGGCAACGCTCGCAGGACTGACGTCCGCCCACGGCGCGCTGCAGCGCCGCCTGGCGCGCGACCTACGGATGAAGCGCACGCCGACGCTCGAGTTTCTCTACGACGACACCACCGACCGTGCGATGCGCCTCGAGCAGATCATCGGGCGCGAGGCCGACGCGCCGTGAACAGCGCCGAGCTCAGCGCCACCGCGCGCGAGGAGACGATCGCCGCGCTGCGCGACGGGGCGCGCTTCGTGCTCGTCACGCACGAGAATCCCGACGGCGACGCCCTCGGCTCGCTCGTGGCGATGCAGGCTGTGCTGCTGGCAATGGGCAAGGACAGCCTCATGTACATGGCACGCGACGAATTCCCGCTGCCCTACGAGTACGCGTTCTTTCAGTTCGGCGACGACCTCATCGCCGAGATGCCCGACGACGTCGCCGAGCGCGCGTTCGTCTTCCTGGACTGCGGCAACGCTGACCGCAACGGCATCGACGTCGGCCGGGCGAGGATCGTCAACATCGACCACCATCACGACAACACCCTCTTCGGCGAGGTCAACCACGTCGATCCGGGCTCGTCGAGCACCGCGGAGATCGTGTGGGACCTCATGCAGGGGCTCGGCGTGGAGCTCACGGCGCCGATCGCCGAGGCGCTCTACGTCGGCCTCGTGACCGACACCGGCCGCTTCATGTACGAGAACACCGGGTCGCGGTCGCACATCATGGCGGCCGACCTGATCGCGGCCGGCGTCGACGTCCACGAGATCTACCGGCGCCTGTACGAGGGCGTGCCCGAGCCCAAGCTCGCGCTGCTCACGCGCGCGCTCGATGCCGTCGAACGATACGACGGCGGCAGGCTGACGCTCGCCCGGCTGACGCGCGAGGACTTCACGGCCACCGGCGCCGAGGAGTCCTTCACCGAGGGCATCATCGACCACCTGCGCTCCGTCCAGGGGACGAAGGTCGCCGCGCTCGCGCGCGAGCTCACCGGCGATCGCCACGGCAGCTCGAAGGTCTCGCTGCGCGCGACCGACGACGACGCCGACGTGTCGGAGATCGCGCGGATGCAGGGCGGTGGCGGTCACCGCCAGGCCGCCGGCTTCGCCACCGAGATGGATCGCGACGAGCTCGTCACGTTCCTGCGCGAGCAGGTCTCCGCGCAGCTGGACGCGTGATCGCGCCCGTCGTGGTGACCGACGGCATCCTGCTCATCGACAAGCCGGCCGGCAAGACCTCTCACGACGTCGTCGCGGCCGTGCGTCACGATTATCGTGGCCGGCGGGTGGGCCACGCGGGAACGCTCGACCCCTTCGCCACCGGGCTGCTGCTCGTGCTGATCGGACGCGCAACGCGCGTCCAGCGCTATCTCATGGCGCTGCCCAAGACCTACGAGACCGTCGCGTGCCTGGGCGCGACCTCGACGACCGGCGATCCCGAGGGCGAGATCGTGCACACCGGGCGCAGGCCGGCCGATCCCCCCGACCTGCCGATGGGCGATCTGCTGCAGTGCCCGCCCGCGTTCAGCGCGGTGAAGATCGGCGGCCGGCGCGCCTACGATCGCGCGCGGGCCGGGGAGGACGTGCGGCCCGACGCGCGTCCGGTGACCGTGCACCGCTTCGAGCAGCTGTGGCGCGAGCCCGACCGCGCGGCCTTCGCGATCGAATGCTCGGCCGGCACCTACGTGCGCACGCTGATCTCCGACCTCGCCGATGCCTACTGCGTGGCGCTGCGGCGCACCGCGATCGGCCCGTTTGACGTCGCAGACGCGGACCCCGCGCATATCGTGCCGCTCGCCGATGCCCTGGGCTTCATGCCGGCGGTGACGCTGCCGGCCGACCAGGCGCGGCGCGCCGCCCACGGCGTCGGCGTGGGGGAGGCGCCCGATGAGGGCGCCGGCCCCGTGCTGCTCGTCGACGCCGACGGCCCGATCGCCGTCGCCGAGCCGCGCAACGGCGCCTACAAGCCCGTCGTAGGCTTCCGCGCGTGAAGGTCACTCGGCTGCAGGATCTGAAGCGACGACCGCGACGCGTCGCGGTCGGCACCTTCGATGGCGTGCACCTGGGCCATCGCGAGGTCATCGCCGGAGCCGACACCGTGCTGACCTTCAATCCTCATCCGACCGCCGTTGTCCAGCCCGGAGCCGCGCCGCGGCTGCTCACCGACCTCTCGCGCAAGGCGCGCTTGGCGGCCTCGCTGGGAGCCGAGGAGCTCGTTGTGATCGCCTTCGACCGCGAGTTCGCGGCGCGCAGCGCCGAGCGCTTCGTCGACGACGTCCTCGTCGGCGCGCTGCAGGCCACGCACGTGTCGGTCGGCGAGAACTTCCATTTCGGACACAAGGCACTCGGGGACGCCGACCTGCTGCGTTCCGACGCCCGCTTCGAGACCCGCGTCGTGCAGCTGTGCGAGGTCGACGGGGAGGTCGTCTCCTCGAGCCACATCAGGGGCCTCGTGCTCGGCGGCGCCGTGGAGTACGCGGGCCGTCTGCTCGGCGACCCGTTCACCGTGACCGGGGAGGTCGTGCACGGCGATCGGCGTGGACGCGAGCTCGGCTACCCGACCGCCAACCTCGTGCCCGACGCGGCCTTCGTCACGCCGGGGCACGGCGTGTACGCGGCGCTCGCACGCACGGTGACATCCGGCCCCGTCGCGACGCCGGTCCCCGCGGCGGTCAGCATCGGCGTGCGGCCGACGTTCGTCACCGGCCGTGGCGAGCTCATCGAGGCCTACCTGCTGGACTTCGACGGGGATCTGTACGGCGCGATGCTTGAGCTCGCCTTCCTCAAGCGCCTGCGCGGGGAGAAGCGTTTCGAGACCATCGACGCGCTCGTCGAGCAGATGGCGGCCGACGTCAAGGATGCGCGCGCGATCTGCGGCGGGGCATGAGCATACGAACGCCACTGGCGTGCTGTCTCACGGTATTGGCCGGCGCGGTCCTCACCGCGTCGGGCGTCGCTGTGCCCGCACGCCACGCGCAGGCGGCAGCCGCCGACAGCGCCTCGATCAGGATCGACACGAGCGAGCTCGGCGTGATCGACACGACCCTCGGGGACCCCGGCGGCGCGAGCGTGACGTTCTACGAGCGTCTCAGCCACGGCCGGCTGAAGACGCTCGGCACGGCCCAGGCCGCAGCAGGCAAGCCCGTGACGTTGGACGACGCCACGACGTGGAGCTGCACCCGCAGGACGCGCCGCTTCCTCGCCACGGCGACGCTGCCCCGCGGCTTGACCCTGTCCGCTCGCGGCACCGTGCGCACGCCGTCGTGCAGCAGGCGCTTCCGCATCCGCGCGCAGCGCGTGGTCGCACCCGGATCCGAGGTCAAGGTGCGGGTGTACGACCGCTGGGGCAACGGCAGGATCACGCCGAGGCTGTGCGTGATCTCCCCGGCGCGGCGTGCCTCGTGCAGGCGGCTGACCTTTCCCAACGCCGTCACGATCGCCACGCGCACGTTCCGCGCGACCAGGGAGGGCACCTGGAAGGTGGAGCTGCGGCTCGGCTCGATGCGCCTGCGCAGATCGATCGGGGTCGACCCGCAGCACGTCGCGGCGGCGTCGGGCCCGACGGTGGTCGCCACCGGCGACTCGTTGATGCTGGGACTCGACCGCTTCCTTGGCGACGAGCTGGCGGGCACCGCGCGGGTCGTCGCCGATCCGCGTCCCGGCCGCGGTATCTCCAAGTGGACGGCGGACTGGCCGCTGATCGCCGGGGGGCAGGTGCTCTCCAACCGCCAGGACGTCACGGTCATGCTGATCGGCGGCACGGAGGGCTACACGATGATGACCCCCGAGCAGGTGGAGGTGCAGTGCTGCGACGAGCCGTGGGTCGCCGAGTACACGCGCCGCATCCACGTGATGATGCAGACCTACCTGCAGGGTGGCTCCGGGCGGGTCTTCTGGGCCACGATGCCCGCTCCCAGAGACGAGCGGCGCCTGGACATCATCACGGCGGTCAACGCCGCTGTGCTGCGCGCGGCGCAGGGACTGGACGGCGTCAGCATCGTCCGGCTCGACCGCTACTTCACGCCCGACGGCTACAGCGACCTCGTCCGCTATCGCGGACGCCCCGTCGTCGTGCGCGAACCCGACGGACTGCACCTGAACTTCCGCGGGCAGGCGCTCGCGGCCAAGCTCATCGCCGAGCTGATCCGGACTCAGGCACCGTGAGCCGCGCCGTGCGGGCCCATCCGCTGGCGACCACGCTACAGTAGCCCGTCGCTATGGCATTGACACAGGAACGCAAGCAGGAGCTGGTCACGCAGTTCGGATCCGACGACCACGACACGGGCAGCACGCGCGTGCAGGTCGCGCTGCTCACCGAGCGCATCAACCAGCTCACCGAGCATCTGCGCTCGAACTCGAAGGACCACCACTCGCGCCGCGGGCTGCTGATGCTCGTCGGCCGCCGTCGCCGGCTGCTGAACTACTTCAACAAGCACGACCTCGAGGGATACCGCTCGCTCATCAAGGAGCTGGGGCTGCGCCGGTGAGCATCATCGCGCCGGGGGAGGGGGCTCCCGAGTTCACGCTCAGGACCGAAGCGGGAGAGCCGTTCACCCGCGAAGACCTCGCCGGCGAGACGACGATCCTGGTCTTCTATCCGGCCGCCTTCAGCTCCGTCTGCACCGATCAGTTCCAGATCTACGAGGAGGTCCTGGAGGATTTCGCCGGCCAGGGCGCGACGCTCTACGGCGTCTCCTGTGACCAGAGCGACAGCCAGACCGCCTTCCGCGAGTCGCTTGGCGTCACGATCGGAATGCTGTCGGACTTCGAGCCCAAGGGCGCCGCGTCGAAGGCCTTCGGCGCCTTCTTTCAGCCCGGCGGCAAGGCCACTCGCGCGCTCGTCATCGTCGGACCCGATCAGGTCGTTCGCTGGTCATGGATCGGGGAGCACCCGGGTGTGCTTCCCGGCGCCAATCTCATCTTCGACGGGCTTTCCGCCGACGCGGCATAGGACGTCGCGCGCCGCGCAACACGCGTTCTGCTTGCGTGCGTCGTGGCCGTATCGCGGGCGCAAGCGTCCTCGTGCGCGAGGTCGACGGCGTGCATCTCAACGTGCAGGGCACGGCGATCGCCGCGAAGGTGTTCGCGAAGCTCATCGCCGGCGACCTGAAGTAGGCATCGGGCCGCCGTCGACGAGCTCGACGATCCGCTGGGCTCGGTAGTCGAAGATCGCCTCGACGTCGCGTGCCACGAACAGGCGTCGCGCCAGCTCGCCGAGCGGGCCGAAGGGCAGCGCGTAACGCACGACGTCGCGCATCAGCGTGCCGCCGCCCGCGAGCGCCTCGAAGCTGTGGGTGTGGTGCCACAACGCGTACGGACCGCGCAGCTGCTCGTCGACGAAGCGATGCGGCGGATCCCATTCGCGGATCGCCGTCAGCCAGCCGACCGGCATGCCGTGCACGCGCAGCCGGTAGCGGATCAGCGTTCCCGGAGCCATCCGGATGGCATGCGCACCCGAGTCCATCACGCGGAAGCGCAGCAGCGGCGGCGTGATGGCCTCGAGGTTGCGCGCGTCGCCGAAGAAGCCGAAGACCTTCTCGGGCGGGCCCGGCAGGCGCTGCTCGCGACGCAAGGTGTGCACGTGGACGCTCATGTGGGTGGTTACGCTCAGGACACGATGGAGGATCTACGCAGCGCTGCGCCGCCGACGCTGCGACCCGACGACCACGTCCGCGGCGACGCCCGCGGTCGGCTGGTCATCTTCTACGCGGACTTCACGTGCCCGCGCTGCGCGGTCGCCCACGACCGCCTGATCGCCGTCGGGGCACGCGTCGCGTTTCGCCACATGGCGCTGCGCGCCAAGGACGAGCGCGCGCTGCCCACGGCATGTGCGGCCGAGGCCGCCGCCGCGCAGGGCGCGTTCTGGGCGTTCTGCGACGCGCTGTACGCCGACCCAGGGCACCTCGACGACCCGCATCTGTGGGAACGCGCGCGGGTGCTGGGCCTGGACATCGAGGCCTTCGAACGCGACCGCCGCGGTCCCGGCGCGGCGGCACGCGTACAGCGCGATACCCGCGCCGCGCTCGCCGCCGGAGCGACGACGACGCCGATGCTCTTCGCCGGCGACAGCGCCCATGCCGGCGTGCCGGACGGCGACTACCTGGCACTGCTGGGCTACGATGACCCGGTTCGGATACCGAAGACAAGCTAGAAGCAGGCCGGCCGACCGAAGGGCCCGCCCGAGCAAAGGACAACTTCATATGAGTACTGCCGAGACCCGTGTCTCCGTCGAGATCGCTGGATCAGAGATCTCCTTCGAGACCGGCAAGATGGCCAAGCAGGCCTCCGGCGCCGTCGTCGTCCGCCAGGGCGACACCGTGGTTCTGAGTACTGCGACCGCGGGCAACCTCCGCGATGTCGACTTCCTCCCGCTGACGGTGGATGTCGAGGAGCGCATGTACGCCGCGGGCAAGATTCCCGGCTCCTTCTTCAAGCGCGAGGGACGCGGCAGCGAGAAGGGCACGCTGGTCGCTCGCATGATCGACCGCCCGCTGCGCCCGCTGTTTCCCAAGGGCTGGCGGCGCGAGACCCACCTGGTCAGCGTCACGCTGAGCGTCGACCACGTCCACCCGTTCGACATCCTCGCGATGAACGGCGCGTCCGCCGCGCTGATGATCTCCGACATCCCCTATCCGCAGCCGGTCGGCGCGGTGCGGATCGGCAAGGTCGACGGCAACTTCGTCGTCAACCCCAACGAGGAGGATTCGCTGTCGAACTCCGACCTCGATCTGATCGTGGCCGGCACCGACGAGGCGATCCTGATGGTCGAGGCGGGATGCAACGAGATCCCCGAGGCCGAGATCCTCGACGCGCTGGACATCGCCCACGGCGAGATCAAGAAGCTCTGCGCGCTGCAGCACGAGCTGCGTGAGAAGGCCGGCAAGGCCAAGTCCGAGATCGAGGTCCCGAAGGTCGACGACGGCCTCTATGCGGCCGTGCAGTCAAGCCACGGGGCGGCGCTGGACGAGGCGACGCAGATCTTCGACAAGCTGCAGCGCCAGAACGAGTGTTCGCGCGTCATGGACGAAGCCGTCGCGGCGCACTCGGGTGACACCGAGGACGCCGAGTACGACAGCCGTCGCGTGGCCGCGCAGATGGCCGTCGACAAGCTTGAGAAGACGATCATCCGCCAGCGCATCGCCGTCCACAAGAAGCGTCCGGACGGCCGCGCGGAGGACGAGATCCGGCCGATCTCGATCGAGGCGGGACTGCTGCCGCGTGGTCATGGCTCGGCGCTGTTCACGCGCGGCCAGACGCAGGCGCTGTCGGTCGCGTCGCTGGGCACGCTCAAGGAGGAGATGCGCCTCGACACGCTGAGCCTGGAGACGCGCAAGTACTACTTCCACCACTACAACTTCCCGCCGTTCAGCGTGGGAGAGGCCGGCTTCATGCGCGGGCCCAAGCGCCGTGACATCGGCCACGGCGCGCTCGCAGAGCGCGCGCTGATCGCGGTCGTGCCGTCGATCGAGGACTTCCCGTACACGATTCGCGTCGTGTCGGACATCCTGGAGTCCAACGGCTCCTCCTCGATGGCGTCGGTCTGCGGATCGTCGCTGTCGCTGATGGACGCCGGCGTGCCGCTGAAGCGGCCGGTCGCGGGCATCGCGATGGGGCTGATCAAGGAGGGCGACGACTACGTCGTGCTGACCGACATCGCCGGCGTCGAGGATCACCTCGGCGACATGGACTTCAAGGTCGCCGGCACGTCGGAGGGCATCACCGCCCTGCAGATGGACATC
>Ga0136625_1000067_pt1 | contig 23685 bp, 24 predicted proteins | sample AntDrymUQ4832306_2_FD_104672 | JGI IMG/M metagenome (GOLD analysis project Ga0136625, IMG submission 104672) | Polar desert sand microbial communities from Dry Valleys, Antarctica - metaG UQ483 (23.06) | ecosystem: Environmental > Terrestrial > Soil > Desert | place: Antarctica: Dry Valley...
GACAGCGGCAGCCCGTCGCCGTCGAAGCCCGCCGGGATTGCCGCGGCCGGGTTGCCGATGTGGTTGAACAGCGGGTTGAACGCGACGAGCCCCGTGGACGCGTTGAACGTGCGCAGCGCTCCGCGGCCGTCGAAGCGGCCGATCGGCGGCGCCGCCGCCGTCAGCGTCGGCGTCAGCAGGACATCGACGTCCTCGAAGATCCTGTTGATGCGCCGGGCATCGGCGTCCTGCGCGGCGATCGCCCGGCGCAGCAGCGGTCGCACGGTGGCGCCGATGCGCACCATCGCCTTCGTCCGGCGCTCCATGCGCGCGGGGTGCGCCATCGTCTGTGCCTCGCTGTGCGCGCCCGCGAGGTAGCGCACCATGACGTTGCTGCCGACGAGCCCGTATGGAGGATCGCGGTGGATGACCTCGTGGCCCAGCGAGCGCAGCAGCTCGCCCGTCTCCAGCACCGCGCGGCGCTGCTCGGAGCCCAGCCTCGCGACCACTCCCGGAGGGATCTTCAGCGACAGCGCGACGCGCAGCCTGCCGGGGTCGCGCTCGGCGGCCGCGACGTACGGTCGCCCCGTGACGACCTCGTGCAGCAGCGCGCTATCGGCGACCGACCGCGTCAGGAAGCCGTAGACGCCGAGCCCGGTCCAGATGTCGCGCAGCGGCGCGGTCGAGATCTCGTCCCGCTGGGACTTCAGGCCGAACAGCCCGCAGCAGGCGGCCGGGATGCGGATCGAGCCCGCGCCGTCCGACGCGGTGGCGGCGGGGACGAGCGCGGCGCCGACCGCGGCACCCGACCCCCCGCTGGATCCGCCGGGCGTGCGATCCAGGCTCCACGGGTTGCGGGTCGCACCGCCGTGCGCGGTCTCGGTGAAGGGCCAGAGCATGAGCTCGGGGGTGCGGGTCACGCCGATGACGATCGCTCCCGCCTCGCGCAGCCGCGCGACGAAGCGGGCGTCCTCGGGCTCCGGGCCACCGTGCGCATGCGATCCGCGCACGCGGGCGACGCCGGCCAGCGGCGTGTCGTCCTTGACGGCGATCGGCACGCCCAGCAGGGGGCGGTCGGCGGACGTGGGGCGGCTCGTGGTGGCGTCAGCCTCGGACAGCGCCTGCTCGGCGAACACCGCCCGAAACGCGTTGATCTCGGGGTCCAGGCGCTCGATGCGCTCAAGGGCCGTCTCGACGAGCTCGCGCGGGGATAGCTCGCCGCGACGCACGAGCTCGGCCTGACGCGAGACGCCGGCGAAGGCGAGCTCGCGGCGCTCGGTGGCGGACGGCGACATCGCGACGACAGGGTAGTGGCCGGTGGCGCTCGCACAGGCCTATGGGGTGCTGCTGACCGACGGCTGGCCACTGCTGGGGGTTCGAGCGCGCGCAGCCGACGGTCCGCCGCCCGACCTATCCTCTCGGGCGATGCCCCTCGTGCTGACTGAGGATCGCGGCGCCGTCCGCCACGTCGTCCTCAACCGACCGCAGAAGCGCAACGCGTTGAGCACCGAGCTCATCGAGGAGCTCGGAGACGTCTTGCGCGCCGCCGCCTCGGACACGGCGGTGCGCTGCCTGGTGCTGCGCGCCGAGGGCACGATGTTCTCCAGCGGGATGGACGCGGACGACCTCGCGAGGATCGCCGAGGATCCCGAGACGCTGCGCGACTGGCGTGAGCGGATCCTGTCGATCTGGAACCTCTGCGACCACATGGCCAAGCCGACGATTGCGCAGATTCACGGCGCATGCCTCGGCGGCGCGGCGGAGCTGGCGCTCGCCTGCGACCTGCGCGTCGTCGCGGCCGACGCGACGATCGGCCTCGTCGAGACGCGGATCGGTCTCGTCCCCGACCTCGGTGGCTGCTCACGCCTGCCCGCGATCGTCGGGCTCGGACGCGCGAAGGAGCTGATCATGGCCTCGAGGTTCGTCGACGGCGTCGAGGCCGAGCGCATCGGTCTCGCCAACCGCGTCGCGCCCGCAGGCGAGCTGGCTGCCGCGACCGACCTGCTCGTCGGCGAGCTGCTGGCCTGCGCGCCGCTGGCGGTCGGCCTCGCGAAGGCGATCATCGGAGCCTCGGCGCTGCCCGCGCTCGCAGACACGCTCGAGGAGGAGGTCACCGCGCAGGAGCTGTGCGCGACCAGCGAGGACTTCGTCGAGGGCGTGCAGGCGTTCTCCCAGCGCCGGCTGCCGCAGTTCCGCGGCCGTTGAGCCCGGCGCGCGAGGACGGTCGGCAGGACGCCGGCGCCGGATATGTTCGCGGGCGCTTGCCCGAGCCGGTCTCCATCATCGGCGCCACCGGCGCACTCGGCTTTGGCTTGGCGGTGCGACTCGCGCGCGCCGGCGGCGAGGTCGTCATCGGCTCGCGCGACATCGATCGCGCGCGGCAGGCCGCCGCGCGCGCCCGCGAGGCCGTGCCGGGCGCCACGTTCAGCGCCGCCGCCAACGCCGAGGCGGCCTCCGCCACCGAGCTGCTGCTCCTCACGGTGCCGTTTCGCAACCAGGCCGAGACCCTGCACAACCTGCGTGACGTCCTGACGGCCGGCCAGCTGCTGATCGATGCCACGGTGCCGCTGGCGGCCGCCGCGGGCGGCAAGGCGACGCGGATGCTCGGCGTCTGGCAGGGCTCGGCCGCTCAGCAGGCGCAGGAGCTCGTGCCGGAAGGCGTGACCGTGCTCAGCGCGCTGCACACGATCAGCGCCGCGACGTTGCGCGACCTCGACGGGGTCCTCGACGAGGACGTGCTGCTGGCCGGCGATCGCCGTGCCGACAAGGTCCGCGTCGCCACGCTGCTTGAGGGGATCGAGGGGCTGCGCTGCGTCGACTGCGGCCGGCTGGAGATGGCGCGCGTCACGGAGCAGCTCACAGCGCTGATGATCTCGATCAACGCGCGCTACAAGACCCACGCCGGTGTGCGGATCACCGGCCTGCCGGACGAGCTGTGGCCCTCGACCGCGGGCAGCCGCTGATGTCCGCGGTCGTCGTGCTCGCCGGCGGATCGGGGGGCGCCAAGCTGGCGCGCGGCATGCTCGACGTGGCCGGCACCCTCACGGTTATCGCCAACACCGCCGATGACATCGAGATCTATGGCGCCCACGTCAGCCCGGATCCCGACCTGTGCACGTTCTGGCTGGCCGACTGCATCGAGGACCGCGGGTGGGGTCTGCGCGGGGACAGCTTCGCGGTGATGGACGGGCTGCGCGATCTCGGCGTCGACGTGTGGTTCAACCTCGGAGACCGCGACCTGGCGATCGGGATCGAGCGTGCCCGCCGGCTCGGTGAGGGCGCCCGGCTGACGGAGACCCTCAGCGAGCTCGGCGCGGCGATGCGGCTGCGAGCGCGCGTCCTGCCGATGACCGACGACACCGTGCGCACCTGGGTGCAGGTCGGCACGCGCTGGATGGCCTTTCAGGAGTTCATGATCCGCGCCGAGGGCAGGGGATCGATTCAGAACACCGTCCTGCTGGGTGTGGACAGCGCGCAGGCGACGCCGGAGGTGCTCGACGCGATCTCGTCCGCCGACGCCATCGTCATCGGTCCGTCCAATCCAGTCATCTCCATCGGTCCGATTCTCGCAGTAGCAGACATGCGTCAGGCCGTCATCGACAGCACAGCTCCCGTCGTCGCGATCTCGCCGCTGGTCGGCGGAGCGGTGGTCAAGGGCCCGACCGAGGCGTTCATGCGCTGGGCCGGACATCCGCTGAGCGCGGCGGGGATCGCGTCGATCTACGACGGCCTGATCGACGGGATCGTCACCGACGATGGGGACGTGGGCGCCGGCATCGCCGTCCTGCATGCCGACACCCTGATGCGCGACGCAAGCGACCGCCGCCGCGTCGCCCAGCAGACGCTGCGCTTCGCCGAGGCATTGAGCCACTGATGGCCGGTGACCCGGCGGCACCCGTGACGTTCGCGATCCTGCCGATCAAGCGCTTCGGCGCATCCAAGACGCGTCTCGGCGACGAGCTCTCCGGCGGCACGCGGCGCGCGCTCGCCGAGGCGATGATGACCGATGTCCTGATGGCCCTGCGGCGCACAAAGGCCGTCAGCGAGGTCCTCCTCGTGACGTCCGAGCCCGCCGCGGAGGCGATCGGCCGGGGATATGGCGCCACCGTGCTGCACGACGAGGCCGACGACGGCCAGAGCCCGGCAGCGATGATCGGCGTCGAGCGCGCGATCGAGGCCGGAGCCGAGCGCGTGCTGCTCGTCCCAGGGGACTGCCCGGCGATCGATCCGGCGGAGCTGGCGACGCTGCTGGGGGTCCCCGGCCCGGGCCGCTCGGTCGTCATCGTCCCCGACCGCCACGGGGTCGGCACCAACGCGCTGCTGCTGGCGCCGCCCGATGCCATCGCGCCGGCCTTCGGGCCCGACAGCCGCTCGCTGCACGAGCAGGCCGCAACCGCCGCCGGAGTCGCGGTCACCATCGCCCAGGTCGCCACGCTGGCCCTCGACGTGGACACCTCCGAGGACCTCGATGCGCTGCGCTCCGCGCTGGCCGCCCGGCGGGGCGGCGCGGCGCACACGCGCGGCATGCTCAGCCGCATGGCGAACGCGCGCAGGACCACCCCCGTCGAGTGATCGTCGCCACGGCGCTGCCGGGCATCCCGGAGGTCGCCGCGGGCGACGACCTCGCGGGGCTGATCGCGCGCGCGTCCGGGCGCCTGTCGGATGGCGACGTGCTCGTGCTCGCGCACAAGGTGGTGTCGAAGTCTGAGGGCCGCGTGGTCGCGCTCGCCGGCGTCGAGCCCAGCGAGCGGGCACGCACCCTCGCGGTCGAGCACGGCAAGGATCCGCGCCTGCTCGAGGTGATCCTCGGCGAGTGCGAGGCCGTCGTTCGCTCGCGGCCGGGAGTGCTGATCTGCCGCACGCACCACGGCTTCGTCTGCGCGAACGCGGGCGTCGACACATCCAACGCCCCGCGGGAGGGCGACGTCGTACTGCTGCCCCTGGACCCCGACGCGAGCGCGCGAGCGCTGCGCGCCCGCCTGCGCGAGCTCACCGGAGTCGCGGTGGCGATCGTGATCAGCGACTCCTTCGGGCGCGCCTGGCGCGTGGGGCAGTGCGACGTCGCGATCGGCGTCGCCGGCCTGGATCCCGTCGAGGACTGGCGCGGGCGCCGCGACGGCGGTGGACGGCGGCTGGAGGCCACCGTCATCGCGATCGCCGACCAGGCCGCCGCCGCCGCCGACCTCGTGCGCGGCAAGGACAGCCGCGAGCCGGTGGTCCTCGTGCGCGGTCTGGAGCGCCACGTCAGCGAGAGCGACGGCCCCGGCGCCGCCGTGCTCGTCCGCGCACGCGGCGAGGACCTGTTCTCCTAGAAGCTCAGCCGACCTTCTGGACCCGGTAGGTGCGGTCGCCGCCCGGCGTCTCCGCGGACACGGTGTCGCCGGCACGGGCGCCCACGAGGGCCTGGGCGACCGGCGACTCCGACGACAGGCGCCCGGTCTTCAGGTCCGCCTCGGTCGGCCCGACGAGGGTGAACGTCAGCTCTCGGCCGGACGCCTCATCGATGACCTCGACGGTCGAGCCGAAGCCGACGACGTCGGGATCGGAGGTGCCCTCGACGACGCGTGCCGCGCGCAGGCGCTCGCTGAGGCGCTTGATCTTCGTCTCCAGGTGCGCCTGGTCGTCCTTGGCGATGTGGTACTCCGCGTTCTCCTTCAGGTCGCCGAGCTCGCGCGCCGCCTTGATGCGCTCCGCCATCTCCGCGCGGCCCTTGCCCTCGAGCTGCGCGATCTCCTCGCGCAGGGCAACCAGGCCTTCGGGAGTGATCTGTTCTGGTTCGAGCATCGAGGCAGCGTAGCGACCGGCCCGCGATCCCGGGAGACGGAGGGGCTACGCCGCGGCTGGCAGGTCGTAGCGACGCCGCAGCTCATACAGCGTGGTGCGCTCGGCCGCGGGTCGCCCGGCGCGATGCGCGGCCGCGACGAGATCGCAGGGCTCCAGGCGCACGCCGTGGTAGCTACCTGCCAGGCGGCTGATGTTCTCCTCCATCAGCGTGCCGCCGAGGTCGTTGACGCCCCAGCGCAGGGCCTCGGTCGCGGCGTCCAGGCCCATCTTCACCCAGCTTGCCTGCAGGCTCACGACGCTGCGACCGAGCGCGAGGCGAAACGCCGCGGTGTGCTTGAGGTTCTCCTCGACGGAGATCTCCTGCACGCCGTGCGTGCGTCCGAGCAGCGTGTGGAAGGGGATGAAGCTCAGCGGGACGAACTCGGTGAAGCCGCCCGTGCGGGCCTGCAGCTCGCGCACGACGCGCATGTGCTCGGCCAGCTCCCATGGCTCCTCGACGTGCCCGAACATGACCGTCACCGTCGAGCGCAGGCCGGCGCGGTGGGACGCCTCGATGATCTGCACCCAGCGCGAGACCGGCAGCTTGTTGGGGCTGATGCGCTGGCGCACGCCGTCGTGCAGGACCTCGGCGGCGGTGCCGGGCGTCGAGTCCAGCCCTGCCTCGCGCAGGCGCTCGAAGACCGCGTCCGGCGACAGGCCGCCGACGTCGCAGATGTGCGCGACCTCCATCGGCGAGTAGGCGTGCAGGTGCAGCTGCGGCGCGGTCTGCTTGGCGAGCGACAGCCAGCCGCAGTAGTCCTCCAGGCCCCAGTCGGGGTGGATCCCCGACTGCATGCACAGCTCGGTCGCACCGAACGCGACGGCCTCGTGCACCCGCGCGACGAACTCGTCGCGGCCGTATTCGTAGGCGTCCGGCGAGCGCCTGCCCTGGCCGAAGCCGCAGAACGCGCAGCCGACGACGCAGACGTTGGAGACGTTGACGTTGCGGTTGACGACGAACGTCACCGTCTCCCCCGCGAGCTCGGCGCGCAGCTCGTGCGCGGCCTGGCGCATGTCCTCGATCGCCTCCGGTCGCGTCTCGGCGAACAGCGCGGTGAGCTCGTCGGGCGACAGCGCGACCCCGTCGTGCCCGCGCCGGATCGCGCCGGCGGTGAGGTCCGGGCGCAGTGGCCGCGGCGGTTGCGTGCGGCCGCTGCCACTGCGCGGGATGAAGCTCCAGAAATGTGCCTTGATGACGTCGAGGACAGCCGGCGCGACCCACTCCGGGTCGATGTACTGCGGGTAGACGCACAGCCGCTCGGTCAGCGCGAAGCCCTCCGGCGCCAGGCGCCTGCGGACCTGGTGCGGCGAGGGGAAGGCGTGCTCGGGCGAGATGTGGTCGCCGTTGGAACTCAGGCCGCCGAGGTCGGTCGCTCCGGCGCGCACGAGCTCGGGCCACCAGTCGGCGAGGTTCGGCGGGACCTGCACGCCGACGTCCGCCATCAGCCGCCGGCACTCGCCGATCAGGCGGCGCATCTCCTCGACGCTGATGGGCGTCGCCCAGGCCGGCAGGTCCAGCCGCGGGCCGTGGCCGATCCCCGTGCGCCACAGCTCGCGCGCGCTCGCGTCGGCGATCTGCGCCGGCTCGCGGCCGTAGTAACTGTCGTGCGCGACGAAGTTCTGCAGGATCACCTCCTGCAGGTGGCCGTGACGCCCGTGCGCGGCGGCGAGCGCCTCCAGCGCCCCGACGCGCTCGTCCTCGCTCTCGCCGATGCCGACGAGGATCCCGCTCGTAAACGGGATCCGCAGCTCGCCGGCGGCCTCGATCGTCGCCAGCCGGCGCTCGGGGTGCTTGGTCGGCGACCCCTGGTGAGCGACGAGGTTGGGATTGACCGACTCGAGCATCAGCCCCTGCGACGCGGTGACCTCGCGCAGACGGGCGAGGTCGGCGCGATCGAGCACACCGAGGTTCGTGTGAGGCAGCAGGCCGCGCTCCAGCGCCCGCTCACACGCCCAGGCGACGTAGCCGACGAAGTCCTCGTGGCCGTACTCGTCGAGTAGGGCGCGCACCCCGGCGTTGACCTCGGGCCGCTCGCCCGTGAGGACCAGCAGCTCCTTGACGTTGCGCTTCGCGGCCCCGTCGAGCAGCGCGAGCACCTCGCCGGGCGCGTGCAGGTGCGTGCGATGCGTCGCGAACGCGCAGTACTTGCAGTAGCAGCGACACGTGCGCGACAGCGAGAGCGTCAGGTTGCGGCTGAAGGTGACCCGCCGGCGCACGGTCAGGAGTCTAGGCTTCCCCGGATGCGCCGACTGTGCATCGCCTCGCTGGCTGCCGTCGCGCTCGCCCTGGCCGCTTGCGGCGCGAAGTCCGGCGAGCGTGCCCCCGAGAGCGCGGCGACGCTGCTGCTGGACTTCCAGCCCAACGCCGTCCACAGTGGCATCTACACCGCGATCAAGCGTGGCTACGACGATGCCCTCGGCGTCAACCTGCGCGTGCGGGTGCCCTCGGACTCGACCGATGCGGTCAAGCTGCTGGTCTCCGGACGCACGGACTTCGCGATCCTCGACATCCACGACCTCGCGATCGCCCGCGAGCGCGGTCGCGACCTCGTCGGCGTCATGGCGCTCGTCCAGCAACCGCTCGCGGCGGTCATCGCCGCACCCGACATCACCACGCCGCGCGACCTCGAGGGCCGCCGCGTCGGCGTCACGGGATTGCCCAGCGACGACGCGGTCCTGCGCTCGATCGTCGGCGGCGCAGGCGGCGATCCGTCGAAGGTGCGCGCGACGACGATCGGCTTCTCGGCGGTGCCGAGCATCCTGGCCGGGCGCGTCGACGCGGCGACCGGGTTCTGGAACGTCGAGGGCGTCGCGCTGCGCGCCCGCCGGCCCGGGATCCGGGAGTTTCGCGTCGAGGACTACGGCGCGCCCGCCTACCCGGAGCTCGTGCTCAGCACGACCCGTGAGACCCTGCGCGACCGGCCCGGCACCGTGCGCGCGACGGTCGCGGCGCTCGCCCGCGGCTATTCCGAGGCATTGATCGATCCCGAGAGCGCCGTCGCGACGCTCGTCGGCGCCGTCAAGGGCCTGCGGCGCGAGGGCGTCAAGCGGGAGTTCGACGCCGTCTCCCCCGCGTTCACCGCCGGCGCACGCGCCTTCGGCGAGCTCGACCCGGCCCGGCTGCGGGCGTGGGCGCGCTGGGAGCGGCGCTTCGGGATCGTCAAGCGCCTCCCGGACGTGGCCCGCGCGTTCGACGGGCGCTACGTGCCACGCACGACCAGCCGCGACTGATACCGGCTACAACAGCAGCGCCATGATCTGCGACGAGCGCAGCGATCCGTCACGGCGGCGGTAGTGGTCGCGGCGCACGCCCTCCACCTCAAAGCCGAAGGCCGTGTACAGCGCGATCGCCCGGTCGTTGTCCGGCCACACCTCGAGCTCGATCTTGTGGTTTGAGGCTCCGCGAGCATGCTCGATCGCCGCCTCCAGCAGCGCCCGCCCGCCGCCGCGCCCCCGGTGGTCCTGGAGAATCGACATGCCCAGCGAGACCACGCCGCCGGCGTGCGTCGCGTGTAGGACGAGCGTGCCGACGATGCGCCCCCCGACATCCAGGACGAACAGCGCCTCGCCGTCGGACAGCCTCCGGCGCACCCGCAGCGCGAAGGCGTCGACGTCGACCGGCGGCTCGATCGCGATCCAGCGCCCCTCCTCGGCGACGGCCGCCACGACCGCGACGAAGGCCTCGACGTCCTCGAGCGTAGCGTGGCGGACGAACATCGTGGGGCGTGTCAGCGGTGCTCCCCGCGCGGATCGATCAGCCGACGAGGCCGTCGACCAGCGACGACCCCTCGCGTGCCATCTTCGAGCGCGGCACGACGAGATCGAACCCCGCGGCGATCGCGCGGCGGCGCACGTCGGCGTCTACATGGCTGTAGAAGGCCAGCGTGCGCGTCTCCCCCACCGAGCCCGACGCCCGTAGCTCCTCCAGCATGGCGATGCCGGCGACGTCGTCATCGGTCAGATCGACGACGAGCACCTCGCTGGCGGCGATCTGCTCGCGCACGGCGGGCTCTGTGGCGACGAGCGTGACGTCATGGCCGCCGGCGCTCAGCATTCCCTGGACCTTGGAGCCGAACAGCAGATCGGGCACGTGTGCGAGGACACGCGCCACCTACTGCGCCCGGTTGCGCTTGAACTCGTCGCGCACGGACTGCGGCCGGCCCCACATCTGCGTCACCTCGACGCGGCCGGAGCGCATCTCGCGCAGGGCGAGCTCGCCGGAGATGCCCGCGTCGTCGAGCAGCTTCAGCGAGCCGTGGACGGCCTCGGCCGCAGCGGCATGGCCGAAGCGATGGGCGACCAGCAGCTTCCAGTGCCAGTCGTGGCGCGAGTAGGGCTGGGCGTTGCAGGTGACCAGATACGTGGCGGCATCCACGTAGCGGGCCTCGTCGGCGATCCGCAGGTCGAGCTCGAGATCGGTCCAGTCGTCGGGCAGCGACTCGACGATCTGGCTGAACGTGTCCGCGAGCGCCATGGGGCCGCAAGGCTAGCGGGACGCACGGCACGCGGTCAGTACACCTCCGGCACGAAGGTCTGATCGGTCATCGGGGGCCGGACGTAGTGCGCGTCGTCCTGTCGCCTGGGCAGCTTTAGGGGCGGCGGGATGACGTCCTCGTAGGGGATCATCGAAAGCAGGTGCGAGATGCAGTTCAGGCGCGCGCGGCGCTTGTCGTTGGCGTCCACGACGTACCACGGCGCCTGCTTGATGTCGGTGTGGGGGAACATGTCGTCCTTCGCCCGCGAGTACTCGACCCAGCGCTCGCGCGATTTGAGGTCCATCGGGCTGAGCTTCCAGCGGCGCATCGGGTCGGTGATGCGCGCCTGGAAGCGCCGCTCCTGCTCCTCGTCGGAGACCGAGAACCAGTACTTGATGAGGATGATCCCCGAGCGCACGAGCATCCGCTCGAACTCCGGGCAGGAGCGCATGAACTCCTGGTACTCCTCCTCGGTGCAGAAGCCCATCACCCGCTCGACGCCGGCGCGGTTGTACCAGGAGCGGTCGAAGAGGACCATCTCCCCCGCGGCCGGCAGGTGCTCGACGTAGCGCTGGAAGTACCACTGCGTGCGCTCGCGCTCGGTCGGCGTGGCGAGCGCCGCGATCCGCCAGGCGCGTGGGCTCGTGCGCTCGGCGATGCGCTTGATGACGCCGCCCTTGCCGGCGGCGTCGCGCCCCTCGAAGATCACGACGACCTTCAGGCCCTTGACCTTCATGTACTCCTGCAGCAGGACGAGCTCGCGCTGCAGGCGCTCGAGCTCCTTGTCGGCGGTCTTGCGGTCGAGCTTGGGCTTCGGACTGTCGTCAGCCTCGGACATCGTGGCCGCAGTGTGCCCCCCGTCGCTGGGTCGCAATCAGCTGAAGCTTCGAGCGACGCACACGCCCTGGTCTTCGATGTGAACGTCGATGTCAGGGCCGCCGGGGCGGTCGCGCGCCGCCGCGACGAGCAGGTCGATCAACTGCTCGGGTGCGAGCCTGCAGGACTCCAGGCGCACGGTCGCGAAGCTCACGATCTGGCTGCCGCCGTTCTTTCTCGTGTCAACGTCGCTCATGTGCGCTTCCTCCGTAGGTGCTCCGATGCAATCCATAGAACGATATCGTCGGGGCAAAACCGAAGCTGCATACATCTCCCCTCGCCGCCGACGCTGCCACCATCGCTTGCAACGGAACGATGGCTATCCTCGCACGATGCCGACGATCACCGACGAGCTCGTCGCACAGCACCACGCGCTGACGCACGACTGCGGGCTGATCGACCGCTCCGAGCGCGGCAAGCTCGCCCTGACGGGAGCCGAGGCGAAGTCGTTTCTCGCCGGGCAGGTCACCAACGACATCGTGGGCCTGACCGCCGGGAGCGGCTGCTACGCGGCGTTCCTCACGCACAAGGGCAAGATGCGCGGTGACCTGCGCGTGCTCGCGGCCGAGGACGGCGTCGAGCAACCCGAGCTGCTGCTCGACACCGAGCGCCCGACGCTGCAGGCGCTCTTCGACCTCGTTCGGCGCTTCAAGATCGGCTACGACGTCGAGCTGCACAAGCGCACGGTGCAGCGCGGCCTGCTGTCGCTGATCGGCCCGCGGGCGCGCGAGATCGCGGGGGCGCAGGACCTGGCGTCCCGCGAGCACGCCCACCGCGCCGGCGAGCTCGGTGGCCACGCCGTGCGCCTGATCGCGACCGATGGCGGCATCGACGTGCTCTGCGAGGCCGATGCCACTGACGCTCTGCGCGGCCTGCTGGAGGCTGCGGGTGCGCTGCCGGTCTCCGAGGCCACGACCGAGATCGTCCGCGTCGAGCGCGGGCGACCGCGCTACGGGTTCGATCTCGACGACACGACGATCCCCCAGGAAGCGGGCCTCAACGAGCGCGCCGTGAGCTTCACCAAAGGCTGCTACGTCGGCCAGGAGACCGTCGCGCGGCTGTTCTATCGCGGCAAGCCCAACCGCCACCTGCGTGGCCTGCGACTGTCCGAGCCGGCGCCGGCCGGCACGGCGCTGCAGCTCGGCGAGCGCGTGGTCGGGCGATTGACGAGCTCGGTCGTCTCCCCCGACCACGGGCCGATCGCGCTGGCCCTCGTGCGCCGCGAGGCCGCGGTCGGAGCGACCGTCGATGTCGAGGGCGGCGCGACCGCCGAGGTCGTCGAGTTGCCGTTCGGCTGAGCCTGGCCGCTCGGTCAGGCGCGAGTGCCGGTTCGCGCGGCGACGAACTCCTGGAGGGCCGCACGGCTCGGCGCCGGGCGCAGGTCGAGCACGTCGGCCTCGTTGCTCGCAAGCCAGGTCTGCACGATGCGCGCTTCGGCGATCTCCTGCGCCGGCAGCTGCGCGACCTGCTCGCGGCGCCCGGCGATCGCCGCGAGCGTCCGCTCGTGCAGGTCGGTCGGGTCGGCCAGCGGGGACCAGTCGGCGAGCCTGCCGCCGGCGATCCAGAAGGCGTCGTCGGCCGGGCCGCGCGGGTGGCGCGCGAGCACGAGCCGCGGCCGGGCGTGCGTCGCGACCAGCGCGCCGCCGCCGTCCAGCGAGCGCACGAGCACGGCGATCCGCTCACGCCGCCGGCGCAGCCACGCCGCACGCTCGTAGCGCTGCGCGCCGGCGGCCTCGCGCATCTGGGCGTCGAGGTGCTCCAGCAGCGCGGCCGCGCCGTCGGAGCCGGTGAACAGCGCGAGCGCCTCGTCGAGCCTGCGCCGGTAGAGGTTCGGATCGAGGTCGTTGAGGCACGGCGACAGACAGCGGCCCATCTGGCCGTAGGCCGACGGCCACGGGCGCAGGCGCAGCCGGCGCCCGCAATGGCGCAACCCGAAGAGCGAGTCGAGCTGCTCCTTGAGCTCGACGGCCCCGGCGCGGCTGCGCAACGGCCCGATCGTCACCGCCCGCCCGGCCGCCGGCTCGCGCGCGACCTCGAGCACCGGGAAGGCGATGTCCAGCCTGCAGCGCAGGTAGACGAAGGCGTCGTCGTGCTTGTGGATGACGTTGCCGGGCGGTCGCAGCTCGCGGATCAGCCGGTGCTCGAGCACGAGCGCGCCGAGATCCGAGCCCGTCGGGCGGTGGTCGACGATGACCGCCTGCTCGGTCCAACCCTCGGCGGGCGCCGAGGCCGCGAAGTGCGAGCGCGCGCGGGTGCGCAGCGCGACCGACTTGCCGACGTAGAGCACCTGTCCGGCGGCGTTGCGAAACAGGTAGACGCCAGGCGCGTCGGGCAGTGTCGAGGTGTCCGCACGGTGGCGCTTGATCGTGTCGCCCGCCAGCGTGCGGCGGGCGCGCGGGCGCGCGCGCCGCAGTGGGCCGAGCGCCGCCAGCGCCTCGGCCACGGTGCCCGCGTGCGCGCACAGCCGCCCGAACAGCGAGCAGAACACGCGCGCGCAGGTCTCGGCGTCGGCGAGCGCGCGGTGGGTCGCCTCGACCTCGATGCCGAGCGCGTCGGCCAGTGCGGCCAGGCGCCGCTGTCGCACGAGCGGCGCGAAGCGCCGGGCCAGCGCGACCGTGCAGAGCGCCGGCGGATCGGCCCAGCGCAGCCCGGCACGCTGGAACGCCTGGCGCAGCACGCGGCGATCGAACGACGCGTTGTGGGCGACGAGGACGCGGCCCTCGAGCTGGCCGGCGAGATCGGGCAGCACCGCCTCGGCGGGGGGCGCGGCATCGACCATCGTCTGGGTGATCTGGGTGAAACGCTGGATCGCGCGCGACAGCGGCGCCGCCGCGCCGACGAGCGTCTCCCAGCGATCGTGCAGCTCGCCGCCGCCGACGAGCACCGCCCCGACCTCCGTGAGCTCGCAGGCGTCGCCCGCGAGACCGTTGGTCTCGGTGTCCACGACGAGGAACTCCGCGGTCGCGAGCGGCTGGGCGAGCAGATCCACGAACGTATGTTCCCGAATGCCACCGACGGACTGCAAGCGGCGTTGCAACCGGCCGGCGCCGCGCCTGCCGGGTGGCCGTCGTCCTGGGGTAGGTTCTGGGACATGGTGGTACGCGCTGCGGTCGCGGCGGTGATCGCGCTCCTGGCGGCTGGCTGCGGTGATGAGACACGCTCCGACGACGGCGATCGCCGCCAGGCCGCGATCACGATCAGCGTCGTGATCGCTCCGAGCGGCGTCAGCACGTCGCCGCGCCGGCGCTTCTCGGCCGGCACGATCGAGCTGCTGGCAAGCAATCAGACCGCGACGTCGCGCAGCCTGGAGCTGCGCAGCCGCCGCCTGGCGGCCGGCGGCTCGTCGCTGGTGCAGCGCACCGGGCCGATCCCTCCGGGCGGCACGACGACCCTGACGGCGGCGGTCGACGAGGGCACCTATCGCGTGTCGGCGCCGGGCTCGGGCATCGCGCCGTCGCAGATCGTCATCGGCCCGCCGCGGGCCAACGCGATCGACCGGCTGCTGCAGCCGTAGCCAACCGCCGTGCGAATTGCGACAATCCGGCAGATGCGCCGGTTTCGGATCCTCCCCGCGTCGCTCCTCGCGCTGGCGCTGGCTGCCACGGTCGCGCTGCTGCTCAGCGGCGGGTCCTCCGCGAAGCCGTCGCAGTCCCAGCAGCTGTTTCGCACGTCTCTGCTGCAGGACGCGAAGACCACGACCGCGGTCAAGCGCCTGCTGAGCGATCGCGGCGGCTTCGTCGCGCCGGACATCGAGTTCGCGGACGTCACCGCCGATGGCCGCTCCGACGCCGTCGTCTCGGTCGACACGGGCGGCGCCGCGGGCAGGATCGCCGTGTACGTGTTCAGCACCGACGGCAAGGCCGCGGACAGCCCCCTGCGGGTGATCTACCGCTCTCAGCGCCTGTATCGCGCGAGCACCGAGGTCCGCGGTGGCGTGCTGATCCTGCGCGCCGCGCGCTACGCCGAGGGCGACGATCTCTGCTGCCCGGCGAAGACCGCAGAGCGAACCTACGCGTGGAGCGCCGCGCAACAGCGCTTCAACCGGCGCGGCTCGCGCGAGATCGATGGATCTCCGGGCAGGACGCAGACGACGACCGCGCCGGCGCCGAGCTGACGCGTGGCGCTCCTCGACGAGGCTCTCACCGCGCGCGGGCCGTGCGAGCCCGCCGGCGCGTAGAATCCGCGACGTGGCAGTCGACGTCAGCCAGGTCTCGAGCCTGGACACCGAGCCGGGGGAGCTTCCCCCGACGATGACGGCCTGGGTGATCCGCCAGGAGCGCGAGGGCGAGCCGGTGGACGCCTTCCAGCTCGAGGAGATCGCCACGCCGGAGCCCGCGGCGTTTGAGGTCGTCGTGCGGGTGATGGCGGCCGGTGTGAACTTCAACAACGTCTGGGCGGCGCTGGGCAAGCCCGTCTCGGTGTTTCGCTACCACCCCGACGACCAGCACCACATCGGCGGCTCGGATGCCTCGGGGATCGTCTGGAAGGTCGGTCCTGGCGTCACGCGCTGGAAGCCCGGCGACGAGGTCGTCGTCCACTGCAACCAGGCCTCCTACGAGGACGTCGAGGTTCACGGCCTGGACCCACTGGCCGCGCCGAGCCAGAAGATCTGGGGCTATGAGACGAGCTGGGGCTCATTCGCCCAGTTCTGCAAGGTCCAGGCGCAGCAGCTGCTCGCAAAGCCCGAGCACCTCGCCTGGGAGGAGGCCGCCTCCTACGGCCTGACGTACTTCACCGCCTACCGGATGCTCATGGACCAGTGCGGCCTACAGGCCGGCCACAAGGTCCTGATCTGGGGTGCCGCCGGCGGCCTCGGCGTCTTCGCGACCCAGCTCTGCGCGCTTGCCGGGGCCGACTGCGTCGGCGTCGTCTCCAGCGACGAGAAGGGCGCGCTGGTGACGCAGCTCGGCGCGAAGGGCTTCATCAACCGCGGGGAGTTCGCGGGCATGATGCGCCGCGGCGGCGAGACGCCCGAGGAGGAGAAGGCGCGCTTCGGCGTGTCGCGGCAGTTCGCCAAGCGCGTCAAGGAGATCCTCGGCGACGCTCCGGACATCGTCTTCGAGCACGTCGGAAAGGCGACGTTCCCGACGAGCGTCTTCACCGTCAAGCCGTTTGGCAAGGTCGTCATCTGCGGGGCCACGTCGGGCTTTGATCTGGACTTCGACGTACGCTACCTGTGGATGCGCCAGAAGCAGATCATCGGCTCGCACTTCGCCAACGCGTGGCAGTGCCACAAGGCCAACAAGCTGGTCAGCGAGTGGAAGATCCGCCCCGTCCTGTGGAGGACGATGGCCTTCTCAGACGTCGCCAACGCGCATCAGCTGATGCACGAGAACAAGCATGCCGGGAAGATCGCGATCCTCGTCGGCGCGACCGACGCCGGCCAGGGTGCGACCGCCGAGGGTCCCGGCGCAATCCAAGCGGAGGTGGGTGCCTGATGGCACAAGGCGTGGTGCATCTTCCGGTCTATGCGACCGGCTTTCGCGGAGACGACATCGAGGCCTCGCTGCAGCAGCTCGCCCCGATCTCCACCCGCTACGGCGCGACGCGCTACGACGTCTACCGCTCGCGCGACGACCGCTACAGGTTCCTCATGGCGATCGAGTTCGCCGACAAGGGACAGTGGGACGCGTTCTGGTACGGCCGGGAGTTCACCGACTGGCGCGCGGTGTGCTCGAGTTGGTACACGGTGCCGCTGCTGTACGTCTGGAACGACAACGTCTCTCGGGGCATGCTGCGCACCGCCGAGGCGCTCGTCGGCGAGGGCGACGCGGGCTGATCGACCCGCTGCTGACGGCGGGCTTTCTGTCCGCCGAGGAGGCCGACGCGATCGTCGCGGACATTGACGTTCTGTCACACCCCGCCGTACACGTTCGGCGCATGTCCCGGGGTGTGTCAGTCCAACCGATCAATCTATGCCGCGTCGGTGTGTCGCCCCGGGCGCTCGATGTCCTCTCGCATGGTCCTCAGAGCCTGGCGGATGATCCGCGAGACCTGCATCTGCGAGACGCCGACGAGCGTCGAGATCTGCGTCTGCGTGAGATCCTCGGTGAAGCGCAGGCGTAGGACCTCGCGGTCGCGCTCGGACAGCGTCTCGAAGGCGCCGTCGAGTAGGACGCGGATCTCCGCGCGGCCGATCTCCGGGTCGCGTGACCCGATCGAGTCCGCGAGCGTGACGTCCTCCCCGGTCGGCTCGTCCAGCGAGCGCGTGCGACGCGCCTCCTGGCTCTGGATCGTGATCAGCACCTCCTCGAAGGGCTGCTCGACCCTGTCGGCGAGCTCCTGCACCGTCGGCGAGCGTCCCAGCTGCGTGGTGAGCTCGTCACGTGCCTTGGCGACCCGGATCTGCAGCTCCTGCATGCCGCGGGGCACGCGCATCGCCCACGTCTTGTCGCGAAAGTGGCGCTTGAGCTCGCCCAGCACGGTGGGCGTCGCATACGAGGAGAAGCGCACGTCGCGCGACAGGTCAAAGCCCTTGATCGCCTTCATGATTCCCACGCAGGCGACCTGGAAGAGGTCGTCCAGCGGCTCACCGCGGCCGCTGTAGCGCCCGGCCAGCGCGCGCGCGAGCGGCACCATCTCCTCGGCGAGCAGATCGCGCGCACGGGTGTCCCCATCCTCGTGGTAGCGGCGCAGCAGCTCACGCTCGCGTCCCGCGCGGTCTCCGGAGCCGGCGATCGGCATATCCATCACGCAGCAGCAAACCTAGCTGGTCGCCGGCGCGCACGCCGACGACCGCGGGCTTTCCGAGCTCCGATCAGCCCTGCTCGAGCGGGGCCATCGTCAGTCCCGCTCCGCGCAGCTGCTCCCAGTACAGCTCGGCGGCCTCCTGATGGCCGGACCAGACGATCGCCAGGCCGCTGCGATGAATCTGCTCGGCGATGCGATAGCCGGCGTCGACGCTGATTCCCGGGATGAATCGCGCCAGCGCGTGCGCCACCCCGTCGAAGGTGTTGTGATCGTCGTTGCGCACGATCACGCGCCACTGGCCTCCCAGTCCACCACCCGGCGGTCCGGTACGGGGCTTCTCGATCGTCTGACTGCTCATGCCCGCCACAGGATACGAAGGCTAGCTCGATTCTCCAACCTCCGAGCGGCCCCGGAAATAGCGATCCAGCCCAAGCCACTGGTCGTCCGGGGGCATCGCCTGGGCGAATGACGCCGCGCCCGCCTCGTCGAACGCCTCCGCGAAGGCCGCCCGCAGGGCGCGTGCGTACCCCTCGCGATCGGTTCTGCGCGCCAGCTCGCCCCACGTCGTGAGCGCGTCGCGCATCCGTGCGAGATGCTCGGCGACATCCGCGTGATCGGCGAAGTGCGTGATCGCGAGCGCCGCGGGCTGCCATGCCTCGATCGCATCCAGCGACCGCCGCCAGGCGTCGAGGTCGATGTCCGGGGGCGGCGTCGGCGGAATGACCAGCTCGCTCGCTGGCATCCGAACGCCGCAGGTGTCACCGGGGAAGACCCAGCCGCTGGCCGCGTGGCGGTAGGAGACGTGATGCGACGCGTGACCCGGCGTGTACGCCACGTCCCAGCCGTCCAGCGACTCGCCGCCGTGAAGCACCCGCATGCAGCGCTCGGGAAGCGGGACGACCTCGCCCCACAGCCGATCGAAGCCCTCGCCGTACAGCCGCTTGGCCGACGCCACGAGGCGCGTCGGATCGGCGAGGTGCCGCGCGCCGCGCTCGTGGACCCACACTTCGAGATCCGGCCACTCGCGCACGAGCGCCCCGGCCGCACCGGCGTGGTCGAAGTGGATGTGCGTGAGCAGCAGCGCGCGTGGCTGCTCGTCGCCGAGGGCATCCAGCAGCGTGTCGATGCACGACTCCGGGCCGGGGTCGACGAGCACGTCGTCGACCTGCCAGCAGCAGATGACGCGCTCCTGGCCGAGATGCTCCAGATCGATCGGTCGCATCGCGCAGACGCTACGCGAGTGCCCGCGCGACCGAGCTGCGGGCCGCACGCGCGCGGGTACGATCCAGCGATGGCCGAGCCCCCCAGGCACCGCCTCTCCGAGCGCGACCGGCCGTGGATGATGCGCACGTACGCGGGCCATTCGACGGCTGCGAAGTCCAACGAGCTGTACCGCGCCAACCTCTCCCGCGGACAGACCGGGCTGTCGGTCGCCTTCGACCTTCCGACGCAGACCGGCTATGACGCCGATCACGAGCTCGCGCGCGGCGAGGTCGGCAAGGTCGGCGTCCCGATCGCCCACAAGGGCGACATGCACGCGTTGATGGACGGCATCCCGCTGGACACGATGAACACCTCGATGACGATCAACGCGACCGCCGCGTGGCTGCTGGCGCTGTACGTCGTCTGCGCGGAGGAGAACGGGATCGATCCGCGCGTGCTGCAGGGCACGACTCAGAACGACATCGTCAAGGAGTTCCTCGCCCGCGGCACCTACGCGTTTCCGCCGGGCCCGTCGATGCGCCTGACCGCGGACCTCATCGCCTACACCGTCACCAAGGTCCCGAAGTGGAACCCGATCAACATCTGCTCCTATCACCTGCAGGAGGCGGGCGCCACGCCCGTCCAGGAGATCGCCTTCGCGATGTCCAACGCCATCGCCGTGCTGGATGCGGTGCGCGCCCGCGTCAACGAGGAGCTCATGGGCACCGTCTTCAGCCGGATCTCGTTCTTCGTCAACGCGGGAGTGCGCTTCGTCGAGGAGCACGCGAAGCTGCGCGCAATGGCGATCCTATGGGAGCAGCTCGGCCGCGAGCGCTTCGGGGTGCAGGACCCCAAGCAGCTGCGCTTTCGCTACGGCGTCCAGGTCAACTCGCTGGGGCTGACGGAGTCCCAGCCGGAGAACAACGTCCAGCGGATCGTGCTCGAGGCGCTCGCCGTGACGCTCGGCCGTGACGCCCGCGCACGAGCGGTCCAGCTGCCGGCCTGGAACGAGGCCCTCGGCCTGCCTCGCCCGTGGGATCAGCAGTGGTCGCTGCGCATCCAGCAGATCCTGGCCTACGAGACCGACCTGCTCGAGTACCCCGACATCTTCGCCGGCTCGCACGTCATGGAGGGCCTGGTCGAGGAGATGCTCGCCGGGGCGCGCGAGGAGATGGCGGTCGTCGAACGCCACGACTCGGCCGACGCGGCGGTCGCGTACATGAAGTCCGCGCTCGTGGACTCCCATGGCGAGCGCATTCGCCGCATCGAGTCCGGCGAGCTCGTGGTCGTCGGCCAGAACGCCTACGCGGAGTCCGAGCCCTCTCCCCTGGCCGCCGGTGCCGATGGCGGCATCATGACCGTCGATCAGGGCGTCGAGGCCGACCAGATCGCAGCGCTGAGCGCCTGGCGCGAGCAGCGCGGCGCGGGCGCCGTCAGGGCCGCGCTGGAGGATCTGCGAGGCGTCGCGGGCGACGACGGCGTGAACATCCTGCCTGCGACGATCGCGGCCGCCCGCGCCGGCGCGACGACCGGCGAATGGGCGCAGGTGCTGCGCGACGTCTACGGCGACTACCGCGCGCCGACCGGCGTCGGCGAATCCGGCGCACGCGTGGAGAGCTCGCAGGAGGACCTTGAAGCGCTGCGCGACGAGGTCGCGCGCGTCAGCGACGCGATCGGCCGCCGGATCAAGATCCTCGTCGGCAAGCCCGGCCTCGACGGGCATTCAAACGGCGCGGAGCAGATCGCCGTGCGCGCTCGCGACGCCGGCCTGGACGTGGTCTACGAGGGCATCCGCCTGACGCCCTCGCAGATCGTCACGAGCGCCCTGCAGGAAGGCGTCCACGTCATCGGCCTGTCGATCCTCTCGGGCTCGCATCGCGAGCTGGTTCCCAAGATCCTTCGCTCGCTGGCGGACGCCGGCGTCGACGCACCGGTCGTCGTCGGCGGGATCATCCCCGAGGCCGACGTCGCCCCGCTGCAGGCCGCGGGCGTGGCGGCCGTCTACACCCCCAAGGACTTCGACCTGACGCACATCATGCGCTCCGTCGTCGCGCTCGTGGCCGAGCGCAACGGGGTCGCCGCTGCGAGCGCCTGAGCGCACGGGCGCGCGTGCGGCTCAACGCGCGCCGGATCGCGCGCAGCCGCGGACCGCTGCGCCGGTTGCACCCCAGGAGCCGTGTCACTGCGCCAGCGTGTCGAGATCGGCGCGCTCCAAGCGGCCGTCGGAGAAGCGCAGGTGGGCTTCGTCGCCGAGGCAGACAACGCTCTCGGCGTCACCGCCGAGGATCTGCGCGGCCAGCAGCGTGGCGGCGAGGCGGTGCACGTCGCGCACGAGGCCGAGCGCGAGCAGCGAACGCGTTTCGTTGGCGACGTTTCCGTCGCCGACGCGCAGCACCGTGCGGATGTCGGGCTGGATCCCGCGCGCGGTCACCGCAACCGAGATGTTCTGCAGGTCGTCCGAGGTGACCGCGGCAACGGCACGCGCCCGGTGCAGCGACAGGCGACGCATGAGCGACGGGTCGGCGCCGCGGCCGATGACGACCGCGATGCCCATCTCCTTGGCGATCCCCACGCGCTCGCCGTTCTCGTCGGACTCCACCGCGACCAGCGGGACCTTGCACGCGCGCAGCAGCAGACAGAGGCGCATCCCCACCTGGCCGAGACCGACGACGACCACGTGATCACGCCGCGGAACCGCCCTGCGGCCGATCAGGCCGGTCAGCCGCCGGTCCACGAATCGGTTTACGAGTCCCGCGGTGAAGGCGGCCGCGAGCAGCAGGGCGACGATCATCGTCACGGAGGTGAACAGCTTGTACCATGCCGGCCCATCGGCGACCTTCGGGTTGGGATCGACGGTGACGAGCGTCTTCGCCGAGCCGTAGATGGCGTCGATGGCGCTATCGTCGAGTGTGAACACGGCCGTGACGGTCTCCAACGCGAAGACCGCCACCAGCCCGATAGCACCGAACAACAGCATCCCGGCGCTCTTGTCATAGGGGGTGAAGAGCGCACGCGCGAGCGCCTCGATGCGCCGCGGACGGGGCAATCGGATCGACGCCTTGGAGACGTTTCCGTCGCGCTCGATGAGACCGACGGGCGTGCCGTTCTCGAACGTGACGGCAGTGAAGCGCTCGTCGATGCACGGGCCCGCGAGGGACGGAGCGACGATGTCCGCGAGCGAGGTCACCTGCGTGTTGGCCACGACCTCGGCGACCTGCTCGGCCATCGTGGTGTCGAAGAGCGTCAGCAGCAGCGGCACGTCCTCGGACACGCTGCGGACCATGAGCGCGAGTCGCAGCACGATCGCGTCCTCGCGCTCGACCACCGCCACGGCGTCGACGTCCTCGCTTTGGAATGCGTCGCGCACGTCGTCCTCGTCGGGCCGGCACAGGCGGATGACGTGAGCGTGCGCCGCCTCGAGCGCCCGCGCCGTCTCTTCGCTCAGATCGCCGTCGCCGATCAGCACGACCGTCGCCCGCCCGGGCGCGGCCGGCTCGTCGGTCGGCCGCCTGGCCGCTTCCTGCTCGTCCGTCGACTCCTCGGCACTCATCTGGTTTCTCCGCCATCCGTTCGGGCTGCAGGTGGGACGTTGCGAAGTTCCCGCGACGCACGCAGATTCCTGCCCGCCGCGGCGACGACGACGGCGTGCTATGTCTCGAAGCCGCCGCCTGAGTTCTGAGCCGTGACCGGGCCTCCGCGCCACCGACAGGGTGTACTAGCGTCCGCGGGTAGATGCCCGCCACCGGCGAAGACCTCGGCCGGCGCCTGCGCGACGGCGATCGCTCCGCCGCGCCCGCGGTGCTCAACCTCGTCGAGAACCGGGCGCCCGCACAGCGCGCTGAGATCGACGCGCTGCTGCACGCCGTCTCCCCTGCCGCGCTCGGGGGCGAGGCGCCGGCCCACGTCGTCGGCGTCACCGGTCCCCCGGGCGCCGGCAAGTCGTCGCTGCTGTCGCACCTCGTCGCGGCCTGGCGCGCGCGCGGCAGCAGCGTCGCCGTGCTCGCCGTCGACCCGTCCTCCAAGCGCTCGGGTGGCGCGCTGCTGGGCGATCGCGCGCGGATCGTCGTCGACCCGCGCGACGAGGACGTCTTCATCCGCTCGATGGCCGCCGGCGGGAGGCTGGGCGGCCTGGCCCCTGCGACGCGCGCCGCGGCGCACGCGCTGGCTGCCGGCTTCGACGTCGTCGTCGTCGAGACCGTCGGGGTCGGGCAGTCGGAGACCGAAGTGGCCGAGGCTGCGGATACGGTGGCGGTCGTGGTGCAGCCCGCGGCCGGCGACGTCCTGCAGTTCCTCAAGTCGGGGATCATGGAGATCCCCGACGTGCTCGTCGTGACGAAGGCCGACCTCGGTGCGCCGGCGTCGCGCGCCATGCACGACCTGCACGCCTCGCTGCGGTCGCTGGGCGCGCGCGAGACACCCGTCGTCGCGGTCTCCTCGCTCGCGCCTGCGGCCGGCTTCGACGCGCTCGTGGCGGCACTGGACGCGCACCGCGCGCGCGTCGACCTGCCCGCCCGCCGGCTCGCCGCGCGGCGAGCCAGCGCGCTGGCGGACTTCACCGTCGAGCACGGCGAGCGCGGCCTGCGCGCGCTGGGAGGATCGCGCGCCGCCGCCAGCCTGCTCGCCTCCCAGGACGCGGCCC
>Ga0136625_1000068_pt1 | contig 23603 bp, 27 predicted proteins | sample AntDrymUQ4832306_2_FD_104672 | JGI IMG/M metagenome (GOLD analysis project Ga0136625, IMG submission 104672) | Polar desert sand microbial communities from Dry Valleys, Antarctica - metaG UQ483 (23.06) | ecosystem: Environmental > Terrestrial > Soil > Desert | place: Antarctica: Dry Valley...
ACTGCGGTGTTTGGTCACCGGCTCGCGGCGCCAGACGCCACCCGCGATGCTCGACGGGCTGGCGCCCGCCTGCGCTCGCGTGCGGCGCCTGGCATCCACGATCCGGCACCCAAACCCACGCACGTATTTCGCGACGGACCCTATCGCTGAAGAATCAGGCTGCGGCCTTGGGATGCCAGCCGCGACCGTCCTTTTTGACGAGCCCTTCGTCTGCCAGGCCGGGCAGAACGCGGTAGAGGTAGTTCTGCTTGATGCCCATCTTCTCTGCGAGCTCGGGGATGGTGATCCCGGGACTCTGCGTCACCAGCGCGAGGGCCTCCGCGCCACGCGTACCGCTGCCCTTGGGACGACCGCGACGACCGCTGCCACCCGAGTTCGAGCGCCGCTTGGCGCCGCTCTTGGAGGCGCGTGCTCCGCCGCGGGCCGGAGCTGTTGCCTTCGCCATGACGGGCATGCCGTCCAGTGCGGCGGCCGCGGCCTGCAGCCGCTCGTACTCCTCGATCAGGGGCTTGAGCTCCTTGAGCCTTGCCCCGATCTCACTTCGCTTCTCATCCAGGAAATCTGCCATGTACGTCTCCCCGTGCGGCAATTGAGTTACTTACCCGACGATCGTACCCAATCGCGCGGACGTCCACATAAGGCTGCGTTTATGCGCTGGACGCTTAACGCCGACTTTCGAGTATCTGCTTGAGCCGAGCCAGCGAGGCCCGCGCCTCCTTCTCCGGAATGCCTCCGACGATGACCTTCGAGGCGGCCGCACCGAGCGGTCCGAAGGGCGTGCGAAACTCGTTGCGGTAGTCAAAATGCGTGAGTCCGTTGCGTGAGCTGAGCCGGTGCTCGGTGACGGCCTTGGAGCGCGCCGGCCCGCTGCCCTCCCAGCGCGCGCACTCGGGGGAGCGCAGGATCTCGAGCTTCCATCGCACCTTGAACCGCACGCCGCGCAGATGCAGCACCTGATCCATGCGGAATCCGCGCCGCAGCGGCCCCTGGTCGACGTTGCTGACGGCGTCGACGATCGTCACCCAGTCACGGTAGTGCGACGGATCCATGACGTAGTCCCACACCTCCTGCAGGGGGGCGTCGATGTCGATGCTCGCGATGACGACGGACACCGCGCGCAGCCTACCTCGCGGTCGGCGCGTTCAGCGTGCGCGTAGCTGCTCCTCGGACTCCCATGCGCGCAGCGCGGCCTCCACCGCGCGGTCGAAGTCGTGCAGGCGCACGCCCAGCAGGCCGGCGGCGCGATCGTCGCGCGCCAGCAGGTCGCCGGACAGGCTCTCCATCAGGGGAGCGACGAAGCCCGGATCCTCGCCGGCGATCGCGGCCGCGATCGGCGCCGCGATCGGCGTCGCGTCCATGCCGATCCGCAACGCAGGGCGGCGGACGATCATCAGGTCGGCGATCCGCTGGATGATCGCCTCGTAGGTGAGCGTCTGCGGGCCGGCGATGTCCAGCGACAGGCCGCCGGCCGCGTACGGCGTCGTCGCGGCGGCCGCCAGCATCGCGCGGACGTCGCGCACGTCGACAGGCTGCGTGCGATACGTGCGCCACGCGGGCAGTGCGAGCACGCGCATCCGCTCGACGAGGCGCACGAGGAAGCGAAACGAGCGTGAACTTGCCCCGATGACGATCGACGCTCGCAGCGCGACGGCCTCGGAGAACCCGGCGAGCAGGATGCGCTCGACCTCCAGGCGGCTGGCGAGGTGGCGCGAGGGACGGCGGCCCTCCGGCGCGATCCCGCCGAGGTAGACGACGCGCCGCACGCCCGCGCGGTCGGCCGCCGCGACGACGTTGCGCGCCGCCGCCTGCTCGCGCGCCGCAAAGCTCGCGGCGGCACCCTCCATCGAGTGGATCAAGAAGTAGGCCACCTCGACGCCCGCCAGGGCCTCGTCGAGGCCTTCGCTGCTGACCGCGTCGCCGCGCACGACCGGCAGCTTCGCGGCGACCGCCTCGGGGTTGCGCGACAGCCCGCGCAACTCGTGGCCGTCGCGCGCGAGCGCCGGCGCCAGCGACGAGCCGATCGAACCGCTGACACCTGTCAGGAGGATGCGCATGGACCTACCATCGTGGCCGATGCGGATGCTCGGCACCCTGAAGGAGCGCGCTCGCGCCGAGCTGCCGGTCGCCCACTACGACTACTTCGCCGGCGGGGCGGGCGACGAGCAGACCCTCGCCGAGAACGCCGCGGCATGGCGGAGGGTCTGGCTGCGCCCGCGTGCGATGGTCGACGTCGGCGACGTCGACACCTCCTGCACGCTGCTGGGACGGCGCCTGGCGCTCCCGCTGCTGCTGGCGCCGATGGCCGCCCAGCGGCTGCTGCACCGCGATGGCGAGCCGGCCGCGGCGCGGGCGGCCGGGGCGGCGGGAACCACGTACTGCCTGTCGACGCGCGCGACGGCCGACCTCGCCGAGGTCGCCGCGGCGGCCACCGGTCCGCTGTGGTTTCAGCTCTACGTCGACCGCGACCGCGCGCACAGCGAGCGGGTGCTCGCGCGCGCGGCCGAGCACGGCTTCGACGCCGTCCTGCTGACGGTCGACCTCCCGGTCGGCGGCCGGCGCGAGCGCGAGCGCCTGCACGGCGCCTTCGCGTTCCCCGACGGCGTCGCGCTGACGTCGCACCTCGGCACGCGACTGGCCACGCGCCAGACGCCGATCGGCGGCTGGGACGCGACACTGGGCTGGGCCGACGTCGCGTGGGCGCGCGCGGCGAGCGGGCTGCCGGTCGTCGTCAAGGGCGTCCTGTGCGCCGAGGACGGCGTGGCCGCCGTCGACGCGGGCGCCGACGCGATCGTCGTCTCCAACCACGGCGGGCGCCAGCTCGACGGCTGCGTCCCCACCGCGGTCGCGCTGCGCGAGGTCGCCGCGGCCGTCGCCGGGCGGGTGCCGGTGCTCGTCGACGGCGGGATCTCAGACGGCGCCGACATCGTGCGCGCGCTCGCGCTCGGCGCCGACGCGGTTCTCATCGGGCGCCCCTACGCGTGGGGTCTTGCGGCCGGGGGCGAGGACGGCGTGCGCGAGGTCCTCGACGCGTTCGCCGAGGACCTGCGCCTCGCGCTGGCGCTGTCGGGCTGCCCCACCCTCGGCGATGTCGACGGGCGCCGCGTGCGGTTGGCGGGCTGGTGAGAGATTTCTCTCGCTCGCAGCGGGAAACGCGGCGACGGTCGGGGGCGAGATTTGCAGGCCGGAGACCTCTTGCGGGGAGGAGGAGCGTTTCGTTCGTCATTTGCGGGCTGGCGATCTCGAAAAACCATCACGGAGCGAAAAGCCGCCCTCACGCGACCTTGTGGCAAGCGTCCGCGCATGGTTGATTTGCTCTCGGTCGAGACGGACGACGAAGGGGAGCGGTCGAACACATGGCGAAGAGCCCAGCGACGAGGAAGCCGGCATGCGAGGAGTGTTTCTTTCGCTGCAATCTGCTGTGTGCGCTTGCGCTCGACGAGCCCTGCGCGACGTTTCGCCCCGATAGTCCCGAGGGCCTGCGGCCACCCCAGCAGCTGCGCTTCAGCTTCCGCCAGGAGCGGCGCACGCAGTCGGCGTGGGCGTTCCCCTCGGCGCAGGAGCAGGCCGTGCTGCACGCCTCCTGACGGCGCCGGCCTCGTGCGCGCTGTGTCACACAGCCCGGCGCGGATCGGTCATACAGTCGCGGTGTGCGCATCACGGTGCTGGGGAAGTCGCCCGCCTGGCAGGACGCCGGCGGAGCGTGCAGCGGCTATCTCGTCGAGGACGGGGACACGCGCGTGCTCGTCGACTGCGGAAGCGGCGTCTTCGCAGCACTGCGCGAGGTGCTCGACTACCTCGAGGTCGACGCGATCGTCGTGTCGCACATGCACGCTGACCACTTCCTCGACGTCATCCCGTTCGCCTGCGCGCTGACCTACACGCCGCGCCAGCAGCCCGTCCCGGTGCCCGGCCAGCCGGCCACCGTGGTGGGGCAGCCGTCGCTGCTGGCATCGGCCTTCCGGCTCGGCGAGTACGACGTCGATGCGACCGTCGAGCTCGGCGGGCTGGTTGCCAGCTTTCAGCCGGTGCCCCACTACATCGCGACCAACGCGATCGAGATCGTCTCGGCGCGCGGCGGCGGGCGCTTCACGTTCGGCGCCGATCACGGTCCGACCGAGGTCCTGCGCGACTTCGCCGCCGCCACCGACCTGCTGATGCTGGAGGCGACGCTGCCGCGACCCGAGCGCTCCGGGCCACGCGGGCACCTCACGCCGGGCGAGGCGGGCGAGCACGCCGCGTCCTGCGATGCGAAACGGCTTGTGCTGACGCACATCTCCGACGAGCTGGACGCCGACTGGGCGATCGCCGAGGCACGCCGCGCCTACGCGGGGCCGGTCGAGCTGGCCCATCCGGGGGCGGTCTACACGGTCTGAGCAGGTGCATCGTCTCCCACGACCCCGCCCAGCTTCTGCGGCTGTGCGACGAGGTGGTCACCCTGGAGGGGGTAGCCTCCAGGAACTGATGCCCAGAGAGCGCGATCTGTTCGCCAACTTCGAGCGCATGCGCAGGGAGATGGACGAGCTGTTCGGCGACGTCTTCGGCTCCGTCGGGCTGACGTCGCGGCGGTCCGGCTTCTCACCCGCGGTCGATGTCTTCTACGCCGACGAGCCGCCGCGCGCGATCGTCCACGCCGAGCTCGCGGGGATCGACGCGGGCGACCTCGGCCTGGAGATCCAGGGCCGCGAGCTGACCCTCACCGGCAACCGCCGCGAGGCCGACGTCGAGGGCCGCGTCTACCAGCAGCTGGAGATCGAGCACGGGCCCTTCCGGCGTACGATCGCGCTCGGCGCCGACGTCGTGGCCGACGAGGCACGGGCCACCTACCAGGACGGCATCCTGCGCGTGGAGCTGCCGCTGGCCGACGTCGAGGCGCGCTCGCGCACCGTCCCGATCGAGCGTGGCGGCGACGAGACGCCGCTGAGCGACGGCATCTCGCGCCGCGGGGCGCTGCCGTGATCGAGATCGTCAGCGACGGCAGCTCGGCGCAGGAGATCGAGGTCGGCGCGCGCCAGCCGCTGCCCGACACGCTGCCGGTGCTGCCGCTGCGCGAGACCGTGCCGTTCCCCGACACGCTGACGCCGCTGGCGATCGGCCAGGAGCGCTCCGTGCAGCTCGTCAACGACGTGCTCGCCGGTAACCGCATGCTCGTGATGGCCGCCAGCCGCCAGCCCGACCTCGAGGAGCCCGGCGCGAAGGAGCTCTACGAGGTCGGCGTGGTCGGCGTCATCGCGCGGATGCTGAAGGTGCCCGACGGCACGCTGCGCCTGCTCGTGCAGGGCGCCCAGCGCGTGCGCATCGACGCGTGGACCAGCGAGATGCCCTACCTCGTCGCCGAGATCTCCGAGCTGCCCGACGTCGTCGAGGAGTCGCTCGAGCTGACGGCGCTCATGCGCAACGTCCAGCAGACGTTCTCGCAGATCGTCGAGGCGGTCCCCTACCTTCCCGAGGAGCTGCAGATCGCGGTCGCCAACGTCGAGGACGCGAGCGCGCTCAGCCACCTGATCTCCGGCTCGCTGCGGCTGCCGACCGAGCGCAAGCAGGAGCTGTTGGAGGAGGCCAACGTCGCCCGCCGGCTGCGGCGCCTGACCGAGGTCCTCGCGCGCGAGCTCGAGGTCATCTCGATTGGCTCGGAGATCCAGAGCCAGGTGCAGTCCGAGATGGACCGCACGCAGCGCGAGTTCGTCCTGCGCCAGCAGCTCAAGGCGATCCAGGACGAGCTCGGCGAGTTCGACGAGTCGGCGGCCGAGGCCAACGAGCTGCGAGAGCAGCTGGCGGCGCTCGACCTGCCCGCCGACGTGCGAAAGCAGGCCGACCGCGAGCTGGGCCGCCTGGAGAACCTGCCGACACAGGCCGCCGAGCACGGCGTCATCCGCACCTACCTGGAGTGGATCGCGACGCTGCCGTGGGACCACAGCACGGAGGACAACCTCGAGCTCGACCACGCGCGGACGATCCTCGACGAGGATCACTATGGCCTCGAGCAGGTCAAGGACCGCATCCTCGAGTTCCTCGCCGTGCGCAAGCTCAAGCCGGACGCCCGCGGCATGATCCTGAGCTTTGTCGGCCCCCCCGGGGTCGGCAAGACGTCGCTGGGCAAGTCGATCGCCCGCGCCCTGGGCCGCGACTTCGAGCGCATCTCGGCGGGCGGCGTGCGCGACGAGGCGGAGATCCGCGGCCACCGCCGGACGTACATCGGCGCGATGCCGGGGACGATCATCCGCGCGCTACGCGACGCCGGCTCCAACAACCCGCTGTTCATGATCGACGAGATCGACAAGATGGGCTCGGACTTCCGCGGTGATCCCGCCAGCGCGATGCTCGAGGTGCTCGACCCCGAGCAGAACCAGAACTTCCGCGACCACTACCTCGACCTGCCCTTCGACCTCTCGAAGGTCATGTTCATCACGACCGCGAACACCCTGGACACGATCCCCGGGCCGCTGCGCGACCGCATGGAGATGATCGACATCGCCGGCTACACCGCCGACGAGAAGCTGCAGATCGCCAAGCGCTACCTCGTGCCCCGCCAGGCCGAGCGCAACGGCCTGCGCCGCGCGCAGCTGCGCATCACCGACGCGGCGCTGCGGGCCGTGATCTCCGACTACACGCGGGAGGCCGGCGTGCGCGAGCTCGAGCGCCAGATCGGCGCGATCGCGCGCAAGGTCGCGCGCGGCGTGGCCGAGCAGCAGCCGGCGAAGGGCTCGATCGGCGAGGCGGTCGCCCGCGAGCTGCTCGGCCGGCGGCGCTATCACTCCGAGGCCAAGCGCCGCACCCGCGTACCGGGCGTCGCGACGGGGCTGGCGTGGACGCCGGTCGGGGGAGACGTGCTGTTCGTCGAGGCGACCGCGATGGACGGCGACGGCGAGCTGCAGATCACCGGTCAGCTCGGCGAGGTCATGAAGGAGTCCGCGCAGGCCGCGATGTCCTACGTGCGCGCGCATCTCGGGCTCGTCGCACCCGATCTGCCGACCGACTGGTTCAAGCACCACGACATTCACATCCATGTCCCCGCGGGGGCGATCCCCAAGGACGGGCCCAGCGCCGGGATCACGATGGCCACCGCGCTGGCGTCGCTGCTGACGGGCCGCCAGGTGCGCGCGGACGTGGCGATGACCGGCGAGATGACGCTGACCGGGCAGGTGCTGCCGATCGGCGGCCTGAAGGACAAGGCGCTCGCCGCCCAGCGCAACGGGATCGGCTGCATCGTCGCTCCGCAGCTCAACGAGCCCGACACCGAGGAGATCCCCGAGCACCTGCGATCCAAGCTGCGGTTCTGCTTCGTCGAGGAGATCGGCGACGTGCTGGCGCTGGCGCTGGAGCCGGGTGACGGGGACGCGTCGCCCAACGGACGGTCCCGCGCGCCGGGTGAGCGCGGCAAGGACCGGGTATATGCTCGCGATAAGCGAAGCGCCAGAACTGCAAGCGACCAGAGGTGAACGAGATGCCAGCGAAGGACAAGGCCGAGGCCGCCGCATCAGCGGCTCGCAGCGCCGGCCGCAACCCGTACGTGCAGCGCTTGATGCAGGACGACGAGCTGCGCGACAACATGGTCGTCGCGGTCGAAGCCGCGCGCAACGCCTACGCGCGGCTGAACAACGGCAAGAAGCCGGCGAAGGCGCTGATGGACGACAAGAAGCTCCACAAGGAGATCAAGCGCTCCTCCGATGCCCTGCGCGACGCGAGCGCGGCGCTGCGCGCCGCGCCCAAGGGGGCGACCCCCGCGAAGGCCAAGCGCAAGGGCGGCTTCGGCAAGCTGCTGCTGATCGCGATCGTCGGCGCCGTCGCCGCGATGGCCGTCAGCGAGGGCCTGCGCAACAAGGTGCTCGACGCGCTCTTCGGCGCCGAGGAGGAGTTCGACTACAGCTCCAACACGACGCCCGCCGCGCCACCGGCGGAGGCGCCCGCGAGCTGAGCGCGTCCGCCGCATCGACGCAGCCCGCAAGAGGCGCCCTCCGGGGCGCCTCTTCTCGTTGGTGTGTCGAATATTGAGCGCATATCACTCAATCCTCGACACGCGCGAAGTTCGCCCCCCTCAGGCCGCCTTCGGTGCTCCGAAGCGCGTGCCGATCGTGATCAGCAGGTGCGCGACGCCGAGCACGATGAAGAACGCCGTCGGCGCGCTCTCGCCGGAGAAGCCGAAGAGGAACGGCGCCGCCACGAGCACTGCCGCGAGCGCGTAGTCCAGCACCACGTGCACGCTGATCGGGATCGAGTCGATCAGCGAGCTCGACCCCTCGGTCGTTGCGGCGACGACGAGCACGACGACGCCGGCGACGATCGACAGCGCCACGGCGGCGCTCGCCTCGAAGCCGAAGAGGAACGGCGCGGCGATGAACAGCACGCCGGCGGCGTACTCGATCATTCCGTGCAGGGAGCGGGGAATGGGACCTTGACGCAGCATCTGTCGAGAACCTTACCCGTCGGCGGCCAGGGTCAGCCAAACAGCCGCTGCATCCTCAGCAGCACGCGCGGGTCGCCCCATGGCCGCATGCGCCCGCGCGCGACGAGCGCGGGCGGCGCGACACGGCTGGACACGAGGTCGGCGAAGTCGTCGAAGCGCATGCGCAGCCGGACGGTCGGCTTGGGCAGCCGCCCCTGGACGGCGATCTTGTGCGTGCCGTCGAGCTGCAGGTACCACGGGTCGTGGTCTGCGAAGTCCCACTGGATCGTCGTGCCCGCCGGCACCTCCGTGCCGCGAGCCGTGCGCGCCAAGAGGTCGAAGAGGATCCGCACCGTCTCCGGGTCGCGGCCGACCGGCCCGTTGCGCTCGCCGAGCAGGCCCGCGCGCAGCAGCGCGAGCGCCTGCTCGCCGCGGGCGCGCGGCGGGACGTCCATCGGCAGCGGGAAGTGCGCGATGTCGTCCAGCGGCAGGCCGATCGCCCGCAGCTTGGCCTCGTTGGAGATCGCGCCCTGCTCGAAGAGGTCCTCCATGCTGAAATCGAAGCACTCGGTGTACGAGGTATCCCAGCCGGGCGGGATCGGTACGCTCAGCGTCCACGACAGCACCTCGCGAATGACGTCGACGATCGCGTCCTGCGTGCCGTCCGGGTCTGTCTCGTAGAGGTCTGCGAGCAGCCGCACGCCGAAGGCTATGTGGCGCTGCTCGTCGACGGCGACGTTGGCGATCCCCGCGCGAAAGCCCGGCATGAGGTCCAGCGCCTCCAGCGAGCTCTCGATGATGTGCTGGCCGGGCTGGGCGAGCGTCCCCTCGACGATCACGTGGTAGAGCGCGACCGCCGCGGCGAGCTTGCACGGCGAGTGGTCTCGGCGCAGCTCCTCGGCCATCCGGTCCAGCCGTGCGAAGAGCATGCGGTGCCCCCACGACAGCTGCGGCGCCGTCGCGCACAGCCCGCCGCCCAGCGTGCCGTCGCCCGCGCCGACGACCTCGTGCATGAAGCGATGAAAGAACACCGCGTGGCGCGTCTCGTCGACCTGCTGGGTGGCGAGGAAGTACTTCTGCTCCTCAAGCGGCGCCGCGTCGATGTACGGCGAGAGGTTGTCGGCGACCGAGTCCTCGCCGTGGAAGAACAGCGAGTACAGCCACAGTGCGCCGCGGCGCTGCTCGTCGGTGAAGTGCTCGTGCCAGTCGATGCGGTCCTGCGTGAAGTCGATCTCCGTCGCCGACCAGTTGCCTCGCTCCCAGCGCGCGTAGAGATCGGCGTAGTCGACCTGCTGCGTGGCTGCGGGGATTGCGACGGCCACGGGCCTACACCACCGCGAGCTTGGGCGACTGCCAGGGCGCCGCCAGCCGCGATGCGAGCAGCTCCCCGAGAGCGCCGATCGCCACGCGCTCCTGCTCCAGCGAGTCGCGGTCGCGGATGGTGACCGTCTGGTCGTCGATCGTCTGGTGGTCCACCGTGACGCAGTACGGGGTGCCGATCTCGTCCTGGCGGCGATAGCGCTTGCCGATCGAGCCGCCCTCGTCGTACTCCGTCTGCATGAGCCCGCGCAGCGCCGCGACGATCTCGCGGGCGGCCTCCGGCTGGCCATCCTTGCGCACGAGCGGCAGCACGGCGACCTTCACCGGCGCCAGGCGCGGGTGCAGCTTGAGCACCGTGCGCTGACCACCGGCTTCGCCGGCGGTGCCCCCCGCCACCTCCTCCTCGTCGTAGGCGTCGACGAGGAAGGCGAGCGTCGCGCGGTCGGCGCCGGCCGCCGGCTCGATGACGTGCGGGACGAAGCGCTCCTTGGTCTGCGGATCGAAATATTCAAGCTTCTCGCCGGAGTGCTTGGCGTGCTGGGTGAGGTCGAAGTCGCCGCGGTTGGCGACGCCCTCGAGCTCCGACCAGCCGATCGGGAACAGGTACTCCACGTCGGCCGTGGCGCTGGAGTAGTGCGACAGCTCGTCGGGGTCGTGCTCGCGCATGCGCAGATGGTCGGCGCGCAGCCCGAGGTCGGTGTACCACTGCAAGCGCGCCCGCTTCCAGTGCTCGTACCACTCGCCGGCCTGCGCGGGCTCGACGAAGAACTCCATCTCCATCTGCTCGAACTCGCGCGTGCGAAAGACGAAGTTGCCGGGCGTGATCTCGTTGCGAAAGGACTTGCCGACCTGCGCGATGCCGAACGGCGGCTTCTTGCGGCTGAACTGCAGGACGTTCTTGAAGTTCACGAAGATGCCCTGCGCGGTCTCGGGTCGCAGGTAGACCGTCGCCCCGGAGTCCTTGACCGGGCCCATCGTCGTCTCGAACATGAGGTTGAAGTCGCGCGCCTCGGTGAGGTCGCACTGGGGCCCCTCGCCCGGGTGCCTTGAGGGCTTCTGCGGGCACGGCAGGTCGCCGAGATGGTCCGCGCGAAAGCGCTGGCCGCAGGCGCGGCAGTCGACCATCGGATCGGTGAAGCCGGCGAGGTGGCCGCTGGCCTCCCACGTCTTCGGGTGCTGCAGGATCGCCGAGTCCAGCGCGACGATGTCGTCGCGCTCCTGCAGCATCGCGCGCCACCACGCGTTCTTGACGTTGGTCTTCAGCAGCACGCCGTAATGGCCGTAGTCGTAGGTCGATCCGAGACCCCCGTAGATCTCCGACGAGGCGAAGATCAGGCCCCGCCGCTTGCAGAGGGCGACAATCTTGTCCATCGTGGCGGCGTCGGTCATGGCGGGCCATGCTAGATAATGGATCTCTCGTGCCCTTCTACGAATACCGACGACCCGACGGCAGCACTCTCGAGGTCATGCAGAAGATGACCGATCCGCAGTTGACCGAGGATCCCGAGACCGGCGTACCGCTGGAGCGCGTCTTTCACCCGATCGCCGTGCACTTCAAGGGCAAGGGCTTCTACAACACCGACTACGGGACCAAGAAGCGCCAGCGCGAGAACGCGAAGTCCGAGGAGGGCAAGAAGGCCGCCGACAAGGCCTCCGGCGACGCGAAGTCCTCGGACTCCTCCTCGTCCTCCGGCGACTCGTCCTCGAGCTCGGACTCCTCGTCGTCATCTTCTTCGGAGTCGACCTCCAAGTCCGAGTCGACCGCCTCCAAGACCGCCTCGTCCTCCGGCGGCGACTCGTCTTCGTCGTCGAAGAAGAGCAGCGGCGACTAACGCGTCAGCCCGCGAGCAGGCGCCGCACGGCCCGCCGCCTGCGCTCCTCGGGCACGTTGCCCGATTCGGTGCCCAGCACCTCGGTCTTCGGGCTGCCGGCGACCGCCAGCGCCGCGAACACGCCCAGCAGCGTCGGCCCGCTCATGTCCGAGCGCAGCGACGATGGCGCCGCCCAACCGATCAGCGGCAGGCGCACGAACGCGAATGGCGACAGCAGCCGGCGCTTCATCGCGCTGATGACCTTCTGCTGGCGGCGCGCGCGCGTCAGGTCGTTCTCGTCGCGGTCGCACTCGTTCTTGCGCGTGCGCGCCAGCGCGAGCGCCTGCTTGCCGTCGATGTGGCTCTTGCCGGCCGGCAGTCGCAGCGTGTAGCCGCCGTTGCGAAAGCCGCCGTTGATGCGCGACACGACGCAGCTTCCGCGGTAGGTGACGCCGCCCATCGCGTCGATGAGGTCGGGGAAGTCCTCGAAGCTCACGACGACGACGTGGTTGACGTCGACCCCGGTGTAGTTCTCGACCGTCTGCGTCGCCAGGGCCGTGCCGCCGAACGCGAACGCCGCGTTGATCTTGTCGCGCCCGCGACCGGGGATCTCGACGATCGTGTCGCGGGCGATCGACAAGCGGCTGTTCGCGCCGCCGCCGACGCGCATCAGCATGACCGAGTCCGCGCGGCCGGTCTTCGTCTGCGCGCCCGCCTCCTGGGTGCCCTCCAGGCGCTGGTCGGAGCCGAGCACGAGGATGTTGCTCGCCGAGAACGGCGGGTAGCCCGAACCGCCGAGCAGCTGGTTGGCGTCGTCGCCGAGGCTGCCCTGCTGAAGCTGTGCGCTGAGGAGGAAGGCGAGCAGGCCGACGAGCAGCCAGATGCCGGCCAGGCCGAGCACCCAGCGGGCGACGCGCCCGCCGGACCATCCGCGTCGCGGGCCGCGCGGCGCCTTGTCCTTGCGCAGGGCCCCGAGATCGCTGCCCTCGCCGCGCGACAGCCAGGGCTTGCGCGAGCGGTAGACGCGGTACTCGGGATCGCCTTCTGGTTCGGTGGGTGGCGTCATGGCGCGCTGTATGGTGGCCGATCGTGACTTCCGGCTGCGTGATCGGGGTCGACCTTGGCGGAACGAAGCTCCTGGCCGGCGCCGTCGATGCGGCCCTGAACGTCCACCATCGCGCCACCCGCCCCGCGCGCGGCGCCGACCAGGCCGAGGTGCTCGAAACGGTGGTCGACGCGATCTGCGAGATCCGCGACGCGATCGAAGGCGCGGCGGGCCTCGTCGAGGCGGTCGGCATCGGGATCCCCTGCCTGATCGACGCCGAGCGAGGGGTGGCGGTGATGGCCGTCAACCTCCCGATCGCCGACGTCCCGTTCGGCGACCTGCTGGCCGAGCGCATCGGCCTTCCGGTGTTCGTCGACAACGACGCCAACGCGGCGATGCTCGCCGAGTGGCGCTTCGGCGCGGCGCTCGGCGCGCGCGACGCGGCCCTGCTGACGCTCGGCACGGGAATCGGCGGCGGCCTCGTGGTCGGCGGCGCCCTGCAGCGCGGCAGCCAGGGGGCGGGGGCCGAGCTCGGGCACATGGTCGTGCAGGCCGACGGGCCGCGCTGCCAGGGCAGTTGCCCCAACCGCGGCTGCCTGGAGGCGATGTGCTCGGGGACGGCGCTCGTGCGCGAGGCCGGGCGGATCGCCCGCGAGCGCCCCGCGTCGGGTCTCGGCCGCGCGCTCGCCGACGGCCGCGACGTCAGCGGGCCGCTCGTGACCGAGCTCGCCCATGAGGGCGACAGCGCCGCGCTCGAGGCGCTGGGGCTGATCGGCGGCTGGCTCGGGGTCGGCATCGCCAACCTCGTGAACATGCTCAACCCCGATGTCGTCGTGATCGGCGGCGGCGTGATCGCGGCCGGCGAGCTGCTGCTGGAGCCCGCGCGCGCGGTGGTCGCCGAGCGGGCGCTGTCGCCGTCCAAGGAGCACGTGGAGATCGTGCCGGCGCGCTTCGGCGCGGAGTCGGGCATGCTCGGCGCGGCCGCCCTCGCGCTCGACGGGATCGGGACGACGGCATGAGGGGCCGCCTGGTCGTCTGCCCGACGCCGATCGGCAACCTCGAGGACGTCACCCTGCGCGTGCTGAGCGCGCTACGCGACGCCACGGTCATCGCCTGCGAGGACACGCGCCGCACGCGCGTGCTGCTCGAGCGCTACGGCGTGTCGGCGAAGCTCGTCAGCTACCACGAGTACAACGAGCGCGCGCGGGCGACGCAGCTCGTCGAGCGCATGGACGCGGGCGACACCGTGGCCCTGGTGTCCGACGCCGGCACGCCGCTGGTGTCCGACCCGGGGTTCGTGCTCGTGCGGGCATGCGTCGCCGCCGGGCTGGCGGTCGAGGTCCTGCCGGGGCCCAGCGCCGCGATGTCCGCGCTCGTCGCGAGCGCTCTGCCGTCGGACACGTGGCGCTTCGTCGGCTACCTGCCGCGTAAGAAGGGCGAGTTCTCTGCCCTCTTCCGGGCACCGGAGACGATCGTCGCGTTCGAGTCGCCCAACCGCGTCGCGGCGTCGCTCGACGCGCTCACGGCGATCGATCCGTCCCGGCCGGTCGTCGTCTGCCGCGAGCTGACCAAGCTGCACGAGGAGATCGTGCGCGGGTCGGCCTGCGAGCTCGCGACGCGCTACGCGCACGCGCCGCCGCGCGGCGAGGTCGTGCTCGTCGTCGGGGGCGCGCCGGCCGCCGAGCCCGAGCTCGGACCGGCGCTGGATGCGCTGCGCAGGCTCGTCGACGCGGGCGCCAAGCCGCGCCCGGCGAGCTCGGTCGTGGCGTCGCTGACGGGCGTCAAGGCGAACGCGCTGTACCGCGCGCTCGTGGCCGGCGATGGCGATCACGCGCTACGGTCGGACTCCTGATGCGCCTGTACCGCGCGAACTTCTCCACGAACGTCGAGCGCGTGACGCTCGCGCTCGCGCACAAGGGACGGTGCTCACGGGATCGATGCGGATCGTCGCCTCGTCGACGAGCTCGTGCCGCAGCCACCGCTCTACCCGCGCGAGGATGCCCGCTACGCGGAGATGATGATCTTCATCGAGTGGTTCGACCGCGTGTGGAAGGTGGCACCGAACCAGATTGCCGCCGAGCTTCAGGCCGAGAACCCCGATCACATGCTGATCATCGCTCTGGGGCGCGAGATGCGCCTCGCGCTGGACGGCTTCGAGGCGCTGCTCAGCGGGCGCAAGTTCCTGATGGGCTCGGAGCTGTCGGCCGCGGACTGCGCGGTGTTCCCGTTCGTGAAGTACGCGCTGCACCGCGACCCCGTCGACGGCGAGCCCTACCACAGGATGCTCGACGACTACCAGGAGCTCGACGGCGACGACCACATGCGCCTGCGCTCGTGGATCGAGCGCATCGACGCCTGCCGCGGGCGTGAGCGCCACCGCGTAGGGTCCCGATCATGGACGCCTACCTGGTAGTCGTCAGCAAGCGCGAGGTTCGCAAGTACGACGGGCGGCCGATCGACGGTGAGGCCGAGCGCCGGATCCTCGAGGCCGGGCGGGTCGCGGGGAACTCCAAGAATCGCCAGGCGCGGCGCTTCGTCGTGCTGCGCGACCCCGACCTGATCCGCCGCACGGCCGACTGCGTGTTCGAGGCCGACAACGTGCTCGGCGCCGCGCTCGTCGTCGCGATCGTGATCGGCGCCAAGGGGCCGACGGCCTTCGATGCCGGCCGCGCGGCGCAGAACATGATGCTCGCCGCGTCCAACGACGGGATCGGATCGTGCCCCAACGGCATCTCGGACTCAGACGCCCTGCGCGAGATCGTCGGACATGACGACGGCGAGCAGGTCGCGACCGTGCTCACGTTCGGCCATCCGGCGACGCCGCGCGATCCGCAACGCCTGTCGGCGCAGGAGTGGATCGATCGGGCTGATCGCAAGCCCTACGAGGAGATCGTGCAGCAGCGCTGAGCGCGCGCGGGCGCCGCCCCACCGCCCAAACACCGCGCTTTCAGCCGCGGTCTGCGTCGCGACACGCTCGGATCTGTGTCATCTCGCGCGCATCGGGCTGGGTGGGCGTGCCGGCGGCGTAGGTTCGCCGTCATGCGCCGCGCCCTGCTGACCGTCGCCGCCATTCTGCTGGTCGGCCTCCCGTCGAGCGCCGAAGCGCGCGGATGGATGCGCCCGGTCGACGGTCCGCTGCTGCGTGCGTTCTCCGTGGGAGTGGACCGCTTCGCGGCCGGTCAGCATCGCGGCGTGGACCTCGGCGCACCGCCCGGCGAGCGCGTGCTCGCGGCATGCGGCGGCCGCGTGAGCTTCGCGGGGCGCGTGCCACGCGGGGGACGGACCGTGAGCGTGCGCTGCGGGCCGCTGATCGCGACCTACCAACACCTCTCCGACGTGGCGGTGACGCGGGGACAGGCCGTGGTGGCAGGCGCCCGGATCGGATCCGTCGGTCAGGCGCGGCCACGACCGCACGTGCATCTCGGCGCGCGCGTCGCGGCGACGCGTGACTACATCGACCCGCTGACGCTGCTCTCAGCGGCTCCGCGCACCGCGCCGCCGCTAGCGACGCCGGTCAGGCGTCCACCACGGCTTGACCCCGCGCCCGCGCGGATCCGTCCCCCGGTGCTCGGGCCGGCGCCCGCGGCGCTGCCGCTGGACATCCGCGAGCCGCAGCGAACGCCGGCTCGTCGATTCGACACGCCGGTCGCGCCTACGGTGGACAGCTCTCCCCCCGCCGCCGACCGGACGCTGCCGTGGCCCGTCTGGCTCGGCCTCGCGCTGTTCGGGCTCGGCCTGCCGCTCGGCGGCGGCATCCTCACCGCCGGTCGCCGGCGGCGCGTGGCGGGCGCGGTCGCTCGGACGGCATGAGTCCGATCGGCTCACTAGCGCATGGGGCCCGTATCATCGAGCCGATGTCCGCGCAGATCGCGCTCGACGAGCTCTACAGGATCTCGACCGACGACTACCACCGGCTCATCGAGTCCGGCGCGTTCGAGGACTTCCCGTCGTGTGAACTCATCGATGGCCTGCTGGTGCGCAAGGACATGAAGTCGCCCGAGCACGAGAACGCGATCGCGTGGCTGGCACGCTGGCTGATGTTCGGCGTCGACCAGGAGCGCTTTGAGGTGCGCATCGGCGCTGCGCTGACGCTCGAGCACTCCGAGCCCGAGCCCGACCTGATGGTCATCGCACGCGGCGCCCCGCGGCCCTATCACCCGGCGACCGCCACGCTCGCCATCGAGGTGTCCGCAGCGTCGCTGCGCCGCGACCTCGGCCGCAAGGCGGCGATCTACGCGCAGGCAGGCGTCGGCGAGTACTGGGTCTTCGATGTCGGCGCGCGCCGTCTGGTGGCGCATCGCTCGCCGGCCGACGAGGGCTACGCCGAGCGGGTCGAGCTACATGCGGGCGAGCGCGTCGCGCGACCGCCGGCCGGGCTGCCCGAGCTCGTCGTCGACGAGCTGCTGCGCGCAACGTACGCGTAGGCGGTCGTCGCGGTCGGCACCTGGCCGGTCGCAGGTCCACGAAGCGCGTCGGGCCGCGCAGATACCCTGACGCGCTCGATGTCCTTCTACGTGACGACCCCGATCTACTACGTCAACGCCGCTCCGCATCTCGGACACGCGTACTCGACGATCGCGGCCGACGTGCTCGCGCGCCACATGCGCCAGCGCGGCGAGGACGTGTTCTTTCTGACCGGCACCGACGAGCACGGCGAGCCGGTCGCGCTGGCGGCCGAGCGCGAGGGCGTGACGCCGCAGGAGCTCGTCGATCGCAACGCCCCGCACTTCGTCGACCTGATGCCGCGCCTGAACGTCTCCAACGACTTCTTCATCCGCACCAGCGACGCCGAGCACCAGTCATGCGCGCAGGACGTCCTGAACCGCATCCGCGAGAACGGCCATGTCTACGAGGGCGTCTACGAGGGCTGGTACTGCCCGCGCTGCGCGGACTTCAAGACCGATGCCGAGGCCGGAGAGGACAACACCTGCCCGATCCACCGCACGGCCCTGACACGCGAGAAGGAGCCCAACTACTTCTTCCGGCTGTCGGCCTTCCAGGACGACCTCGTCCGCCTGTTCGACGAGCAGCCGGACTTCGTCATGCCGCGACACCGCTACAACGAGGCGCGCTCGTTCATCGAGTCCGGCCTGCAGGACGTCTCGCTGAGCCGCTCGACGTTCACCTGGGGCGTGCCCGTGCCGTGGGACCCCGAGCATGTCTTCTATGTCTGGTTCGAGGCGCTGCTGAACTACTACACGGCGCTCTCCTACGCCACGCCCGGCGAGGACCTGACCGAGCGCTTCTGGCCGGCGAGGTTTCACATCATCGGCAAGGACATCCTGAAGTTCCACACGGTCTTCTGGCCGGCGATGCTGCTGGCCGCCGGCCTGCCGCTGCCCCAGCATGTCTTCGTCCATGGCTTCCTGCTGATCGGCAAGGACAAGATGGGCAAGTCGGCCGGCAACGCGATCGACCCCTTCGCGATCATGGACGAGTACGGCACCGACGCCCTGCGCTTCTACCTCATGCGCGAGGTGTCCTTCGGCCACGACGGCGCGGTCTCCATCGAGGGCTTTCGCGCGCGCTACGAGGCCGAGCTGGCCAACGACCTGGGCAATCTCGCCAGCCGCACGATCGCGATGGTCCACCGCTACCGCGACGGCACGGTGCCCGGCTGCCCGCTGGATGAGGACCTCGCCGCCGACATCGACGGCGCCGCCGGCGAGGTGAGCGAGCTGCTCGACGCCGTCGAGCTGACGGCGGCGGGCGATGCGATCTGGCTGCGCGTGCGCCGGCTGAACCGCTATGTCGAGGAGCAGGCCCCGTGGAAGCTCGCCAACGACTCCGAGTGCGCTGCGCAGCTCGATCGCGTGCTCGCCTCGCTCAGCGAGGGGCTGCGAGTCGTCGCCGTTTTGCTGCACCCGTGGCTGCCCGAGAGCATCGACAGGCTGCTCGCCGCGCTGGGCGCGCCCGATCTCGGCCTGCAGGCCGCCCGCATGCAGGCGGGCACACTGGGAGCGATCTCCAAGCTCCAGCCGCTGTTCCCCAAGCCGGGCTAGACGGCGGTGATCGACAGTCACACGCACCTGCATGTCTGCCGGCCCGACGACGGCGAGCTCGTCGCGGCCGCGGTCGGAGCGGGCGTGCGACGGATGCTGACCGTCGGGACGACCTCGGCGACCTGCCGCGACGCGCTCGCGGCCGCCGAGCGCTTCCCGGAGGTCTACGCAGCCGTCGGCCGGCACCCCAACGAGGCGACCGGCTTCGACGACGACGGCCTGCAGGACCTGCGAGCGCTCGCCGAGCATCCGCGCTGCGTCGCGATCGGCGAGACGGGCCTTGACTACTTCCGCGACCACGCTGCGCATGACGACCAGCGGCGTGCCTTCGCCGGCCAGATCGAGCTGGCGCGCGAGACGGGCAAGCCGCTCGTGATCCACACGCGCGCCGCCGAGGACGACACGATCGACACCTTGCGCGAGCATGCGGGCGGCGTCCGGGTGATCCTGCACTGCTTCACGATGGCCGCGCGCCTGCAGGAGTGCCTGGCGCAGGGCTGGTGGATCTCCTTCGCGGGCAACGTCACCTACGGCTCCGCCGCCGACCTCGCCGACGCGGCCGCGCGTGTGCCCGACGACCGCCTGCTCGTCGAGACCGACGCCCCGTATCTCAGCCCGCAGCCGGTGCGAAAGCAGCGCAACGAGCCGGCGTTCGTCGCGTATACCGCGCGCTTCGTCGCCGAGCGCCGCGGGATCTCCTACGAGCAGCTCGAGGCGATCGTCGAGCGCAACGCCGCGACCCTCTTCGGATGGTGAGCCTGCCCTCGTCGACCCCCCCGGTGCAGCCGAGCCTGCGGCGCATGCGCGAGTTCGGAGTGCGGCCCAAGCACAAGCTGGGTCAGAACTTCCTCATCGACTCCAACATCCTCGGCGTCATCGAGCGCTGTGCCGAGCTGGATCCAGGCGACACGGTGCTGGAGATCGGCGGCGGCCTCGGCGTGCTCAGCGAGCATCTCGCGCCGCTCGTGCGTCACCTGCATGTCGTCGAGCTCGACCGCGACCTGGAGGGCGCGCTGCGCGATGCGATCGACCCCTTCGAGAACGTCACGCTGCACGTCGCCGACGCGATGCGCCTGGACCTGCGCGCGCTGGATCCCGCTCCGAGCAGGGTGGTGGCCAACCTGCCCTACGGCATCGCGGCCGGGGCGATCCTGCGCACGATCGAGGAGCTCGACGGCGTCGGGTTGTGGGTCGGCATGGTCCAGAAGGAGGTTGGTGAGCGCTTCGCGGCGGCTCCCGGCAGCGGCGCGTACGGCATCCCCTCGGTGCTCGCGCAGCTTGCCTGCGAGGTACGGGTGCTGCGCGCCGTCTCGCGCAGCGTCTTCGCGCCCGCGCCCCACGTCGACTCGGTGCTCGTCGGGCTGCGCCGCACGGGCCCGGCGGCGCCGGCGGCCCTGCGCGAGCTCGTGGCGAACTCGTTCGCGTACCGGCGCAAGGCGCTGGCCGGTTCGCTCGCGCTGTCCTGGGGTGCGCCGCCGGACATCCGAGAGCACGCGCGGGCGGCGCTCGCCGAGATCGGCCATCCGTCGGACGTGCGCGCCGAGCGCCTGTCGCCGCAGGACTTTCGCCTGTTGCACGAGAAGCTCAGCGCATGAAGGTCCTCAGGTCCCGCGCGCGGGCGAAGATCAACCTCTGCCTGTTCGTCGGGCCGGCGCGACCCGACGGCCTGCACCACATCGTGACGCTGATGGACTCCCTGGAGCTCTGCGACGACGTCACGATGACGATCGGTCCGCCGGACCTTGAGGACGACGACGTGGTGTGTCCGGGCGTGGACGGCCCGAACCTCGCCGCTGCGGCGCTTGCCGCCTATCGCGAGCAGACTTCGTGGGACGGCCCGCCGGTGCGCCTGGAGATCGCCAAGCGGATCCCGGTGGCGGCCGGCTTGGCGGGAGGATCGGCCGACGCCGCCGCCGCGCTGCGTCTCGCCGCCGAGGCGGCGGGCCTGGACGACCGGCGCTGGCTTGAGGACATCGCCGCGGGGCTCGGCGCCGACGTCCCGAGCCAGATCCGCGGCGGGCTGATGCTCGCGACGGGCATCGGCGCCCGTCTGCGTCCCCTGAGCGATCAGCTCGAGTACTCGGTCGTGGTACTGCCCGTCGGCGCCGAACTGCGCGCCGGGGACGTCTACGCCGAGGCCGATCGGCTCGGCCTCGGACGCGATGCGCTGGGCATGGCCCGCGCGCTCACCCGCGTGCAGGCCGCCCTGTCGGCGGAGTCGGTGCTCGATCGCGTCCACAACGATCTGCAGGACGCGGCGAGGTCGCTGTGCCCGGCGATCGACGGCGCGCTCGAGGAGGCGCTTGACAGCGGAGCCGATCACGCGATCGTCTCGGGATCGGGACCCACGGTGCTCGGCCTGTTCATCGAGGACGGCCATCGCGATCGCGCCGGCGAAGCGCACGCGATGCTGAGCGCCGCGGGCCGCGCCCCGGCCGCGATCCTGACGCGGCCCGCCGCCGCCGCCGCATAGGCTCGTGGCCGTCGAACTTCGCCGATCTACGGCACAATCCATGCCATGAGCGCCACCGATGTCAGCATCTCGATCGCGATCGTCTGCGGACTGTGCATCATCGCCGCGTTTCTTGCATTCATCGCCTATCCGGCCTGGATGTCCTACAGCAGGATCTGGGAGCGGGTCGCCGCCGGCTTCCTCTCGCTCTTCGTGCTGGTCTCGCTGGTGCTCGTGGGCGCCCTGGGGGGGGCTGCGATCGCGTACTACTGGGACAGCATCGCGGCGTAGCCTATGACGATGACCAGCCCCGCTGAGAGGACGCCGGGGCTCGATATCGCCGCGCTGGACGCGATCACCGAGGCGGTCGAATCGGGCGCCGGGCTACCGGATGTCGTTCGCGCGGCCGCGCGCGTCCTGGAGGCGAGCCTCGTCCTGATGGACCGCTCCGGGTCGGTGCTGGCGGTCGCGGCGCGCTCGCCGGCCGACGAGCGCTCGCTGCTTGATGGCGCGAGCGGCGTGCAGACGCTGGAGTTGCGCGTCGCCGACACCCCGGTCGGCCAGCTGCGGATGCGCGCACGGGCGCAGGCCGGGCCGGCGCTCGTCCGGCTCGTCACGACGCTCGTCGCGTCCGAGGTCGAGCGCGTCCGTGCACCGGCGCGCGCCTCGCAGGAGGCGTCCACGGCGTTTATGCGCGCGATGCTCACCCGTGCGATCGACGACGCCGGCGAGCTGGTCGCGCGCGGAGACGATCTCGGCGTGGACCTGAGCGCCGGCGGCAGTGTGCTCGTCGCGCGGGCCCACGCGCACGTCCCCACCGAAGAGGGCTGGCGCCCGCGGGTGCTGGCCACCGCCGAGCGCGGCGCCAGGGCGATCGTCGCCAGCACGATCGTCGCCCCGGCCGAGAGCGAATCCGCTGTTGCTGAGGTCGTGCTGCTGGTTCCCGGCAACGACGACGCGCTCGCCAAGCGGGCCGCCGAGGGCGTGCTGCGCGAGCTGCAGGCCAGCCTGCCGGGGCATTCCTTCGCGCTCGGGCGCAGCCGCGTCGCGGACGACCCCGCAGACCTGCACCGGGCGGGCAACGAGGCGCTGCTCGCGGTCAACGTCGCCGAGGGCGACGCGGAGCATCCGCTGCTGGCCTTCGAGCAGACCGGGGCCTACCGCCTGCTGCTGTCGGCGATGAGCGAGGATCCGGCGGAGCTGCAGCGCTTCTACGCCGAGACGGTGCAGCCGCTGGTCGCCTATGACGACCAGTACGAGACCGTCCTCGTGCGCACGGTCGAGGCGTTCCTCGACAACGACGGCAACGTCGCGGGCACCGCGCAGAAGCTCTTCACCCACCGCCACACGATCCGCTACCGGCTCGAGCGCGTGCGCGAGCTCTCCGGCCTGGACGTCGGCTCGACCGACGGTCGCGAGAAGCTGTCGCTGGGCCTGAAGGCGATGCGCGTGCTCGGCGTGACAGCGCCGAGCGGACCCGCGACGGAGCCGGGCACGGGCGCGGGTCGCGTGCCCCGCCGCGGCGCGACGTAGGATCCGGCCGCATGCGGATCGGGATCCTCACGGGGTCGGGTACCTACGCCCTGCCCGACATCGACGCCGACGGCGAGCCCGAGCTCGTCGAGACCCGCTTCGGCTCGGCGCCCGTCACCACCGGGCGCTTCGCCGGAGTCGACGTGCTGCACGTCTCGCGCCACCGGCCGAACCACGAGCTGCTCTCCAGCCAGGTCAGCCATCAGGCGAACATCGCGGCGCTGAAGGAGCACGGCGCCGACGCGATCCTGTCGGTCACCGTCTGCGGGTCCCTGGACCAGGACCTCTCGCTGGGCAGCCTCGTCGTGTTCGACGACCTGCACTTCCTCGCCAACCGCCTGCCCGACGGCTCGATCTGCACGCTGTTCACCGAGCCCGGCGAGCCCGGCCGCGGCCACTGGATCTTCGAGCAGCCGTTCTCCCAGCCGCTGCGCCAGGCGCTGATCGACGGCGCTCGCGAGGCCGGCTTCCACGTGCGCGACGGCGGCTGCTACGGCCATGTCGACGGGCCGCGCTTCAACACCAAGACCGAGATCCGCATGCTGCGAAACGCCGGCGTGACGGTCGTCAGCCAGACCGCGGGACCGGAGACGGTGCTGGCCGGCGAGGCCGGGATCCCCTACGCGCTGTTGGGCTACGCCACCGACTACGCGAACGGCATCAAGGCGGACTCCACGCCGGTGGAGGAGCTGATCCGCCTGATCGGCGCAAGCGGTGAGACGTTCGCGAGCACGCTCGCGGCGGCGGTGCCGAAGATCGACGCCGACGCACTCGCGCAGACCGGCACGTTCTTTCGCTTCGACTGACGAGCCGCGCCGCCACCTGAGCGGATCCCGAGCTGGGGAGCCAGGATTCGAACCCGGTCTTTGTGGACCAAAACCACACGTGCTGCCCGTTACACCACTCCCCAATACGCCGGATGCGGGCACGACAAGAGCCTAGTGCAGTGTCTCAGTTTTAGCTAGCGATTGCGTCGAGTGTGACGCGTCCGCGGCGGACCTTCTCAAGGATGGAGTCGGCGGTCGCGGTCCACACGAATGGCGTGGGGTCTTGGTTGGTG
>Ga0136625_1000069_pt1 | contig 23576 bp, 19 predicted proteins | sample AntDrymUQ4832306_2_FD_104672 | JGI IMG/M metagenome (GOLD analysis project Ga0136625, IMG submission 104672) | Polar desert sand microbial communities from Dry Valleys, Antarctica - metaG UQ483 (23.06) | ecosystem: Environmental > Terrestrial > Soil > Desert | place: Antarctica: Dry Valley...
CGCCATACCAGCCGCCTCCCGCGCCGGCGTACCAACCACCACCACCCCCGCAACGTCCCGCCGACGACGACGGGTTCCCACCGCCGGTCGACGAGCCCGAGGACGCGCTCGAGGAGACGCCCGAGTTCCTCGAGGAGACGCCGGACCACGATCGCCTGTGGTTCGAGCAGCGCCCCCCGCGCGACTTCGACTTCGACAAGTAAGTTGCGTCGCCCGGTCACGTGGCTCGACGTCTTCACGTCGACGCCGCTCACGGGCAACCAGCTCGCGGTGGTCCACGACGCCGACGATCTCGACGAGGCGACGATGCTCGCCTACGCCCGTGAGACGCGGCTGTCGGAGACGACGTTCGTGCAGCGAGCGACCAAGCCCGGCGCGGACTACTTCAACAGGATCTTCACGATGTCCGGGGAGATCCGCTTCGCCGGCCACCCCTCGCTCGGCACGGCGGTGGCCGTCGCCCGGGCGCGCGGCGAGGACCACGTGACCTACGTCCAGCAGACGCATGCTGGCCAGCAGCCGGTCGAGGTGCGCCTGGACGGCGACGGCGCCCGGGCGTCGATGCTGCAGGAGCCTCCGCGCTTCGGACCCGAACCCTCCCGCTCGAACGTCATGTCGGCTGCCGGGCTGGGCGAGCGCGATGCGCACCCCGATCTTCCACCGCAGGTCGTCTGGACCGGGATGGCGAACCTCATCGCGCCCCTGCGCGATCGCGCCGCCCTGGAGCTGGTCGCTCCGACGGTCACCGCGCTGCGCAACCTGCTCGTCCCGCTCGACGCGCTCGTGCTCTACCTGGTCGCGGTCGACCCGCACGAGGGCACGGCGCGTGCCCGCGGCTTCTTCCTCGGACTCGACGCGATCATCGAGGATCCGGCGACGGGGTCGGCTGCCGGTCCGCTGCTGGCCTACCTTCGCGAGCGCGCCGGCACCCGCTCGCTGAAGGTCCGCCAGGGTGACGACATGGCGCGTCCCAGCAGCATCGACTGCAGCTGGGCCGACGATCGACCGCGCGTCGCCGGGAACGTCGTCGTCGTCGGAGGCGGCCACCTCTCGATCTAGTCCGGGTCGGACACGGACCCCGACGGCTACGCGGGCGAGCCGGCCGGGGACGGCGCGCCGGCGCGCGGCAGCACCTCGACGGGGCCCTCGATCCAGACCCGCACGTGGTCACCCGGATGCCACGCCGGGAAGCTCAGGCGCCGCGAGCGAACGACCCGGCCGGACTCCAGGCGCAGGCCCAGCAGCTGGTCGTGGCCGAAGAAGCGGCGCGAGACGACCACCGCGCTCGCGGCGTTGGACGGACCGCTGAACCCGACCGCGAGGCCCTCGGGACGCACGAGCACGTCGACCTCGCCGTCCACGTGCGACTCCATCGGCAGGCTGCCCAGCTCGCAGCGAGCGCGGCCCTCGCGCGCCTCGCCGGGCAGCACCTCGATCTCGCCGAGGAACGCGGCCATCCAGCGCGTCGCGGGTCGCAGGTAGACCTCCTCGGGGGCGCCGCACTGCTCGACGCAGCCCTCGCGCATGACCACGACCTGCTCGGCGATGCTCATCGCCTCCTCCTGGTCGTGCGTGACGAACACGGCGGTCACGCCGGCGGTGCGCAGGATGTCCGAGACCTCCTGGCGCAGCCGGTCGCGGAGGCTGGCATCGAGGTTGGAGAACGGCTCGTCGAGCAGCACGAGGTCCGGCGTCGGCGCCAGCGCGCGTGCGAGCGCCACGCGCTGTTGCTGTCCACCGGACAGCTCGTGCACGAGGCGCCCCTCCGCGTCGGCGAGCCCGACGAGGTCCAGCGCCTCGCGCACGCGGGCGCGGTCGGGCTTGCGACCGAGCCCATAGCCGACGTTCGCCCCGACGTCCATGTGCGGAAACAGCGCGTAGTCCTGAAAGACCATCCCGATGCGGCGCTGCTCGGGCGCGACGAAGATCCCGTCGCCGCTGACCACCCGCCCGCCGACGACGATCTCACCGGCGTCCGGGCGCTCCAGGCCGGCGATCATCCGCAGGGTCGTGGTCTTGCCGCAGCCGCTGGGGCCAAGCAGCGCGCAGGTCCCGCCCGAGCGCACCTCGATGTCCGCGCCGGCGACCGCTCGCACGTCCCCGAAGGACTTGCGCAGCCCGCGCACGCGCAGGCCCACGCACGGCGGCGCCGCTCTGCCGGCGTTGTCGCTCAAGAGGAGCTCACACCCTTCACGTTGAGAAGGTACAACGGCGGCGCCGCGATCAGCAGCAGGATCAGCGCTGGGATCGCGGCCGCCTCGAAGAAGCCGGTCGTCGTCTGGCGGTAGATGTCGGTCGCGAGCGTGTCGAAGCCGATCGGCGCGAGCAGCAGCGTCGCGGGCAGCTCCTTCATCGCGTGCAGGAAAACGAGCGCTGCGCCGGCGAGCACGCCGCTGGTCACGAGCGGGCGCGTGATCGTCCGGAAGACCTGGATCGGCGTGCGTCCGAGTCCGCGTGCGGCCTCCTCCAGGCGCGGCGGCACCTGCATCAGCGCCGAGCCGACCGGGCCGACGGCGAGCGGCAGGTAGTGGATCGTCAGCGCGAAGGCGAGCATCGCGAGCGTCTGGTAGAGCGGCAGGGCGACGCGCGTGCCGAAGAACACGAGCGCGAGCGCGACGACGATTCCCGGCAGTGCGTAGCCCGCGTAGCCGACGCGCTCGATCGCGCGCGTCGCGTAGCCGGGGAAGCGCACCGCGAGCACCGCGACGATGACCGCGGCGACACCGGCGGCACCCGCGGCCGCCGCGGCGGCCAGCAGCGAGTTCGTCGACTCGCCGAGGATCGTCGCGGCGTCAAGGCCGCCGGCGAGGTCCTTGGACGCCCAGTACAAGAGCACCCCGATCGGCATGACGAGCGTGATCGCCACGAGACCGCCGCACAGCCCGAGCGCCGGCCAGCGCCAGCGCCCGAGGCGCACCGGCGCCGGGGGGCGCTGCGTGCCGGGGCTCGCGCGGTGCAGCGAGCGCGCGCCGCGCACGCGCGCGTGGACGGCGAACAGGACGAGCATGACGAGCACGAGCACCATCCCCAGCGCCGCCGCCTCGGTGCGCTGGGCGGCCTGGAAGGCGATGTAGATCTCGCGCGTGAAGGAGTCGAACTGCAGGATCGCCACGGCGCCGAAGTCGCTGAGCACGTAGAGCGCCACGAGCACGCTGCCGGCGCCGATCGCCGGAGCGAGCTGGGGCAGCACGACGGTCCGAAAGACCGAAAGCGGCGAGCGGCCCATGACGCGCGCGGCCTCCTCCAGCGATGGATCGAGGCGCCGCAGGGCGGCGCGCAGCGGGATCAGCACGAGCGGATAGGTGAACAGCGTCAGCACGAGCCAGGCCCCGGCGAAGCCGTAGATCGGCGGCAGCTCCTGGATGCCCAGCGGCCCGAGGAGATCCTGCAGCAGGCCCTTGGGGCGCAGCACGGTCAGGAACACGTAGGCGCCGATGTAGCTCGGGATGACGAGCGGCAGCGTGGCGAGCGTCGCCCACGCGCGGCGGCCGGGGAGATCGGAGCGCACGGTCAGCCACGCGAGCGGAACGGCGATCGCGATCGCACCCGCGGTGACCGCCGCCGCCAGCCCGAGGCTGCGCACGACCAGGTGCAGCGAGCGGCTGGCCAGGACCGCGTCGGCGGCCAGCGCGCCGTCGGACGCGACGACGACGACGAGGTACAGGGCGGGCAGCGCTGCTGCGACCGCGACGACGAGGCCGAGCGCGAGCAGCAGCGGCGGGGGACGACGCGCGCCCAGCAGCCGCCGAGCCGCCGCGGCGCGCCATCCGAGCCGCGCTCCCGCCGGCGGTGGCAGCAGGCCGCTCTCGGCCACGTTGGCCATCGCCGCGGGCGCGCGTCAGAGCGCGCCGGTCTCCCGCATCAGCTCGAGCGTGCCCTTCAGGTCGCCGAGGTTCGCCAGGTCGACCTTCGGCGAGGGGATCTCGTCCAGTGGCGTGAGCTCCTTGGAGGGCTTGACGCCCGCCGCCAGCGGATACTCCTTGGAGCTGTCGGCGAAGTACTGCTGGGCGGGGCGCCCGAGCATCGTGCGAACGAACGCGATCGCTTCGGCCTTGTGCTCGCTGGAGGCCAGGACACCGACCCCCGCGACGTTGATCAAGGAGCCGAGATCCTCCTTGGGGAAGTGGACCTTGACGGGATAGGCGGGATCCTCGGCCTGCGCCTCGGCGACGTAGTAGTGGTTGATCAGGCCGAGGTCCAGCTCGCCCTTGGCGATCGCGTCGCGGATCGGCACATTGGAGTCAAAGACCCGCGTCTCGTTGGCGACCATGCCCTCCAGCCACTTGCGCGCGACGTCCTCGCCCTCGACGAGCCGCAGGGCCGTGATGTAGCCCTGCAGCGAGGCGTTCATCGGCGCCCAGCCGACGCGTCCGCGCCACTTGGGCTTGACGAGATCAAGCGGCGAGTCGGGCAGCTCGGATGTCTTGACCTTCGGCCCGTAGGCGATGACCCGCGAGCGTCCGGTGATGCCGATCCAGCGCCCGTCCCGCGATCGGAAGCGCTCCGGTACCTGCTCGAGGATGTCGGCGGGCAGGCGCTCGAGGTTGCCGGCCTTCTCGATCGCGTCCAGCGAGCCGGCGTCCTGGGCATAGAACAGGTCGGCGCGCGAGTTCTTGCCCTCCTCGACGAGCGTCGCCGCAAGGCTCGGGCTGTCGCCGTAGCGCACCTTCACGGTCTTGTCCGCGCTCTTCTCGTAGAGGTCGATCGCGGGGCCGATCAGCGGCTGGATGCGACCGGAGTACATTGTGAGATCGGCCTCGTCGCCGCCGCAGGCGGCCAGGACGGGGACGAGCACGACCGCGATCGCGGCCAGCGCGGTGCTACGAACGGCGCGGATGCTCATCGGTGGTCTTGCTCCTCGGTACGGGGTCAATCGTGCGAAGCTCCCAGCGGGCTCGCCATATTAGGCCAGCCTAACCGTTGACGCCATGTCCAACCGTTTCCTCATCAGCGCAGGCGCGGCCAGCGTGGCGCTCGCCGCGCTGTCGCTCGCGATCCCCTACGAGCTCGTCTACGACGCCTGGGCGTGGCTCGTCTGGGGCCGCGAGCTCACCTCGCTGGCACTCGACACGACACTGGGGCCGTCGTTCAAGCCGCTGCCGGTGCTGCTGGCGGCGCCGCTGTCGCTGGCGGGCGATCTGGCGCCCGAGCTGTGGCTCGTCCTGGTCCGCGCGTCCTGGCTGCTGGCCCCCGTGCTGGCGGGGGCGCTCGCCTACCACCTGACCGGCGATGCGCAGCGGCGCATGCGGCTCGCCGGCGCCGGATTCGCCGCGCTATCGCTGTTGCTGCTCTACGACGACGTCACGCCCTGGACGCGTCAGGGCGCAGCGGGCATGTCCGATCCGCCGCTCGTCGCGCTCGTGCTCGGCGCGGTCCTCGCAGCGCTGCGCGGGCGCCCGCGGCTCGCGCTCGCGCTGGCCGGCGCGGCGGCGCTCGTGCGCCCCGAGGTCTGGCCGCTGCTCGCCGTCTACGGCGCCTGGTGCTGGCGCGCGCTTCCGCAGACGCGAAGCCTGCTGGCGGGGCTGGCGGTCGGCGTGCCGGCGCTGTGGTTCGTGCCCGACCTGCTGGGCTCCGGGTCGGCGGGCGCCGGCGGCCGGGCGCTCGGCCGCGAGGGTGCCGGAGGCGGCATCGACGCGAGCCTGCAGGCGCTGGGCCGCGCCGCCCTCATGCCGCTGTTCGCGGCCTGGCCGCTGGCCGTGCTCGCCGTCTGGCGGCGGCGCGGGACCGATCGGACCATGCAGATCCTGGGCGCGGGTGCGCTCGGATGGATCGCGATCGTCGTCGCGATGGCCGCCGCCGGTTTTCCCGGGCTGCCGCGCTTCTCGGCGCCGGCGATCGCGATCGTCGGGGTGCTCGGCGGGGCGGGCCTGGCTCTCCTGCCGGCGCTGGCCAGCCGTCCGGCCGCGCGCGCCGGCGTGGCGCTGCTGTGCGCCGCGGTGCTCGTGCAGGTCGTGCTGCGCGCCGCCGAGCTGCACGGTGACATGGCCTCCTCGGCACGGATCGCGCGCTCGCACGAGCGCGTGCGGGACCTCGCCCGCGAGATCGGGCGCGAGCCGCTGCTGCGCTGCGGGCGGCTGGCGACGAGCGACGTCCTCGTGCGCACCGAGCTGGCCTGGGAGCTCGGCGTGGGGTTGGCGCGCGTCGTGAGCTTCGGCGAGCCGTCGGCGCGCTCTGGCGCGTTCGTCGTCGGCCCGCGGGCGACGCCGCTGGTTGCCGCGTTCCTGCGCGGCCACGGCACCCGGCTGGGCTCGCGCGAGGAGTGGAGCGTCTACGCGGTCGCCTGCCCGCGCGGCGCAGGGACCCTCGCGGCGTCCTCGCGCCGATCGCCTGCGGCGACTGCGACGTTGGCGCCGGTACGGCCGCGATGATGGCGCCCGTGATCCGCCCCGCGTCCCGCCGCAACCCCCCGCCGATGCCGGTGCGCCTTGGCATGATCGGCTGCGGCCGGCTCGCCGAATGCGGCTATGCGCCCGCCGTCGCAAGGGCAGACGGCGTCGAGATCGTCGCCGTCTCAGACCCCGACCGCGCCCGGCGCGGGCTCGTCGCCGGCAAGCTCGGGGCGTCGGCGCACGCCAGCACGAGCGGGCTGCTTGCCTCCGGCCCGCTGCACGGCGTCGTGATCTGCTGCACGCCGACCGAGCACGAGGCGGCGGCCGAGGAGGTCGCCGCCGCCGGGCTGCGAGCGCTCGTGGAAAAGCCGCCAGCCCCCGACGCGGCCGGCGCGCTGCGCCTCACCGCGCTGACCCCGGCGCCGTTCACCGGCTTCAACCGCCGCTTCGACCAGGGAGTCGAGCTCGCCGGACGCGTGCCCGCCGAGGGCGAGCTGCGGCTGCGCCTCGTGCTGTGCTACCGGCGCGCCTCGTGGCGCCCGCTACAGCGCGGGGAGGACGCGCTGCTGGATCTCGGCCCGCATCTCGTCGACCTCGCGCTGATGCTGACGGCGGCGCTGCCGCTCGCCGTGCGCGCGCACGCCACGCGCGACCGCGCCGGCATCGCGCTTGCCACCTCGCGCGGGACCGTGGAGATCGAATGCGCGACGAACCGGCCCTACCACGAGCTCGTCGAGATCCGCGACGCCCGCGGGCGGCGCATCGCCCGCTCGACGCGCGGCGGTCACGTGCGCGGGCTGGCGAGCCGGCTGACGCCGGGCGCGCATCCGCTCGTGCGCTCGCTGACCGCGCAGCTGCACGCCTACGCCGGCGCCCTGCGCGGCGAGCGGCCGGGACTCCTCGCCACCGCCGTCGAGGGGGCCGCGGCGATGTGCGTGCTGGACGCCGCCCGCCGCTCGGACGCGATCGGCGGCGAGGCGATCCCCGTCGAGCCCGACTGCCTGCCCCAGCCCGCTTGATCTGCGTCCTGCAGTTCGACGCGGCAAGCGTCGCCGTCGTCGGGCGGATGCTCGGCGAGGGCAGGCTTCCCGCGCTCGCCGGCCTGCGGGCGCGCGGGCGCCACCTCGAGCTTGCGACCCCCGCCGACCACTTCGCCGCGGGCGCCTTCCACACGCTCTACAGCGGCGTCGAGCTGGGCGATCACGGGCTCTTCTATCCCTTCCAATGGGACGCGTCGGCGCAGCGCGCGCGCTACATGACGGCTTTCGACGCGCCGCCGGCGATCTGGGAGCGCCTCGCCCGCGCCGGGCGCCGCACGCTGGCGATCGACCCCTACGAGAGCCGGCCGCCGCGCGACTGGCGCGGCACGTACGTGTGCGGCTGGCAGTTCGCCGACCGCGTCGTGCTGCCGCGCTGGTCGCTGCCGGGCACGGCGGGTGCCGAGCTCGCCGAGCGTCACGGCGGCCGCGGTGCGAACGCGACCGAGATCTTCGGCCGGCCGCGCGTCGGCGACCTGCTCGCGCTGCGCGAGACCCTCGTCGCGGCCCCCGGCCGGGTGGCGGACGCGGCCGTCGACCTGCTCGGCCGCGAGCGCTATGACCTGGCGTGGCTGACCTTCAGCGCGGCGCACCTCGCCGGCCACCAGTTCTGGGATTGCTCGCAGCTCGGCGCGCAACCGGCCGGGCGCGAGCGCGAGCAGCTTCAGAGCGCGCTGGCGGCGGTCTACGAGGCGGTCGACGCGGCGTTTGCCCGCGTGCTCGAGGCGCTGCCCGACGACGCCGACGTGATCGTCACCTCCGCGGTCGGCATGGACGTCAACAGCTCGCGCGCTGATCTGCTGCCGGGAATGCTCGCGGCGGTCCTGGCGGGCGGTCCGATCGCGTCCGGTGACTCGGGATCGGGCGCCATCTGGCGCCTGCGCGGCGCGATTCCGACCGGCGCGAGAGCGGCGATCGCGCGCGCCCTGCCCGATCGCCTCGCGCTGGAGCTGACCGCCCGCCTGGAGCTTCGCGGGATGGACTGGTCGCAGACCCTGGCATTCGCGCATCCCGCCGACAACCAGGGCTATTTGCGCCTGAACCTGCGCGGCCGCGAGCGCGACGGGATCGTCGACCCACGCGAGGCCGACGAGCTGCTCGATCGCATCGCGTCGGGCCTGCGGACGTTCTGCGATCCGGACGGCACGCCGGCGGTGGCCGGCGTCGAGCGCGTCGCCGCCCACCATCCGGGCGAGCGCTGCGAGCAGCTCCCGGATCTCGTCGTGCGCTGGAGCGAGCGGCCCGCCACGACGCTTGCCGGTGTGCGGTCGCCGGCGTTCGGCGAGATCCGGCGCAGCGGAGCGGGTAGCGGGCGCTCGGGCAACCACACGCCGGGCGACGCCTGGGCCGTCGTGGCCGCGGGCACGTCGACGCCGCGATCCAGCGCCCGGCCGCGGCTCGCCGATGTCGCGAGCACGGTCGCCGCCGTGTGCGGCGTGGACGCCGAGGGCCTCTCCGGCGAGTCGCTGCTGGACCGTTAGCGACGCCGCGTAGCCTCGAGCGCGGCGCCGGCGGCGACGGCCGCTTGGGCTGCGACGACGAGCGCGGCGACGGCGGGGCCCGCTCGGACCGCGTCGCGCGCCAGCCGCAGGCAGAACGCGCGCCCCGACAGGCGCCGCCCGCCGGCCGCGGCGCGGTAGCGGACCGCCCCCCGCCCGTAGCGCACCTGCTGGCGCACGAGGCCGCCCAGCCCCATGCGCGGGTGGTGCTCGACGACCGCCTCGGGCACAAAGCGCAGCTCGCCGCCGGCGGCCCGCAAGCGGCTGCACCAGTCGCGATCCTCGCCGGCTGCCAGCGGGAAGGCCTCGTCGAAGGGCAGCGCACGCGCGACATCCGCGCGGCAGGCGAGGTTGCACGTCGGAGCGAACCCCAGCCGCGGCGCCCCGCGCTCGGCGCCCGGACCGGCCGGCAGCAGCGAGGCCATCTGCAGCGCATGCGTGATGAGCTGGGATGCCGCGGCGGCGCGGCCGGCCGCCGGGTCGGCGAGCGTCGTGCCCGCCGCCGCGCCGCCCGCCGGGCAGGCCGCTGAGAGGTCCTGGGCCCAGCGCGGTCGGGGCGCGCAGTCGTCGTCGGTGAAGCAGACGATCGCGCCCGCCGCCGCCCCTGCGCCGGCGTTGCGGGCGCCAGCCGGACCGCGACCGCCGGAGGCGATCACCCGCGCGTCGAGCTCGATGCCACCGTCCCCGGCACGGGCGACGATCGCAGGCACCGAGGTGCAGTCAGCCGAGCCGTCGTCGACAACGACGACCTGCACCGCCACGGTCTGTCGCGCGAGCGCCGCCAGGCAACGCCGCAGCGCCGCGGGCCGATCGCGGGTCACGACGACGACGGAGATCGCGGCCTCGTCGGGCGGCGGCGCGGAGAGCGCGTCGCCCCGGTCGTCGGCCACCATTCGCCGAGCATACGTACGAGTCAGTGGTCCCTCCGGCAAGTACTCGCACGCTTGGATCGATCGCTGATCACCGCGGGCACCGAAGGCGAAGCCTTTGGTCGGCGTCCTCGCTCGGTCATGGCCCAGAGGGCCACTCCCTCACTGCGTCCTTGCCAGCCGGCGCCAGCGACCGCCCAAGCGCACGACTACTTACCGGAAGAACCACTAGGAGGACTGCCGGGTGGTAGCTGACGTCCGCGTCAGGTCGGGCGCGTCTCGAGCGCGGCGAAGGTGCCGGCGATCGTCGTCGCGACCCCGGCGAGCATCGCCGCGGCGGCGCCGCTCGCGCCCGCGCCGGGGAGCGTGAGCGCCGCGACCGCGACGAACGCCGCCGCCCCGGCCGCGGCGCCGGCGAGGACCGCCTCGGGCCGGCTGCGCAGCGCCGCGAGCTGCGTGGACAGCGCCCACAGCGGAGCGAGCGTGGCGGCGGCGAGCGCGATCCGCAGCGGTTGCGCCGCGTCGCCGAACCCCTCGCCCAGGCCGGCGGCGAGCAGCGGCTCGGCGAACAGCGCGAGCAGCCCGCAGGCGGGGACGACGACGATCGCGGCCAGCGCGCTGACGCGCCGCAGCGACGCCTCGGCGGGCTTTGTGTCGCCGCCGGCGAACGCGCGCGCGGCGCCGGGCAGCGCGACGAGCGTCGTCTGCGTCACGGCATAGGTGATCGCCAGCGCCGCGCCGGCCGCGATCGCCGCATGCCCGGTCGCCGCGGCGCCGACCCCGAGCAGCGCGCAGGCCGGCGCCGCGCCGCGATGGACCGCCTGCGTCAGCGCGCCGCCCGCGGCCTGCAGGCGCGCGAAGCGCAGCATGCCCGCGGGGAGCCTGTGGGTGCTGCGGTCGCCGACGATGGCGCGCCCGGCCGTGGCGGCGCCGAGCGCGAGCGCCGCCCCGGCGCCCAGCGCGATCGCGGCGAGCGCCCCGTCGATCCCGGCGATCGGATACAGGACGAGCGCGCCGAGCACGATCACGCCGTTCTCCAGCGGGTAGCGCAGGCTCCAGGTCGCGGTGCGTTGCAGTCCGAGCGCGAGCTGGGAGAGCAGCGTCGCCGTCGTGCCAAGCCCGATCGCGGCGAGCACGAGCACGATCTGCAGCGCGCCGACCGTGCCTGGCGCGAGCGCCGTCGCGACCGCGCCGATCGCCACGAGCGCCGCCACCGCCGCCGCCCGGACCGCGCCGAGCCGGCGCACCAGCGCCCGGCCCTGCGCGCGGCGCTCGCCGGCGTCCAGCGGCCCGAGCACGCGCGCGAACAGCGCCGGGCCACCGATCCCGGTCGCCGTCGCGATGCCCGTCGCGACCGCCAGCGCGACCGCGAAGGCGCCGTAATCGGCGGGGCCGAGCGCCCGTGGGACGAGCAGCACGAGCCCGGCGAGGGTCAGCGCCTCCAGTGCCTTGCCGACGGCGCTGCCGGCAAGCGCTCGGCGCGGGAGCGCGGCCTGGGGCGCACCGAGCGCGTTCTCGGGCTCCGCGCGCATCGCGGCCGAGCATACGCGGCGGTCGCGGCGCGCCGATCGTTCATGCTTCTGCGTCCAGCCCGGCGACGCGCGCTTCAGCGCACGCCATGCGCAGCCGAGCCACCCACACGATGATGCTGCGACGAAAGCCCAACCCCCAGCCCTCGCGCCCGGTCTCAGACCGCTCCTGGTCGGCGCGCAGCAACATGCACGAGCGCGACGTCGGCAAGGATCTTGCCCGCTACACCCCGCTTCCGGCTGAGACGGGGCCAACCTGGGCTCCCGACCAGCTCTCGATCTGGCCGGTCGAGGGTGGTGGCTTCGGCATCGATGCCCACTACCACGGAGTGACGGGCGCGCAGCGCGCCGAGCACCAGCTCGAGCGCCTCCGGGCGGCCGGCCTTGTCGCGACCGCGCGCGGCGGTCCCGATGGCGGTGCGACCTTGCGCCTCGGCCCGCTCCCTCACCGGGCGGCGTGGCTGGCGATGGAGGCGTTCCTGGGTCGCCCATTGGACGTGGAGGACTGACGGGCGTCTGCGATCCCAGTCCCCGCGCGCCAGGAATCGCCCAGTTGGCGCGTTACCCCCGAAGCGGTAATCCGCGAATCGGATATAACCGCAGCCGACAGAAGTCGGTAATCGTCAATTTGGGGGAGCCCCGCACAACATGCGTCATCTAAACCTGCTGGTCGTCGCGCTGCTCGCGGCGTTGGGGGCGACGGCGATCGCCGTCACCGTGAGCACGGGCTCCAGCCACCGCGAGGCGCCGCTGACGTCAGCCGATCCACTCGCCGACAACACTGACGTCTGGGCCTTCACGCCGAAGGGCGCTCCAGGCCAGATCGCGATCGCCACCAGCTGGGCCGGGTTCCAGGATCCGGCCGGCGGACCGAACTTCTATCGCTTCGACGACCGCGCGCGTTACTACATCAACATCGACAACACCGGTGACGGCAACGCGAACGTGCGCTACCGCTTCGAGTTTCGCACGCGGTTCAACGACAAGAACTACCTGCACTCGCTGACCCCGGTGACGAGTCTCAACGATCCCACGCTGTTCCAGAAGGAGTCCTACGAGATCGTCCGCGAGACGTTGAACTCGAAAGGCCGGCGGACCTCGGCTCGCAGCCTGGGCAAGAACTTCCGCGCAGCGCCGAGCAACGTCGGACCGAAGACGATGCCGGACTACGAGTCGCTGTGGCCGCAGGCCATCAAGAGCCTGCGCGGCGGCGGCAAGGTCTTCGCCGGTCAGCGCGAAGACGCGTTCTTCATCGCGCTGGACCGCGTCTTCGACTCGGTCAACCTCGCGGGCGCCGGCACGGGCAACGAGGGCGGCGGAATCGACACGTTCGCCGGCTACGGCACGCAGACGATCGTCCTGCAGCTGCCGGAATCCGCCGTGACGCGCGATCGCAAGGCCGTGTCCGGCCCGACCGCGCCCAACGCCACGGTCGGCATCTGGTCCTCGACCGATCGCCAGCGCGTCCAGGTCACCAACCGCAGCAGCAAGCGCAGCGAGCGCAGCGAGACGATCAACTCGCGAACGAGGAACCGTGATCGCGGCCGGGAATGGGTGCAGGTCAGCCGGCTGGCCAATCCGCTGGTCAACGAGCTGTTCATCCCGGTCACCCGCAAGGATCAGTACAACCGTCAGCGGCCCTCGGGCGACGGCAAGTCCTTCGGGAAGTTCGCGCTCAACCCGTTCCTTGCCGGGGCGTTCAACCAGCTGTTTATGCTCGGCATCAAGGAGACCGGCCGGACCGACATCGTGCAGACGTTCTTCACCGGGATCCCAGGGGCCAACCAGATCAGCAAGAACCCGGTGCCAGCCGACACGCTGAAGCTGAACATGGGCGTCCCGCCGACGGAGAACGAGAACCGCTTCGGTGTGATCGGCGGCGACCTGGCCGGCTTCCCGAACGGGCGTCGCCTGGCCGACGATGTGGTCGACATCGAGCTGCGCGTACTCGGTGGCTTCCTCGTGCCACCCGATCAGGGCGGCAAGAAGTTGCCGCTCGGCGACGGCGTCGACCGCAACGACCAGGACTTCCTCGAAGGGTTCCCCTACATGCCCTCGCTGAAGAACGAGATCGGCGGCTCGCCCACCGACAATCGCCAGGAGCCGACGCATCCCCCGACGCCGGCGGACAACCCCTCCTGAGGGCTCGGACCGGGACGAGTCGCCGTCGACTCGTCCCGGCCCGAACGGCAAGATGTCGGGCAGGTACCGCAAGCCGACCGCGGTCGCTGCGGCAGCGTTCGCGCTGATGCTCGTCGTGCTCGTCGCCGTGCTCGGCATCGGCGGCGGCGACGAGCCCGCGACGGGCTCAGCTGTCGCCAAAGGAGCGGCGCGCACGACCCAGACGCAGATCGCCAAGCTTGAAGCGGCGGCGCGCCAGCGTCCCGACGACGCCGACAGCTTCGTGATGCTCGCCGCCGCACTGCTTCAGAGCGTTCGCGAGACGGGCGACGTCAGCGCCTACGATCGAGCCGACCGCGCGATCGCGCGGGCATTGAAGCTCGATCCGTCCAACGCCGGCGCCCACGGCGAGCGCGGCATCCTGCGTCTCGCCCGCCACGACTTCAGCGGTGCGCTGAGCGACGGGCGACGGGCTCGAAAGCTGACGCCCGGTCTCGTGGCGCCGCTTGGTGTCGTCGTCGACGCCAACATCGAGCTCGGCCGCTATCAGGAGGCCGAGCGCGTCCTTCAGCGGATGGTTGATCTGAAGCCGAATCTAAGCTCCTACTCGCGCGTCGCCTATTACCGGGAGCTGCAGGGCGACCTGGATGGCGCGTCGGTCGCGCTCGCGCTGGCGGCTTCTGCCGGTGGAGCGGCGCCCGAGAACGTCGCCTTCGTGCAGGTGTTGATGGGCAACATCGAGCTGGCCCAGGGCCGCTTCCCGCAGGCCAAGCGTGCGTTCGACGCTGCGCTGGCGAGGTTCGACGAGTACCCGGCTGCGAACGCGGGGTTGGCCAACCTCGACGCCGCCCAAGGGCGTTTGGGGCCGGCCATCGAGCGGATGAAGCGTGTCGTCGAGCGTCTGCCGACGGTCGGGTACATCATCACCCTGGGGGAGCTTCAGCTCGCTGACGGGCGCGAGCAGGAGGGTCGGCGCACGCTGGAGCTCGTCGCCGCCACACAGCAACTGCTCGGCGCCGCGGGCGTCAACACAGACGCCGAGATCGCGATCTACGAAGCCGACCACGGCGATCCCAAACAGGCCGTGAAGCTGGCGCGGTCGTCCTGGTCCAGTGCGCCCAGCGTGCGCTCGGCCGACGCGCTGGGCTGGGCGCTCACGCGCGCCGGCATGGCGCGCGAGGGGCTGGCATACGGGCGACGCGCGCTGCGCCTCGGATCGCGTGACTCGAGCTTCCTGTTTCACGCCGGGATGAGCGCCAAGGCCGCCGGGCGCCCGAAGGAGGCCGAGCGGCTGCTGCGCAGCGCGCTGTCGGCCAACCCTGCCTTCTCGCCACTGCACGCGCGGACCGCTCGAAAGGCGCTTGAAGACCTATGAGCGCGCGCCGGTGCGTGCTCGTCGCGCTCGTGCTGCTGCTCACCGCCGCGAGCGCCGCGCTGCTGCCGGGCTCCGCCGCCGCCCACCCGCTGGGCAACTTCACCGTCAACCGCCTCGACGTGGTCAAGGTGTCGCAGGACCGCGTCGAGGTGCGCTGGATCCTCGATCAGGCCGAGATCCCGACCTTCCAGGAGCGCGATCGCCCGCAGGCGTCGGTGCTCGCCGCCAAGCGCGCGGAGGCGCTGCGCGGCCTGCAGCTGCGCATCGACGGCCGCCGCGTGGAGCTTCAGGCTCGCGGGCCGGGCACGATCGAGCTGCTCCCCGGCCAGGGCGGCCTGAAGACCACGCGCGTCGAGCTGTTGCTGAGCGCTTCGCGCTCGCCCGGCGCCGGTGAGGTGACGCTGCGCGACGCGACGTTCGACGGTCGCCTCGGATGGCGCGGGATGATCCCGATCGCTGGCGAAGGCGTCGACGTGACATCGAGCCTGCCCGCCGAGGAGCCCACACGACGCCTGCGCCGCTATCCGCAGGAGCTGTTGAGCAGCCCCGCCGACCAGCGCGAGATCACGCTCGAGGTCAAGCCGGGCAGCGGAGCGCTCACGGCACCGCGTGCCGAGGGCGGCGGCGTCGAGGTCACCGGCGGTGGCGGTGCCGGCCGCAGCGCGGACGGCTTTGCGGGCCTGTTCGACGATGCCGCGTCCGGCCAGGGCGTGCTGATCCTGCTGATGCTCGCCGCCTTCGCGTGGGGAGCGCTGCACGCGCTGTCGCCGGGCCACGGCAAGGCGATGGTCGCGGCGTACCTCGTCGGGGCGCGCGGCACCGCGCGCCACGCCGTGATCCTCGGCGGGATCGTGACCGTGACACACACGATCGGCGTCTTCGCACTCGGTGTGGTGACGCTCGCGCTGTCGCAGTACCTGCTGCCCGAGGATCTCTACCCGTGGCTGAACCTGACCGCGGGGCTGCTCGTGCTCGTCGTCGGCGGCTTGGTGCTGCGCGCCCGGCTGCGTGGTCGGGAGGCCGGGCACACGCATGGAGGACATTCGCACGCGCACGGCGGTCACGCCCACGACCACGCTGACGCGCACGACCATGGCGCGCACAATCACACGGGGCATGGTGAGCACAGCCATCGCCACGGCCACTCGCACGAGGAGGAGCACCACCACGACCACAGCAAGCACGGGCACAGCCACGTTCCCGACTCGCTTCGTCCCCGGGAACTCGTGGCCGCCGGCGCCTCTGCCGGGCTGATTCCCTGCCCCTCGGCGCTCGTGGTGCTGCTCGGCGCCGTCTCACAACAGAAGATTGCGCTCGGCCTGCTGCTGATCGTCACGTTCAGCCTCGGCCTCGCCGCGACGCTCACAGTTCTCGGCCTCGCGGTCGTCTATGCGCGCGGGCTCAGCTCGAGGTGGCGCGCCCACGGTAACGCCTCGCGCGTCCTCGCCGCAGCGCCCGCGGTGTCCGCGATGGTGATCGTCGTGGTTGGCTTCGTGTTGACGGCCCGCGCGATCCCGGACATCATGTAACAACGGAGCAGCCGCCTGGCGTGACCGCTTCTGCTCCGCGTTACGGGACCTTCTTCTCGCTACGGCATCGGCGTGGGTCCAGACGTCAGCGGTGCTCATGTGTGTCTCCTCAGATGCGGCCGAAGCCGGGGAGCAAGGATGTGAGGGCTTTGGCGACCGCGTCGGTAGCGGCCGCCTCGGGCGACTGCCGGATGAAGTCCTCGGCGAGCGTCGAAGACCGCAGATCGTCGGTCGGCTCGGGCGAGAAGTCGACACGTACGACATCCGCGTCGTAGGTCCCCGCGCGCCGCGTCAGGCGGCTGCGCTACCACCGGCCCCGCAGACCGATCCTCGAACCGCATGAGGTCCGCGCGATGCTCAAGGCCGCCGGCCAAAGAGCTGAATCCGTGCGCTGAAGCGGGGACTGAAAGGAAACAACTCGCTGCCTCCAAGCGCGACCACCAGCACCATAAGCCTTGCTCCCAGCGGCGACACGGCGACCGCGCTCAGCGCCCCGGCTCCAGACAGATCAGCGGACGGTTCCGTGACCGGCGCCTCACATCAGGGCGTAGAGCGGCACGGGCGACTCGCTTGCAGGAGGCATGCAGCGGGCGGCGGCACGTTCTGAGCGCCTCAGTCCGTGGCGACAAACACTAGATCCTCGTTCGCGCGAACTGAGCTACGAGCGGTGACGCGCCAGGTTGAGGAAAGTCCGACATGTGATTGAGGCTCATCCGTGGTCGGGTCAGACCTATTCAAGCCCACGCAGAGGAGCACACCCCGATGACCATCGCCCCCAAGTTCACTGCTGCCGCCGCCGTACTCGCGATCGCTGGTTCTGGCGCCGCTGTCACTCAGGCCGCGACGACTGTCGACCGCGTCGATGTCAAGGGCGCCTACGCGTTCATGACCGCCGATGGACTGCGCGTCGAGTTCAAGACGGCGCAGGCGCTGCCCAGAAAGGCCAGCGGCTCGATCCGTGCGGGCGCCGCCTTGGACGGGCAGCTCCCGGGCTCGATCGGCAGCAGCCGACGCACGACCGCGAACTGCTACGGGTTCATTGCCAAGGCGAAGAACACGAAGATCGGCTCACGGCACAAGCTCAAGGTGACCGCCCGCAGCACCGACGGCGATGTCAGCGACGTCGCCACGGTCAAGGTGGTCGGCAAGCGCGCCGTCGGCGCGGCCCGCAACCGGTTGGGCTGCTAGCCGACGCATCGCTCGCGCCGCGCCTGCACCAGCCGGCGCGGCGCTAGCGTGCCATTCGCGCCATGGTCTCCGTCCTTCACCGCTCGCGCACCGATGACTCAGAGCTCGCCCGCCGCATCGCCGCCGGCGACGGAGCAGCGTTCGCCACGCTCGACGCGCGCCATCGCAATGCGCTCACGCGCTACGCGAGCGGGTTGCTTCGCCGCTCCGAGCACGATGCCGAGGACGTCGTGCAGGACGTCCTCATCCGCGCGCACCAGGCGCTGCGCGCCGGGGATGGCCCGGAGGACCTGCGGCCGTGGTTGTACCGCCTCACGCGTAACCGAGCGATCGACGAGGTTCGCCGCGCGCGCTGGGGCGATGAAGCACTCGACAACGAGGCGGCCATCGCCAGCGATGGCCGCGAGGACCCCGACACCGTGCTGAGACGCAAAGAGACCGTGCGCCGCCTCGTCGAGGACCTCGCCGACCTGCCTGTACGCCAGCGCACCGCGCTGCTCGCCCGTGAACTTGATGATCACAGCCCCGAGCAGATCGCTGCGCTACTCGGCGTCAGCGTGACCGCCGCGCTGACGCTCGCCAGCCGCGCGCGAGAGAACCTCATCAAGATGCGCGACGCCCGCGACGCCGATTGCCCCGACGTCCGCGCGACATTGCTCGACGCGCACGAGCGCGGGGTGCGCCCCAGTGAGCATGCCGTGCGTCACCTCAAGGGCTGTGATGCCTGCCGCGCCCACAAGCGCGACCTGCGCCGCCTGTCGGCGCGGCTGCACGCACTGAACCCGAGCCTCGGACTGCCGCTCATCGCCGGGGTCGTCAAGCTTCTCGGTGGCGGCAGCAGCAAGGTCGCCGCGGGGGCGACAGCCGCGATCGCGATCGCCGCGAGTGGCGGGGTCATCGTGCTCGAGTCCGGCGTCTTCTCGCCCGGCGACCCGGCGCCGTACCAGCTCGGGCGCCTCGGCGGACCGCGCACACCCGCCCCACAGATCAGGCGCGGAAATCCGCTGCCCGCGGGAGCGACGCTGGTGAGCAAGCGCGTGCGCGTCCCCGCGGGTGCTCCAACCGCCGGCGAGCAGCGCAGCGTCATGCTGTCCTGCCCCAGCGGCACGAAGTACTACACGATGGCCTTTCGCGAGCAGAACCCGCCCGCCCTGCGACTCAATCCGCCGCCAAACGGCCCGATCCCAGGCCAATCGACAGACGTCCGGATAGAGATGACCAACGCCGTGCTGCCGCGCTCCTACGTCGCTACCGTCGCGATCGTCTGCCGGCGCCCGGATGCCGGCGGATCGGTGATTCCGAACGCGCGCCAGGCTCAAGCCGGCGAGCGACCGGGCCGCGTCTGCGCGCGCGAGGAGAAGGTGTCACGTTCACCGGGAGCAGGATTTCAGACCTACGCGCACCGTGGCCAGCCCGTCGCGATCCAGCGCCGTGACGCATCAGGCAAGTGGACTCGCGTGGTGCTAGATAACGGCGTCGGCGGCTGGCTGAGGACCAGTGCACTGTGTCACTGACGCGTGGGGCAGAGCCGCGCAACTCTCATTCATGAGCCAGCAGGCGGCGCCGATGCCGTTACCCGCAGAGACGAGGCCGAGGCGTCCGGGCCACGGTTATCATGCTTCGCGATGCGGTTTAGGCCATCGAGCGGTGTTGCTGTTTGCGGCCACCCAGGCGGCTCGTCCGCAAACCCGCCGATTTCCTGGGCTTTCAGTGATGGAGCCAGCCGGGATCGAACCGGCGACCTCCTGCTTGCAAAGCAGGCGCTCTCCCATCTGAGCTATGGCCCCTCGACGGGGCAGTGTAGAGCGAGCCCGATCCGGTTCTACGCCGCGCCGAGCAGCTCGCCCGCGACGCGGTCGGTGGCGTCGCCGAGCCCGCCGAGCAGGCGTCGTGACAGCTGGGCGCGGCGGAAGAACAGCGGGGCATCGTGCTCCCACGTCGCGCCCAGGCCGCCGTGCACGGAGATCAGGGCTCGGCTGGCGTAGTCCAGCGCGTGACCGGCGGCGGCACGCGCGGCGCTTGCCGCCAGAGGGAACTCGTCAGGGGCGTCCTGATAGGCCCAGCCGGCGTACACCAGCAGGGAGTAGGCGTTCTCGCGCAGCCGCAGGATCTCCACGAGCGAGTGCTTGACGGCCTGGTAGGAGCCGATCGCGCGTCCGAAGGTGAAGCGCTCCTTCGCGTACGAAACGCTCGTCGCGAGCGCCGTCTCGACCGCGCCCAGCGACTCGGCGCCGAGCAGCGCCTGCGCCAGATACCAGGCGCTCGCCAGCTCGGAAGCACCGACGCCCTGCAGGACCGAGCCCGACGCGCCCGCGAACGTCACATGCCCCAAGGACCGCGTCGCGTCATAGCGCACGACCGGCTCGATGCTCACGCCGCCGGCGTCGCCGTCGATCACCACGGCGACGGGCCCGCCGCCGTCGGCCTGCGTCGCCACGACGACCAGCACCGCAGCGCCCGGCGCGTCCACGACCCAGCACACCTGCCCGTCCAGGCGGCCCTCGGCGTCAAGCTCGGGCGCTTCGACGCGCACGCAGCCCGACGACGCCTCCACCGTCCACGCCGCCACGACGTCGCCCGGGGGACGTGCCGCCACGAAGCACGCTCGCGCGGAACCCTCCGCGACATCGCCCACCGACGACGAGCCGCCGCGGTCCAACAGCTCCGACGCGGGCAGATGGCCCAGCAGCGACACCCCCGCCAGCACCCGACCTGCCTCCATCATCACGAGCATCGCGTCGAACGCGCCCAGACCTGCTCCGCCTGCCTCCTCGCAGACCAACAACCCCGCCCACCCGGCCGAGCATGCGGTCGGCCACAGGTCCGGCAGCGTCGACGGATCCTCGATCGCCGATCGCGCCGCCGCCACGGTCTTGACCCGCGAGAGCGCGTCGCGGGCGGCGTCGCGCAGGAACTCCTGCTCGTCGGTCAGCTCGAGGTTCATGATCCTCCGGACCCCGACAGCGCCGCGGCAGCCTCGCGCTCCTTCGCGCGCAGCTCGGAGAACGCGATCCCCTTGTCCAGCCGCGGCTCGGGCGGCAGGCCGAGCACGCGCTCGCCGACGGTGTTGCGCAGGATCTCCTCCGTCCCGCCCGCGGACTTCAAGCCCGGCAGGTAGCTGATCATGTGCGCCCACTCGCTGTCGGCCTCCAGCGCCTCGGGTCCGAGCACGTCGGCCATCAGGTCGCCCGCCTCGATCGCCGCGCGCACCGTCGTGATCTTCGCCAGGCCCGACTCCGGCCCCGGGATCTGCCCCTGCTGCAGGGCGCTCAGCGTCCGGTAGCCGGAGAACTTCACGGCCAGCAGCTCCAGCGACAGCTCGCCCAAGCGCCGGCGCACCTCGGGGTAGCGGCGCGCGTGCGCATCCGCTGCGATGCCCTGCGCGAAGCGCTCGGCGCGGTAGCCCATCGCCTCGGATCCCAGCCCGATCGTCAGGCGCTCGAACATCAGCGTCGTCAGCGCGGTGCCCCAGCCGCCGCCGACCGGCCCGCAGACCGCGTCGGCGTCCAGCGCGACGTCGTCGAAGAAGACCTCGTTGAAGTCCGGCTCGCCCGAGAGCTTGCGCAGGGGCCGCACGGTGACGCCCTCGTCGTCCATCGGGACGATGAACATCGTCAGCCCCTTGTGCTTGGGCACGTCCGGATCGGTGCGGGCGAGCAGCAGCCCGAAGGACGCGAAGTGCGCGTTGGTCGTCCACACCTTCTGCCCCGACAGCCGCCAGCCGCCGTCGTCCTGGGGCGTCGCGCGCGCCTGCACGGCCGCGAGGTCCGACCCGGCGGCGGGCTCGGAGAACAGCTGGCACCAGACCTCGTCGGCGTGCAGCATCGGGCCGAGGTAGCGGTTCTTCTGCTCGTCGGTGCCGTGGGCGATCAGTGTCGGGCCGAGCATGCCGACGCCGATCACGTCGAGGATGCCCGGCACCCCGGCGCGCGCGATCTCCTGATTGACGATCACCTGCTCGACGGCTCCCAGTCCCTGCCCGCCGAGCTCGACCGGCCACGTCACCCCCGCAAGGCCCGCCTCGGCGAGCGTGCGCTGCCAGTCGCGGCGCGCGGCGATACTCTCCTGCTCGTCCTGGCCGGCGAACACCGGCGCTTCGTCGCGGTGCTCCTGCAGCCACACGCGCACCTTCGCGCGGTACTTCGCCTGCTCTGGACTATCGCTCAAGTCCACGCCGTGCTCCTTTGGGCTGACCGGCCGGGGGCGGACCGGCCACCATACAGCCCATGCGACCGACCCCTTTCACGCTCATCCAGGCCGCCGCGACCGCCGCGGTGCTCACCCGACTGGCGCGCGGTCGCACGCGCCGCGACTCCCTGAAGGCCGACGGATCCCCCGCGCCGCAGCAGACGATCAGCGTCGTCGTGCCCGCCCGCGACGAGGAGCTGCGCCTCGCGCCCTGCCTAGCCGGGCTGGCCGGGGACCCCGACGTCGGCGAGGTGCTCGTCGTCGACGACTGCTCGGCCGACGCGACCGCCGACGTCGCGCGTGCGGGCGGCGCGCGCGTCATCGCCGGTGAGCCGCTGCCCGACGGCTGGTGCGGCAAGTCATGGGCGCTGCAGCAGGGTCTCGACCAGACGACGGGCGACGTCGTCGTCTTCCTCGACGCCGATGCCCGCCCGCGACCCGGCCTCGTCCGCGAGCTCGCGGCCCTGCTGTGCGACGTCGACCTCGTCACCGCCGGTCCGCGCTTTCACTGCGCGGGCGCCGGCGAGCGCCTGCTGCACCCGTCGATGGCCGCGACGATTCCCTACCGCACGGGCCCCGGTGACGCCGTCGGCTGGCAGCCCAAGGCTGGCCGGGCGATCGCCAACGGCCAGTGCCTGGCGATCCGTCGGGACACCCTGATACGCGCGGGCGGCTGGGCGCGCGTGAAGTCGAACATCACCGAGGACGTGGCGCTGGCGCGAGCGCTGCGCCGCGATGGCCTGACAATGGCGTTCGTCGACGCCTGCGACCTGCTCGAGGTCAAGATGTATGACTCCGCCCGCGAGACGTGGAACGGCTGGGGTCGCTCGCTGATGGCCCCCGACAGCTCCACGCCGCGCGATCAGACCGAGGATCTCGCCGTCCTCTGGCTGACGCTCGCACTCCCGCTGCCGCGCCTGCTGGCCGGGCGCGGGACGCCGCTTGACGCGCTGCTCGTCGCGATCCGCCTCGCCATGCACGCGGCGCTCGCGCGCAGCTACCGCCCGCGCGGCATCCCGTTCTGGCTGGCCCCACTGGCCGACGTGCCGGTGATGGTGCGCCTCACGTGGTCGGTGCTTCGTCCGTCGCGCTCGTGGCGCGGCCGGACCTACTCGCGAGAAAACGCGCACCGATCAGGCACATGAGCCCGCCGGTGGCCACGACGTGCTCGACCGGCGAGGTCGCAAGCTGTAGCAGGGGAAACGCGAACACCCCGACGCGAGCGCCGAGCGCGAAACCGCCGCGCGTCGGCGTCAGCGCTGCCAGCAGCGCGAGCGCGATGCCGCCGGCGAGCGGGGCCAGCACGAGCGCCCCGCCGACGAACGTCATCACGGACTTGCCGCCGCGCAGGCCGGCGAAGGCGGGGAACGCGTGCCCGATCATCGCCGCCGCGACCGCCGCATACGCGACCCAGATGTCGCCCAGCGCGAAGCCGGCGAGCCCGGCGACGAGGCCCTTCAGCGCGTCGCCGATGAATGCCGGCCATGCGCGCCGCCAGCCGAGCTGCTCCAGTGCGTTCCAGGCGCCCGGATTGCCGTCGCCGGTGGCGTACAGGTCGACGCCGTGGCGGCGCCCCACGAGCAGCGACACCGGCACCGAGCCGAGCAGGTAGCCGACAATGCATGCCGCCACGTAGTCCATGCCCCCGCTCGCCTCCTTTCACCTCATCCGCTATCCGCGCTCGACGGCGCCGGAGGGATTGTCGCGCATGGGCCTGGACCGCCCCGAGCTCAAGCGCACGCCCGGGCTGGACTTCTGGCGCCTGCTGGGAACCGGCCGCGGCGCGACGATGACGATCGGCGCCGACCTGCGCCGCTGGGCGCTGTTCTGCGTCTGGGAGGACGAGTCCGCGCTCGAAGCCTTCCTGCTGACCAGCCCGGTCGCCGCGCGCTGGGAGCAGCTGGCGCGCGAG
>Ga0136625_1000073_pt1 | contig 22802 bp, 21 predicted proteins | sample AntDrymUQ4832306_2_FD_104672 | JGI IMG/M metagenome (GOLD analysis project Ga0136625, IMG submission 104672) | Polar desert sand microbial communities from Dry Valleys, Antarctica - metaG UQ483 (23.06) | ecosystem: Environmental > Terrestrial > Soil > Desert | place: Antarctica: Dry Valley...
GATACCCCTCCCGAGGTCGTCGCCGATACCCCGGACGAGCCGCCCACCGACGCTGCGCCCGGTGCCGTCGCCGAGGTCGAGCCGGACACCGAGCCTGAGGGGTCCGACGTCGAGACCATCGCCGGGATTTCCGCCGAGCCCGTCGCCGAGGTCGAGCCGGACACCGAGCCTGAGGGGTCCGACGTCGAGACCATCGCCGGGATTTCCGCCGAGCCCGACGCCGAGGTCGAGCCGGACACCGAGCCTGAGGGGCCCGACGTCGAGACCATCACCGGGGTGTCGGCCGAGCCCGACGCCGGCTCCGAGCCGGACGATGTCGGCGTTCTCGACGGGGACGAGGCCGAGGTCGCGGTGGCGGCCGCCAAGCCTTCGGTCGCCGCCACCAGACCGGTGGCCGCCGTCGACGTGGTCAGCCTCACCGAGTCCGTGATCGCATCCATCGACTCCGATGTGCCGTTCACCACCGAGATCGGGTCCGGGTTCGTGGCCAATCCCTCGAACAACCTGTCCCGGGTGATGGAGGCGATCCTGCGCGACGCCTCGGGCCGGGGTGGCGAAGAGGTCCTGGTCTACGGTCACGCCGCCGGCGGCCGCTACCGGTGGATGGTGGTCGACTCGGGACCGAGGGCCGACCACGACCCCGACCGGGCGCGGACCCTGGCCGAGGCGCAGCGTTTCATCCGCAGGGTGGGTGGCGTGGTCGAGTGCAGGCCTGAGGGCGATTTCACCGTTTTCGTCGTCGAGATCCCGATGGCAAGCTGAACCGATGAGGTTCGCTTGGCTGTGCAGCCACGAGTCCTATCAACCTGAGGTGCTGGTCGAGCAGGCGGTGCTCGCCGAGCAGGTCGGCTTCGATGTCGTCCTCGGGTCCGACCACTTTCACCCCTGGGTCGACGACCGGTCCGCCGCCGGTTTTGTGTGGAGCTGGCTGGGGGCGGCGGCGATGCGTACCGAGCGGGTCGAGTTCGCTACCAGCGTCACCTGCCCGCTGTTCCACTACCACCCGGCATTGATCGCCCAGGCGGCGGCGACCGTCGACCGGCTCAGCGGGGGCCGCTTCATGCTCGGGGTCGGCACCGGAGAGAACATCAACGAGGGACCGATGGGGTTCGAGTTCCCCGGCTACCAGGAGCGCATCGACCGGATGGCCGAGGCGCTGAGCATCATCCGCCGCCTCCTCGCCGGGGAGAAGGTCGATCACGAGGGCCGCTACTACACCGTCGACAAGGCCAAGCTCTACAGTCCCCCGCTGGGTGAGCTGGCGGTGCTGATGGCGGCAGGAGGGCCCAAGTCGGCCGTTTTCGCCGGTAGCAACGCCGACGGGTTGATAACGAGCGTCAAGGACCCGGCCGAGTCGACCGAGAAGGTCATCGGCCCTTTCCGAGCCGCCGCCGCCGCCGCCGGTGCCCCCGATTGCCTGGTCACCGCCACCCGATGGGTGGTGGAGGCGGGCAGTGGGGAGGAGGCATGGCAGGCCCTCGGCAGCATGCGCGGGTTGCGGGCCCCCGGCAGGCTGGAGGCGGTCGACCCGATGGTGCTTCGCCGGCGGGCGGACGAGATGGATCGATCCGAGATCCTCGACAAGTACACCGTGGTGTCCGGCGCCGAGGCCGTGATCGCCGCCTACACGCCGCTGGTGACGCTCCTGGATGCCGACATCGTCGCCATCCAGGTTGCCAGCGTCGACCCCGACGCCACCCTGCGGATGCTGGGCGCCGAGGTCCTACCCGAGCTGCGTAGGCGCTGCGCCTAGTGGTCGTCACACCCCGGCGGGCTGTTGGATCCTGGCGAACGCGGTGGCGAAGTCGTCCTTGATGTCGTCGATGTGCTCGATACCGACCGAGACCCGCACCAGGTCGGGCGTCACCCCTGTGGTGGCCTGCTCCGCCTCGTCGAGCTGCCGGTGGGTGGTCGACGCCGGGTGGATCACCAGGGTCTTGGCGTCCCCGACGTTGGCCAGATGGCTGGCCAGCTCCACCGAGTCGATGAAGGTGCGGGCGGCCTCGTAGCCACCCTCGACCCCGAACGACAGCACCGACCCGTACCCGTTGCGCAGGTAGCGGTTGGCCAGCTCGTGTGACGGATGGGCGGGCAGCCCGAGGAAGCTCACCCAGGTCACCTGGGGGTGTTGGTCGAGCCACTGGGCCAGCTCGAGGGCGTTGTCGACGTGACGCTGGACCCTGAGCGACAGCGTCTCGATCCCCTGGAGGAACAGAAAGCTGTTGAACGGGGACGGCGCCGCCCCGAGATCGCGCAGACCCTCCACCCGCGCCCTGATGGCGAATGCGATGTTCCCGAATGGCCCCTCGGGGCCGAACACCTGGGCGAAGTCGAGCCCGTGATAGCCCGGAGCCGGGTCGGTGAACAGCGGGAACTTGTCCGAGCGCCAATCGAAGTTGCCCGAGTCGACGATCACCCCGCCGATCGAGGTGCCGTGACCGCCGATCCACTTGGTGGCCGATGCGACCACGATGTCTGCGCCGTGGTCGATGGGGCGCACCAGGTAGCCGGCGGCCCCGAACGTGTTGTCGACGATGAACGGGATCCCGGCGCCGTGGGCGACGGCTGCGATGCGCTCGAAGTCGGGGACGTTGTACTGCGGGTTCCCGATCGACTCGACGTAGAGCGCCTTGGTGTTGTCGTCGATGGCGGCGGCGAGCACGCCGGGGTCGTCACCGTCGACGATCGTCACGTCGATCCCCAGCCGGGGGAGGGTGACCTTGAACTGGTTGTACGTCCCGCCGTACAGGTACGACGTCGACACGATGTTGTCGCCCGCCTGGGCGATGGTGGCGATGGTGAGCAGCTGGGCCGCCTGACCGGACGAGGTGGCCACGGCAGCGACCCCGCCCTCGAGGGCTGCGATCCGCTTCTCGAAGACGTCCGTGGTCGGGTTCATGATCCGGGTATAGATGTTCCCGAACGCCTCCAGCCCGAACAGCGAGGCGGCGTGGTTGGTGTCGTTGAAGACGTATGAGGTGGTCTGGTAGATGGGGACCGCCCTGGCGTTGGTGGCCGGGTCGGGTGCCTGTCCGGCATGGAGCTGCAGCGTCTCGTACCGGAACCGCTTGTCTGACATGAGGTCTCCTCGTCGTCGTGTCGGCTGAACAACGGCGGCACCCGGGACGATGGCTCATCCAATGAGAGAGCCGCCATCTCCGGGTTGGGGAGAGGCGGCTGATGGAGGAGGTCGATCATCGGTCATCGGTCTCTCCGGCCAACGCCGGGAGCAGGATTTGGCACCGTTCCCCATGGGTGGTTGCCAAGGCTTCGCAGGGCCTGTTCCCTCCACCTTTCTCGATGATGTCTTGGCATCGGTTGTCTCACGGGGAGACGTCGGTCCTGGGATGACTCCTCGGTTGGGTCACGCATTAGTACCACCGATTCGCCCGCTGTCAAGACCGCAGCGGCGTCCACCTCACCTATCGTGCCCCCGCATCCACCCGGAGGCGGCGACCCATGAGCAACGCAGGTGTGGGCGAGGTCGAGACCCGCTTCTTCACCTTCGGATCGTCCGGCGAGCCCTTCCCGCTGTCCGGCGGGGGTTCGCTCGACCGGGTCGTGCTCGCCTACGAGACGTACGGGACGCTGTCCAATGTCGCCTCCAACGCCGTTCTCGTGTTCCATGCCCTCACCGGCAGCCAGCACGCCGCCGGGATCAACCGGGCCGTTCCCGGGGTGGGCGATCGGTGGACGGACGACCTCCACGTCGGGTGGTGGGAGCAACTGATCGGGCCGGGCAGGGCCATCGACACCGACCGGTGGTTCGTGGTCTGCGCCAACTACCTGGGTGGCTGTTACGGCTCGACGGGACCGTCGTCGACCGACCCGGCCACCGACCGCCGGCACGGGGCGTCCTTTCCGGCCGTCGGCTTCGGCGACATGGTCGACGCCGACATGCGGCTGCTCGACCACCTGGGGATCGGACGGCTCCACGCCGCCGTCGGCGGGTCCACCGGGGGGTTCATGGTCCTGTCGCTCGCCACCCGGTATCCCGATCGGGTCGAGGTGGTGGTTCCGGTCGCCGCCGGGCTCGGGGCGACCGCACTGCAGATCGTGCACAACTTCGAGCAGATCTCGGCGATCGCCGCCGACCCCGCCTTCGCCGGTGGGGCCTATGGCGACACCCCACCCGTCGCCGGGCTCGCCCTTGCCAGGATGATCGGCCACAAGACCTTCGTCTCGCTCTCGGCCATGCGCACCAGGGCGCGTAACGAGATCGTGGGGGAGGCACTCCCGGGTGGCTACCGGCTCCGCCACACCCTCGAGTCCTACATGTTGCACCAGGGGACCAAGTTCGTCGCCCGCTTCGATGCGAACTCGTATCTACGGATCATGGACGCCTGGCAGTCGGTCGATCTGCTCGCCGAGGCAGGGGCGGCGGACTGGGACCAGCTGTTCTCACCGTGCCGCCACCAGCGCCACCTCAACTTCTCGATCGGCTCGGATGTGTGCTTCTACCCCGAGGAGCAGGTCGAGCTGGCCGCCGCCCTCACTGCGGCCGGGGTGCCCAACCGGCTGGTCGAGATCGCCTCCGACAAGGGCCACGACGCCTTCCTGGTCGAGCCGGAGCGCTTCGCAGACGACCTGCGCCACGCCCTGGAGGAGGATCCGTGAACCGCGCCGGCCCCGATGCCCCCATCGGAATGTTCGACTCCGGGGTGGGCGGGCTGTCCATCCTGGCTCAGGTGCGGCTCCAGCACCCGGCGGAGTCGATCCACTACCTCGCCGATCAGGCCTGGGCGCCCTACGGCGACCGCAGCCTCGAGTCGGTGCGGGAGCGGAGCCTCGCCATCGTCGCCCATCTCCTCGACGCCGGGGCCAAGGCGATCGTGGTCGCCTGCAACACGGCGTCGGCGGCGGCGCTCCACCAGCTCCGGGCGGCGATCCCCGGTGTCCCCTTCGTCGGGATGGAACCGGCGGTGAAACCGGCGGCGGAGCAGACCAGGGGAGGGGTGGTCGGGGTCATGGCCACCTCGGCCACGTTCCAGGGCGAGCTGTACGCCTCGGTGGTCGACCGGCACGCCAACGCGGTGACCGTGGTGGAGCGAGCCGGTCGCGGGTTGGTCGAGATGATCGAGGCCGGCGACCTCGAAGGCCCGGCGATCGAGGCGGCCGTCGCCACCCACCTGGCGCCCCTGATGGAGGCCGGAGTGGACACGGTGGTGCTCGGCTGCACCCACTACCCGTTCATCGGCGGTGTCATCCGAAGGCTGCTCGGCGAAGGGGTGCGGCTGATCGACCCCGCCCCGGCGGTTGCCCGCCAGGTGGGCAGGGTGCTCTCCGCCAACGGGATGGCGGCGCACTCCGGCCAAGGAGGGGTCGTCTACCGGACCACGGGTGATGCGGAGCGATTCAACCGCCAGATCGGTCATCTCCTCGGCGAGCCCACTCCGGACGCAGCAACGATCGTGATCTGACGGAGGGGTCATCTGGCGAACCTAAGGTTCCAGGGTGTCGCCACGACACGCGATCCGCTGAAGTTCGACGAGCGGCGCCAGGATTCATCGAACCTAAGGTTCTGCGTACCCCTGGTGAGTACCAATCCGCTGAAGTTCGGGCCGGCGGCCTCCAAACCGGTGTCTCCAAAATGTCGTTGACCGGACGTATCATGGCGACCATCGACGTTGAGGGGCGTTCATGGAGCACATGGAGCAATACCCTCCCGTACTCGACACCGGAATGGTGGCCGAGCTGCTCGGGATGAACATCCAGGTGGTGCGCCGGATGGCGCGCGAGGGACAGATCCCGTCCTACCGGCTCCCCGGGGGGAGGACCTTCCGCTTCTTCCGCGACGAGATCTTCGAGTGGCTGCGCGGGTTCCCGGTCCACGGCACGCCGGCCGAGCCCGCCGCCGTCGTCGATGACGACGCCTGAGCCCGACACCGGGTGATGGCGCCCGACCCGGTCGACCCGACCGAGCCCGGGGGCGATCCGCTCACCCCGGGCACGGCCACCGGAGACGACCTCGGTGACGTGGCGCGGCGAGGGGCCAGGGAGTACGACTTGGAGATGGCGGACGCCGAGCAGGAGGCGGAGCGCTTCCGTCTGCGGGGACGCACCGTGGTCGACACGCTGTGGGAGGCGATGAACCACGGCGACGGCGTCACCGTCACCCTGGGACGGCGAACGCTGTCGGGAACCCTGCTGGCCGCCCGCAACGACCTCGCCCTGCTCGGGCTGCCCGATGCGCTCGCCGCGGTCAGGGTCGGTGCCATCGGCGCGGTCAGGCTCGACCCTGCCGGACAGGGTGTCGCCGGTGACCGGGTCTACGGATCGTTCGTCGCCTATCTGCGGATGCTGGAGATCGAGGAACTGTCGGTGACCGTGCTCGGTGACGGATTCGAGGTGGCAGGCACCGTGGCCGCCGTCACCCCGGACCACGTACTCGTTGCGACCCGATCACCGTCACGCTGGGTCATCCCCATCCGCTCCATCGACGCCGTGATCGGCCCGCCCCCGAAGGCGTCGTAGGGTCATCGGCGTCCCCGAAGCGGACCGCCGGCTCCGGCCCGCTTATCCTCAGCCGAATGCGCCCCCTTGCGCCCCCGTATGACGCCATCGCGGCGGGCCGGTCGGCCGAGATCGACATCTCCGGGACCACCCTTCTCGGCAACCGCCTCCTCACCAAGGACCAGGGGTTTCCGCCCGAGGAGCGCGACGCCTTCGCCCTGCGTGGGCTTCTGCCCGACCAGGTGATGACGATCGAGGAACAGGCGGAGCTCGAGCTCGAGCGCAGCCGCCGCAAGGACGATCCGCTGGAGCGCTACATCGGCATGGCTGCGCTGCAGGACCGTAACGCCACCCTCTTCTACCGGGTGCTGGCGGACAACCTCGAGGAGATGCTGCCGATCGTCTACACCCCGACCGTCGGTCTGGCCGGCCAGCTCTACAGCCACATTCTGCGCCGCACCCGCGGTGCCTGGATCACACCGGCGGATCGTGACCGGATCCCCGAGATCCTCCGCAACGGGCCATTCGAGGACGTGCGGCTCATCGTGGTCACGGACAACGAGCGCATCCTGGGCCTCGGCGACCTGGGCGCAGGCGGCATGTCCATCCCCATCGGCAAGCTCGCCCTGTACACGGCGGCGTGCGGTCTGTACCCGGCGTTGACCCTGCCCGTCAGCCTGGACGTCGGCACCGACAACGCCGACCTGCTGCGTGATCCGCTCTACATCGGCTACCGCGCCCCCCGGCTCCGTGGCGCCGAGTACGACGCTCTCATCGACGCCTTCGTGGCCGGTGTGCAGGAGGTGTGGCCCGGCTGCCTCATCCAGTGGGAGGACTTCAAGCATCAGAACGCCCTCCGCATCCTCGACCGTTACCGGGACCGGGTCCCGTCGTTCAACGACGACGTGCAGGGCACATCGGCGGTGGTGGTGGCGGGGGTTCTGGCCGGGATGCGACACCTCGGGCGCCCGTTCCCCGAGCAACGGATCATGCTCGTGGGTGCCGGGGGAGCCGGGATCGGCATCGCCAGGCTGCTTCGGCGGGCCATGCTCGACTCTGGTATGTCCGCCGACGAGATCGGTCGGAAACTGGTCCTCATCGACTCGCGCGGCCTGGTCCATGCCGCCCGCACGGATCTCGATGACACCAAGCGGTCATTTGCGTTGGGGGGAGATGCAGCCACCGCCTTCGGCATCGACCTCGGAGCCACCCCCACCCTCGAAGAGGTGGTGGAGCACGTCCTGCCCACCATCATGGTCGGTACCACGGGAGTGGCCGGCACATTCAGCGAGGTGGCGGTGCGGACCATGGGCGAGGGTTGCGATCGCCCGATCGTGATGCCGCTGTCGAACCCGACGGCCAACAGCGAGGCGCGCCCGGCCGACATCATGAGCTGGACCGATGGCCGTGCCCTCGTCGCCACCGGCAGTCCCTTCGCCCCGGTGACACATGGCGGCGTCGTCCGCGAGGTCGGCCAGGCCAACAACGTCTTCATCTTCCCCGGTGTGGGGCTCGGGGCGATCGTGTCCGAGGCGACCCGGGTCAGCGACGAGATGATCCTCGCCGCCGCCCGCACCCTGGCCGAGGCGGTGACGCAGGAGCGGCTCGACGCCGGGGCGCTCTACCCCCCGGTTCGGGCGCTTCGCCAGGTTTCCCGGGCCATCGCCCTCGCCGTTGCCGGCGAGGCGATCACCTCTGGGCTGGCCCACTCATCGCTCGAGACCCTCGAGGCCGACGTCGACGCCGCCATGTGGTGGCCCACCTACGTGCCCTACCGCCGCCCCTGAGGCCACCGTCACCGGATCCGCCCACATCGACCCCACGTCCCCGGTGGCACCCCGCCCGGAGCCGGGGTGACCGTGATCCGCCCGGGAGACGAGCTCCGCGGCTTCATCGGGCGCCGATGAGCAGGTTGGCGAGCTCCGTTGTCGATGTCGGCCCTGGTGTCAGTTCTCGTCCCAGCGGGTGAACCCGGCGTCGCGGGCGGTGGCTTCGCTGTCGAACCAGACCTCGGCCCTGGTGCGCTCGTAGTAGGGGCTGTCGGAGGTGTGGTAGAGCATCGAGTCGGCGTTGCCCTTGATGTCGTACCCGGCGGGTCCCGAGCCGTCCTCGGCGGGAACGGCGGAGCCGGAGCCGTACGGCCCATCGGGGACCTCGGCGACGAGGCCGCCGATGTCGCGCATGCTGTCATCGTCGTCTGCGCCCACCATGCCGGCGCCGCCCGTGTCGCCCATGGCGTCTGCGGCGGTGTCGGCCACGTCGGCGTCGGCCATGTCGCCCGTCTCACCCGTGTCGCCCATGGCGTCTGCGGCGGTGTCGGCCACGTCGGCGTCGGCCATGTCGCCCGTCTCACCCGTGTCGCCCATGGCGTCTGCGGCGGTGTCGGCCACGTCGGCGTCGGCGATGTCGTCCGTGGTGTCGGCTGCGGCGTCGGCGTCGCGGTCAGCCATGCCTGCTACGTCGTCGGTCGAGCTACCCATGCCGACTCCGGTGGAGATGTCGCCGCCGATGTTGCGAAGATCGTCAACGGGCTCGTCCGATGGGATCGCCATGTCGTCCACTGCGTCCGCCGCATCGGTCGCTGTCTCGCCCGTGTCGTCGCCCATGTCAGCGGCGTCGTCGGCCATGTCTCCCATGTCGTCCGCCGCTGTCTCACCCCTGCCGCCGGCGGCATCGTCCGCCATGGTGACAGCCTCGTGGGTGGCGCCCATGGTTCCGACCACCGCGCCGGCTCCGGTGGCGATGTCACCCCCGGTGTTGCGATCTCCGACGGCTTCACGGCTGCTCGACCGAACGGATGTGCTCGACTGACGGCGGCGCCGACCATCCAGCAACCACCACAGGAGAAACACAACGAGCAGCACCAACAGGATGATCCAGAACCACTTCATGCCTTCCTACCCTTCGTGTCGACGAGCTTGTCGCCTCATTCCTAGCGGATTGGGGGTGCCCGCGTCCACTGGCCGACCGGCGCCGCCGGCAGCGGGCTGTCAGATCGGCGTTTGGCGGGACGAGACGGCGCCGTCGGGGGACATCACGGCAAGCCCGGCCTCGACGGCGCGCACCGTCAGAATCCGGCGCCCCGGCTGGATCGCTGGTCTGGGATCGGCGATGTCCAGCCCCATCGACCGCCATCGCAGGGCGACCACCCCGAGGGGCTCATCGGTTACCAGCGCGACCCCGTACAGGGCCGGGGCCCGAACCGGGGACTCGATCACCTCGAGCAGCGGCCCCACCCGGAAGAAGGCGGTCGGCCGGTCCCGCACCACCACGCGGAGCCTGGCCGCGGCGCCGGTGTCCCCCAGGCTGGCGATGGCTGCGTCGAGGTCGGGGACCAGCAGCACGACGTGATCGAGATCCCACCCCGGGGCGGCGGTCCCCGGCGGATCGTCGCATTGGGCGATGCCCAGGTTGGGGAGCCCTGAGCTCCACCGCCAGGCGGGCTCGCCGGTGGTGAGCACGGTGGAGCGGGTGGCCAGGGGATTGGGTAGATCGAAGGCGTCCCAGGGGATGGGGAGCCTGACCGAGGTGAGCCGTGCCGCCATTCGACGATCGTACGGCACCAGCACAAAGCCCAAGGAACCCCCGCCCGGCCCTTCTTCCCCGCACTTCCCCGAACGAGGCTGTTGGGCCCTGCGCAAGCACCTTGGGCTTTGTGCATCCGAAGATACGGAGCCGGGCGGATGGTTTCAAGCCCCCTGGATGACCCGAAAGAGGCCCCGAAAGGCCCCCGTAGTTAGGATCAGTTGATGCAAACCGCATGTAACGGCCGCTCCGGCTCATCCTCGGGGCGACGGTTGTCCACGTATCCACACCAATCCACAGCGGCTTGTGCACAACCCATGTCGACAAGTCGTCATGGGGATGTTTCGCGAACGATCCGGAGCAGCGGCCGGAACGAGGTCTCGACCGTCTCGTGGATGGACCCGACCGCCTGATCGAGCGATGTCTCGTCGAGCAGATCGAGGGGGATCCGCCCGATGACGAACAGGTCGCGGTCACGGTTGGCGGCGATGGTCGACGGCCACGAGGTCCAGTTACGGCGCAGGCACCAGGCGGTGACCCGCTCGACATGCTCGGGCGGCGCCGGGAGCAGGTATGCCTCGAAGCGCACCGTGCGGGACCCGATCTCGAACCAAACGGTGGTGAAGTCGCGGACCCGCTGCCGCATCCGGATGCCGAGCCGGCTCTCGTACTCCCCCGACCAGACGATGTCGGTGGCGGAATCTGCGGCCCAGCGCTCCATGGTCTCGGCAACGAACACCCACGCCTGGTCCCGGTTCACCTCCCCGAGATCCCCCGGTAGAGCTCGAGCAGACGATCGGCGGTGGCGCTCCACGAGAAGCGCTCCGACCGGACCACGGCCTTGTGTGCCATCGCCTCGGCAAGCTCGGGGTGGTCCAGGATCGCCCGCACCGCGGCGGCGTGGCCGGCCGGTTCGTGGCCGGCGACGAGCGTCCCGGTGACCCCATCCTCGATCACGAAGGGAAGGCCACCGGTGGCCGCCGCCACCACCGGCAGCCCGCACGCCTGGGCCTCGGCCGCCACCAACCCGAACGACTCGGATCGCGATGGCACCATCAGCACATCGGCGGCCTGGTAGAAGCGGGAGAGCGACCGGTGCGGCTGGTTGGGGATGAAATGGACCCTGTGGCCGATCCCCAGCTGGTCGACCCGTCGCTGCAGCTGCGTCATCTCCGCCGCCCCCTGGGTGCCGCTGGCGCCGCCGATGACCAGCAGGTGGACGTGCCTGGGGAGCATCGCCGCCGCCTCCACGGCGACGTCAGGTGCCTTGTGCGGCTGGATCCTCCCCACGAAAAGGACGATCGAAGCCTGGTCGGGGAGTCCGAGCCACCGCCGAGCCTCGGCCCGGTCCCCGGGGGCGAACAGGTCGTGGTTCACCCCCGGCGGGGACAGGCACAACCGCTCGAGACGTGCTCCGTAGTGCTCCACCAGGTCGTCGAACTCGTACGGGGTGGAGGCGATGACGCAGTCGGAGCGGGCGATCACCTCGGTCTCGGTCAGGGTCCGCATCGGGCTCGACGCCGGCTCGTCGTCGCGCTTGGCCAGGTCCTTGATCCTCCCGAGGGTATGGAACGAGTTGGCGAGGGGAATCCCCATCGTGTCCTTGAGCACCACCCCGGCCCAGCCGGAGAGCCAGTAATGGCTGTGCAGGACGTCGGGACGCAGCCCGTTGTCGTTGAACCATCCGTACGCCCGCTCGGTGAACTCGCCGATGTGCTTCGGGATCTGCTCGATGGGGATGGGAGCGACCGGCCCCGCCGTGATGTGGACGACGCGGTAGCCCCCATCTGCGGTCACCACCTCGGGCAGGTCCGGGTCGATGCGCCTGGTGAACACGGTCACCTCGACGGACCGGCCGGTCATCGTCTCGGCCAGCTCGTCGATGTACACGTTCATGCCACCGGCGTCCCCGGTGCCAGGGGTGAGCAGCGGCGAGGTGTGCACCGACAGGTAGACGACCTCACCGATGGACGGAGAATGCTCCGCAGCGGCGGGCGGGGGGTCGGTCATCGGCGGTCCCCGAACCGTCCGGTGACCTCGTACAGGGGCCGCTCCTCGGCGCCCAGCCGGAACTTGTACGGCTCGTCGCCCTTGAGGAAGTCGAACACGGTCCTCGCCGAGGAGATGGCCTGCTCGATCAACATGTCGATCAGCACCACGCCGGGCGAGGCCGCCCCCGCCGCCGGGTCGAATGCGGAGTTGTACAGGTAGTACCCGCCCCCATCCTCGAACCCGAAGCCCGCCGCCACCGGTCTTCCGTCATCCCCGCACAGGGTGTCGAGGACGGCGCCGGCACGGTGGTGGAGGCCTTTGAGGAACGCCTCCATCGCCCGGGTCATGAACATGCCCTTGTCGCCAGGGGACAGCCGGTGCATGGCGGCGAAGGCGGCGACGGCGTCGGCGCCAGACATCCGTTCGAGCCGGGGATCGCCGAGCGCCTCCACGAATCGGCGCCGCTTGCGGCGCACCTCGTGGCGCTGCTTCTTGCCGATGGCATCGAGCCAGTCTTCGTATGTGGGCGGGAGGGCGACAACGGCGGCGGTCTGGTGGCGGGTGGCGGTCGACTCGATACCCGTGGCGTGCAGAGCCTCCGTCACCAGCGATGCCGCCGGCTCGGGGATCGAGTTGAAGCTGAATCGCCATCCCGGGTCGGCGACATCCACCAGCGAAGCCATCACCTCGGTGAGGTCGTCGCCGCGGGGCGAGTGGTAGTCGGTGAGGTCCTGCTCGCCGAGGAAGGCCACCAGGTCTCCACGCCGCAGCAGCGGGAGCAGGGCGTCGTCGGCGGCCACCAGCAGCAGGGCGTCGTCCGGCTCGGAGCGGTGCTCCCACCACGTCTCGAGGAACGTCCTGCTGGTGAATGGCCCGGTCCCGGGGACGGTGGGGGGCAGGTCGAAGGCCAGGGTGTCCCACCGGGTGGTGAGGGCGGCGGTCATGCGATCACCTGGCGAGGTCGGGGACGATCGACCCGACCGGACGACCACCGCCGTAGACGGTGGGTACGTGATCGGTGGCGAGCGCGTCGAGGGCGGCGGGAGGGATCAGCCCCAGCCGGTGCGCCATCTCGATCAGTCCCATCACGGCGATCCTCAACGATCCCTCCACGCTCTTGGTGGCCAGACCGATCCCGTTGCGGCCGGCAGCCATGACGCCCTCGGCGCCTCCCTTGGCCGGGCCACCCCACCACATGGCAACGCGTCCGTCGGCGCGATCGTTCCCGGAGGTGAGGGCGGGGAAGCGGGTGACCGCGGTCCGGGCCGTCTCCAGGCGCCGGTCGTCGCTGAGCCGGGCGAACGAGGTGGCCAGCGAGCGCACGGTGCCCCGCAGCGTCGGGGCCCCGCACCCGTCGATGCCGACCGGGCGGGGGTCGACACCGGACACCTCGGCCACCAGCTCGATCACCCGCTGCTGGAGCGGGTGATCGGGGTCGAGGTACGTGTCCAGGGGCCATCCCGAGGCCAGACAGGCCCGCAGGAACCCGGCGTGCTTGCCCGAGCAGTTGTGCATGATCCGCCGCGGCTGCTCCCCGTCCCGGATGGCACGCTCCCGGGCCGACCGCCCCAGCGGGTGATCGGGGGGGCACCGGAGCGCACCCTCGTCGAGACCGGCGTCATCGAGCATCCGCTGCACGATGGCCACGTGGACCGGTTGGGCGGAGTGGCTGGCACAGGCCAGGGCGAGATGCTCCGGCACCAGGTCGGCGCCGGCCTCGAGGCTGACGGTCGCCTGGAGCGCCTTGATCGCCGAGCGGTAGAACAACGGGCGGTTGGCGTCGCCCCAGGCCTCGATCAGTTCCCCGTCGCTGGTGACGGCGATGCCGATCCATTCGTGGGTGGACTCGACCAGACCCGATCGGATGGTGGCGGCGTGCACGCTCAGCCGGTGATGAGCTCGTCGGTGGAGATGGTCCCGGCGCGGTAGCGCCCTGCCAGCTCGGTGGCGAGCGTCGCCTCGGCCCCGTGGACGGTACGTCGCTGCGCAGAGATCACCCGCTCGACGCTCTCCACCTTGGACCTGGCGGTGGCGAGCTGGTCGTCGGTCAGCTCCCCGAGCCTGCCGACGGTGTCGTCACCGAGCACGAGGTCGATGGGACGGCGGCCGGGGTCGGGACCAACGTAGGCGTCGGTGGCGAGGGCATCGGCGGTGACCCGGGCGGTGCCGGAGACGTCGTCGTTGAGGATCTCACCGAGCGATCCGAGGGCATCGCTCGGCTCGTCGCCGCGGCGGCGCCGCTGCTCGAAGTCGATCAGGTCGAGCCTGCCGTGGAGCAGGCGGCGGTGGTAGGACAGCTCCCGTTCAACGTCGAGGCACATCCGGCGCCGGCTGCGCAGGGTGGCGACATCGAGATCGGTCAGGTCGGCGACGAACGAGGGGTCGGCGATGATGTCGGTGCGGCGGCGATGGGAACTCATCTCAACTCACGTGGTGAGGAGGTGGAGGCTAGCGGCGACGTCAGCAGGCGGACACCAGGGTGGGGTATGGGTTGACCGCAGAACCGCCGCCGGGGTGGATCTCGAAGTGGAGATGGGGCGAGGTCCCGATGGCGTTGCCGGAGGTGCCCACGTAGCCGATGACCTGTCCGGCGCTCACCGGCGAGCCGGAAGGGGCGCCGTCCGCATAACCGGAGAGGTGGGCGTAGTAGTACATCGCCGAGGCGGTGTTCAGGTAGATGGTGGTGCCACCCAGGCTGCTCTGCCGGTGGCTGACGGTCCCGTTGCCGGAGGCGAGCACCGGGGTGCCGTATGCGGCGAACAGGTCGGTTCCCTGGTGGGCCCTGCCGCCCGAACGGGGGAAGCCCCAGTCGTTGATGAAGCTGGCCCCGGGAAGCGGACACACGAAGCCGGAGATGGATCCGACCCCTCCGGCCGACCCGCGGGCGGCGGCGGCGGCGGCGAGCTTGCGGGCCCGCTCGGCCTCCTCGAACTCGGCGCGGGCCTGGCGGGCGGCGGCGTCGCTTCGCTCGTACTCGGCATCCCGTTCCCGCTGCAGGTCGGCCAGCTCGTCGACCAGGGCGGCGGCCTCGACCCCGAGCTGCTCCATCCGGTCCCGGTCCGCCTCCACCTCCTGGCGGAGGCGGTCGGTCTCCCGGGTCACCGCGTCCAGCCGGTTGAGCTCGAGCAGGTCGGCGTCTGCCGCCCGGTCGAGGAGCGCCTGCGAGGTGAGCATGTCCTGGAGGCTCTCCGCCTCGAAGGCGAGCTCGAGGAGGGAGCCGCCCGCCGCCATGTACGCCTCGGTGACCATCTCCTCGGCCCGTTCCAGCAGCGTCGCCATCTCCACCTCGGCGTCGGCGATCCGCCCGGTGATGACCTCTATGCGGGCTCCGAGCGCCTCGAGCTCGGCGTTGATCTGGTTGTAACGCAGCAGGGCGTCGTCGAGCTTGGCATTGACCTCGACCAGGCGGTCATAGGCGTCCCGCCGGTCGGCTTCGGCCCGCTCGACGTCCTCCTCGCTGGTGGCGACCGCGGCGACCGGAGCGAGGCCGAGGAAAGCGATGGCCAGGAGAACGGCGAACAACCGTCTGCTCACATCTTTCATGGCAGGGGGAGGTTACCCGGCATCGAGGCCCAACCGGCGATTTCGGCGGTCAGCGGAAGAGGAGCAGTCCGATCCAGAAGGTCGCCGCCGCCACGACGGCGCCGTCGATGGCGGTGAGCAGACCGGGGGAGCGGGTGGTGTGGGCCACGTCACCGGTGCGCAGCATCGAGCCGATCGCCTTGCCTGCGAGCAGCCCGGCGATGGCGGCGGCGCCTGCGATCAGGGCCTCGGCGGGGGAGAGGGTGTCTGCGATGAACCCGGCGGCGCCGGCGCCGACGAGGACGCCGATGGCCATGGCCAGGTTTGGGTCGAGCCCGCCGATGTCGGGCAGGAAGCGCCGCGCCGCCCACTGGGCGACGGCGGCGAGCACCACGACCACCAGGAACACCGTGACGTGTACCGCAGACTCGGCCCTCGCCAGGACCAGGCCGCCGGCGCCGGTCCCGGCGGTCAGGCTCATCAGCGTGCCGGAGGACAGGGCACTCAGCGACCGCTGCTGCTTGTCGTACAAGGCGTTGACCAGCACCGCCATCAGCCCGAGGGCGAGACCGGCTGCGAACCCGGCGACGCCCCAGGCGTATGCGCCGTTGCCGGCGGCGGCCGCCCCGACCAGGGCGCCGATCACCGGGGTGCTCCTGCCGGCCTCGGCCTGGGTGTCGCCCAGATCCCACAGCCAGGCGAGGGTACCGCCGACGGCGGCGAAGGCGAGCGCCTCGAGCGAGATGACGTTGGCGATGGCGAAGGTGGCGAGCAGGATGATCCCGAGCAGAGCCGGGGTGATGTCGCCGTCCTCGAACACGGTGACGCCTCCGGAGACCGGGGGGATCACCGCCACCTCGTCACCGCCCTCGACCGTGGTGCTGCGGTCGGCCTCGTGCCCGTTGACCCACACGTTGGCGGTGTCGAGCCCGGCGGCGAAGGTCGAGCCGAACCGGTCGGTGGCGGCGTCGAGCACCATGCCGACGGTGGCACCCTCGATCTCGATCGATGAGGTGCCCGCCGCCTCACGGAGATTGGCGAACAGCCGGAGCGTGGCCATCGCCGGGAAGGCTAGCTGACCGCTTTCTTAGGATCGGATCGCGTCTCTCATGACGCGTTTCGGTCCTAAGAAAATCGGGGTTTGCGCCCGATTATCGGGATGTTACGGTTGAATATCGGAGGGGGTTGGGTTAGGGTCCGGAGATGCCGGAGACCTCGAAGACGGTCGATCAGGCGGTGAGGATGATGCACCAGATCCGCTCGACCGGCGCCGCCCCCACCGCCGAGCTGGCCAGGCGGCTCGGGCTGGGCAGGACCGTCGTCGCCCGCCTCGTCGCCACCCTGGAGCGCCACGACCTGGTGCGGCGGACCCCGCAGGGGATCGACCTGGGGTACGGGCTGGTCGGCCTAGCAGACATGGTCTCGCCTGCGGTGCGCTCCACGGCCCGCCCCCACCTCCAGGAGCTGGCCGACACCTTCCACGAGACGGCGGTGCTCGCCGTTGTCGACGGGGACGACGCCGTCGCCGTCGACCAGGTGGTCCCCGACGCCAGGGTGGTCCGGATCCACTACCGCCCGGGCACCCGCCACTCGCTGGCGGCGGCCGCCCACGGGCGGGCGATGCTCGCCCATGCCGACCTCGCAACGGTCGGGCGGCTCACCGCCGGTCGCCCCGGGATCGAGGCCGAGCTGGATCGGATCCGTCGCCGGGGGTACGCCGTCTCCCACGACGAGCTCGAGGATGGCGTCGCCGGCGTGGCAGCCGCCATCGTCGACCGCTCCGGCCGGCCCATCGCCTCGCTCGGCATCGTCGCCCCCACCCCACGCCTTCCCTCGGGGGCCGAGCTCGCCGCCGCCGTTGTCGCCGCCGCCAACCAGATCTCCGGCCAACTGGCCGGCCGTACCGTCCCCGTCTCCTGGAAGGAGTAGCCATGCCGTACTACCGCCGGGTCGGTGAGATCCCGCACAAGCGCCACACCCAGTTCCGCAAGCAGGATGGTGGGCTGCACACCGAGGAGCTGATGGGGGAGGAGGGCTTCAGCTTCGACTCGGCTTTGCTCTACCACCTCAACCCGCCGACGGCGATCGTCGCCATCGACCCGGTGGACACCGAGGAGCAGGGGATCGAGCCCAACCACCCGCTCAAGCCCCGCCACTTCAAGACCCACGCCCTCAAGGGGGGCGGCGACCTGGTGTCCGGCCGGCACCTGCTGCTGGCCAACGACGATTGCCGCATCTCGTACGTGTCGTCGAGCCAGACCAGCCCGCTGACCAAGAACGCCACGGGTGACGAGATGCTGTTCATCGAGGAGGGCGAAGGCGTCCTCGAGTCGGTGTTCGGACGTCTCCCCTTCACCGCCGGCGACTACGTGATCATCCCGGCCTCGACCATCCACCGCATGGTGGTCGACGAGGATCACCCGGTCCGGGCGCTCGTCCTGGAGACCAGGTCCCACATCGGCCCGCCCCGCCGCTATCTCTCCCGCAACGGCCAGTTCCTCGAGCACTCCCCGTACTGCGAGCGCGACCTCACCGGCCCTACCGAGCCGCTGCTGGCCGATGGGCAGAACGTCGAGGTGCTGGTGCGGCACCGCTCGGGGGTGACCCGCTACACCTACGCCGACCACCCGTTCGACGTGGTCGGTTGGGACGGCTGCCTCTACCCGTACACCTTCTCGGTGCACGACTTCGAGCCCATCACCGGGCGGGTCCACCAGCCGCCCCCGGTCCACCAGACCTTCGAGGCGCCCAACCTGGTGGTGTGCAGCTTCGTGCCCCGCAAGTTCGACTACCACCCCGAGGCGATCCCAGCGCCGTACAGCCACTCCAACGTCGACTCGGACGAGATGATCTTCTACGTCGAGGGCAACTTCATGAGCAGGCGCGGCTCGGGGATCGAGGCGGGCTCCATCTCGCTGCACCCCGGCGGGCACACCCACGGACCCCAGCCGGGGAGCGTCGAGGCGTCGATCGGCAAGGAGGGCACCGAGGAGATCGCAGTGATGATCGACACCTTCCGCCCCTTGGGTCTCGGCCCCGGCGCCCGCGACGCCGAGGAGGACGACTACGCCTGGACCTGGCTGGGGGGTCGATGACCCTGCTCGTCGACGGACGCCGCGCCCTGCTCGAGCGGTTGGTCGACTACGCCGGTCTGTTCCCGCCGACCTCGTTGAGCATGAACGAGGCGATCGCCGAGTACCGGGAGGCGCGGGGCGGGCCCCACGCCTGGATGCTGGGACGGTTCCTCTGCCCGACCTCGGGGCTCGAGGAGCTGGCGGCCGCCCTCACCGGTTCGATGCGGAGCGGTGAGGATCCGTGGCGGCTGAGCGTGATCTTCGATGGGGTCGGAGGCACAGACGCCATCGCCACCGCCGGCTTCGACCGGACCATGACCCCTGGGGCGGTCGTGGAGCTCATCGAGGCCAAGGCCCCGGCCGAGGCCTCGGACGGACGCACGGCTCGCGAGGCCGAGGCGATGATCGCCGTCGTGGTCGACGCCGCCCTGTCAGTCTCCTCCGAGGTGGTGCCCTTCATCGAGATCGCCCGCGGTCCCGGCATGGCGGACGCCGTCGCCGCCGTCGCCAACCTCCGCCGCCGCCGGATCCGGCCGGTGGGGGCCAAGCTCCGCACCGGGGGGCTCACCGCCGACGCCTTCCCCGGACCCGAGGAGGTGGCCGGCTTCATGGTGGCATGCAACCGGGCGGCGCTGCCGTTCAAGGTCACCGCCGGGCTGCACCACCCGATCCGCCACCGGCATCCCGACCTCGATGTGATGCGCCACGGCTTCCTCAACCTGCTGGTCGCCGCCACCATGGCCGGCGAGGGCGCCGCCCCCGAGGACCTGGTGGCAGCCATCGCCGACACCGATCCCCACGCCTTCGCCGTCACCACATCCGGGCTGTCGTGGCGGGGGAGGCGGATGGCGGCAGGGACGCTGCTGGCCATGCGCCACCGCCTGTTCCCTGCGTACGGATCGTGCAGCTTCGCCGAACCGGTCGAGGACCTGGTGGCGATGGGGATCCTGACCGGAGCCGCCCCGTGACCGACCCCACCCTCGACCCCGGTCTGTTCTCCTCGGTGCCGGTCGCCGCCGGCTCCGACTTCCCGGTGCAGAACCTCCCCTTCGGAGTGTTCTCCGCCCCGCAACGAGCCCACCGGGTGGGGGTGGCGATCGGCGACCACATCCTCGACCTGGCCGAGACCCAGGCCGCCGGGCATCTCGACGGTCTCGGGCTGCCCCACCGGGCTGTCGCCGCCGCCTCGCTCAACCCGCTGCTGGCGTGCGGGCCCGAGGTCTGGCGGGCGCTGCGGCTTCGGGTATCGGCGCTCCTGACTACCGAGGACGCCATGGGCGTCGACCTCGACCGCTTCCTGGTGCCAGCCACCGCCGCCACCATGCACCTCCCGGTCGAGATCACCGACTACGTCGACTTCTACTCGTCGATCCACCACGCCACCAACGTCGGGCGCATGTTCCGCCCCGACGACCCGCCGCTGATGCCCAACTGGCGCCATCTGCCCGTCGGCTACCACGGCAGGTCGTCGACGGTGGTGGTCTCCGGCACGCCGGTGATCCGCCCGGTCGGCCAGCTCCCCGGCCGGGAGGGGCCCCGGTTCGGGCCGTGCGAGAAGCTCGATTTCGAGGCCGAGGTCGGCTTCGTGGCCGGGGTGGGCAACCCCATGGGGAGCACGATCCCGGTCGTCGACGCCGAGGGTCACATCTTCGGGATGTGCCTGGTCAACGACTGGTCGGCCCGCGACATCCAGGCGTGGGAGTACCGGCCGCTGGGGCCGTTCCTGGCGAAGTCGTTCGCCACCACGATCTCGCCGTGGCTGGTGACGCTCGACGCCCTGGCACCGTTCAGGGTCGATGCCCCCGTCCAGGATCCGGCGCCGCCGGCATACCTGGCAGGCGGGGCAGGCGGCGCCGTCGACCTCGCCCTTTCGGTGGAGCTCAACGGCGAGGTCATCACCCGTCCTCGGTTCGCCGAGATGTACTGGACGATGCGCCAGCAGCTCGCCCACGCCACCGTCAACGGCGCCGCCGTCACCCCCGGGGATCTGTTCGCCTCGGGAACGGTGTCGGGCCCCGACGACGACCGGCTCGGATGCCTGCTCGAGCTGACCTGGAACGGGTCCAGACCCATCGAGGTCGGTGGGGAGCGGCGCAGGTTCCTCGCCGACGGCGATACCGTGGTGATCAACGGGCGCGCCGAGGCTCCGGGAGCGACCCCCATAGGTTTTGGACCATGTGCCGGCACGGTGATGCCGGCCCGGGACGGTGACCGGACGGCATGAAGCGACCGAGCGGCAGGAAGGATCGGAGATGAGCGAAGCAATCGAGGCCCACAGGAACGACTTTCCCATCGAGGCGTTCCACCACATCGAGTTCTGGGTGGGCAACGCCTACGAGGCGGCCCACTACTACCGGGCTGTCCACGGGTACGAGATCGTCGGCTACCGAGGACCCGAAACCGGGATGCGCGATCGCGCCTCGTACGCCCTGCGCCAGAACGACGTTCGGTTCATCTTCACCGGCGCCCTCCACCCGGAGGACGAGCTGTCCGATCACCTGAGGCTGCACGGCCCCGGGGTGCGCGACGTCGCCCTCCAGGTGCCGGATGCCGAGGCCGCCCACGAGATGGCGGTCTCCAGGGGGGCGGTGTCGCACCAGGAGCCGACCGTGGTCGAGGGTGACCGGGGCAAGTGGAAGACCGCCGCCATCAAGGCATACGGCGACACCGTCCATGGCCTGGTGGAGAACCCGGACATGACCTGGCCCCCTCCCGACTTCCGGCTGCGCAACGACAGCGTCGCCGAGCCGATCGGGCTCGACCACATCGACCACGTGGTCGCCAACGTCGAGCTGGGCTCGATGGACGAATGGGTCGAGTTCTACGAGCGGGTGTTCGGGTTCGTGTTGCTTCGCCACTTCGACGACAAGGCGATCTCCACCGAGTACAGCGCCCTGATGTCCAAGGTGGTGTGGGACGGATCGGGGGTGATCCGGCTCCCCATCAACGAGCCCGCCACCGGAAGGCGCAAGTCGCAGATCGAGGAGTACCTCGACTACTACCGCAGCTCGGGCGTGCAGCACATCGCCATCGCCACCGAGAACCTGGTCGACACCGTCGCCACCGCCCGCCAGCGGGGACTGGGGCTGATGTCGGTCCCCGATACGTACTACGACGACGTGATGGATCGGGTGCCCGACCTCGACGCCGACCTCGAGGAGCTGAAGCGGCTCAACATCCTGGCCGACCAGGACGACGGCGGTCACCTCCTCCAGATCTTCACCAGGATGATGCAGGACCGGCCGACGGTCTTCTTCGAGTTCATCGAGCGCCGTGGTGCCATCGGCTTCGGCGAGGGCAACTTCAGGGCGCTGTTCGAGGCGATCGAGCGCGAGCAGGAAGAGCGAGGCAACCTCTGAGCCTTACCGTCCCGTCGGGGCTCCCGACCGAGGTCACCCTGGTCGAGGTCGGGGGGCGCGACGGTCTGCAGAACGAGGCGGTGGCGCTGCCCACCGAGGCCAAGGTGGAGCTGATCCGCCGGATGGTGGCCGCCGGGTCGCGCCGGATCGAGACCGCCTCGTTCGTCCACCCCGAGTTGATACCGCAGATGGCGGACGCCGAGGCGGTGATGGCCGAGCTGGGGGAGAGCCCTGCGGGGGTTCGGTCGATCGGTCTGGTGCTCAACCGGCGTGGACTCGACCGGGCGCTGGCCACCCCCGTCGACGAGATCAACTTCGTGGTCGGCGCCACCGACTTCTTCACCTTGGCCAACCAGGGATCGTCGATGGAGGCAACGATGGCCGAGATCGAGGCCATGCTCCCCGAGGCCCGCGCCGCCGGCCGCTTCAGCACGGTCACCATTTCGGTCGCCTTCGGCTGTCCCTACGAAGGGGAGGTGGCCGTGGCGGCCGTCACCTCCCTGGCGAGACGGGCGGCGGAGATCGGTGCCGATGAGATCGCCCTCGGTGACACCATCGGGGTGGCGGTCCCGTCCCAGGTGGTCGAGGTGTTCGATGCGGTGGCGCTGGTTGCGGGCAACGCCAACCTGCGCGCCCACTTCCACGACACCCGCAACACCGGGGTGGCCAACGTGTACGCCGCCCTCACCGCCGGGGTGACCACCATCGACGCCTCGGTTGGTGGCGCCGGGGGATGCCCATTCGCCCCCAACGCCACCGGCAACGTCGCCACCGAGGATGTGATCTACACCTTGGACCGGATGGGGGTGGCCACCGGGATCGACCTGGACGCCACCATCGCCACCGGACGGTGGCTGGGCGACCGGCTGGGCAGGAC
>Ga0136625_1000074_pt1 | contig 22709 bp, 16 predicted proteins | sample AntDrymUQ4832306_2_FD_104672 | JGI IMG/M metagenome (GOLD analysis project Ga0136625, IMG submission 104672) | Polar desert sand microbial communities from Dry Valleys, Antarctica - metaG UQ483 (23.06) | ecosystem: Environmental > Terrestrial > Soil > Desert | place: Antarctica: Dry Valley...
CCCGAGACATCCCACCCACCCCGGGGCAGTACGTAGTAGGCGACGACGAGCACCCCGACCAGCGGGACGAAGATCGACCCGATCAGGAACAAGAACGGCTCATAGGCGACGATGTCGAAGCTCAACGCGAGCAGCGTCGCGAGCGTTCCCACGCCCACGGCCAGGACCCGGCGGTCCAGGCGCGCGGCGATGTTCTGGCTCGACACCGCGGTCGAGTAGACGTTGGCGAAGGCCTCGTCCAGCTCGATGACGACCAGGACCAGCAGCGCGAGCGCACCCAGCGGCACCGCCAGCAAGGCGTCGATGACGTCGAGTCCCCCGGCGTCGTACGCCACGAGGGCGAGCACGCCTAGGGTGAAGAAGACGATGGTTGCCGCGCCGTAACCGAGTCCCGCACCGACTCCCGCCGTCCGGGCGGTGCGCACATGACGGGTGTAGTCGGCAGCCAACGGCGCCCACGACACAGGCAGGGCGATCACGACATCGACCGCGGTCCAGAACGACGCCGCCTGACCGGCCTGCGGCCGGGCCGGCAGCGGCTGGGCAAGAACCTGGACGAACAGATAGACCACTGCGACCAGGGCGACCCAGACCGCGTAGCGGGCCAGCAGGCGCACCACCCCCAGCGGGCGCAGGGCCATGGTGGTGGCCAGCGCACCGGCACCGAGGACCCACGGCCACTCAGGGGTCCCTAGGATGCGCGAGGCAGCCTCGGCGATGACCACGATCTCGAAGGTCGCCCACCCTACGCATTGGGCCAGGTTGGCCACCGTCGGCACATACGACACCCGCCGGCCGAGCAGGCCGCGCAGCAGAACCATCGCCGGTACGCCTTCGCGCGCGCCCGGAGCCGCCGCCAGCCCCAGCAGAGTGCCACCGATGACCGCCCCCACCACGATCGCTAGCAGGCTCACCCACAGCGGGCGGTTCGGCAAGACCACGTAGACCGCGGCCACCGGCAGCAACAAGCTGATGCCCAGGTTCCACCAGAACGCCGTAGTCGAGGCAAGCCCGAGCGGCCGCGGCGGGGATGCCGCCAAGGTCAGCGGAGCCTCGAGCACGCCCACGGGGCGATGCGTACCAGACGTGTCCATGCGCGCTCCCTACGCCGGCATTACCCGGTCAGGTTCCAGCGGTCAGCGGCACATCCAGCCGCAATCTCAGCCCGGTCGTTCCGAGCTCCCGCACACAACGCCACCACTTTACGCCAGGGTGGTCCACCAGGCCGCGGGTGCCCCCCGCTCCTCCGGTGGCATGAAGCCCGACGTGCCCGGTGACCGAGCCACCGCGCCGGGTCGTCAAGTGTTCTGGGATACGGGCACCGAGCCTTCCGCGTGGTTGGCGCCTGGGGCAGCCCACGTAGGCCACCCAACTGGGCTGAACGTTCACCCAGGCGCAGCCGGTACGTCACCCGGCTCTGGGCGAATGAGACTGTACGCACACATAGTCTCGGAGGTCTGAATGCCTGCCCAGCCCACCGCCTCATTCGGGGTGTCTCGTCGCGCCGTACTCCTAGGTGGAGCGGTCGCCGCCGGTGCCACGGCTCTCGGCATGCCGCCCGCCGCGGCACTCGCGGCCCAGCCGGCGCGCCCGATCCGTGATCCCTTCACCCTCGGCGTCGCGTCCGGCGACCCGCTCCCCGGCGGCGTCGTCCTGTGGACCCGGCTGGCCCCGGACCCGCTGTCCGGCGGCGGGATGCCGGACAGGCCGGTGCCGGTGGCGTGGCAGGTCGCGACCGACGAACGGTTCCGGGACGTGGTGGCCAGCGACGCAGAGGTCTCCCGGCCCGGGCTCGGCCACTCCGTGCACGCCGAGGTCGCGGGTCTGCGACCTGGCGCCGAGTACTTCTACCGATTCCGGGTGGGCAACGAACTGAGTCCGGTCGGCCGCACCCGCACGGCACCAGCCAGGGGAGCGCGCCTCGACCGGTTCGCGTTCGCCTTCACCTCGTGCCAGGCCTACCCGCACGGCTACTTCACCGCCCACCGGCACATGTCGGAGGAGGATCTCGACCTGGTCGTCCAGCTGGGAGACTACATCTACGAGGGAGCCCCGGACCCCGCCTCGCTCCGCCCGCACGAGGGAACCGGCGAGCCGGTCAGCCTGGTCGAGTACCGCAATCGGTACGCGCAGTACAAGGCGGACGCCGACCTGCAGGCCGCCCACGCCGCCTTCGCCTGGGCCGTTGTCCTGGACGACCACGAGATCGACAACAACTGGGCCGACGAGGTGCCGCAGGATCCTCAGACCCAGCCGCGTGACGCGTTCCTCGCCCGCCGGGCCGCTGCGTTCCAGGCCTACTACGAGCACATGCCGCTGCGCAGGTCCTCGCTCCCGAGCGGCATCGACATGCAGCTCTATCGCCGCCTCACCTTCGGCGACCTCGTCGATGTGCACCTGCTGGACACCCGGCAATATCGCAGCGACCAGGCCCTGCAGGACCAGCGCTTCGACCCCGCTCGCACTATCCTCGGGGACGAGCAGGAGTCCTGGCTTCAGAACGCCGTCGCGGGCCCGACGGCCCGGTGGAACATCCTGGCCCAGCAGGTGTTCTTCTCCCAGCGCGACTTCGCCGCGGGACCGGCCGTCAACCTCAGCACCGACGCCTGGGACAACTATGTGGCAGACCGCGACGGCCTGCGCGACCACGTCGCCGCAGTGGGGACCCCGAACCCGGTCGTGCTCACCGGCGACGTCCACGCCAACTACGTGTGCGACGTCAAGGCCGACTTCGACGACCCCGACTCGGCCACCGTCGCCACCGAGCTGGTGGGTACGTCGATAAGCACTGGCGGCGACGGTGTCGACCAGAACCCGAGCGACGCGGTGCAGCTGTCGGAGAACCCGCACATCAAGTTCATCAACCGCAACCGCGGCTATGTGCGCAACGTCATCACCCCGGCGGGCTGGACCGCCGACTACCGCGTGGTCGACGTGGTCACCACGCCGGGGGCACCGGTCCGTACCAGGGCGTCGTTCGCGATCGAGGACGGCGTTCCGGGGGCCCAACCCGTCTGACCACCGGCTGCACGGTCCTTGTCGTCCTCGGCTGATGAGCAGCCGCCCGGGGCGGCCAGCAGACTCGCTACCCGCCGCGCGGCCGAGTGCGCCGTGCTGGTAGTCCGGTGGCCGCCCACGTGCGTAGCACGCCCGCGGAGGTCAGCACCGCTGACCGCGACGAGTCAACCACCGCCGCCGACATCACCCACCGTCGGCACGCGATCATCGAGACAGTGTTCGCCGACCTCATCGATGGCCCGATAGCCCACCTGCCCTCAGGCCGCTTCTCAGCCAATTCTGCCTGGGCCATCTGCGGGGCGATCACCCACAACCTGCTCGACGCCGGCGGAACCCTGACCAGCCGACCCATGCCGTCGCTCGCGGTACGACCCTGCGCCGCCAAATCGTCACCGTGCCGGCACGTCTGGCCAGACCGCAACGACGTCGCGTGCTGCACCTGCCAGCGCACAGGCCCGACCGAAGAACCCCATCGTGGAAGAACTGGACAGACCAGCAGGGCCACCCTGCCCGACCCCACCGACCTGCGCCAAACCGGATCCCAACATCAACTACCGCCGCCATCCAGCGGTTCTAGGGTCGGGCAAGGTGCCTGACTGCGTGTGTGGCGATCCGTGGCGGGGCGTGGACCCCATCGCCAGGTGCTTCCGATGAACAGTACGTCGCTTCTTCCGTTCCAGCCCGACGCATTGACGCCAGCGCAGCTCGCGGCCGTCTCCTTCCTTGCGCGGTTCTCCGGGCACACCCACAGCTTGTACACGTACCAACTGCGCTGCTGGTTAGCCTGGTGCGACACCAACGGCCTCACCGTGTCTGATCCCGCCGTGTATGCACGACTTCCGAAGATCCATGCCGACGAGTCCCGCACCCAGGGGCTGGACCGGCTCGCGTTGATCAGGTTCCTCAAAGTCGCCCAGACCATCAGCGTCCACGACGGGGCTCTCGCCTATCTGCTCGGCATCAACGCTCTCCGCGCGTCCGAAGCAGCGGCCGTGCGGATCGAGGACTACGCCGAGACGTTGTTGCGCGGCCACCGGGTGCTGCACCTGGTCGGCAAGGGCAACAAGCGCAACCATGCCCCTCACCGTCCCCGTCCGCGCCCTCGAAGCATGCCGAGGGCAACGGACCTCGGGGCCACTCGTGCTGCGTCCTATGTCCGGCGAAGCCGATCGTCGTGCGGAACGACTGTCTGTCAGGCAGTGAGCCGTGAAGCGACGCCAGTCCGTCGTACAGCGAGCGTGCACGTACGGTTAGCGCCATGGCGATCCAAGAGGTTCGGGCGCCGGACGGAATCGTCATCACGTGTCAGTTGTCTGGTGGCCCCGGCGCCCCCGCGATGGTCCTGCTTCACGCCCAGCACTGGGTGGTGACGATTTCCGCCTCCGACTGAGCCCGGCGGCTACGCCCGGACCTCGAGCGCCTCCGTCAGCAGCGCGACCAGCGCCTCGAGCTGGACGTCTGTGGACGACGAGATCTCCTCGTCGGAGCCGTCGAGCGCCCGGGCGGCGAGGCTGGCCTTGCTGTCGATGAGCTCGGCGACCTTGGTGTCGATCGTCTGGGCCGCGATGATCCGCCACGCGGTCACGGGTTCCTCCTGGCCGATCCGGTGGATCCGGTCGATGGCCTGCGTCTGCTCGGCGTCGGTCCAGGAGAGTTCGGCGAGCACCATGTTGGACGCGACCTGCAGATTGAGGCCGACCCCGGCGGCCATCAGCGAGCAGACGATGATCTGGACGTCGGGATCGTTGACGAACGAGTCGATGGCCTTCTCGCGGGCCTTCGCAGCCTGGTCACCACGGATCGAGGAGTACCTGATCCCGCGCTTGGCGAAGGTCTCCTCGGCCAAGTCCATGACGTCGATGTGCTTGGCGAAGAACACGACCTTGCCGACGTTACGCGCCAGCTGGGCTGCGTAGTCGGCGGCCAGCCCTGACTTCGCCTGGCCGATCCGCCGCATCATCATGAAGACGTTCTCATCGGTCTTCGAGGTGTCGGTGTCCTCGCGCTCCCACGTCGCGACCCGGCGTACGAGCTCATGGTCGATGCCGCCGACGTCGGCGCCCGACCTGCGGCGCTCGAGGGCGCCATCGTAGCGCTTCACCAGGCGCCGCGTGAGCTCACGCTCGGAGTCGCGGATGGAACGGCCGATCTCGTCGTCGAGCTCGACGGGGATATCGGCGACCCGGCGGGCGGGGATGTCAGCGGCAACGTCCACCTTGCGGCGACGCACGATGCCCATGTCGATGACCGCGGAGCGCGCCGCCGGGTAGAAGCCAAAGTCGGCCGGCGTCAGCCCCGTCTCCTCCAGCGCGTGCATCAGCTCGGCGAGCGGCTTCTTGTCGTCGATCCAGCCGAGAAACTGCCAGATCGTGCGGAAGTCCTCGATGTCGTTGATCAGCGGGGTGCCGGTGAGCGCCATCAGCAGCGGTCGCGCGGTGCGCGTCCGGATCCGCTCAGACACCTCGAGGGCATGCCGGGAGCGCTGGGAGGTCTGGTTCTTGATGAAGTGCGCCTCGTCGACGACCATCCCGCGGAACCCGAAGTCGCCCAGCCAGCCCACGTGCCGGTCGAGGACCTCGTAGTTGACGATCACGATGTCGGCGAAGCCGTCGATCTCGTGCCCGTCACCGTGGATGACGGTCGACGGACGCTTCGGGGTCCACAGGTCGGCTTCGCGGGCCCAGTTGGTCTTGACGACGTTGGGTACGACGACCAGCAGCGGGTAGGCGTCCGCCGCCTCGGCCGCGAGGAGGGCCTCGGCTGTCTTGCCCAGGCCGGGCTCGTCGGCGAGCAGGAACGTCCGGTGACCGGCGGCGGCCGAGGTCACGACCCGCGCCTGGTGGGGCATGAGCTCGAGCCCCCCGGGCGCCTGGATGGACGTCAGCTCGGGGAGCTCCATGCACGACGACCCCCCGCCGTACTCGAACGACCGGAACAGCGGCCCGAGCAGCTCCCACGTCGCCAGCCGACGCGGGGCGGCGGTCTTGCGCTGACCGGCGGCGGAGAAGTCGGGGGCGAGGAACGGGTTCGCGAGCTGCCGGGAGATGACCGATTGGGGCACGACCCGGCGCTCGGTGGCGGCCGAGCCGGTCGAGGCCCTGCCGGGCTTCGGCTCCTCGGGGATGTTCTCGACACCGGCGGCGGTGAGCATCTCGCGCTTCAGGGTGCGACCGGAGTCGGACAGCTCGGCGTCCTCCGACAGAAGCTGCAGCAGGGAGGTGTCGAGGGCCGTGGTAGTAGCGAGGATGGTCGCGATGCCGTCGAGGCGCTTGAGCTCCTCCCGCCGCTTGCCCTCGGTGAGCGTGTCGTCCGCCTTGAGCCGGTTGCGCTCCTCGCGCACCAGCAGGGCGACGACTTGGAACTTGGTCCGGGTGGAGGGTACGACCCGCCCACGCTGGACGGCGGTCTCGACCTCGCGCACGGCGCGGGCCAGGACCGGGATGATGCCCTCGTTGTCGAGAGCGCGGGGGTGTCGCTGGTTGCTGCGCGAGCCAGTACGGCGGGCGCCCAACTGGCGCTGCCCTCCTCGAGCCACGTACTCCTCCTCTGGAGTGGCCGGGGCATGCCGATCGCCCGATCTGAGAGCACCAGCACGCAGCACCGTCGCCGTGGACGGAGCGTACATCTGACCCCCGAGAAGCACCGGGGGGCGCTCCCCTGATTCCTCCGAAGGCGGCCGCTGACCTGCGGCGCTACTGAGTAGCGGGGGGCAGGACTTGAGCCTGCGGCCTCTCTGGAACCAGTCGGGCCACCTTCCGGCGACCGGCTCAGACCTGGGCACACCTTGGGAGACCTTGGATGATCAGGACTTTCCTTGCTTGCTTGGCCCTCAGTCTATCGGAACGTCTTGGAAGGTCATCGAATTGCCCCGGTCGGCGTGGATGGCCTCGGGGATCCCGTGGACGTCCATCGCTTCCTCGAGCATGGTCTTGGCGATCTCGGAGTCCTCACGTGCTGCGATCGTCCAGGCGACCACGAACCGGGAGAAGATGTCGAGCACCACGTACAGGTCGTAGTAGACCCCGCGGACCGGGCCGCGGAGCTTGGTGATGTCCCAGCTCCATACCTGTCCCGGGCCGGTGGCCATCAGCTCCGGTCGTTTCCGCGGCGGGTGGGTGGCCTGACGGCGACGCTCGCCGGCAGCATCGTTGTCCCGCAGGATCCGGTGCATCGTCGACTGCGACACAGGTAGGTGCCCTCGTCCAGCAGCGTCGCCCAGGTCTGGGCCACCGACTTGTCGGCGAACCGCTCACTGGTCAACACCTCCAACACATGCCGACGCTCGTCGTCGGTCAGCTTGTTCGGCGGCGTCGGTCGCGGTGCCGGCTCCGGGACAGGTCGCGGCGCCTTGGCCCGGTAGTGGCTGCCCCGCGGCCGGCCCAGCAACGCACAAACGGTCTTCACGTCGGTGTGCGCTGCGAGCTCCTCGACCAGCGGGTTGATCACCGCTTCGACCGCCTCGGTGGCTCCGCGCTCTCGGAGAGCGTCTCCAAGAGCGCGTGTGCTTTTCCTACCAGGTCCAACGCGGCCTTGGTCTTGGCCAGGTCGTCCACGACGTCGAGCCCGGAGATGAGACCGGCGACGAGCTTGCGCGGCCCATCGAAGCTCAGCATCTCGGCGATCGTGTCGCGCAGCGCCTCGATCCGTACGTCGGTCCGCTGGACGACAGACTGCGCCATCGTGTGCTTCAACGCGGGCTCCGGCCGGGTGCCGCTCCGAGTGGTAGGTCCAGGAGGCCGTCGAGAGGCGACGTACTCGCGCACCATCCAGTACGACACCGCTCCTGCAGCATCGTGCGCCGACCCCGTACTTGCGCTGCAGCGCTCGGTTCGCCGTTCCCGAACGGGCATCCCGTCGGATCGCGGCGTACAGCTCGACACGGAGCTAGACGAACTCACGAGCGGGTCCCATCCCGCGACCGCCGGTCCCGAGCACCGCGGCGGTCGGCCGTCGCCCATCCATGGCAGTTCCGCGCGAAGTTGAAGGCTGGCATCGGCAAAGCGAACACCTGACGACCTCTGGGATGAGGTCAAGGTGACAGACGACGAGATGGCGCACCCGCTCCTCGGCGGAACAGCCGATCCGCAAGGCAGAAATTGATAAGTTCAATTGGCTGTCGAAGCGGCCTCTCAACTTCTCAGGAACTCGTCCCAGCACGCTGAGCCTCCGCTCTGGGGTCCGCTTTCCCAGGACTGACGGGTGAGCCGCGATTGCCAGCAAAGTTGAACTCCCAGAGCGTCTGCTCAAGTTTAGAGTGCTAAAGTTTCATAGGGTCGTCGACAACAGAAGGAAACCAAAGCACGTGGCGGGCTGGGAGAACGCGGACTGGGAGTCGGGCGTCGACTCCGCGCTGCCGCGTCGCCACCGGCGTACCGGCCAATTTCGACGTTATATCCCCGACCTTCTCGAGGGCCATCCCCTCACCCTCGACAACTCGCTGTCGCTGGGAGTCGCCGACGCTGAGCGAGCGGTACGTGCGCTCAGCGGCCCTGGGGGTGCGGCCTTGACCGCCGTCTCTCGGTTCCTCCTTCGATCCGAGGCCATCGCCAGCTCACTCATCGAGGGCGTGGCTCCCTCACCGCAGCAGGTGGCCCTGGCCGAGCTGGGCAAGCACGAGTCTGTTAGAGGCATCAGCGAGCAGGCACAGCTCGTGGCCAACAACATGACCGTGGTCCGACGCGCCAGCACCGACCTCGTCGATGCTGACCTTGTCACCGTCGAGCACATCGTCGGACTTCATGCGGCCCTCCTCCCCGATCACCCCCGGCATCATGGGCTGCGCACCGTGCAGAACTGGATCGGCGGCTCACAGTGGCATCCTCTCGACGCTGATTTCGTCCCTCCGGAACAGGGACGCGTGCCCGCCCTGATGCAGGATCTCGCGGCGTACATCAACGGCGCCGGACACTCACCGATCGTCCAGGCCGCGCTGGTGCACGCTCAGTTCGAGACCATCCATCCGTTCACGGACGGGAACGGGCGTGTCGGTCGCGCCCTGATCCACACCGTCCTCACGCGCCGGGGGCTCACCCCCACGGCAGTCCTGCCCGTGAGTCTCGTGCTCGCGACCCTGCGCGACACCTACGTCGCCGGCCTTGTCGACTACCGGTACGACGGTGGCGCCGCCGGTGAAGCAGCCCGAGTGGGGGTGGGCGCGTGGATCGAGACGTTCAGCCGCGCCGCCCTCCTCGCGGCCGAGCAGTCCACATCGCTGGTGAGCCAGCTCACGATCCTCGAGGAGGAGTGGCGTGACCGCGTCGCGGCCTATCGCTCATCCCGTGGGATACGCGAGACCCCCCGCGCCGACTCTGCGACGGCGCGGATGCTGACGCTGCTGCCGGAGGCACCGGTCGTGACCACCGGTACTGTGCAGCGCATCCTCCGTGTGTCGTTCCCGGCGGCCGCCTCGGCGCTCGAAGAACTGCAGCAGGCTGGCATTCTCCAGGGACGTCCGATCGAGCGGGGCGCGACGGCATACATGTCGCGAGAGGTCCTCGACCTGATCACCGTGACCGAGCGACGGCTGGCAAGCACCCAATGCGATACCCGCGCGTCCCAACCGAACAGGCCCGTGCCGGCGCCATCCGTGAAGACGCGAACACGAGAGGAGAGTCGTCTTGAGTGACGCACGCCGCTTGGTCGACAAGCTGTGGTCGTACTGCAACGTGCTGCGCGAGCGCTCGAGGACGTGGACAACCTGCCAGCACCCGAGGTCATCGCTCGCGAGATCGTCGAAGACCTGACCGCCGCACTCCTCGAGTTCGAGGCTGTCGCATCAGCACTCGAGGCAGCGGAATCGGGTCGAGACAACTGACCAGAGGGCTGTCAGCTTGGCTCAGGGCAGGATGAGCAGGACATCTCCTACCGGTCGCTCACCTGCAGCGTCGGACGGCTGGTTGATGACCTGTCCATCGATGACCATCGTGGTCGAGCCGCCGCCGTCGAGGTTGAGCGCTTCGCGCATACCCAGGGCCTGCGCGACGGCACCGGTTTCGACGATCGTCAGTCCCAGGCTCGCGGTGCTGCGGCCGTCGACGGTGGCCAAGATGATGCGCCCCGCGGCGTCCACACCGGCGAAGGTGCGCGGGTTCCGCTTCGCGCTGAAGCCGTAGTAGAAGCTTGGATCGGTGGGTCGTACGAATCCGTCGGCTGTCGGGGTGACGTGGAGCCGTCCGTCGCGTACGAGCTCAGGCCCGCCGTTGACGACTGACGTCGAGTGCCGAGTACGGACCTCGTGTCCACGTTCGTCTTGCAGCGTGGTGGAGATCCTGAGCCGCTTGCCCACGACTGCGGTCGCTCGCAATTCGTCGGCCAGCGAACCAGTCGCTTGAAGCGCCTTGTAACCACGCGGCAACTCCACACCGCGCGTCGAACGCACCGACACGACGCGGTCATGTCGGTCGAGCACGGCTTCCAGGCCAGGGCCTGACGGCGTGCGCTGCCCGAAGTCGGGGGTGAACGCGACCAGCTCGGCCGAGTCGGTGCAGGTAAAGTCGTGCAGCGGACGCGCCGTCGGTACGTCGTCGGCCGTTCCGCCGCAGTTGCGGATGAGACCCGGCACCCGGTCGATCCCGTCAAGCGTCAAGCGTGCGTGCCCGTGACCCCTGACCGTGCCGACCCAGCGCAGGCGCTCGACCATTGAGTGCGACGCGTCATCGCGAAGCACCAGCGCCGGGCGGCTACCGACCGTCTCGCTGAGCAGTCTGCCACCGTAAACCCCGATGCCTGCCGGGTCCCCGGGCGCGCCGGAAGCGGGGTCCAAGACGAAGTACCCGGCGTTCACCGCTGCGGTCGCGGCTTGCGCGCGGCTCAACGTGCTGGTCGTCTCCCGGTTCTCGATGTCGGGGCCGAACGATGCCAGGATCTCGCCGTTGAACCTGTCGGGGTCGATCGTCAGCACCTTCAGGTGCCATGGTCCGCGGTCGGTCGGCGACCCATCCCAGCCGGTGAACACGCTCCCGCCGGCATACCCGGCGGCAACCATCCGAGCCAGCGTCGCGTCGGCGGCGGCCTTGTCAGCGAACCTGCTGACTCGCACCCGCCACCCGAGGCTGCCAGCTGAGTAGTCGGCGGTTTCCGGTGCGACGACCTCCTCGACGCGCGCGTCGAATCCATCCTCACGCAGCCGATCGGCGAGCGCCTCGGCGCTGGCACGGTCAGAAAGGGCCCTCGGCGGGGCATCCGGGTCGGGCGACGTGTCGCCGGCCGGGATGCTGGTCTCGACCGTCCACACGTGGGCAGGGTCGGCGCCACCGCGGACGATCGTGGTAAGGGTGACACCTTGCTGCAGCGTCGTCGTCGTACGAGTCTCGGTGAGGCTGGCGGGACCTAACGGAAGTGACGCGGCAGCCGAGGTCACCGTCGGGGCAGTCGCCGTCTTGGAGCTGGCCTCGGCCATGACCATTGGCGGTGTCGCAAGCATGGCAAGCAAGGCGATCGCGCCGGCGATGCGCCGTTTCATCATCGAGGTCATGCAGCCACCGTAGTACCGGGCGTGATCTCCCGGAAGGGTTTGAGTCACGCCCGGAAGTGAACTTCCCGCGTTAGTCGATCACGTTCCCACGTACCAGTTCCGCTCCCAGCGGTGGTCCTTCAGCTTGCCCACCTGCTCAACCGACGGCCTTTCGCCGTCCATGGCTGCGTTGCGCTCGACGTTGCGGACACTACGCACGCGCGCGATGCAGGCCCGAGACGCGCAGGCTCTCCGCGAGGTTGGATCGGATGTGGTCACGCGATACCTAGAGGAGGTCTGCCAACAATGCTGCCGCACGTGTTGCGCCGTCCGTCTCGACCGGGCGGTAGTTGACCTCGCTGCCGAGCTCTTTGGCGATGGCAGCTGCGAGCGCTTCTGCATCCGCGGCCTCGCTGTAGTCGAGGCGGCGGCCTGCGCGGTACTGCTCGAGCCGTCGGCGAACGTGGAAGTTTTGCTCGAAGTGGTGCCGCAGCGGGACGTACAGGAACGGGCGGCGGTTGGCGGTGAGCTCCATGCATGTCGTCATACCCCCCTGCACGACGGCGATGTCGCACACCGCAAGGTGCTGATAGAGCTGGGGAAGGTAGCCCTTCACGGTGAGACCGGTGAGGCGGGGGAGTGATCTCGGATCGATTCGTGGTCCCGTGACGACAACGAATCGGAGATCAGGGACGAGGTTGCGGGCTAGCGGTATGGCGTCGATGATGCGGCGAAGCAGCGGCGCGCCGACACCAGATCCGCCCACCGTGACGAGGCAGAGGCGTTCGTCCTCGCGGTAGCCGAGGCGTGAGCGCAATTCCTCCCGGTCGCCGAAGCAGTCGGGGTCGAACCCGGTGACGTATCCGGCGAAGTCGAAGTTGTCCTGCGTCCAGTCGCGGATTGCCGGGAGCTTCGGGCCGAATGAGTCGTCGACGATGTCGTCGGGGTTACCGACGAAGATCGAGCGATCTCGAAGATGGCGAAAGCGAGCCCGCTGTTCGATCATCTCGGCGTTGTAGTCAGCTGTGAGCGCCGCCTCGTTGTCGCCGCCGTCGGGCATGGGGAGCCAGCCGACGAAGTCCGTCAGCCAGGCGTACGGCGAGCGCTTCAGCTCCGGATTCTCGTGCAGGAAATAATCCACCTCCCAGGCCTCGTCGCCGATGACCAGGTCGTAGTGCTCCCGCTCGACTAGGTCCGTGAAGACCATGAAGTTGTTCACCAGGATGTCGTCCATCCGGCGGATGGCCTGGAAGGCGTGCAGATCGTGCTCCGCCGACTCGTCCTCGATGTGTGCAGACTCGCTCGCGAGCGCTCCCGACGCGGGATGGATCGTCTCGTGACGTTCCTCGAGCACCCGGGTGACGGGATGTTGGGCGAGCCAGTCGATGTGCAGGTCTGGATGCAGGGTTCGCAGCTCGTCGGCGATGGCGACGTCGCGTTGGGCATGGCCGAGCCCGATCGGCGATGAGATGTAGAGAGCCCGCTTTGGACGGCGGTGCGCCCGCGCCCATGACGTGCGGACCACCGGCCGCTGCACCTGGTCGACGAACCGCTTCAGCTCCCGATTCACGAAGACCGGATCCCTCGCCGGCAATCCGTGCCCAGCGCCTTCGACCAGGATCAAGCTGCCACCCGTCAGCTCGGCAAGACGCTCGCCGACGGCGTGGCTGCGGACAGCATCCTCAGTTCCGTGCAGCACTGTCACAGGACATTGCACCCTGGCGCAGATGGGCTCCAGAGGCGCGCAGACTGCGCCGTCGCAACCGAGGCGACCAGCGGTCGTATCGGCAAGCGTTGTCGGCTCGACCTCCTGGCCCCAGCCGACCGCGTCTTCGATCTGCTTCGTCGAGTGCGGTTCGTTGAACATCTGATTGAAGAAGAAGCGAAGGAAGTCGTCGTAGTCACCCTCGAGCCAGTGGTATTTGTTGTACTTCGCCCAACCCTCAGCTGTGGAAGGTCGCTGGTCCCACGGATACACGTCCCGGTGGGAGTTCGCGATGGGGAAACCGCACGACGCACCGATTGCGAAGAGACCAAGGATCCGGTCGGGATGCTTTGCGGCGACGTGCACCGACCAAGTGGTGCCGCACGAGAGCCCGACAAGGACCGCTCGGTCGACCCCGACCGCGTCCATCACAGCAACAGTGTCGGCGGCATACTCGGCATCCGTGTATGCCGCCGCACCTGTTGGTCGGCTCGACTCGCCGCTTCCGCGACCGTCGAACGTCACCACCCGGAAGTATCGTGCGAGGTAGGGAACCTGAGCCTTCCAGAACCGGGATGGGACGATGGACCAGGTCGGCATCAGCACAACCGTTGGCTCACCGGTGCCGTAGGTGGCGTAGGACAACGTGACGCCATCGCGCTCGGCGACTCCCTGCGTGTCGGGCCGCCGAGCGCGGCTTCCGTGCGGCGCCGTCTCTCGTCGCTCGGCCATCGGTCTCACTCACCTGTCAGTCGCCGGGGACCCGATTTCAGTACTCCGATCCCAGTGTCCGCCACCTTGATCGACGCGTCGAGAGGCGTATGTCAAGGCCGCACTTCGAGCACATTGTTGAGCGGCGTCTGCGTCGCAATGCGGAAGCTACCGAAGCCTGCACTCGTGGTCACGTCATTGATCCGCGACGGGCCAGCCTGGGTTCCGAGCGCGAGCCCCACGTCCTGTGCGAGCGAGGCCGGTGTGCACAGCAACGTCGAGAACCCGTAGTAGGCACGGCCGACGGGATTGAAGTTCTCCTCGACCCTGTCTCCGGCGGCGGGCTCCACGATCATCCAAGTGCCGTCGTGGGCGAGTGTCTCGCGCACATGGCAGGCGGCGCCGATCGGGTCACCCATGTCGTGGAGAGCGTCGAACGTCGTCACGAGGTCGTAGCCCTGGCCGGAGTAGCCGGTTGCCGACGCCACCTCGAACGTGACCCGGTCAGCGACACCGGCTTCGACAGCGCGCTCCCGTGCGGTCTCGATCGACGGCTCGTGGTAGTCCGAGCCGACGAACTTCGAGCGGGGGAAGGCTTGCGCCATCAGGATCGTAGAGGCGCCGTGACCACAGCCCACATCGGCAACCGTGGCGCCGCGCAGGAGTTTGTCCGTCACGCCTTCGAGCGCGGGAAGCCAGCTGGAGACCAGGTTGGCGTTGTAGCCGGGGCGGAAGAACCGCTCGCATCCGACGTGGACGTCGGAGTTCCGCTCGTGCCAACCAACACCGTCTCCGTTGCGGGCGGCCTCGATGACGGCATGCGCGTCACTCACGGTGCCGTGCGCGATCTGGAAGAAACCTGGAAGGAAGGCCGGGCTGTTCTCGTCGGTGAGCGCGATGGCATGTTCTGGCGGCAAAGTGTACGTGCCTGTCGACGGATCGTACTCCACGTAGCTACCCGCGGCCTGCGCATTGAGCCATTCCCGTGCGTAGTGCTCGCCCGTCTGCGTCAGCTCCGCCAGCTCGGGAGCCGAGAGCGGGCCGTTTCTGGCCATTGTTCGGTAGTAGCCTAGGCGGTCGCCCATGACTACGAGTGCGCAGTTGAGCGTCGCCCCGACCTCATCGATGGCTCGAAAGACGAAACCCATCAGCTTGTCTTCGTCGATTACCGGTGTCTGTACCTCTGTGGTCATGGTCAGATCTCCTTGCTCCGCTAGGTGTCCAACCTGGAGGCTGGCGGCTTGCTCTCAGACTGAGGTACGTCGGACACCTGCCGCATCAGGGAGGGCGCCTAGTCTTGGCGACGGGCGGGCTGCCCGAGACAGATCATTAGACTTTCCCGATGCTGGTCGGCCGGGACTCCGAATGCAGGACTGTCGAAGCTCTTGTCGCTGGGGCGCGGATCGGCCGGAGCGGAGTCCTGGTGATCACCGGCGAGGCAGGGATAGGCAAGTCGTCCCTGCTCGAGTATGCCGCCGGGCACGCGACAGGGATGCGGCTGCTGCACGCGACAGGAACGGAGTCCGAACAGGATGTGGCCTTCGGGGGGCTACTGCAACTGCTTCGCGCGAAGGCTGAGGACCTGGACCGAATTCCGCCGCCCCAGGCACAGGCCCTCGGGGTCGCACTCGCGTTGCGTGAAGGCATCCGGACGGATCGCTTCGCAGTGGGGGCAGCAACTTTGAGCCTCCTCACGCGCTTCAGCGAGGACCAGCCGCTGGGGCTGATCATCGACGACGCCCATCAACTGGACCGACCTTCCGAAGAGGCGATTGTGTTCGCGGCGCGCCGGCTCCTCGCCGACCCCGTCTTTGTCATCGCCGCTTCCCGGGAGGGCGAGCCGAGCGTCCTGACCACCGCAGGCCTTCCTTCGCTGCGCCTGGGCGGAGTCGATGCCGCCGCGACCCGACAGCTCGCCATGGCAACTACTTTGGGGCTCGCGACTCCTGAGCTGTCAGCTCGCCTCTACGAGGTCACGGGGGGAAATCCGCTTGCGATACTCGACATGGCTAACGACATCTCCCGTCTGTCATCCCTTCCCCCGGACACGCCGGCGCCTGTACCGGCAGCTCTCGTCGAGCGATTCGCCCGACGCGCCGCACGCCTGACCACAGACGTGCGCACTGCGCTGCTCCTGGCGGCCACGGCTGATGGCGACCTGACCGTCGTCCACCGCGCCTGCTCGACGATGGGCATCGACGTGACCTCGTTAGCGGCGGCGGAGGATGCCGGCCTGATCCGAATCGAGCCCGACCGAGTCGAGTTCTTTCACTCGCTGGTACGTTCCGCCATCTACGCGACGGCATCGCCCGCCGAGCGACGTGCCAGCCACGCGGCGGTCGCCGACGCGCTGCCTGAGGCGGCACTCGATCGACGCGCGTGGCACCGGTGTCACGCCTCTCTCGGCCCGGACGAAGCAATCGCCGCCGCCTTGGAGGACGTAGGGAGGCGCGCGGAGGACCGGAGTGCGTACTCCGTCGCCGCGACGGCATACGAACGTTCATCGCGTCTGACACCTGCGGACGACACCCGTGCTCGCCGTTTTCTGAGCGCTGGAGAGGCAGCGTGGAACGCAGGCGAGGCTGATCGGGCTGGCTCGTTGCTCAAGGAGGCGCTCGCACTCGACCGGTCCTCGAAGACAAGGACGAGCGTGCTTCAGCTGCAGGGCGAGATGGCCGCCCGGTGTGGTTCGCTGGAGGAGGCGAAGACCATCCTGCTGCTCGCATCTGACGAGATCGCGACGGTGGACCCAGAAAGGGCACTCGTCCTCCTCGCGGAGGCCATCAACGCATGCTTCTATCTGGGTGACGCTGCAGCGGCGCTGTCGGCAGCCGAACGTGCTGACCGACTGCTTGCCGGCGGCATGAGCGGGCTTCCCGCGACCGTAGGCACGATGGCCGCTGGCATGGCTCGGGTACTTGCGGGACAACCCGGTACGGAGCAAATCAGAGCGGCCGTCGAGATGCTGGCTGACATCGGCGAGCCTGCCACCGAGGCGTCACGCTACGCCTGGATCATGCAGGGACTTCTGTGGCTGCGGGAGTCTGGCGCTGGCAGCCAGCTCTTGCGTCGAGTTGTCGATGAACGCAGGGCAAGTGCGGCGGTCGGATCACTCCCCCACCTGCTCTTCCACATTGCGCGAGACGAGGCCACGACCGATCAATGGCCGAGCGCCGAGGCGGATTACGCCGAGGCCATCGTGCTGGCACGCGAGCTTGGGCAAACCACCGAACTTGCTGCCTCGCTTGCCGGTCTCGCCTGGCTTGAGGCCAGACTCGGGCGAGCGGGCGAGTGCCGGGGACACGTGCGCGAGGCGATGGACATCTGTACCGCGCAACGCATCCACATCGGGCGGGCGTGGGCAGAGTTCGCCGTCGGCGAGCTCGACCTCGGTCTCGGTCGGACTGAACAGGCGGCGGAGGCGTTCTCAGCGCTGTCATTATGGCTTGACGAGATCGGCATTCTCGACGTCGACCTCTCGCCCGCGCCTGAGCTCGCCGAGGCGTTGCTCCGCATGGGACGCGTCGAGGAAGCTCGGGAGGCGGCGCTCGAGTTCTACGGGCGCGCCGAGGCAAAGGCGCAACCATGGGCGATGGCGCGCGCCGAGCGAGTACGTGGCCTGCTCTGCGCTGACGACGAGATCGACGCCTGCTTCGGCGTTGCCCTGACCCTGCACGCACGCACCCTCGCCGTCTTCGAAGAGGCACGGACGCGCCTCTCGTATGCGTCGCGGCTGCGGCGGTCTCGACGCCGGGTCGACGCGCGTCCGCATCTGCGCTCTGCACTGCAGACGTTCGTCCAGCTGGGTGCCCGGTCGTGGGTTGACGTCGCGACCGGTGAGCTGGAGGCGACCGGCGAGACCGCCCGTGGTGTCGGCGATGTCGGCCGACTGACGCCACAGGAGCTACAGATCGGTCTGCTCCTCGGGCGCGGCAAGACGACGCGTGAGGCTGCCTCCGCGCTCTTCTTGAGCCCGAAGACCGTGGAGTACCACCTGCGTCATATCTACACCAAGCTGGGGATCAGCTCGCGGTCCGAGCTCGCCACCCACATGGCACCGGGTGGGATGCTGGCCTCAGTCGTCGATACTCGACATGATCGTGCCAACCCGCACTGACCACCAGTTGGACGTGTCGCCGGTCACGGCCCGCAACGCATCGACCCAGCCGTTGCCGAAGCACTCGTCGTACCCGGGCAGACCGATGTCGACTGCAGTCGCCTGGAGCAGGCTCTCGACCTTCTGCGGCGAGAGCTTCACGTCGCCGTCGGAGCCGAGGCGTCCGTACTGGCTGACGATCAGCGCCGCGACGCCGGCAGCGTGAGGAGAGGCTCCATCGGGTCGGAGGAGGGCTCCGGTGCGTCGCCGGCGTACATCTTCACGCCGAAGTCCTGACCGACGCTGTCGATGAGGCTCGATGCCTCCAGCACACTCGTGAAGGTGGGGCTGGACGCGTGTACGACGAGGACACCGATCTGATCGGACAGGTCGGCGATGACGCTGCCGCCAGCCGTCTTGACCAGCGTGTCGACGGCAGCGGCCGATCCCGCCAGGTCGAAGCCGTCGGGTCGTCCCTGCGTGCCGCTGAGGGTGACAAGGGAGCGGTCTTCGACCAGCCGGATGTCCGGGTCGGGAGCGCTGGTCAGCTCCGCGCTGGGGCGGCGCTGGCCGCTGAGATGGTGCCGGGCCGGTGCTGAGGGGGCCCGGCTCGCCATCGCCGGTCCGAGCGTGACGACGCTGAGCGCCGTCGAGGTAACGCATCAGGCCCGCCCGCGCGTCAAGTGCGGTGGCTCAACCGATCTTGGGATCGCCTGTTGTCACGTCGTCTACGTTGACATGCATCGTCGAGACGGTGACCACTGGAGACACGGGTCCAAGAATCTCAGCCAGCTGCTGTCGTGCCATCTCACGCACCTGGTCGGCGATGGGAATGAGTGGGTACGGATACTGGACCGCAAGCCGAATGGTGAGTCCGGTGTATGTGTCGGCGTCAGCCTGAACTTGGATGCCCGTGACCTCGCACAGCGGGATGACGTCGAGCGCTCGTTGAAGAGATGCGCTCAGCACCTGCTCACTGACGTAGAAGCTGCCTGATACCGAACGTGCTCGGATGGGATGCGAAACTCGGCTCACGCTCATGACTCGGGTCAGCATGTCGCCTGCGACCTCGACCCACCTGTCCTCGGTGTGTCCACGCAGCGCGCCGGAGGCTACGCGAAGCCTCGTTTCACCGACCTCGCCCCCGACATGTGAGGTGAAGTCCGCTGAGTTCATCTCCATTGCGCCATCCTGATCGCCAGCGTAGCCCGGGCTCGATGCAACTGTCCCCGAACCACAGCAAGGCTGGTATCCAAGACCTCAGCGATCTCGGCGTAGCTGAGGTCTTCGACTTCGCGCAACATCCAAGCTGCCCGCTGTCTCCAGGGCAGCTCCAGAAGCGCCTTGTCCAAGGCCTCTTGCAGCTCGAGCACTGAAGCGACGTCGTGAGGGCCCGGCGCGGCCTCTCTCGAGAGGACGGAGATGAGATCGTCGCCTACAACGATAGGCCGTCGGCGGCGTAGCGAGTCGATGCACTCGTTCGCCACCAGACGGAACAGCCACGTGCGTAACGAGGAGTCGCCGCGAAATCGATCCAGCTTGAGCCAGGCCTTGGTCATCGTCTCTTGTACGGCGTCCTCGGCGGACTGGTGATCCCCGTTGAGCATACGTACCGCGTACCTATACAGGGCAGCGCCATGTCGATCAAAGATCTCAGCGAAGGAGGATCGATCACCGAGGCCGGCACGGCGCGCCAACACGTCGTCGGAGCGGTCCTTGACCGATGTGACCTCCGCGCTCATCGACGCTTCCTGCACAGCGACGATCTCCTTCGGTCGTGGCGGCATGGACCGCGGCAAGAGTGTAGCGATGGTCGCCGGTGATGCCGATCCACGCATCCGCGGCTGCCAGATTCCGCATCACCAGTTCAGCTGCTCGCAGAACGTGCGGTACGGCGTGGTCACCACCAAGGATCTCCCGCAGTCGACGAAAGGCCAGCTCGCGTAGCGCTGTCAATTCACCGACCGCCTGACGGATGAGATCCACACGCGCGTCGTTGATCGCCAGTGCGACCTCGGGCTCATGCAATCGTCGCTGAGCGGTGCGTACGGAGATATCGGACGCCTGAGCCGCGTCCGCAAGCGATCGACCTATCGGCGATCGCGGCAATTGGTGATGTCGAGGTCTACGGCGATCAGTCCGCCGTTGCGGTACGCCCACCAGTCGTGGGGGGTTCGCCCCGTCACCCCCGCACCGCCGCCCGGACCGAGGGAGTCGTACGCCGCGCGCAGCTCCGCCAGTTCGAGTGACCGGCCGACGAGGCCCGGCGCCGGCGCCCGCGCCGACAATTGCGGCGCTGCGGCGGGCCTGGGCCCCCTGCCGTAACGCTCGGGTCCTTCTTCGGATGGCGGTGCCTTCGAAGACGTTGGTTCGCGCCGCCTGCTGGTGAGCGCTCGTCGAGCGGCTGGGCCAGCGCGCCGGTCGAACCGGCATACCATCCCGACATCGCCGTCTGCAGGATATCCTCTGCGGCTTGGTGCTCTGATCGCTTAGTGCAGCAGTGCCACTCACTCTCCTGGGGCACGCGGGGAGTCTCATGAACGCCTTCGGGATTCGGGGGATTTGTATAGGATGGCGTTCCCAATAGAGGTCCGGTCCCCTGGGCTCCCTTCGAATACAGAGAGCCTCCCAGCCATGCGTCGATTCATCCCCACCACCCTGGCCCTGCTTCTCGGGGCGAGCCTCGCTCTGGCGTCCGCCACCGCGACGACGACTGTGTCGACGGTGGACGCGTTCGCGCCGGCGCCGCACGGGCACGTCGACGTGCCGGTGAGAGATCCCTTCGTCCTCGCCAGCTTCAACGTGCTCGGGTACGCCCACACGCCACCCGGTAGCGGGTACCAGGACGGTGAGACCCGGATGAGGCGGGCACTCGAGGCGCTTCGGAGCTACAGCGTCGACGTGGTCGGGTTCCAGGAGTTCGAACCCCGCCAGAAGGCGGTGTTCCTCGACGAGGTCAACAACTCTTGGGGTGTCTTCTCCGGCTCGGACATCACGAGGGACTCGATTGCTTGGAACAAGCGCGAGTTCGAGTTCGTCAGCGGCGAAGCCATAATGATTCCGTACTTCGACGGCAAGCTGAAGCCGATGCCGGTGGTGCTGCTCCGGTCCCAGGCGACCGGCCAGAAGATGTACTTCGCGAACTTCCACCTCCCGGCGTCCAGCCGTCGCCGTGGGAGCATGGAGGGGGCGCGGGACCGCGGCACCAGCATGCAGATCGAGCTGGCACATCGGCTGCGGAACCAGCGAGCGCCGGTGTTCATCACCGGCGACATGAACGAAACGGAAGAGTACTTCTGCAAGATGACCCGCAACGGTGACATGCATGCGGCAAACGGAGGCTCGAACACGGGTGGAGACTGCCGGCCTCCGAGGCTGCCGAACCGAACCCGGATCGACTGGATCATGGGGTCCAAGGGCGCCGAGTTCTCCGGCTACGTGGCCGACGAGTCGATGCAGAGCAGCAAGATCAGCGACCACCCCCTGATTGTCGCCCGCGTGCACTGACAACAGGGCGCCCCCGGCGGGACTCGAACCCACACTGCTTATGCCGTTTCACGGCTCTCCTGCTGCTTCCGTGGGTCCTTCTGACCGACGCCGACGCCGCGCGGCCGACGCTGTTGTGCTGGGCCGGCGACAGCCGGGCAGGTCCCTGACCTCCCCTTGTGCCTGCCACACGGACGCACCGAGGCTCGCGGCTCAAGGGCGGCCGCAGGCCGTCGCGCAGCGACGCGAAGCGCCCTTGAACCGTGAGGGGTGCGCCCGTAGGCAGCCGGCCCAACATCTGAGGCCGCTCACCGAATTTCCCCAGAGTTGCTTAGCCAGTTTCCTCACCCTGGGCGCTTGCCAGCGTAGTGGTTAGGCGGTCTGCATGGTGGTTGCCTCCTCGGATGGTTCCGGGGCCGGACTTCGGCCCGGGTCGAGTCGTTGGGAATCAGTTGAGTCGTCGGTGTTCGGCGACTCTGCAGGCTGGTGAGCAGTAGCGGCGTGGCTGTCCACGCCGACCGATGGTGACGTGAACCAGGTTGGGACACAGGAATCGGGCGCAGCTGGGCGTAGCTGCGTCTCGAACGAGTGTGTTGCACCAGAATTCAACGGGATAAGTCGTACACTGGGGTATGCCTCGTTCTGGACGCCCCAAGCTGAGTTGGTGTTGACCGATGCTGAGCGGGAGCGGTTGACGCGCTGGTCCCGGAGAGCGAAGTCGTCGCAGATGTTGGCGCTGCGTTCTCGCATCGTGCTGGGGTGCGCGGACGGCGCAGACAACACGACGGTCGCCGGGCAGCTCGGGTGCGCTACGGCGACGGTGGGCAAGTGGCGTGGCCGGTTCATTGCCGATCGCCTCGACGGGCTCGGCGACGAGCCGCGTCCGGGCCGCCCGCCCTCGATCAGCCTCGATCAGGTCGAGGACGTGGTGGTCGCGACGCTGGAGTCGACGCCGAAGAACGCCACCCACTGGTCGCGGGCGAAGATGGCCGAGCGGACCGGGCTGAGCAGGTCCACGATCGGTCGGATCTGGCGGGACTTCGGTCTCGAGCCACACCGCACCGATGGGTTCAAGCTCTCCAACGACCCGCTGCTGGTGGAGAAGGTCTACGACGTGGTCGGCCTCTACCTGAACCCTCGCCGAAGCTGCCGTGGTGCTCAGTGTCGACGAGTTGGGCCAGGTCCAAGGGTTGGGCCGGTCCCAGCCGGCGTTCCCGATGATGCCCGGCATGCCCGAGAAG
>Ga0136625_1000076_pt1 | contig 22687 bp, 22 predicted proteins | sample AntDrymUQ4832306_2_FD_104672 | JGI IMG/M metagenome (GOLD analysis project Ga0136625, IMG submission 104672) | Polar desert sand microbial communities from Dry Valleys, Antarctica - metaG UQ483 (23.06) | ecosystem: Environmental > Terrestrial > Soil > Desert | place: Antarctica: Dry Valley...
GCGTACAGCTTCGGCCCCCGGGATGTGAACGACGAGCCGTCGGCTGGCGAGGGAAGCGCCAGCGACGAGCCAGAGTCGAGCGAGGCGCAGCCGAGCGAGACCACTAGAAGGGATTTGAGAAGGTTGCTGTTTCGCCGAGCTCGGATTCGAGGCGCAGCAGCTGGTTGTACTTGGCGACGCGATCGGTGCGGGCGGGGGCGCCGGCCTTGATCTGGCCGCAGTTCGTGGCAACGGCCAGGTCGGCGATGGTCGTGTCCTCAGTCTCGCCGCTGCGGTGGCTCATCACGGCCGTGTAGCCGTTCGTGTGGGCGAGCTCGACCGTCGTCAAGGTCTCCGTGAGCGTGCCGATCTGGTTGACCTTGACAAGCACGCTGTTGGCGACGCCGGCGTCGATGCCCCGCTGTAGCCGTTCAGGGTTCGTGACGAACAGGTCGTCGCCGACGAGTTGCACGCGATCGCCGAGCGCCGTGGTCAGGGCCGACCACCCATCCCAGTCATCCTGGGCCATACCATCCTCGATCGACACGATCGGGTAGTTGCTCACCAGCCGCTCCCAGAACTCAACGAGCTGAGCGGCGTCGAGCGAGCGATCCTCGCCGTCGAAGTGGTACGAACCGTCGCGGTACAGCTCACTGACTGCGGGATCGAGGGCGATGGCGATATCTCGACCGGGCGTGAAGCCGGCGCCCTCAATGGCGTCCACGAGCAGCGCGACGGCCTCCTCGTTGGAGGCCAGGTCGGGGGCGAACCCGCCCTCGTCGCCAACACCGGTGCTCAGATGACGCTCCACGAGCAGGGTCTTCAATCGGTGGTAGGTCTCGACGCCCCACTGCAACGCCTCGGAAAAGCTTGGTGCCCCGATCGGCATCAACATGAATTCCTGCAGGTCGATGTTGTTGTCGGCGTGGACGCCGCCGTTGAGCACGTTGAGCATCGGCACCGGGAGGCGGTGGGCGTTGGCGCCGCCGACGTAGCGGTACAGCGGCAGGCCCGACTCCTGGGCGCCGGCCTTGGCCACGGCCAGGCTCGCGCCCAACATGGCGTTGGCACCGAGCCGCGACTTGTTGCCCGTGCCATCGAGGCTGATGAGGGCGTCGTCGATGGATCGTTGGTCGAGGGCTTCGAGGCCCTCGAGCGCTGCGGCGATCTCACCGTCGACGAACGCAACGGCGTTGGCGACGCCCTTGCCGCCGTATCGGTCTCCGCCGTCGCGAAGCTCAACCGCCTCGTGCTCGCCGGTGCTCGCCCCGCTCGGCACGGCTGCCCGACCGCTGGCGCCACTGGCGAGCAACACGTCGACTTCGACCGTGGGGTTGCCCCGGGAGTCGAGGATCTCGCGCCCGACGATGTTGACGATCTCACTCATCAGTCACTTCCGTCCCTTCCGCCTCTGTCAGCGGGGTGAGCACGAACGGGCGCTCCTGTCTGGCACGAGCGCTGCCGACCTTGACCTCGTTCCACAGCGCGTCGAGCTCATCGAGGTCCTGGCTGCCGTCGAGCGGCGCGCCGCGCTCGGCCGCCAGTTCCTCAACGTCGGTGAACCGGTCCTGGAACTTCTTCGCCGCCTTTCGCAGGGCGACCTCCGAGTCGACGCCGAGGTGTCGGGCCACGTTCACGACGGCGAACAGCAGATCACCGAGCTCGTCCTCGATGCGCCGTTCGTCGCCCGATGTTGCCGCGTCGACCAGCTCGGCGCTCTCCTCGGCGATCTTCGGCAACGCACCGCCGACATCGGGCCAGTCGAAGCCCACCGTTGCCGCCCGCCGCTGAACCTTGTCGGCGTACGACAACGCCGGCAGCGCCGGCGGCACCCCGTCGAACACCGACGACCGGCCCTTCTCGGCGCGCTTGCGCGTCTCCCAGTTGGCCACCACCTGGTCGGCGTCCGTCGCCTCGACCTCGGAGAACACGTGGGGATGGCGTGCCACGAGCTTGTCGTGGACGCCAGACGTGACGTCGGTGATGTCGAAACGACCTTGCTGTTCTGCGATCGTGGCGTGGAACTCGATCTGGTACAGCAGGTCGCCGAGCTCCTCCACCAGGGCGGCGTCGGTAGCGGGATCATCGGCGTCGAGGCGGTCGATGGCGTCGACAACCTCGTACGTCTCCTCGATGAGGTACCGGCGCAGGCTCTGGTGGTCCTGCTGGCGGTCCCACGGGCACTGCTGGCGCAGCGTGCGCGCCAGTTCGTGGAATCGGACGTAGTGCTGGCCGACCTCGTCAGGCAATTGCTCGATGGGCTCGCTCACGTGGCGGGTTGCCCGCCGAGAGGCTCGACGAGCGCCGTCTCGGCGTCGAACGCTCCGTACCGAGGGTCGATGTACACGTCGGCGTCAGGGGCCAGTTCGGCGAAACGCTCGGCGCTGTACAGCGTGGCGACCTCCTCGACGACGTCGTCGAATGGCCGCACGACGATGACGTGGAAGCCGAACTGGGTCTCGACGGGTCCGACGGGCACGCCCATGTCGGCGGCGAGCGACGCCTCCACATACGCAGGGTCGTACGACCCCGAGAACTCGTCGATGGTGCTGCACGGCAGGACGCCTCCGTTGGCGGAAGACGCCTCGTCGGTGGAGCGTTCCTCGGCAAGCGCCGCGAACCCATCGGTGGTGCCATCGAGCTCGGCCAGCACCTCCTCGGCCTCTGCCTCCGTCTCGACCAGGATGTGTGCCGTGCAGGCCACGCCGCTGGCCTCCATGCCCTGTTCGTAGTCGCTGCGGAACGGTTCCATGGAGGCCGGATCGACCGGCACCTGGTTCCACTTGGTCAGGGCGGCCGAGCGCTCGATCAGCAGGTCCTTGACCGGCTGCGGCGTCGTGGGCCATTGCTGCTGGAACTGCAACGCCAGCTGCTCCTCGGTGGCGATGCGATCCTCTGGTGTGATCCCGCTGCCGCGGGCCTCGATGTCGTCGGTCAGCACCTGGGTGACGACCCAGGCCGAGATGGCCGGACGCGCCGTCGTACCCTCCACTTGGCGCGGCGTCGTCGCTGGCGTCGAGCCGTCGGTTGGGGCGACGAGCAGGGCCCCGAGCTCGTCGACGGTCAGCGTTGCGTCACCGACGCGGGCCACGTCGCCGTCGTTGTCGGAGAAGCTGCTGCAACCGCTAGCCAGCGCCACCAGCGCCGTCAGTGCCCAGATCGGCGGTCTCACGCCGGCGACCCTACCGGTTGGGCCACGGGTGGGATCAGCGACCGAAGGAACTCGACGAGGTACTCGGCAGGCTCGTGGCGGGGATCGAGCGGCACCACCAGCTGCTCCTGATCCTCCTTGTACTTGGCTTGTGGGGACAGGCGTCGCAATCGGGCGATGGCACTCACCGGCAGCGTCATCGGGGCCAGGCGAGCACCCTGGCTCGTGATGCGAACGTCGACGATGCCGAGGCGGTGGCACTCGGCGCGCAACGAGCCGATCGTCAGCAGCGCTTCGGCGGGCTCTGGCAGCGGTCCGTAGCGGTCCTCCCATTCGGCGCGGATGTCGGCGACTTCGGACTCGGTCGTGACGTCGGCGAGCCGCCGGTAGGCGGCGAGGCGCAGCTCCTCCTTGGCCACGTAGTCGAGCGGGAGGTAGGCGTCGGTGGGAACGTCGAGCTTCAGCTCGGCCGGAGGGCGCACGGGCTCGCCCTTCATGTCGGCCACGGCCTCGGTGACCATCTGGCAGTACAGGTCGTAACCGACGGCGGCGATGTGGCCCGATTGGGCCTCGCCGAGCAGGTTGCCGGCCCCGCGGATCTCGAGGTCGCGCATGGCGATCTTGAAGCCGCTGCCCAGATCGGTTGATTCGCCGATCGTGCGAAGCCGTTCGTACGCCTCCTCGGCGAGCACGGTGTCGCGCGGATGGAACAAGTAGGCGTACGCCCGCTGGCCGCTGCGCCCGACTCGACCTCGCAGCTGGTGCATCTGACCCAGCCCGAGCAGGTCGGCCCGCTCCACCACGAGCGTGTTGACGGTCGGCATGTCGATGCCCGACTCGATGATCGTCGTGCACACGAGCACGTCGGAGTGGCCCTCCCAGAAGTCGACCATGACCTGCTCCAGCGACCCCTCGTCCATCTGCCCGTGGGCCACGGCGATGCGGGCCTCCGGGACCAGCTCGCGCAGACGGTGGGCGGCGCGGTCGATCGAGCGCACCCGGTTGTGCACCCAGAACACCTGGCCCTCGCGCAACAGCTCGCGGCGGATGGACTCAACGGCCACCCGCTCGTCGTATTCGCCGACGTAGGTGAGGATCGGTTGGCGGTCGGCTGGTGGTGTCTGCAGCAGCGAGAAGTCGCGGATGCCGACGATGCTCATCTCCAGCGTCCTCGGGATCGGCGTTGCCGTCAGCGTGATCACGTCGACGTCCGTGCGCAGCTTCTTCATCGCCTCTTTGTGCTGCACGCCGAAGCGCTGCTCCTCGTCCACGACGAGCAGGCCGAGGTCCTTGAACTTGATGCCGTCCGACAGCAGACGGTGCGTGCCGATCACGCAGTCGACGTCGCCGCTGGCCAGTCCCTCGATCACCTTGCGTGCCTGGGCATCGGTGAGGAAGCGGCTCAGCGTCTCGACCCGGATCGGGTAGCCGGCGAAGCGATCGGCGAACGTGGCGCCGTGCTGGCTGGCGAGCAGCGTCGTCGGCGTCAACACGGCCACCTGTTTGCCGTCCTGGATGGCCTTGAACGTCGCACGGATCGCCACCTCGGTCTTGCCGAAGCCGACGTCACCGCACACCAGGCGGTCCATCGGGTAGGGGCGCTCCATGTCAATCTTGACGGCGTCGATGGCAGCCTGCTGGTCGGGCGTCTCCACGTACTCGAACGAGGTCTCCATCTCGCGCTGCCACGGCGTGTCGCCGGCGAAGGCGTGGCCGGGGGAGTTGACCCGCTGCTGATACAGCAGGACGAGCTCCTGGGCGACTTGGCGTGCAGCCGAGCGGACCCGAGACTTGGCCTTGGCGAAGTCCGACCCGCCGAGGCGATGCACGGTCGGCGTGTCACCGCCGACGTACTGACGCAGGGCGTCGATCTGGTCGCTCGGCACGTAGAGCTTGTCGCCGCCCTTGTAGGCGATGAGCAGGTAATCGCGCTCGACGCCGCCGATGGTGCGCTTGACCATCCCCTCGTACCGCCCGACGCCGTGCTGGTAGTGCACGACGTAGCTGCCCGCCGCCAGGTCCTCGAAGAACCCGACGGCGTCACGCCGTCGCGGGCGTGGTGTGCGGTGGGGCCTGCGACGACCCGTGAGATCGGCCTCCGACACGATGGCGACTCTGGCGTTCGGCAGCGAGCAGCCCCGGTGCAGCGGCGCAACGACGATGCGTCCGCCTGGCCTCGTCAGGTCGACGTCGCCGTCTGAGGCGACAGTAAAGTCGAGTCCGTGCTCGCTCAGCAGGTCGGCCACGCGCTTGGCCGACCCGGTGCCATCGGCGGCAACGACGATGCGGTAGCGGTCGGCGAGCAACGTGCGCAGACGGTCGGCCAGCCCGGAGCCGTCGCCGGCGATCGGACCCCAGCCGGTGGCCGCCACGACTGGCGTCTCGGGGGATTCAGGAGCGGAGGCGATGGACCATACCGAGCCGGACGTCGCCAACAGCCGGTCGGCGTCGGCGTGCAGGCGGGGGAAAGTCCGCTCGGGATCGCGCGCCCACGTCGACGCCAGGGTCCTCGCCAGGTCGTCCTCCTCGGCGAGTAGGTCGTGGGCCCGGTCGCGCATCCGTCGCGGCTCGATCAGCACGATCTTGGCGCTCTCGGGCAGTACGGCGGTGATGAGGCGATCGGCACCGAGCCAGGGCGACCAGCTCTCCATGCCGTCGAACCAGGCGCCTTCGGCCAGCCGCTCCCATTGCTCGCGTCCCCACGGTTCGCTGGCCACCAGCTCGGCCGCCCGCCGGCGCACGGCATCGGTGGTCAGCAGCTCGCGTGCTGGAAAGATCTCGACGCGGTCGATGTCCTCGGTCGAGCGCTGGTCGTTGACGCCGAACCTCGTCAGGCGATCCAGTTCGTCACCCCACAGATCGAGTCGGACCGGCACGCCGGACGTGGACGGGAACACGTCGATGATGGCGCCCCGACGGGCGAACTCGCCGCGGTGCTCCACGAGCTCCTCACGCCGGTAGCCGTAGGCGACGAGGCGCTTTGTGAGCTCGTCGGGGTCGACGATCTCGCCGCGGCGGACGATCACGGGCTCGATGTGCTCGACATCGGGTCCCAGCTTCTGCAGCAACGCCCTCACGCCGGCGACGATCACCAGTGGGCAGCGCTCCGGTTGGCGCAGGCGCCAGAGCACGTGCATGCGCTGGCCCATGGTCTCGACGTTCGGCGTGACGCGCTCGAACGGAAGTGTCTCCCAGGCCGGGAACAGCATCACGTCGTCGGGGGCCAGGAACTGCTGGAGGTCATCGGTGAGTTGCCCGGCCATGGCGCCGGTCGGGCAGGCCACGACGAGGGGGCGGCGCCGCGACAGGCCGGCGAGCGCAGCGATGGAGATCGGCCGGGCCGGTTCGGCGACCGCCAGGCGTGCGTTCGGGTCGGCGAGGGCGCGCGTCAGCGCCGGCTCGTCACGCAGTAGCTGTGGGAGGTCGGCGAGGCGCATCTGGGGGCTATGCACCATTGAACTGCTGCATAGCCGCCTCCACACCGTCGGCGACGATGGTCTCGACGGCGTCCGCAGCGCGCTGTACCGAAACGTCGAGCAGCGTGCGCTCACTCGAGGACAGCCGCGACAGCACGTGATGGGCGCCCTGTTCCTTCGAAGGAGGTTTGCCGACGCCGATACGGACGCGCAGGTAGTCCTGGCTGTGCACGTGGGCAGTGATGCTTCGCAGGCCGTTGTGGCCGGCCAGACCACCGCCGGCCTTGACGCGCACGATACCCGGCGGCAGATCGAGCTCGTCGTGCACGATCACGAGCCGGGAGAGGTCATCGAGCCGGTAGCGGCGAACGAGTTTGCCAACGGAGTTGCCGGACTCGTTCACGAACGTGAGTGGGAACGCCAGCACGACCCGTCGGTCGCCGAACCTGCTCTCGCTGAGCAGTGCTTGATCGCGCCCGGCCTTGAGGCGGTCGCCCAGGCGGGACGCCAGGCTGGCGATGGTTTCTTCGCCGACGTTGTGGCGGGTGCGGGCGTAGTCCTTGCCGGGGTTGCCGAGCCCAACGATCAACCAGTCGAAGGGCGTGCCACGTTTCACCCGCGGCCAGAGGAGTCGGCGTCGCCGCCGCCTTCTGCACCTTCGGCGCCGGTGCCGGCGGCACCTTCCTCGCCCTCGGCACCTTCCTCGCCCTCGGCACCTTCCTCGCCCTCGGTACCCTCTTCACCCTCGACCGCTTCTTCGACGGCGTCGCTCTCGAGCTCCTCGGCGCGGATGAAGAGCACCGTGACGAGCGCCACGTCGGGGTCGGCGGTGGCGATGACGCCGTCAGGCAGCTCGATGTCGGAGAGGTGGATGACCGTGTCCATCTCCATGCGGCTGACGTCGATGACGATCTCGTCGGGGATGTTGCGCGGTGTGGTGACCACTTCGAGGTGGTCCATCGCCGGGTCGACGAGGCCGTTCTGCGAGAGCACGGCCACGGCCTCGCCCTCGAGACGGATCGGCACGTTGACCGTGATCTCCTCGGTCAGGTTGATCTGGATGAAGTCGACGTGGCTGACGAGACGCTTCACTGGATGGCGCTGCAGCTCCTTGACGATGGCCGGGTAGACGGTGCCGTCGACGCTGAGGTCGAGCACGGTGTTCAGACCGGCAGAGCCCGACAGCGCGGAGCGGAGCTCGCGGCGCCCGATCGAGATCGTCAGGGGGTCCATCCCATGTCCGTACAGCACCGCCGGGATCTCGTCAGCGGCGCGCAGGCGCCGGGACGCTGGGCTACCGGTCTGGCGGCCGGACTTGGCGAGCAACACGGTCTCGGACATGGCCTGTCACGCTACCGGCGTGGTCGATCCATCCCGACGCCTGCTCAGACGAGATTCTCGCCGTGGAAGATCTCGCTCACGCTGGTGTCGTCGAACACTGCGGACAGCGCTTCGGCGATCAGCGGGGCCACCGACAGCACCTCGATCTTGGGCAGCTGCTTATCGGCCGGGAGCGGCAATGTGTTCGTCAGCACGACGCGCTCGATCGGGGCGTTCTTCAATCGGTCGACGGCCGGGCCCGACAACACGCCATGGGTGGCCATGGCCCACACCTCGGTGGCACCACGCTCGATCAGCAGGTCGGCGGCCGACGTGATGGTGCCGGCGGTGTCGATCATGTCGTCGGTCAGCACGCACAGCCGGCCGTCGACATCGCCGAGCACCTCGGAGGCCTCGGCGACGTTGGTCGTGCCTTTTGGGCGGCGCTTGTAGATGAAAGCCAGATCGGCGCCGCAGTCGTCGAGGTGCTGGGCCATGCGCTGGGCCACCTTGATGCGGCCGGCGTCGGGCGACACGATGACTGGGGCCTTGGCCTCGCGGCGCAGGTAGTCCTCGAGCACCGGCATCGCCGTGAGGTGGTCGACGGGGCCCTCGAAGAAACCCTGGATCTGGCCAGAGTGCAGATCGATCGAGATCATCCGCTTGGCGCCAGCCGCCTTGAACAGGTCGGCCACGAGACGTGCCGTGATCGGCTCGCGGCCCTCGGCCTTGCGGTCCTGGCGGGCGTACCCGTAAAACGGGCACACGGCCGTGATGCGCTTGGCCGACGCTCGGTAGGCGGCATCGATCATGATCAACTGCTCCATGATCGAGTCGTTGATCGAATGATCGTCCGTGCCGTAGTGGCTCTGGATGATGAAGACGTCACAGCCGCGCACGCTCTCGCCGAAACGAGGGCGGATCTCGCCGTTGGCGAACTCGACGATGTTCGGGTTACCGAGCTCGAGATCGAGGTGACCGGCAACCTCGTCGGCCAACTCGAGGTGGGTGGTTCCCGAGTAGAGCGCCAGGCGTTTCGTGGTGACCTTCTCCATGGCTAGGCGTCGCCTTCCGGATCGTCGATCCCCGCAGTGTAGAACGCCCCTGTCACGGTGCCGTGGGGCACGTGCGTCCCGCTGCCAAGCCAGGCGAACGGCCCGACGTCGGTGTCGTCACCGATCTCGGCGTCGCGTCCGACGGTGTTGGCAACGATCGCCCGTTCGCCGACGACCGAGTCGGTGAGGCGGGTCTGGGGCCCGATCCTGCTCCCGTTGCCGATGATGGTCGATCCTTCGAGGATGGTGCCGGGGTACAGCGTGACGTCCTGGCCGAGCTGGACGTTGACGTCGACGAACGTCTGACGTGGATCCAGCATGGTGACGCCCGCCAGCAACCAGCGCCGGTTCGTACGCGACCGCAGTTCTCGCTCTGCCAGCGCCAGCTGCCAGCGATCGTTGACTCCCTGGATCTCGGCCTCCGGCGCTTCGACGCAGCCGATGCGGTGACCCATCTCGCCGAGCGCGCCAATGACGTCGGTGAGGTAGTACTCGCCCTGGCTGTTGTGAGGTGAGATGTGGCGTAGCGCCGGCCCCAGCAGGTCGCGACGGAAGGCGTAAATGCTGGTGTTGACCTCCAGGATGTCGAGCTCGTCGTCGTCCGCGTCGCGGTGCTCGACGATGCGCAGCACTCGACCATCGCCGGCACGCACGATGCGGCCGTACCCCGTGGGGTCGGCGAGCACGCTGCACAGCATCGAGGCGGCGTTGCCGTCGGCCACGTGGTCGTTGACGAGTGCCCGCAGCGTGGCCGGCTGCAGGAGTGGCGCATCGCCCGGCAGGATCACAACTGTCGACTCGTCATCGAGGTCGTCGCCGGGCAAGGCGCCGAGACCGGTGAGCGCTGCATCGCCGGTGCCGCGCTGATCGAACTGTTCGGCGAACACGACGTTGGCCCATGCCGGCGCTGACTCCTGGACGTGCTTGGTGACCTGCTCGGCCCCTTCACCGACGACGACGACGGTGCGTTCGGGGTTGAGATCGATGAGTGACCAGATGGCGTGCAGCACCAGCGGGCGACCGCAGATGTAGTGCAGCGGCTTGGGCCGGTTGGAGCGCATCCGAGTGCCCTGGCCGGCGGCGAGGACGACGGCTGAGACGCTCATCGAGGACCGCAGTGGTTCGTGATCATGGCTCCGGGGAGAGGAATCGAACCCCTATTCACGGGACCAAAACCCGTTGTCCTACCACTTGAACGACCCCGGAACGGCGTCTGGCCAACGGTAGCGCCTCACCCGTGGAACGAAGTGTTTGCCCGGTAGCGTGCGACCCTCATGGGTTCGCTCGTCAAGAAGCGCCGTAAGCGCATGCGCAAGAAGAAGCACAAGAAGCTGCTTCGCCGCACGCGTCACCAGCGCCGCAAATAGATCGCTTCACGTCATGTCCCGGTTGAGGCCGGGATCACCGTTGCGCCCTCGTCGACCAGTTCGGCGAGGGCGTCATCGCGTGTCCCTTCCACCCACCACGTCGCCCCGCTGCCGGCAAGTGCCGGCTGCGCGCCCGTCAGCTCGGCGATGCGGTCGCGCCAGTACCTGAGGCGTGGTTCCACGACGACGGCTGCTGGCTCGAGGTCGTTTGGTCCGGCGAAGCGCGGGCCGCCCAACTCGTCCCAGGCCCTGTACACCGCTGGGGTGGACACCCGCAGCGGTGGTACGACGAGCGTGAGGTCCCGGGTGACGAGTTCCAGCGGGCGCACTACCTCGCCGATGCCGGTCACCCGGGCCCTGCCCCCGACGAGGCAGAATGGCACATCGGCGCCGAGCATCGCGGCGAGATCGAGGTCGGTGATCCCGGCCCAGCGCAGGATCGCGGCGGCGTCGCTGGATCCTCCACCGAGCCCGCCTCCGGATGGGATGCGCTTTGTCAGGTGGACGGCCGCCTGCCTGCCCACGTGGCGCAGAGCACGCATGACGAGGTTGGAAGCACCCTTCGGCACCGCCCGTGCGTACGGACCGTCGACGGTGAGCCCGGTGCCGGTGTCGTCGATCCGTAGCTCGTCGGCGAGATCGAGCGTGATCATCTCGGCATCGATCAGGTGGAAGCCGTCGTCGCGCACGCCGTTGACGCGCAACGAGAGTGTGAGCTTGGCGGGCGCCGCCACCGTGACGATGCTCACCTGGCGGCGAGCTCGGCGGTCAGGCGACACCAGGCGGTGACGTCGAGCTCTTCGGGGCGTGACTCCGGGGACACGCCGGCGTCGGCGAACTGCGAAGGTGACACGATGCCGACGAGCGAGCGGCGCAGCATCTTGCGTCGCTGGCCGAAGGCCTTGCGCACGAGCGCGAAGAGGGCGGACCGGTCGATGTCGGGATCAGGCGGCGACCGGCGTTCGATCTCCACCAACGCAGACTCCACGTTCGGGCGCGGCACGAACACTGCCGCCGGCACGTGGCCGACGATGCGGGCGGAGGCCCAGTAGGCGATCTTGACGCTGACCGCACCGTACGCAGGTGCCCGCGCTGTGGCGACGAATCGTTCGGCCACCTCTCGCTGAACCATCACGACGAGGCGTCGCACACGGGGGACGTGGTCGAGCACGTCGCACACGAGCGGCGTGGCCAAGTTGTAAGGGAGGTTGGCAACGATGGTCCACGTGTCCGGGCCGACCAGCTCATCCCAGTCGATCGTCATGGCGTCGGCCTCGACCACGGTGACGTTGGTCCTTGCGTCCACGACCTCTCGCAGGATCGGCGCCAGATGCCGGTCGATCTCGACGGCCGTGACCGAGGCGCCGGTGTCGGCGAGCGCCAGGGTCAGCGAGCCGAGGCCGGCCCCGATCTCGATCACGCGGTCACCCTCGCCGATCCCGGCCAGCCGGGCGACGCGGCGCACGGTGTTGGGGTCGGCAACGAAGTTCTGGCCGAGGTCACGGCGGGGGAGCCGCTGGTGAGCGTCGAGCAACCGGCGGATGTCGGCCGGCGAGTGGGTCAACGCCGGATCTCGACGGGTACCGGAGCGTCGCTGACGTCGGCGATCTGCAGATACGCCGACCGCTCCAGCACGATCATGCCCGGTTCGGGTTCGATGATCCCTGACCCGGACACGACCGTGCAGTCTGTCGACCGGTTGTTGTTCACGTTCGTGACGGTGAGCACCGTTTCGATCTCACCGGGTCCGCCAACGCACAGCCCAGCGTCGGTGAAGTTGCTACTGAACGTGGCCTGGGCACTCACGACCTCGCCCTCCTCCGCCGCCGGCACGGCGACGTCGACGACGATGTCGGGCTGCTCGGTGCCATCTCCCGACAAGTAGATGCTCTCGTCGAGAGCCATTGGATCGTCTGTCACGGGCGACGAGGCATCGTTCTCCGTCGGCGGCGTCGATTCGACAGGAGGAGCCGTTGTGTCCGCCACCGTGTCAGTGCTGGCGTTGCTCTCGCTGCCGTCGCCGCTCTCGCGGTTCAGCAGCCACACCGTCGGCAGGGCGACGAGTGTGAGCAAGCAGGCGAACGTGACGCGCCGGCGATCTCTGATCTCAGGGTTCAGTGCTCTCTCCCGGTGGGGTTGCCATCAGGCTAGGACCGATCCCCGGGATGGCGCGCAAGGTGGCTGCGCGGGTTGCATCGCGAATCGTGTCGACGGGGACTTGGCGCAGGCCGGCGATGTGTTCGCCGACGAGCGTCACCCACGCAGGCGTGTTCGCTCTACCGCGGTTCGGTGAGGGCGCGAGATATGGGCTGTCGGTCTCCACGAGCATCCGTTCCAGTGGGCATTCGCGGGCTGCATCGTGGATCTCCGTGGACTTGGCGAACGTCACGATGCCCGAGAACGACACGTACGCGCCGCGCTCGACACTCGCCCGCATCTCGTCGCGGCCGCCCGTGAAGCAATGGATGATCGTGCGCTGCGGCACGCCCTCTGTGTCGAGGATGTCGAACGTGTCTTCCCACGCGTCGCGAGTGTGGACAACGAGCGGCAGAACGCGATCGTTGGCGATCGCGATCTGCTCGGCGAACGCCCGCCGTTGGGCGTCCCGAGGGGAGTGGTCGTAGTAGTAGTCGAGCCCGCATTCGCCGACCGCGACGACGCCCGGTCGGTCGAACAGGTCGAGCACCGTCTCGACGCCGTGGCGCGCCTCGTGGGGATGGAGACCGACCGTGGCGTGGATGGGGGTGAACCGCGACGCTAGGTCGATCCCGGCCAGCGACGTCTCCCGATCACAGCCGACCGTGACCATCGCCGCTACGCCGGCGTCGCGAGCCTCGGCGAGCGCGCCATCGACTCCACCCGGAATCCGTTCCTCATAGACGTGACAGTGCGAATCGATCCATGATGCCTGTCTCGCTCGCTGGCGCTCGCTCGAGTGCTCCTCGTCGCTGGCGCTTCCCTGCTGCTGATCTCGCTCGCTGCGCTCGCTCGATTCCGGCTCGTCGCTGGCGCTTCCCTCGCCGGCTGACGTCACATCGTTCACATCGTGGGGGCCGAAGCTTTGCGCCCCTCGGTCATGTGTTTGCTTGCCGATCACGTCTGGATGCGGGGGAAGAGTGGGGTGGATTTGGTGACTTGCTTGGCGCCGGGATAGCGACCCCAGGAGGCGGCGTCGGGGAGGCGTTGATCGCAGACGTGCCCGTCGAGGCCGATGCGTTCCCAGATCGCTTGTGCGGCGGCGGGGATGGCCGGCGAGGCCAGCACGGCCACGATGCGCAGCACCTCGAGGGCGTCACCGAGCACGGCGTCCACGTCGGGGCCTGGCTCGAGCTTCCATGGTTCGTTGGCCTCGAGGTAGCTGTTCGTCTCCCGGATCAGCTTCCACGTGGCATCGAGCGCCACCGAAGGGGCAACATCCGACCACGCCGCCGTCGCCTCGCCGGCGGCGCCCGCCGCCAGCTCGGCCAGTGGGCTGTCGGGCCGTGGGGCGGGACCGATGCCCCCGCAGGCCTTGCCGACGAGCGTGGCCACCCGCGACAGCAGGTTGCCGAGGTTGTTGGCCAAGTCGGCGTTGAAGCGGTCGACCATGCGTTCGTAGCTGAAATCGCCGTCGGGACCGAACGGGGCGTCGCGAAGGAAGTGGTAGCGGAACCCGTCCACGCCGAAGTCGTCCACCAGCCGGGCGGGGGCGATGTCGGTCAGCTTCGTCGCCCCGTGCACCGTCTTCGACAGCTTCTCGCCGCCGAGCAGCAGCCAGCCGTGCACGTGCACGCGATGGGGCGGATCGAGCCCGGCGGCGAGCAGCATCGCCGGCCAGTACACGCAGTGGAAACGGATGATCTCCTTGCCGATCAAATGGTGCACGCTCGGCCACCAGGTGGCGAATCGCTCATCGTCGGTGCCGTACCCGATGGCCGTGGCGTAGTTGATCAGCGCGTCGTACCAGACGTAGAACACGTGGCCTTCCGCCCACGGCACGGGCACGCCCCAGTTCAACGACGTGCGGGTGATCGACACGTCGTCGAGGCCCTGGCGCAGGAACCCGAGCACCTCGTTGCGCTTGGACTCTGGCTGGATCACGTCCGGATCGTCGCCGATCCAGTCGATGAGCCGCTGCTGATATCGGCTGAGGCGGAAGAAGTAGTTCTCCTCCTGCAGCCGGATGACGGGCGCGTGGTGGATCGGGCAGTTGCCGTCGACCAGTTCGCTTTCCTGGTAGTAGGCCTCGCACGAGACGCAGTAGGGGCCCTCATACGTGTCGAGCTCGATGTCGCCGTTGTCCTTGACCTTCGTCAGCAGCTGCTGGACGGCCGCATGATGGCGGGGCTCGGTGGTGCGGATGAAGTCGTCGTAGGAGATGTCGAGCAGGTCCCAGGCTTCGCGGAAGCGACCGGCGTTGCGATTGGCCTGCTCGAGGGCGGTGATGCCGGCGTCCTCGGCCGATTGGGCCACCTTGAGGCCGTGCTCGTCGGTGCCGGTCAGGAAGTAGGTGTCGTCACCGATGAGCCGGTGCCAGCGGGCCAGAGCATCGGCGATGACCGTGGTGTAGGCGTGACCGACATGGGGCGCGTCGTTGACGTAGTAGATCGGCGTCGTCACGTAGAACCGGGTCACGCGGTGCACGCTACCGAGTCGCCTCAGAACGCCGGTGCTGGGTAACTTCCCCGCCGTGACCAGCGAGTTCGAGCGCGACACGGCGGTTACTCGACAAGACGGTGGGGTGGCTGCGTTCACGGACGGCGGGTTCCCGGCGGTGAGGTTCGAGGCGCCGGTGCGGGCGGGCTGGGAGATCGGCCAGGCCAGCAACGGGGGCTACTTGCTGGCGTTGGCCGCCCGGGCCATGAGCGAGATGGCCGAACGTCCACCACTCACCGTGACCGGCCACTACCTGGCGCCGGTGCCACCGGGGCCGGCGTCCGTCGACGTGGAGACCGTTCGCTCCGGGCGCCGGTTGGCCACGCTGCGAGCCACGCTGCACCGCGACGGCCGGCCGCTCGTCACCTTGCTCGGCACGTTCGGGCGGGCACCCGAGAGCGACGTAGCCCGGATGGACGGGGCGCCGCCGGAACTAGAGCCGTACGAGTTGAGCCCGCCCGTTGCGGCGTCGGGTGAGCCGCCGTTTCCCACGATCAACGACCGGTTGGCCAACCGGCTGCGACGGGGTGACGACGGGTTCCGGTTCGGCTCCCCGACCGGGCGAGCGGAAGTGGCGGGCTGGCTCGCCTTCGCCGATCACGGTCCGATCGACGAGTTGGGATTGCTGTTGGCCGCCGATGCGTTTCCGCCGCCGGTGTTCAACTCTGGCCTGCCCGTTGCGTGGGTGCCGACGCTCGAGCTGACCGTGCACGTTCGAGCGGTTCCCGTCCCCGGCCCGCTGCGGGTGCTGTTCCGTAGCCGGTTCATCAGCGGCGGATTGCTCGACGAGGATGGTGAGATGTGGGACGCCTCCGACCGGCTCGTGGCCCTGTCGCGTCAGATCTCCCTGATCCCACGCCCCTGACCAGCGGCAGGGGGCTGGGCGATCAGCGGCGGACGGGGATCCAGCGGGACCGGGCGGTGGCGTGGCGGGCTACGGCGAAGCGCGTTCCGGCGGCAAACGACACGCCGGCGATGGTAGAGGCGCCCACAGCCGACGCTGTGCGGCGTACGACGTTGCGCGTGCGCTGGCTGAAGTGGACGATCGGCCACCCGTTGGCCTGGGCCTCACGCTCCAACCTGGCATCGGGGTTGACGGCGACAGGATGTCCGACGGCGCGCAGCATGGGCAGATCGCTCTCGGAGTCGCTGTAGGCGTAACACTGTCCGAGATCGAAGCCCTCCCAGCGGGCGAGCTCGGCGATGGCCTCAACCTTGCCCGGTCCGTAGCAGAACGGCCCTGCCAGCTGCCCGGTGTACACGCCATCGCGTAGCTCGCTGCGCGTGCCGACTCCGGCCGTCATGCCGAGCGAGTGGGCCAGCGGTTCGACGATCTCCACCGGTGCCGCCGACAGGATGTACGTGTTGCGCCCGGCATGGCGGTGCAGGTCGAGCAGCCGCCTCGCCTCGGGGCGAACTTTGGCCAGCAGTCTCGGCAGGATCTCGGCGTTGAGGCTGACGAGGTCGTCGCTGCGCACGCCAGCCACGGCGCCGAGTACGCGAACGCGCACGGCGTCGCTCGTGTCGTCGGTCGAACCACGGAACGTGAATGTGATCGCGGCGAAGGCGTCGCCCACGAACTGGCGTGTCGGGATCAGGCCAGCCCTGCGGGCGGTCGTTGCGAGCACGAACGCTGAGGAACCGGCGATCAATGTGCGGTCGAGGTCGAAGAAGGCGGCGCTGGGCCCGGAACTGGCGAACCCGACGTATTCGCTCATCGTTCTTTGAGGGTACCGACGGCGAGCGAGTAGGCCGTGCGTTTCGGGATGCCATAGCGCTCGGCGACGGCGGCCGCCGCCTCCTTCGTCCCGGCCCCCTGCCCGAGCTCGTGGCGCAGCGCCTGACGGATCGTGTCGTCGTCGGGCGGCTCGTGCGACGGCGGCGCGCCGGACAGCACGATCACGTACTCGCCCCGAGGCGTTCCGACGTCGATCTCCCCGAGTGGACCGCGCTGCACCTCCTCGTACAGCTTCGTGAGCTCCCGTGCGACGACCACTTGGCGGTCGGGCCCGCACGCAGCCACCAGATCGGCGATCGTCCTGGCGATCCGGTGTGGTGCCTCGTACAGCACGACGGTGCGTGGCTCGGCGGCTATCGCCGCCAGCCTCCTGGCGCGTTCAGTGCCCGACCGGGGCACGAAACCCTCGAAGACGAAACGGGCCGTTGACAATCCGCTGACGACGAGTGCTGCAACGGCCGCCACCGGTCCGGGCACGGTCGTCACTGCGTGGCCGGCGTCGAGCACGGCGCGCACGATCCGCTCACCGGGGTCGCTGATGCCGGGCGTGCCGGCGTCGCTGACGAGCGCCACGTCGCCGCCATCGGCGAGCGTGTCGAGCACGTCGGGGATCCGCTCACGTTCGGTGTGCTCATTGGCGACCACGACTCGAACGGCGGTGATGCCGGCATGGCGCAGCAGCTTGGCCACCCGGCGCGTGTCCTCGGCACAGATCAGCGCAGCGCCGGCGAGGGCCTGCGCTGCGCGCGGTGAGAGATCCCCCAGGTTGCCGATCGGGGTGGCGACCAGCACCAGCGAACCGGCTCGCTCACGCACCCTCTCGAACCTCGACGATGTCGCCGACCTGCAGCCCCCAGCGGGCGAAGGCGCCAGCTTGGGCCTCCACGACGAGCTGGGCCTTCGGCACGGGTGCCCCGAGGCGATGGCGCGACATGCGGACCGTCTTGAGCACGACGCCCTGGCGGTCGAGGAACGCCACGTCGAGCGGAAAGCGCATGCCGATCGTGTGAACCCAGCGGCAGGGCTGGATCACGAGCGCCCCCTCGGTGCCGTCCTGTCCGAGCAGGCCGCGGCGCCGTCTGGCCCGGTCCGTGGCGATGTCGGCAGACGCGAGCACTCGGCCATCGCTCACCAACCACGCCACAGATCGCACCCTACGTCAAGCCGATGGGCGGCGGCTCGAACCGCGGTCGCGATCGAACCGCTCTCGACGAGATGGTCCCATGCCGTAGCTTCGAGCGTATGCAGGCGGCCCGATCGGCGTGGTTCGGCGTGACGGGAGTTCTCGTGGCCGTCACGGCGACGGCCTGCGGCGATGCCGCCGAGTCCGAAGTCGTGGAACGGGTCGTCGACACGTACGAGGTCGCGGTACGTGCGTTCGTTCGTGACGACCCGACGCCTGTCACGGCGGTCTCCTCGCCCGGTGGGAGCCGTCCGGTCGTCTACGTGGTCGGTCTCGACGGCGTTTCGATCGGGCCTCGGATCCAGGCCGACGTCGTCAGACGGGTCGTCGACGACATCGACCTTCGGTTCGCCGACGACCGTGACGAAGCGTTCGACCGCAAGGGCGTCGTCCACGACGACGGCGCGCTGATCGAGCTGGGCTCGATCCCCGACGACAAGGACCGCTTCGAGGTGGAGGCGGTGTGGCAGCGCTCGACTGATGAGCGCCGGGAGCTGACGGTGAGGTTCGAGGCCGACGGGTCAGACGTCACGGTGACCGGCACGTCCGTGTTCGATTAGCACCTCATGAGCGCGAGGTCGTCGAATCCGAGCGGGAGGGCTCGGTCGGCGGCTTTTGCTGTTCGTGCTGCTGCGGCACGATCGTCAGCACCGACGACAGATCCTTCAGCACCGAGCTCAGGTCGTCCTCCATCACGGCGTCGTCGCCGCCGCGCAGGGCCGCTGTCCGCAGGTCGGCTGCTCGAGCAGAGATCGACGGGTGCAGCACGCGCCCCTCGACCAGCAGGGCGTCGACGCCGGCAGAGATCTCGGTGGCTGCCTGTGCCAGCTTGTGCGCGTCGAACAACGACACGGCCAGCGCGAGATGGCGCCGGGCGATCGCCACCGAGTCGACGCCCGGTAACTCGCCGAATCGATGCTCCTCCACGGTCGAACGGAAGTAGAGCACCACGGTGGGGGCCAGCGTCAGGGCGATCACGGCCATGCTGATCTGGATGGAGACAGCGAGAGCGGTGGCGAGTCCGACTCCCGCCGCCCAGGCGAGCTGGAACCGTGTCTCGAATCGGGCGAACGAGCGGCCGCGCACGGCGAGCGGCGCCCGGCGCTGCAGCAGTGAGTCGAAGCTCTGACGGCCGATGCCCGCCGACAAGCCGAGGATCCCGGCGACGAGCAGGATGATCGGCCGCGACGTGCCGAGGGCGGCGAAACCGGCGCACACGAACAGGGCGATCAGCGAGCCGGTGATGAGTTGAGGCTCGGGGCGCCGGCGCCGTAGTGCGGGCGCCAGGCTGTTGGCGAGGAACACTCCGACGCCGTACAGGACGACGGAAACGCCGTACATCCACGCCGGCTCGCTGTCGCGGCGCAGAGCGAACGCCAGACCGAAGACGAAGTAGCCGACGGCCGCCCGCAACACGGCGAGGGCGTTGCTGGCGGCCTGGATGCCGGGTGTGTGGAGCTCCTGGTACTCGATCAGATCGAGCGATCCCTCGTCTTTGTGTTCGGGTGCCGGCACCCTGCTCACCGCCGCCGCAGCTGCGAGGAACAAAACCGCGGCGCCCACGAGCGCAGCCCAGTTGTCGGTGGCGATCAGCACGGCGGTACCGGCTCCGCCTCCGACGGCGCCGGCGATCGTGGCAACCCTGGCCAGATAGCTGTTCGCCGACACGAGGGTGGCCGATCTGTCGACGAGCGCCGGCACGATGGCCTGGCGCACGACGCCAGACGCCCGGTTGAGCACCAGGGCGAGGAGGGCGAAGAAGTAGAAGAAGAGGTCGTAGAGGAAGAACGCAAGGGCAACGGCAGCGATCGCACGCACGACGAAGAACGAGGCGGCGATCCATCGGTGGCTGTAGCGGAAGCGGTCGATGGCCGGCCCGACGAGCGGGGCGATGAGGATGAAGGGCACCATCGCCGCGCCGAGGTAGATCAGCACCTGGCGCCGCGAGGCATCGGGGCTGACGGAGAAGAACAGCGATCCGGCCAGTGACACGGTGACCATGGCGTCGCCGGCGGCGGCCAAGCCGTGCGCCCATGCGAACTGAATGACGCGGCTGCCGCCGGCATCCGAACGTCGGAAGGGGCGCGGGAGTCGCATCGCCTCCATCGTGGCCGATGGCACCAACCCATCGGCGACGGCCATCTGCGACGATGATGCGCAGGGGATCCTCTGTCACCCCAGACCGGCGACGCCAGCCGTCCGAACCGAGGCCGGTCCGGGCAACCTGACAGCGGTTACGCTCACCAGACCCCTCGGCTGCTCGAGCAACAAAAGGACGTTCATGAGCAATCTGCCCCCGCCACCCGGACCCGGCAACAATCCGCCGGCTCAGCAATTTCCGCCGACACAGCAGATCCCGTCGTCCCCGAGCCCGCCGACGCAGCAGTTCCCGACGACGCCAGGGTCCGCGCCTCCGGGCTACCAACCGCCCGGCGCACCTCCAGGGGGCGGACCCGGCGGCCAGTCTGGCAGCGGCTTTCCCGTGTGGGGTTGGGTCGTGGGCGCCGCAGTGCTCATCGCCGCGATCGTCGGCGTCGTGATCCTGGTCGGGGGCGGAGATGACGAGCAGGTGAGCGACACCACCGACGCCACCGAACCCAGCGGGGACACCGAGCCGTCCGACCGCACCGACGCCACCGAACCCAGCGAGGACACGAACACCTCCGACGTCACAGTGCCGTCCGATGTCACAGTGCCGTCCGATGTCACAGTGCCGTCCGACGTCACGGTGCCGTCCGATGTCACGTCAGCGGGTGACTTCCTCGACGACCTGCGCCAGCAGCTGATCGATCTCGGGCTCACCCAGGAACAGGCCGACTGCGTGATCGAACGGGCGTTCGAGCTGGGCACCGAGAACCCGGGCGAGACGCCGAGCAACGAGGAGTTGCTCGACATCTACACCCAGTGCGATGTTGATCTCAGCGACCTCGGCGGTTGATGACCGACAAGTCCGAAATGTTCTACCTACGCCGATCCGTCGAGCTCGCCGCCGAGGCGCTGGAGGCCGGCGACCAGCCATTCGGCTCGCTTCTCGTCGGCGCCGACGGGACGATCCTCGCCGAAGATCGCAATCGCGTCGGCGGCGGCGACCAGACCAGACACCCCGAGTTCGAGTTAGCGCGCTGGGCCGCTACGAACCTCACGGCCGAGGAGCGCAAGTCCTCCACCGTCTACACGTCGAGCGAGCACTGCACGATGTGCGCCGCCGCTCACGGTTGGAACGGGCTCGGGCGGATCTACTACGTCAGCTCCTCGGAACAACTCATGGGATGGATGGCCGAGTTTGGTGTGTCCGAGTCGCCGCCCATCGCGATCCTGCCGGTGCAGCAGGTCGTACCCGGCATCGAGGTGACAGGCCCCGTCCTCGAACTCGCCGGTGAGGTGCGAGAACTCTTCCGGCGGTTGCTGCAACCGCCCTCACCGATGGATACTGGAACCGGATAACTCGGGTCGGTGAACTCCCGCTACACGTTGAAGCGGAACTCCATGACGTCACCGTCGTCGGCGCGGTACTCCTTGCCCTCGACGCGGATCTTGCCGAGCTCCTTGGCTTTCGTCCACGATCCGATGTCGAGCAGTTCGTCCCACCGGATGACTTCGGCCCGGATGAACCCCCGCTGGAAGTCGGTGTGAATGCGGCCGGCGCACTGGGGTGCCGTAGAACCCTCGTAGAACGTCCATGCTCGTGATTCCTTGTCGCCCGTTGTGAGGAACGTGCGCAGCCCGAGCAGGTGGTAGGAGCTGCGCACCATGCGAAAAAGCGCTCCCTCGCCGAGGCCAAATCCCTCGAGCATCTCCGCCCGCTCGATCGGGTCGGCGATGGTGGCTGCCTCGGCCTCCAACTGCACGCACATGCCGATCACTTCCACGTTGTCACCTGCGTCGTTGAACTCGCCGGTGACCAGCGCCTCTGCATCTGGGATGGCGTCCAGCTCGTTCTCCCCGACGTTCACGACGGCCAGCACACGCCGGTTCGTCAGCAGGAAATGCGGCGCCAAGCTCTGACGGTGGTCGGCGCTGAGGCCCGCCCGGTAGAGCGGGCGGCCCTCCGAGAGCGCCTCGTACGCCACGGTCAGAGCTCCGAGCTCCTCACCGAGCGTCTTGTCGAGCTTTGCCTGGCGCTGGGTCTGACGAAGCCGCTTCTCGACGGTCTCCAAATCGGCGAGCGCCAGCTCCAGCTCCACGACCCGGAGGTGCTCGAGCGGGTCGGAGGGGCCGGGTACGTCGGGTTCTTCGAACGCCCGCAAGACGAGGACGATGGCGTCGACCTCACGGATGTTGGCGAGGAACTTGTTGCCGAGACCTTCGCCCTTGCTGGCACCCTCGACGAGGCCGCCGATGTCCACCACCTGCACGGCGGCGTGCACGATGTTCTTGCTCCGGGACATCTCCGCCAGGCGGTCGAGCCGCTCGTCGGGCACCCGGGCCACCCCGATGTTGGGGTCCTTGGTGGCGAACGGGTACGGCGCAGCGAGCGCTCCGCCACCCGTGAGCGCGTTGTACAGCGATGACTTACCGGCGTTGGGCAGCCCGACGAGCCCGAATCGTTCCATCGGGCCCCGACACTACGGGGCGTGACGGCTTCGGCCTTCGGCCTTCGGCATCACGGATACCCTGGCGCCGTGACTCCAGTGGCTGCGCTCGATCGCGTGGTGCACTGTCTCGACAGGGCCCACGACAACGGCTTCCGGGCCAAGGCGTTCGGCCGCGCCCGCGATGTCGTCGCCGGCATGCCCGACGCCGAGCTGGCCGAGCGGGCAGCCACCGGCACGCTGACCGAGCTCGACGGAATCGGCGACGCCTCTGCCAGGGTGATCAGCGAGGCGCTGGCCGGCGACGTGCC
>Ga0136625_1000077_pt1 | contig 22662 bp, 23 predicted proteins | sample AntDrymUQ4832306_2_FD_104672 | JGI IMG/M metagenome (GOLD analysis project Ga0136625, IMG submission 104672) | Polar desert sand microbial communities from Dry Valleys, Antarctica - metaG UQ483 (23.06) | ecosystem: Environmental > Terrestrial > Soil > Desert | place: Antarctica: Dry Valley...
ATGGCGCAGCTGGACATCAAGATGGGCAAGTTCCCCGCCGCGCAGGCGCTGGCGACCCAGATCAAGACGAGTCAGCGCATGGAGATCGTCGAGATGAACAAGCTGATCCGAGCGCGCACCTAGACCCGGCGGGCGGTCGCTCCTGGGCGCCGCCACTGCTCACCGGCGGGCGGCAGCCTCAGCGGCGCGGCGGCGCGCGCTCCGAGCGGCCAGTGTTGACACGAGTGCTGCCCTCGCCGGACCCCTTCTTGCCCGAGCAGTACGACGCGGAGCTCGCCCTAGGCGACTACGCCGAGGAGCAGCGCGAGCAGCTACGCCAGGCATGGCTCGATTTGCACGCCCCGAAGGCGACCTTCGGACAGTTCCGGTGCCGTTAAGGAAGGCGGCACCAACCGACAAGTAGCGTCAGTCTGGCGGCGTCAACCGGGCGCTCGTTCAGGCCGTCTACGAGGCAAGCTCGCTGCCGGATTGGGCACCCTCGCCGGACCACTACCCCCAGGCTCAAGGCTGATGGTGGACATCTTGTCCGTGCCGCTGCCGCCGCCAAAGCCCTTGGGCCCGCGGTATTGGACGGTCCGCAGCGGCCAGTCTTTCGGCTCGATCGCCGCCCGCACCGGACATGACATCGGCTCGCTCCAGCGCCTGAACCCGCGGTTGAAGGCGACAGCGCTGCAGCCCGGCAGTCGCGTGCGATTGCGACGCTGAGCGCTGCGCCGGCGCAGCTGCGCGGTCAGCTTGCGACGCACCTGCACGAACAACGACAGATCGTTCGTGGGCGATGCGCATCTCCCCATCCTCGATCTCCTGCCCCCGCAGTCCGTGGTCTCTACGCTTCTTGGGGTCGTGACGGCCTGGTACCGTGAACCTGCGGTCGCACGCCGCGCAGGGCCGACGATTCGTGCGCTCGCCGGGTCCTTTCCGACCTCTCTGCTTGGCGACAGCACGGTCCTCGTCGGTGGGTCCGGTGTAGACGCGGGTCGTCTCCAGGCGAGCGTGGCCGAGGAGGTCGGCGACGATGACCAGGTCGGTGCCGCCGCGTAGGAGTCGGGTGGCGAACGTGTGGCGCAGCATGTGGGTCCTCGTGCAGACGTCCTGCACGTCGACCGCCACTTCGACCTTCTCGACAAGACGTTCGGCTTCCGCAGCATCCGGCTGCCATAACGAGGCCGAGGGGGCGCCCGACCCGCGAAAGGCAGGGCGATCGGTCGGTCGTGTCGAAATTGCCGCGGATGACGAGGCATACGCGACACGACCGTGCGTCCCCACATGCAAAGCCATTCCCCCACTGGGGGGTATGCGGTGCGCATTGAGCGTGATCGCGACGTCAGCGGGTACGTCAACCGATATGTCAACGCTTCAGCGCTATGCCAATCTCGGCGCCGTCGTGGTGCCGTTCCTCGCCTTCCTGCTCGCGGTCGTGCTGCTATGGAACAAGGCCATCGGTGCGATCGACCTCGCGATCATGTTCGTCCTGTACGTGGTCACCGGCTTGGGCATCACGGTCGGCTATCACCGGCTACTCACGCATCGTGCGTTCCAGGTGCCCAAGCCCGTCGAGTACGCCTTTGCCATCGCCGGCGCAATGGCCGTCGAGGGACCGCCGATCGCCTGGGTCGCCGACCACCGCAAGCACCACGCGCATACCGACGTCGAGGGCGACCCGCACAGCCCGCACGTCGGACACGGGTCGGGCCTGAAGGGCCTTTGGCACGCGCACAGCGGCTGGCTCATGAGGACGCAGGGTGACGCCGCCTTTCGCAAGTACGCGCCCGACCTGGTCGAGGACAAGGGGATGCGCTGGATCAGCCGCAACTTCCTGCTCTTCGCCGGCTTGGGCTTGCTGATCCCGTTCGTCGCGGGCTTCGTCCTGCACGGGTTCTCGCTGACGGCCGCCCTGTGGACGCTCTTGTGGGCGGGCTTCGTGCGGATCTTCTTCATCCACCACGTGACATGGTCGATCAACTCCATCTGCCACGTCTTCGGGCGCCGGCGCTTCGAGGTCGACGGCATGGCGACGAACGTCGCCTGGCTGGCGCTGCCGACCTTCGGCGAGTCCTGGCACCACAACCACCACGCGTTCCCGCGGTCCGCGCGCCAGGGGCTGGGCCGCTGGGAGGTCGATCCGTCGGCGATGTTCATCTGGCTGCTGGAGAAGCTCGGGATCGCGCGCAACGTCGTGCGGATCACCCCTGAGCGCCAGGCAGAGAAGCTGCTCGGCGCTCGCCCAGCAGGCGCCGCGGAAACGCGCGCCGCCTCATAGCCGGGCCCGGACGCCACAGCGCGCGGCCCGCCGTCGAGGCTCGACCGCAGAAAGTGCCCCTCTGGAGGAGGACCGGCACGCTGTCTGTGCGCCGGCCAGCATGCCCCTCGTCGCGCAAACGACGGTGGCGCCTTGGATGACGCTCGCGCAGCGTGGATCAGCCGCCGAGCACTCACGACGGTTCGAAGGAGACGCGTCGTCTGCTCGCCACGCGTGCCCTGCTCTCCCCCTCCGCCTACTCCGGGCTGCGCCTACGGATCGTCGACAACCCCAGACCGCAGCCGATCTGCGACAGCTGTGCGCGGCGAAGGTCCGCATCACCGTGCCGACGCGACGCCGTTGTGTGACCCACAAGAGCACGTCGGCTCCTTACGGCATCCCCTCTCAGAGCCCCGAAAGCGTCCCGCACAATCCTTCGACCCGCCTGGCGATCTCCTCGCGCGTCGCGCGGACCTCGTCGATCGGGCGGCCCTTGGGGTCGGGCAGGTCCCAGTCGACGTAGCGCACCCCGGGCACGTAGGGGCAGGCGTCGCCGCAACCCATCGTGACGACGACATCCGCCCATGCCGCGAGCTCGTCGGTCAGCCGCTGTGGGACGCGGTCGGCGAGATCGATGTCGAGCTCGCCCATGACCTGCACGACCTCCGGATGCACGCGCTCGCCGGGGGTGGTCCCCGCGGACGCGGCCTCGTGGCCACTGCCGGCGGCGGCGCGCTCGAAGAGCGCCTGGCTCATCTGCGAACGCCCGGCATTGTGCAGGCAGACGAACAGCACGCGGGACATCAGACGCTCGCAACCGATTGCGGGACGCGGATGAACTGGTACGCGCCGGCGCCGAGCGACGCGCCCACGACCGGGCCGGCGACGTAGACCCAGAAGGCCGTCCATTCGCCGGACGCCAGCGCCGGACCGAAGGAACGGGCGGGATTCATCGACGCGCCGGTCAGCGGCCCTCCGAACAGCGCGTCGAGCGCGACGGCGCCGCCGATCGCGATCGCGGCTCCCGCACCGACCGCACGCGTGTCGGTGGCGACCGCGACGATGACGAACATCAGCACGGCGGTCAGGACGATCTCGTACAGCAGCGCCGGTCCGGCGCCGACGCTCGGAACCGTGGCGCCGAGGTCGGCGGGCCTGGAGCTCCACAGCGCCAGCAGGACGAGCGCCGCCGCGCTGGCGCCGGCGAGCTGCGCGGCGATGTACGCGACCGCGTCGCGCAGCGGGAAGTGGCGCGTGAGGGTGAAGGCGATCGTCACCGCGGGGTTGATGTGCGCGCCCGACAGATGGCCGGTCGCGTAGATCATGACCATGATGATCAGCCCGAAGACCGCCGCGATCCCGACCGCGCCGAGGGCGCCGTCGCGGGTCGCATCGGTGATGATCGCCCCACAGCCGGCGAAGACGAGCGCGAACGCGGCGAGGCCTTCGGCGGCGCAGCGGCGCAGGAGGTTGGGGCGCAGCATTCGCGGCGCACCCTATCGATTGACAAACGTTGCTTCAATCGATAGTTGTATATCGATGCCGTCCGATCTGAAGCTCACCCCGAAACGTAAGCGCGCCGCAGGCGAGCGATGTTGCGAACCCGTGGTCTATCCCGACGTCGAGCGTGCGCACGCCCTGCGCATGGCCGTCGTCGCCAAGGCGATCGGCGACCCGATCCGCCTGCAGCTCATCGACGTGCTGCGCCGCCACGCCGGCAAGGTCTGCGTCTGCGAGCTCGTGCCGCTGTTCGACGTCTCGCAACCCACGCTGTCGCATCATCTCGGCAAACTGCGCGATGCGGGGATCGTCGACTCCGAGCGCCGCGGCCTCTGGGCCTACTACTACGTCCGCACCGACGCACTCAAGGAGCTGTCGCAATGGCTGAGCTGGGAATGACCGACACCGACATCCGCGAGCTCGTCCGCGAGCGCTACGCCGCCGCCGCGACCGCGATCACCGATGCGCCCTCGGGCTGCGGAGCGGACGCCGCCGGGTCCTCCTGCTGTGCCCCGGTCGTCAGCCTGCAGGACGCCGACGGCAACGAGGTCTTCGGCGGCTCGCTCTACGACGCGGCAGAGGGCGCCGGCGGCGCTCCGGTCTCGGACTCGCTGGGCTGCGGCGTACCGACGGCCGTCGCCGACCTCAGCGACGGCGAGACGGTCCTCGACCTCGGCTCGGGCGCCGGCGCCGATGTGCTGATCAGCGCGCGGCGCGTCGCGCCCGGCGGCCGCGCGATCGGCCTGGACATGACCGACGAGATGCTCGAGCTCGCGCGCTCCAACGCCGCCGCCGCCGGGATCGACAACGCGGAATTCGTCAAGGGCTTCCTCGAGGAGCTGCCGCTCCCCGACGCGAGCGTCGACGTCGTGATCTCCAACTGCGTCATCAACCTCTCCCACGACAAGCCGGCCGTGCTGCGCGAGGTCGCGCGCGTCCTGCGCCCGGGCGGGCGCTTCGCGATCTCCGACGTCGTCGCCGACGAGGACATGGACGAGGCCACTCGCGCCGACGCCGCCGAGTGGACCGGCTGCATCGCCGGCGCCCTGACACGCCGCGAGTTCGAGCAGTCGCTGGCCGCCGCGGGCCTCGTCGACGTCGAGATGCGCGAGACCCATCGCGTCCACGCGCACGCCGCCGCGGCGATCGTGCGCGCACGCAAGCCGGGCGGCTGCTGCTAACCCGGTCGCGGGCCCTGCGGCAGGCCCGCGCCCTTGCGCTGGAAGACCTCCAGCAGCTCGTTCTCGTGCGCGACGCGGCCCTGCGCGCCGTCGAGCTCGCGGAAGGCCGCCTTGAGAATCATCACGCCGTCGGCGTCGTGCGCGGCGACGTGCGCCGCGAGCCTGAGCGCAGCCTGCTCGGCGAACGTCGAGGGCACGGTGTCGTGTACCAGGCCGATCTCGGCAGCCTCCACCGCACCGATCGTGCGCCCGGTGAAGATCAGCTCCTTGGCGCGCGCCACGCCGACCAGCGGCGTCAGCCGCGCCGGACCGACCGGCACGCCCAGTCGCGCGCCCGCCCACGCGAGCTTGAGGTTGTCGCCCGCGATCCGCAGGTCGCAGCCGGCGACGAGCTCCGCGCCGCCGCCGACGCAGTTGCCGACGCAGACGGCGATCGTCGGCAACGGGAATGCCTCCAGCGCCGCGAGGAAGCGCGAGAACGACTTCATCCGCGCGACGCCGCCGGCGTGATCGAGCTCCTCGGTGATGTCGACGCCCGAGCACAGCGCACGCTCGGACGTCGTCGAGAAGACGAGCACGCGCAGCTGCTCGTCGATCGAAAGGCGCTCCAGCGCGTCGACGAGGTCGATGAGCAGCTCGGAGCTCAGCGCGTTGCGCGCCTGCGGACGGTCGAGTCGCAGGATCGCGATCCCGTCCTTCGTCGGGACCGTCTGGAGCGTTGGCATCCGCGCAATGCAACACCAAAGACCACGACAGCGTCAACGTCGCCGGCCCGACGTCACCCGAGCCGCGTCGTGATCCGTCGCTCGTTTCGCCTAGACTTGTCGACGTGCTCACGCGCCTGCCCGTGACCGCCCTCCTCACGCTCACGACGCTGCTCGTCGTGGCCGCGCCGGCGCTCGCGCATGACGGCGGCGAGGGCTGGTGGGGCGAGACGAACGACAAGGTCGTCACGAACTTCGGGTTCCTGCTGATCGCGGCCTTCCCCCTGTTCATCTTCTTCATGTCGATGCTGCAGTGGCAGCTCGAGAAGCGCAAGGACCGGCGCAAGGCGGCCGCCAAGGCCGCCGCCGACTCCCCCGGCGGCTGGTAGCTCCCCGGGGCGGGAGGCACCATGACCACCTTCGTGACGGGCGCAACCGGCTTCATCGGCCGTCACCTCGTCGCGCTGCTGCTCGAGCGTCCCGGCGACGTTCACGTGCTCGTGCGCGAGGAATCGCGCCAGCGCCTGGCGCAGCTCGTGGAGCGCTGGGACGCGGGCGAGCGCGTCAAGCCCGTCGCCGGCGACCTCGGCCTGCCGCTGCTCGGGCTCTCCGACGCGCAGCTGGCGCAGCTGCGCGGCAGCGTCGAACACGTCTTCCACCTCGCCGCGATGTACGACATGACCGCCGAGGACGCGAGCAACGAGCGCCTCAACGTCGACGGCACGCGCAACGTGGTGGCGCTGGCCAACGCGCTGGGAGCCGGGTGCCTGCACCACGTCTCCTCCGTCGCGGTGGCCGGCGAGCGCAGGGGGCTGTTTCGCGAAGACCACTTCGACGAGGGCCAGAAGCTGCCCTCGGCCTACCACCGCACGAAGTTCGAAGCCGAGAGGCTCGTGCGCACGGAGGCGACCGTGCCGTGGCGCGTTTATCGGCCCGCGATCGTCGTCGGCCACTCACAGACCGGCGAGATGGACAAGATCGACGGCCCGTACTACTTCTTCAAGGCGATCCAGAAGGTGCGCCACGCACTGCCCGAATGGATGCCGCTGATCGGCCCCGAGCTCGGCTACACGAACATCGTGCCCGTCGACTTCGTCGCCGCGGCGCTGGACCACATCGCCCATCAGCCCGGCCTCGACGGCCAGGCCTTCCACCTGACCAACCCCAAGGCGATGCGCGTCGGCGAATCGCTGAACGCCTTCGCCAAGGCCGCCCACGCGCCGCAGCTCGCGCTGCGCATCGACAAGCGCCTGACCGACGCGCTGCCCAAGGGCACGCTCTCGATGCTGATGAAACTCCCCCAGGCGCGCGACCTGCGGCGCACACTGCTCGCCGATCTCGGCATCCCCGAGGAGGTCGTCGAGCACATGGCGCTGCGGCCGCAGTTCGACACGCGCGACACCGAGCGCGCGCTGGCGGGATCGGGCATCGCGGTGCCCGAGCTGCACACCTACGCCGACCGGCTGTGGGACTACTGGGAGCGCACGCTGGATCCCGACCTCCACAAGGACCGCTCGTTCGCGCATCTGATCAACGGGCGCACGGTCGTCATCACCGGCGCCTCCAGCGGCATCGGACGCGCGACCGCGCTGAAGGTCGCCGCGGCCGGCGGCGTGCCGCTGCTGGTTGCGCGCGGCGTCGAGAACCTCGAGGCGGTGTGCGACGAGATCACGGCCGCGGGCGGCACGGCGCACGTCTACGGCGCCGATCTGTCGGACATGGACTCGATCGAGGAGGTCGTGGCGCGCATGCTCGCCGACCATCCGGCGATCGACTTCCTCGTCAACAACGCCGGGCGATCGATCCGCCGATCGGTCAAGCTGTCCGAGGATCGCTTTCACGACTTCGAGCGCACGATCCAGCTGAACTACTTCGGCGCGATCAAGATGATCATGTGCCTGCTTGGGCACATGCGCGAGCGCGGGTTCGGGCACATCGTCAACGTCAGCTCGATCGGGGTGCAGACCAGCCCGCCGCGCTTCAGCGCCTACGTCGCGTCGAAGTCCGCGCTGGACGCCTGGACGCGCGTGGTCTCCTCGGAGGTGATCGGCGACGGCGTGACCTTCACGACGATCCACATGCCGCTCGTGCGCACGCCAATGATCGCGCCGACCAAGCTCTACGATCACTTCCCGACAATCAGCCCCGACGAGGCCGCCGACCTCATCTGCGAGGGGATGCGCGCCCGCCCGAAGTCGATCAACACGAAGCTCGGCACCGCCGGCGAGGTGCTTTACGCGGTGGCGCCGAAGGCCGTCGACCAGATCCTGCACATGGCCTACAAGGTCTTCCCCGACTCAGCGGCGTCCAAGGGCGAGAAGGACCCGCAGGCGGCCGAGAAGGCCAGCGTCGAGCAGATCGCGATGGCGAACATCATGAAGGGCGTGCACTGGTAGCCGTCAGTACTTCTTCTTGGAGATCAGCCCGCCCTTGGGGTTCACGAGCTCGACGATGTCACCGCCGTCGTCCCAGAACTGCTTGGTCCGGCAGGAGTAGGACGAAGGGCCCGGCGGTGACCGGGCCCTTCGCGTACTGCAACCTGTGAGCAGCCGGAGCTAGCTCTTGATGAACGGCCCGATCGCCTTCAGCACCGCATCCATGTCCGAGGCCTTGTCGAAGGCCAGCGGCGCGGGCGCCACACCGCGCGTAAGGCGGATGAGGGCCGCGTGACGAGCTTCGATCTGGACGATGCTGCCTGCCGCTCCGAGGATCTCCACGGAATCGATCAGGGGGCCGGCGCCGTTGTAGGCGCTGACGCCGGTGTCCTCGAGCGTGTTCGCCGTCTTGAGGAACGCGGCCCGGTCGGCGAATGCGCCGCCGAAGTCAAACGTCGGCTTCTTGGCGGGGGTGCCGTCGGCATCCTCGACGGCCGACTTGAGGAAGTCGACGTGCTCCTGTTCGTCGTCGCGGAGCTTCTCGGCCAGCCGCTTATCCTCCTTGGAGAGACCGCTGACCTCCGACACGCCCTGCTTGTAGAACTCGGTCTCGAGGTACTCGAGCGTGAGCGCGAAGTTCAGGATGGCGACGTCGTCGACCTCCTCCTGCGCGAGCGCCTTGGTGATGAATGGAGTTGCCGAAAGGGCGCCGTACGTGGCGCCCGCGGCGAGGGTGGCACGAATGAGGAACGCCTCACGTGTCACGCCTTGAACCTTGATGGTGGCCAGCTCAGGAGCCACCAGTCGCGATGAAACCATGCTAAGTCTCGCTTTCGTCGTGGTGGTCGTTGTTAGGCCAGGAACGGCTTGACGGCATCCAGCACCGCGGCCTCGTCCATGCCCTTGGCGAACGCGCCGTCGGGGATCGAGCCCTCGAGCCCGCCCTTGCCGCCGAAGCCGCGTCCGACGAGCGAGTTGAGTGCTGCCGCGTGACGAGCCTCCACGGAGTGGATTGCCAGCGCGGTGGCGAGCACCTCCTTGCTCTTGATCCTGCCGGCTGCACCGAGGTACGCGGCGGCACCGAGGTTCTCGACGGTCGCGGCAGTCTCCAGGACGGCCATCAGGCCCTTGTCGAGCGTCGGCTGGAACTTCGTCTTGGGGGCGGTCACGGCCGTGCCGCCCATGCCCTCGATCGCGGCCTTCAGCGAATCGACGTGCGTCTGCTCGGTCTCGCCGAACTGCTTGGCGAGCGAGACCTGCTTGGGGTCCTTGACGATGCCGCTGTCGATGACCTGCTTGTAGAAGTCGGCCTCGAGGAACTCGAGCGTCAGCGCGAAGTTGAGAACCGCGATGTCGCCTTTGACGCCGTCGCCGCCCTCCTCGGATTCGGCTGGAGATTCGGCTGGAGTCGAGGCCGCGCCCTCCTCGTCGTCGTCGCCGCAAGCGGCGAGCACGACGGCGAACGCGCTGACCGCGCCGGCTCCGCCCATCATTTTGAAGAAGCGCTTGCGCGAGGACGGATCGTCCGCGAGCTCACGCATTGCCGAGTCGGTCACGAGTAGTGCCCTCCCAGATTCGTGGGGTGAATGATGCTGTAATGCATAGCGTTCCCATTGCGCGCCCAGATCACGCCGTGGCGCATTGCCGCTCGTATGGGAGCGCGCTGGCGCGCGGTCAATCGCCGCTGTGGCCGCCCTCGCTGGCCCGTGTGGCGTGCAGCGCCATCAGATCGCGCTGCACCGATCGGGGCCGGTCGCCTGGAACGCGCTTGCGCCAGGTGCCGTCCGCGCACAGGTCCCAGGCCCCGACGTCGGTCGCCAGCGAGCGCTCGAGCGTGTCCAGCAGATCGTCGCGCAGGCCGTCGTCCTGCACCGGCGTGATGAGCTCGACGCGGGTGTCGAGGTTGCGTGGCATGAGATCGGCCGAGCCGATCAGAACATGCGTCAGGTCACCGCGCGCGAACGCGTAGATCCGCGAGTGCTCGAGGAAGCGCCCCAGCACGCTGACGACGCTGATGTGCTCGGACACGCCGTCCACCCCCGGCCGCAGGCAGCAGATCCCGCGCACGTTGAGGTCGATGCGGACGCCGGCGCGTGAGGCGCGGTACAGCGCGCGGATGATGCGGCGGTCCACGAGCGAGTTCATCTTCAGGGCGATGCGCGCGTGCTCGCCGCGGTCGTGCGCGGCGATCGTCTCGACGATCTGCTCCAGCAGCGCCTCGCGCATCCCGTTGGGGGCGATCAGCAGCTTGCGGTAACCCAGCGGGCGCGCGATGCCGGTCAGGAAGTTGAACATGTCGGCGACGTCGGCTCCGATCTGCTCGTCGCAGGTGAACAGGCCGAAGTCGGTGTACAGGCGCGCGGTCTTGGGGTGGTAGTTGCCGGTGCCGATGTGGACGTAGTGGCGCACGCCGTCGCCTTCGCGGCGCACGACGAGGATGCATTTCGCGTGGGTCTTCAACCCCGGGTGCCCGTAGACGACGTGCACGCCGGCCTGCTCCAGGGAGCGCGCCCATGCGATGTTGGCACGCTCGTCGAAGCGCGCCTTGAGCTCCACCATGCAGACCGCCTGCTTGCCGCGCTCGGTCGCCCGGATCAGTGCCGGAACCAGCGGAGAGTCGTCGGACGTGCGATACACGGTCTGCTTGATTGCCAGCACGTCGGGATCGGCGACGGCCTGCTCGACGAAGCGCTCGACCGACGTCGCGAACGAGTCGTAGGGATGGTGGACGAGGATGTCGCCGCGGCGCATCTCGGCGAGGACGTTGACGTGCTCGGACTCCTTGCCCTGCAGACGCGGCTGGGTCACCGGCGTCCACACCGGATCGCGCAGCTCGCCGAATCCGCGCAGCCCGTAGATCTGCCACAGCGCGCCGGTGTCCAGCAGCCCGTCGACCTCGTAGACCTGGCGCTCCTCGAGGTCAAGGGCCGTGACGAGCTGCTCGCGCACGCCGGGATCCATGTTCACCCCGATCTCCAGCCTGACGGCCTCGCCGAAGCGCCGGCGGCGCAGCTCGGCCTCGACGGCCTGCAGCAGGTCGTCGGCCTCGTCGGAGACCTCGAAGTCGGCGTCTCGCGTGACGCGAAAGATGCCGTGGCCGATGATCTCCATGCCCGGGAACAGGCTCTCGAGGTTGGCCGCGATGACCTCCTCCAGCGCGACGAACGCGTGCGGGTCGTCGGCGAGCTCCACGAAGCGCGGCAGCATCTCGGTCGGCACCTTCACGCGGGCAAAGCTGCGCGTGTCGCTGACCGGATCGCGCACCAGCACCGCCAGCGACACCGACAGGCTCGAGATGTAGGGGAACGGCCGGCCCGGACCGACCGCCAGCGGCGTGAGCGCGGGGAAGATCTGGCGCTGGAAGCGCTCGGCGAGCGCCCGGCGCTCGGCCTTGGAGATGTCGGACATGCCGACGATGCGGATGCCCTGCTCGGCGAGGGCGCCGAACAGCTCGCCCAGGACGAGGTACTCCAGGCGCTGCTGCTGGTCGAGCACCCCCTCGCGGATCGCGTCGATGGTCTGCGATGGCGTGAGCCCGTCGGGGCCCGGATCGGCCAGCCCGGCGTCGATCTGGTCGTGCACGCCCGCCACGCGGATCTGAAAGAACTCGTCGAGGTTCGAGCTCCAGATCGCCGCGAGCTTCACGCGCTCCATCAGGGGCTGCTGCGGATCGGCGGCGAGCTGCAGGACGCGGTCGTTGAAGTCCAGCCACGACAGCTCGCGCCCGAAGTACAGCGACTTGTCGTGCAGGTCGAGATCCTCGGGCTCAGGCGCCTCGGACTCGAGGCCGATCGCGTGGATCGGCTCCTGGGTGGGGATGTCCGAGTCGGGGATGGTCATCGATCCAGTATCAGACTAGGCGACGCCCTCGGGCGTGTCGTTGCGATGTGAAGCGGCCCTCATCTGCAGATGCTCGAGGACGACGCCCTCGCGCAGCCCGCCCCCGGCGAGGCGCAACGGCGCGTTCAGCGCACGCGATGCCGCGTCGAGCAGCAGCAGGCCCGCAGGCAGCAACCGCGCGCGCTCGGCGTGCAGCCCGAGCGAAAGCGCGACCTGCGCGGCCGGCCGGGAGATCAGCGTCTGCAGGCCGCGCGACAGCGCCTCGTGGTCGAACTCGCAGCCCAGCAGCCGCTGCAGCGACGTGGCGCTGCCTCCGACGGCGTAGGCGACGGCCGGTTGCGGCGCGCGAAGCATCGAGAACGCGTCCTCGATGGTCTCGCGCAGGCGCGCGAGCTCGATCGCCGACGGCGGATCGCTGCGCAGGTGGCTGTCGGTGACGACCGACGAGCCCAGCGGCAGCGAGACCGACCACGTGACGCCGCCGGTCGCGCTGCCGATGACCAGCTCGGTCGATCCGCCGCCGACGTCGACGACCCCGAGCTGCCCGGCCGGCGGCCTGGAGAGCATGCCGATCGCCCCGCCGAACGCCAGCCGAGCCTCCTCCGCCCCACTGAGGATCTCCAGCTGAACGCCGCAGCACGCGGCGATCGCCGCGCTCAGGGCGTCGGCGTCGGCGGCCTGCCGGACCGCGGAGGTGGCCACGATGCGCAGCTGCACGACTTCGAGCGCGCGAGCCACGGCCACCTGCCGGACGACGACCGCGCACACCTCGGCGATCTTCTGGGCACCGATCGCGCCGTCCGCCCCGCACGCCGATCCCAGCCGCGTGAACTCGCGATCGGAGCACAGCTCGCGCGGGCGCGCGCCATCCCCCTCGACGACCAGCAGCCGCGTGGTGTTCGAGCCGATGTCGATGCAGGCGCAGCGAGGCACGGAGTGCAGCGTTCGATCTTGACATCATTGTGGAGATGGATTCGGCCGCACCGGCAATTCTCGTCCGCGACCTGCACAAGTCCTATGGGGACGTGGAGGCCGTGCGCGGCATCGACTTCGAGGTCGCGCGCGGCGAGGTCTTCGGCCTGCTGGGCCCCAACGGCGCCGGCAAGACGACGACGGTCGAAGTGCTCGAAGGCTACCGCGACCGCACGAGCGGCATCGTCTCCGTGCTGGGCCATGACCCCGCCGGCCGCCCGCGCGCGCTGCGCGACCGCGTCGGCATCGTCCTGCAGTCAAGCGGCGTCTACCGCCACCTCAGCGTGCGCGAGATCGTCACGCACTGGGCCGGCTTCTACCCCAGCCCGCGGGATGTCGAGGAGGTCATCGACCTCGCCGGGCTGCGCGAGTCGGCAGACGTGCGCACGCGCCGGCTGTCCGGCGGTCAGGCGCGGCGCCTGGACTTCGCCCTTGCGCTCGTCGGCGACCCCGAGCTGATCTTCCTCGACGAGCCCACGACGGGCTTTGACCCGGCCGCCCGCCGCGACGCGTGGGAGACGATCCGCGCGCTCGCCGAGCTCGGCAAGACCGTGCTGATCACGACCCACTACCTCGACGAGGCGCAGGCCCTGTGCGACCGCGTGGCGATCGTCAAGGACGGTCGCGTGCTCGCCGTCGGCGCCCCGGCCGAGCTCGGGGTCGGCGCATCGTCGCGCTACCGCGTCAGCTGGCGCGACGGGGCCGGCGACCTGGAGACCCGCGAGACCGACGACCCGACAGCGCTGCTGCACCAGTTGACGAGCGCCGCGCTGGCGCGCGGCGTCGGGCTGGAGGACCTCAGCGTGACACGGCCCTCGTTGGAGGAGGTCTACCTCGAGCTGACCTCCGAGACCGCCACCGCCGAGCGGGGGAGCACCCGATGAGCCATGCAGTCGCGCTGACCTGGCGCCAGTACCGCCTTGAGCGCAGGATGTTCTGGCGCAACCCGAGCGCCGCGTTCTTCAACTTCGTGCTGCCGCTGCTGTTTCTGGCTCTCTTCGGCACGATCTTCTCCGGCAGCCAGACCGATCTCGACGTCATCGTCCCGGGCATCGCCGGCATGAGCGTCATGTCGACGACATTCGTCGCGCTCGCGATGAACATGGTGTTCTTGCGCGAGCAGGGCGTGCTCAAGCGCCTGCGCGGCACGCCGCTGCCCAGCGGCGCCTACCTCGGCGGGCTGGCGGCGCACGCGATCACGAACACCGCGATCCAGGTGTCGATCGTCGTAGCGGCCGGCGCGGTGCTGTTCGGCGTTGGCCTGCCGGAGAACTGGCTGATGCTCGCCGTCTTCGTCGCGGCCGGGGTCGTCTGCCTGGGATCGCTCGGCGTCGCGCTGTCACACGCGATCCCGAACTTCGACTCCGCGCCGGCCTACGTCAACGCGATCTTCCTGCCGGTGATCGTCATCAGCGGCGTCTTCTATGACGCCGATAACGCGCCGGCGTTCATGCGCGATATCGCCGAGGTGCTGCCGCTCACGCACCTCATCGACGGCCTGTCGGCGGCGATGGTGACGGGGGCGCCGTTCGCCGACGAGCTCTCCGATCTCGCCGTCGTGGCGATCTGGGCCGCGCTCGGAACGGTGCTCGCGATCCGCGGCTTCAGCTGGGAGGCGCGGCGGGACTGAGTCGGCGTCCCGCCGAGGGGCGGCGCTCCGAAATCCCCTGCAACGTTCTGCCCAGCGGCATGATCGCGGGGTTCCGGAGCGAAATGCGCCCGCGATGTTCTTCCGCACCACGCTCCTCGGGCTCCTCGGCGCGTTCGCGCTGCTGTCGGCGTTGACGCCGGCTGCCCTCGCGCGCGGCAGCGCCCGCGTCGCGGCGCTGCAGGTCGCGCTGCGCGCCAGCGGCGCCTATGCCGGCACCGTCGACGGAATCGCCGGCCCGGGCACCGCGGCGGCCGTGCGCGCGCTGCAGCGCCGCCGCGGGCTGCGAGTCGACGGCGTAGCCGGTCCGCGCACGCTGCGCGCGCTTGGCGGGCGCTGGCGCCACCCCTACGGCGGTCGGCCGATGCGCGCCGGTAATGGCGGCCTCGACGTCGCGGCGCTGCAGTTCAAGCTCGCCGCGCACGGCTTTCCGTCCGGAGCCGTCGACGGGTCGCTGGGTCCGCGGTCGATGCGCGCGCTGCGCCGCTACCAGGTCTGGGCGGGCCTGCGGGCCGACGGCGTCGCCGGTCCGGGCACGCTGCGAGCGCTGCGCGCACCCCCGGCTCGCTCCCCGGTCAGGCTGCTGCGGCCCGCTCGGGCGCCGATCGGAGATCGCTTCGGCCCTCGCGGCAACCGGCTGCACGGTGGGGTGGACTTCCCAGCCGCGGCGGGGACTCCGGTGACCGCCGCGGGCTTCGGAACCGTCGCCTTCTCGGGCTATGACTCCGGCGGCTGGGGGAACCTCGTCATCATCAAACATCGCTTCGGGCTGCGCACGTTCTACGCGCACCTGTCGGCGAACCTCGTGTCGACCGGCTCGCGGGTCGCCGCGGGCCAGCGGATCGGGCTCGTCGGCGCGACAGGCTTTGCGACCGGACCGCACCTGCACTTCGAGCTGCTGCTGCGCGGAGCGAGCATCGACCCGCTCAGCGCGCTGTAGAGACGAACAGCGGTGGCGGCCCGCCGGACACCGCGACCGGGACCTCGCGCAACGGCCCGCGCTGCCAGGCGTCGCGCAGCAGGCCAAAGACGACGACGTCCAGCGTGTCCTCACCGTGCCGGTGAAACGCGCGCAGCAGCCCCTCGCGTTCGAAGCCGATCGCCTCCAGTGCTCGCTGCGAGCGGATGTGGTCGACGCCGGTATAGCTGCCGATCCGCTCCAGGCCCAGCAGCTCAAAGCCGAGGTGGCACATGAGCGCCTTGGCCTCGCGGTTGGCGCCGGTTCCCCACCAGGCGTGGCCGAGCCAGCTTCCGATCGTGGCGCGGCGGTCGCGCCGCGCGATCTCCGAGAAGCCGGTGATCCCGATCGGCCCGTCCCGCAGGTGCTCGACGACGAGATCGAGCTGCTGGCCGCGCGCGCGCTCGTCCGGCAGGCGCCGCAGGTACGCGGCCGCCTCGTCCTCGTGCTCGTACGGACCCCATGAGAACCAGCGCGTGACCCGCGGATCGGACGCCTCGCGAAAGAGGGCGGCGGCATCCTCCGGGCGCGGGATGCGCACCCGCAACGTCGGGCCGGTCAGCGCGAGTTCGCCTGCCTGGACGCGCGCATCGCTCACGACCGGAACACTACGGGCATGCTCGCCATCCTCTATGACATCCACGGCAACCTCGCGGCGCTCGAAGCGGTCGTCGCAGACGCACAGGATCGCGGCGCGGACCGCTGGTTCATCGGCGGCGACGTCGCGCTGTTCGGCCCGGCCCCGCGCGAGACGGTCATGCGCCTGTTCGAGCTCAAGCCCGCGGTCTGGATCCGGGGCAACGGCGAGCGCTGGACGGCCCACCCCGGCAAGGCCCCCGAGGGCGTCGGCGGCGCCGTGCGCGTCGCGCGGGAAGAGCTCGGCGAGGGCCTGGTCAACTCGCTGATGGCGCTGCCCGAGAGCGCGATGCTCGACGACCGCACGCGCGCGTGGCACGCGTCGCCGGTCTCCGACGTGCGCTCCTTCGCGCCCGAGCCAGGCGACGACGAGGCCGAGCTGCTGGTCAACGTCCCCGAGCTGCGCCTGGTCTTCGGGCACACGCACATCCCGTTCAGCCGCAAGTCCGCCGGGCACGGCGGGATCGAGCTCGTCAACCCCGGCAGCGTCGGGATGCCCTTCGACGGCGACCATCGTGCCGCCTATGCGCTGTTGCACGACGACGGGACGATCGAACACCGGCGGGTGGGCTATGACCACGTGCGCGTGCCCGTCGCCCTGCGCTCGCGCTTCGGCGACGCGGCCTGGGTGGACACGCCCGAGCGCCGCTTCGAGACGGCGCAGCCCTGACCGAGCGTGACCTCGCCGTCGCGCTCGCCCGCGAGCTGTTGCACGGCTGCGGGGCGCTGCGCGTGAGCATCGCGCTGGACGCCGATCCACCGGCGGTGATCGAGTGCGAGCGCTTCGGTGCGATCGTCGTGCACGCCCAGGACGGCGAGGATCTGCTGGCACACGATGCGGCCGCGGACGTCGACCTGCCCGAGCTGCCGCTCATGCGCCAGCTGCCACCCTTCGATATCGACGCCTCGACGGGAAAGGTCGCTGGCGTGCTCGGCGGGATCGAGATGCTCGGCCGGGCCGTGCGTGAGCTGGCGTCGCTGCTCGGGGGTGCAAGCGTCGTCGCCGCGGAGTTCGAGACGACCGACCCCGGCTGTCAGCTGGGACTCGCAGGCCGTCCCGGCGAGCCGGTCGTCGTGCTGCTCGGCGAGCACGAGTTCGAGCTTGACTGCTGAGCCCGGGTCACGCCTGGCCCGTGTACGACGATCGCCCCTCGGTCGGCATCCCTACGGGATGTCGGGTAGGTCCTTGAGCGCGTCCTCCAGGGCCTTGCGGGCATCCGATGGCGCCCGGCTGAGCAGATCGTCGGCGGCACCGCGAAGGTCCTTCTCGCCCTGCGCGAGCGTGGAGCGCGCCTGCTGCAGCGTCGACTGCTGCCCGTTCTTGGCGAACTCCTGCAGCGTGCTCGCTGCCTTGGCGGTCCGCTCGTTGGCCTGCACGAGGGCGTCGCGCACGACTTGATCGGCGTCCAGCTCGTCCCTGGCCGTCTCGGCGAGGTCCCGCGCACGGCCCTCCTGTTCGGCAAGGCGCTTGCGGGCGCGCTCGCGACTGTCACCGCTGCCGGTGACCAGGGCGCGCGCACTGGCAGTGACCTCCTCTTGAAGATCCCGCGTCTCGCGGGCGAGCTCGCGAGCACGAGCCGACGCATCTCCGGCGGAGGCATCCGTTGTCTCGGTGGGAGCGACAGTCGTCGCCGTTGTCGCGCCGGTCGCCACCGTCGAAGCGCTCTGATCGGTCCCTGAGTTGTCGTCGTCGCCGCAGGCGGCGATCGTCAGTGCGGCGAGCGGTGCTACCAGCAGTGCCGTTACACGGGGGAGCATGTTTGAGTTCGTACCCGGGCTCGCGCTATCCAACCACTGGGCGGTCACAAGCTGCGACCATCGCGGAGATGACGTCGGCGCCAGCGGCAGGATCGACGCGCGATGGCGCCCAGACCGGGCTCATCGCGCTCGTCGTCGGCGTCGTCCTGGCGGACTCGTCGGTGGTCACCCTCGGCCTGCCCGACGTCCTGCGGGACTTCGACACGAGCGTGGCGGGGGTCTCGTGGGTGCTGATCTCGTTCAACCTCGTGCTGGCGCTCGTCGCGCTGCCCGCTGCTGCCCTGGTGCGTGGCCGCGGTACGGCATTCGCATGGCGCGTCGGGGTCGCGCTGTTCGCGCTCGCGTCGCTCGCTTGCGCGGTGGCCCCAAGCCTCGAGGCACTCGTCGCGGCGCGCTGCGCACAGGCCGTCGGCGGCGCCGCGGCCATCTCCGCGGCGCTGGCGCTGCTCGTGGCCAGGCGCGGGCGAGTACGCGGAGCCCAGCTCTGGGGCGCGGCCGGGATCCTCGGTGCGGCGGTGGGACCGGCCGTGGGCGGCGCACTCACGCAGCTGTTCTCGTGGGAGGCGATCTTCTACGTGCAGGTTCCGCTCGCGCTCGCGCTCGCTGCCGCCAGGCCCATCCCCGCAGCGATGATCCCGGCACGAGACCTCCGCGCCGCGCCCCCCTTCGCCGTCGTCGCCGCGCTCACGCTCGTATCGGCCGCCCTCACGGCGGCGCTGTTCCTGCTCGTGATCCTGCTGACGGAGGGGTGGCTGCGCTCGCCCCTACAGGCTGCGGCGGTCGTTTCGGTGATGGCACTCGCGGCGCTGGCGGTGGCTCCGATGTCGCGGCGCCTCGGCGGCGGGCTGCGGCCCGCCGCGGCCGGCGTGATGGCGCTGGCGGGCGGCTTGACAGCCCTCGGGCTGCTGCCCGGCGCAAGCGCCGGGTGGACGGTCGCGCCCCAGATCCTCATCGGCGTCGGGCTGGGGCTCGCGCTCTACACGCTGACGACGCGCGCGCTTGCCGGCAACGAGGCACTGCTCGGTCGCGGTGCGTGGGTCATTGCGGCACGCCACGCGGGGGTCGTGATCGGGCTCCTGCTCCTGACGCCGATCTTCACCGCCGACCTCCAGCAGCAGCAGCTCGCGGCACAGGGGGCCGGCAGTGCCCGCCTGCTCGACGCCCGCCTCGCCCCAGATGTCAAACTGCGCCTCGCAGAGGCCCTGACCACCCGCATCGAACGATCGGGCGGTCGGCTCCCCGATCTCAGGCCCGCGTTCCGCGAGATCACGCCGCCGCCGCAGGGCAGGCGCGCCTACGCGCAGCTGGAGGCCAATCTGGTGGACGAGGTCCGTCGCGCGGCGACACAGGCCTTCAGCCGATCCTTCCTGCTGGCCGCCGCGCTGGCCCTGCTCGCGCTTGCACCGATCGCGCTCGCGGGACGCTCCATTGCCTGGGGCCTGCCGCTGCTCGCCGCGACGGTGGCCTCCGCGGGCCTCGTCGGCTTGAACGTCGCGCTCGGCGGCGGAAGCTACAAGCCGCTGGAGGTGCGGGATCCCTGCGACCCGCGCCCGTGGCGCGACGCGCGCGGCGGCGATGCGCTGACCGAGCAGATCAGTCTGTCCGCGCTTGACGGTGCGGCATGCAGCCTGCGGGTCACGCGCGAAGAGCTCGCACTCGCCGTGGCGAGTGCCGATACACGGGCGCGCTTCCTGCGCGAGCATCGCGTCAGCGACGCTGAGCTGGCGAAGGCGCTGCGACAGGGGGCGCGCCGCGCGGTCAACGATGCGCAACGGGCGCAGGCGCTCTCCGAAAGCGAAGCGTCGATCGCTCGCGGGGTCGTCGGCGTCCTGCCGATCGACACCCTGATCGAGATCGCCGGCGGCGGAAAGAACGCGTTGGACGCCCTGCAGAGCGGGCGCGGCGCGCTCGATGCGCTGCGCGGCCTGGTCGGCGGGTAAGCTCGCCCCGCCCGCTCGGCGACTGACGCCAACACTGGGAGCCGTCGTACTGGGATCTGCTCTTATCGGCTTGTTGATGGGCCTGCTGACCCGCCTGCTCGTTCTCCTCAACAGGAGGACCGGGCCGCTGCGGACGCTGGCGCTCGGGCTGCTCGCAAGCGTCACCGGAGGCGTGCTGGCCCGCCTGGTCGGCCGGCAGGTCCGCCTGCGCCGGAGATCTCGTCTCGCGGACGGCGATCGTCCGATCGTCGAGCGCGCCCCGCGGTCAAGCCCGCCCGAGTACGAGGCACGGGGTGTGGCGGCGGGGGTGGCGAAGCTCATCGTCCGCGGGCGCGTGGCCATCGTCGCCGGCTGGATCGCGATCGCGGTCGCCGTCACGTTGGGGTTGCCGTCGATCCGCGAGGCCCAGGTCGGTGCGCTCGGCGACCTCGTGCCGGCGGGCGCCGAGGCGATCTCGACCGAGGAACGCTCGGCCGAGCTGTTCAGCTTTCCCGTGCTGAGCCGGACGATCGTCGTCGCCCGCGACGCCAGGGGACTCTCGCTCCCCGGGCAGACGCTGGCGGTCCGCAGCACGATCGAGCTCGACCGCGGCAACCTCCCGCAGCTGCGCGAGACGCGCGGCTACGTCATCTCCAACGCGTTCGGCGTCGCCCCGCTCGTGCGCGAGCGCTCGACGACGATCCTCGTGCCGCTGCTGTTTCCGCCGAGCGTCGGCCAGAACGGCCGTGTCGGCGCATCCCGCCGGTTCGCCGACCGGCACATCAGGCCGGACGTGCCGCGCGCCTTCGTCGGCGTCACCGGCGCGATCGCCGCCCGCGCCCAGCAGGCGGACGTCATCGCCGACCATCTCCCGGCGGTCGAGATCGCGACGCTGCTGCTCGTGCTGGTCGCCGTCGGGCTCTACTTCCGCAGCGTCCTGGCGCCGCTGGTCAACCTCGTCGCCGTCGCGCTGACCTACCTGATCTCGATCCGCATCGTCGCGACGCTGGGCGAGCTCGTCGGGGTGTCGGTCCCCAGCGAGGTGCAGCCGATCATCGTGGCGCTGCTGTTCGGCGTCGTGACCGACTACTCGCTGTTCTTCCTGTCGCGCTTCCGGCGCAAGCTCACCGAGGGGTATGAGCCCTCCGAGGCCGCACGACGCACGACCGCCGAGCTCACCCCGATCATCCTCACCTGCGGGCTCGCGGTTGCCGCCGCCTGCGGCGTGCTCGTCGTCGCCGACCTGGGATTCCTGCAGGCGTTCGGACCGGGCTTGGCGATGGCGGTCCTCGTCGCACTCGCGGTCTCGATGACGTTCATCCCGGCGACGCTCGCGCTGCTCGGCGCCGGGCTGTTCTGGCCGCATGTGCCGCGGTCCGCACGCGGCGCCCAGCGCGCGCAGCGCCGAGCGGGCATGGCCCAGCGCATCGTCGGGGTCGCGGTACGCGCCCCGCGACGCACGATCGCTGCGAGCCTGATCGCGCTGATCGCGATGGGCGGCGCGATCGGCTGGATGAATCTCGGCAACCCGCTGATCCGTGGATTGCCGCAGGACAGCAACGCGCGGGTCGCCTACGAGCAGGCCAGCCAGGCGTTCGTCCCCGGGATCCTGTCGCCGACGGTGCTGATCGTCGAGCAGCCGGCGATCACCGAGCGGCCGGCCGCCTTGGCACGGCTGCAACGCCTGCTGAAGGCTCAACCCGGGGTCGCCGAAGTCATCGGTCCGGCCTCCAATCCGACGAACCTCAAACTGGGCGCAGTCCTCGCGAGCAACACGAACGCCGCGCGCTACGTGATCGTGCTGCGCGACGATCCGCTCGGCGCCGCCGCCGTCGACCGCGTCCGCCGCCTGCAAGAGGTCGTCCCGACGCTGGCCGGGCTGTCCGGCCTTGAGGATGCCGAGACGAGCTTCGCCGGTGATACAGCGCTCTCGCAGGAGACGATCGACGGCGCCGTGGATGACCTGTCCCGCGTCATACCGGCCGTGCTGCTTGCGGTGCTGCTGGTCCTCGTGGTCTTCCTGCGCGGGCTCGTCGCACCGCTGTACCTCGTCGCCGCGGCGGCGTTAGGGCCGCTCGCCGCGCTCGGCCTCGCGACGATCTTCTTCCAGGGCATCCTCGGCCAGGGCGAGATCACCTACTACGTGCCGATCGCGGCAGGCGTGCTGCTCGTCGCGCTGGGCTCGGACTACAACATCTTCCTCGTCGGACGCGTCTGGGACGAAGCGCAGCGACAACCGCTGCAGCAGGCGATCGTCACCGCCGGGGCGGGTGCGGCGCGCGCGATCTCGGCCGCCGGCATCGTGCTGGCGCTGTCCTTCGGCGCGATGGCGCTCGTCCCGATCAATGCCTTCCGCGAGCTGGCATTCGTGATGGCGGCCGGCCTGCTGATCGACGCCTTCCTCGTGCGCACGATCCTCGTGCCGGCGATCATCTCGCTGGTCAGCTATCGCAGCGGCTGGCCCGGCAAGCGCCTGCGCCGCTGGCAGCTTCCCTCGTCGGCCGGAGTCGCGACACCCGACGTCGCGGGCGTCAGGTGAACCAGTCGATGACGATCGACACCGCGAGCACGCCCAGGCAGACGGTGCCGATCCTCAGCACGATCCGCATCCGCGGCGACGGCTCATCGTCGTCCAGCGCGGCCCGTCCGGCGGCGGTCACGACGTAGCCACCGCCGGCACGCTCCTCCACCAGCCCGTCGCGATCAGCGTCCGCACGGCCGACGAGTCGTCGTCATCCCCGTCTGCGACGGCGCGCAACGCCAGTCCGTGGGACCAGTCGAGCATGACCGCAGCGTAGCGCCGCCTCAGCTAAGCCTGGATCCACCGATCGGGTAGGCGGGTTCCGTCCGGCCCAGATAGAAGAATGACCTCCTGTGCAGGGCTTTTACGGCTGTTCTCGGCAGCCGGGGCCTGCGGCAGGAGGTCACCTTC
>Ga0136625_1000078_pt1 | contig 22524 bp, 22 predicted proteins | sample AntDrymUQ4832306_2_FD_104672 | JGI IMG/M metagenome (GOLD analysis project Ga0136625, IMG submission 104672) | Polar desert sand microbial communities from Dry Valleys, Antarctica - metaG UQ483 (23.06) | ecosystem: Environmental > Terrestrial > Soil > Desert | place: Antarctica: Dry Valley...
GCGCGTCGCCGAGCACGATGACCGTCGCGCGCGGGTGCAGGTCGTCTTCGACGAGCGCGCGGAACTCCGACCAGACCCGCCCGTAGTCCGTGTATCCGCTGACGTCGGCGACGCCGGCGTCGCGCCCGATCGCCTCGGAGACGGCCCGGAAGTCACGCTCGCGATCGAAGACGTCGGTGACCTCGGAGATGCGCTCGATGAAGACGAAGGAGCGCATCTTGCGAAAGGAGTCGTGCAAGGCGTGCAGCACCGACAGAAAGAACACCGACGCGCTGGTGACGCTCGTCGAGACGTCGCACAGGACGTAGATCTCCGGGCGCCGCGGGCGCACTGGCTTGAAGCGCAGCGCCACCGGCACGCCGCCGGTCTGCAGCGACGCGCGCATCGTGCGCCGCATGTCGACGTGCGCGTGGCGGCGGTGGCCGCGACTCTCCTGGCCCTGGGTCTTCAGGCGGCGCTTGAGCTGCGCGACGACGCGGTGCACGGCGGCGAGGTCCTGCAGCGGGCCCGACGGCAGTGCCCGGTCGAGCTCTGAGAGCGGGCGCGACGGCGCCAGCGTCGCGGTGCGCTCGATCTGCCCGCGCTGCAGCTCGCGCCGCAGCAGCGCCTCGAAGCGCCTGAGCGCGTCACGCGGGACGCCGTCGCGGCGCGGGTCCTCGGCGGGCAGCTCGGGCTGGGGTTCGGAGCGCAGGCCGAGCTGGCGGCGGATGCGCTGCACGTCCACGCCGACGACGCCGGACCCTGGCCCGGCGCGCCCGAACGCCGCGATCGCCAGCCGCGCGAGGTCGCGCATGGCCGCTTCGGACCCCTCGCGTAGCGCGGCCGCGATCTGCCGGCGCAGCGAGTCGAGGTCGACCTCGGCGCCCTCGCCGCCGGCGGCGCCGGCCGAGCCCTCGGCGACGCTCTGCAGGATCGCGGCCGCCTCGGCGGCGCGAAAGAAGAAGCGCTCGAAGACGAGCTCGAAGATCCGCCGGTCCTCCTGGGATTTGGCGAGCGTCGCGGCGAGTGCCTCGCGGAAGTCCTGCGGATCGGTCCAGGCGATCTGCTCGAGCACCGCGACCGCGTCCAGCAGCTCGGCCGTGCCGCTGTTGATCCCCTCGGCCCGCAGCTCGGCCGCGAACTGCACGAGCTGTGATGCGATGCCGGCGGGCGCGGCGGGCGTTGGCGGGCGCGTGGTGATCCGATTGATGGTAGATCGCGCGCCGCGCGTAGACGAACTGCTACGGTCGGCTGGCCATGGTGACGATCCCCCAGCGTGAGCTGCGCAACAACATCAGCGACATCCTGAGGCGCGCCGAACAGGGCGAGCGCTTCACGATCACCGTCGCGGGGCGCCCCGCCGCGCAACTCGGACCGCCCCCGCGTGCCGGTCGTGGCGCATCGTTCGCCGACCTGGCGCGCATGCTGCGGGAGACTCCGGTCGATCCCGAGTGGGCGGACGATCTCAGACAGATGAGAGATGAGGATCTCGCCAACTCGCGTGATCCATGGGCGAACTGACCTCGCTGGTCGATACGAGCGTGCTGATCGGCGCGCTCGGGGCCGTCGAAGCTGCCAGGCAGGGAACATGGGCGGTCAGCGCGGTCACGGTCGGCGAGCTGCATGCCGGGGTGCTGCTCGCAACGCGTGGTGCGACCCAATCGGGGCGCCTGAAGCGTCTCGCGGCCGTCCTGTCGCTCGTGCCCGTGCTCGACGTCGACCGCTCGGTCGCCGCCGCCTATGGCGACCTTCGCATGGTGTCGCGGCGATCGTCGTCCAACGACCTCTGGATCGCCGCCACGGCGCTCGCCAACGATCTCGAGCTCGTGACGATGGACAAGGCGCAAGCCGCGTTGCCGCTCGTGCGCACGCACCAGCTCTGACATGTGATCTCGTCAGCTCAGGGGGCGGCGGCGCGCTGCTCGAGCTTGACGCCGACGCGCTCGGCGACGAGGTCGAGGTCGGTGCGGTGCTTGATGATCAGCGACATCGTCTCCTGGAAGACGTCGCGGTCGATGTCCTGCGCGCCGAGCAGCAGCAGCGCGCGCGCCCAGTCGATCGACTCGGCGATCGAGGGCGGCTTCTTGAGGTCCAGGTCACGCACCATGCCGACGATCTCCACGAGCCGCCGCGCGACCGTGTCCGGCAGCTCGGGGGCGTGCAGCCGCACGATCTGCAGCTCGTGCTCGAGCTCCGGGTAGTCCAGCCATAGGTACAGGCAGCGGCGCTTGAGCGCCTCGGTCAGCTCGCGCGAGTTGTTGGAGGTCAGCAGCACGACCGGATGCGACCGCGCCTCGATGCGCCCGAGCTCGGGGATCGAGATCTGAAAGTCCGACAGCAGCTCAAGCAGCATCGCCTCGAACTCCTGGTCGGTCTTGTCGATCTCGTCGATCAGCAGGACGATCGGCAGCTCGGAGGTGATCGCATCCATCAGCGGCCGCGACAGCAGGAACTCCTCGCCGAAGATGTCGTCCTGCACCTCGTCCCATCCGGTGCCCTGGCTTTCGGCCTGGATTCGCAACAGCTGCTTGCGGTAGTTCCACTCGTAGAGCGCCTTGGCCTCGTCCAGGCCCTCGTAGCACTGCAGGCGCACGAGCCGGCGATCGAGCACCTTCGCCAGCGCCTTGGCGAGCTCGGTCTTGCCGACGCCGGCGGGACCCTCGACGAGGATCGGCTTGCCCAGCCTGGTCGCCAGGAACGCGACGAGCGCCGTCGACTCGCCGGGCAGGTATCCGACGTCGCGCAGCCCCTGGGCAAGGGCGGCGACGGAGTCCGCGGACGCGTTCACGCGGTGTCGGAGGCGGCAGCCATGGGCGACCGATGATAGGAGTTCCGGTGATGGCAGAGATCGCGATCGTGGCCGTGGCCGTGCCTGGGAGCCTGCCCGCGGCGTTGATCGCGGCGGGCGTCCTGATCGCCATCGTCGGGTATCTCGCCGGCGCGCGCCAGATCGTCATCGGCGGCTGGTCGTGCTCTTCGCCGCGAGCGCGCTGATGCTGGTGGGAGCCTATGTGGCCTACCGCGAGGACCCGTCCGATCCCCGGCCGTGCGCCGAGCCCGGCACGTGTCAGTGATTTGTAACGGGGGGCTGGGAGCATCGCGGCATGAGCCCCAAGACCCAGGTCATCATCCTCTTCGTGGTCGTCGAGCTGCTGTTCGTCGCCGTGGTCGCGGTCGTCGTCCTGACCTGAATCAGATCGCGCGGCGCAGCTGCGCCGCGACGTCGCCGGTCAACGGCCCGAAGTGCCCCGGCCAGCAGGTCGCGGGATTCAGCGCGGCGAGCTTGGCGATCGACTCGGGCACGCGCTCGGTCGACCAGTTGAACGCCGGATGGGGGATCCGTGGCCTGCCCGGGCGCGGCAGCGCCGGATCGAAGAGCGCGAAGCAGTCGTTGCTCAGCGCGAGGCGGTCCGACGCGCGCCACAGGCCGATGCATCCCGGGCCGTGCCCGGGCAGGTGGACGACCTCGAAGCCGCCGACGCGATCGCCCTCCTGAAGCGTCTGATCGACGTGCAGCGGGCCGTCGTCCCAGGAGCGCATGAGCCGCGCGGTCAGCGGCCGCGCGAAGAATGGCAGCCGCCCGTAGTCGAAGTAGTGCACGCCGCCGTCGCCCTCCATGTCAGCGCGCTCGTCGATGTGGCAGTGGATCGGAGCGCCGAGCGCCTTCGCGCCCCCGCGATGGTCGGCGTGGGCGTTGCCGACGATGACCCTCGTCGCGCCGCCCAGTCCGTCGGCGGCTGCGCGGACCTTCGGCCCGAGCGGTCGCGAGGCGGTGTCGAAGACGGCGACGCCGTCGTCCTCGGAGATCAGGAACACGTTGATCTTCAGCGGGAACCCGAGCGTCAGCCTCCAGATGCCGTCGGCCACCGATGTCGGCTCGCTCATCGCCAAGGCATACCAGGTCTGCTCCCGCCATCGCGCCAACCTGGTGCCGCCTGCGCGGAGATCATGCATCCTGTCGCTGCATGCGCCGCGCTAAACCGATCGTCGCGGCGTTCCTGCTGCTGGGCGCGCTGGTGGCCGCCGCGCCGGCGCAGGCGGTGACCGTTGGCCTGGCCGACCAGCTCGGGGCGTCCTTCCAGGATCCGCGGCTGACCGAGCTGCCCGTGCGCCACGCCCGGCTGTCGGTTGCATGGGACGCGATGCTCTACCGCTGGCAGCGCGAGGAGATCGACGAGTGGATGCGCGGCACCCAGGACGCCGGAATTCGGGCGCTCGTCACCTTCGGGCGCAGCCGCACCCGTCCCTTCAGCCTCCCGAAGCCCGCGACCTACCGCCGCCACGTGGCGAGGTTCATGCGCCGCTACCCGGCGGTGCGCGAGTACAGCCCGTGGAACGAGCCGAACCTCGCCGTGCAGCCGCGCAACTCCGACCCGCGCCGGATCGCCGCGTACTACCGCATGCTGCGCAGGCTGTGTCGCACGTGCACCCTGCTGGGTGCGGACGTCGTCGACAACTCGCGCCTGGCGAGCTGGATGCGGGCCTACCTGCACGCCTTTCGCGGGACCCGCCCGCCGCAGCTTTGGGGCCTGCACAACTACGTCGACGTCAACTCGTCCTCGAGCTGGGGCACGACCACGATGCTGCGCCTCGCGCCCGGCAAGCTGTGGTTCACCGAGACGGGGGCGATCGTCGCCCGCAAGAAGCCGTCGTCCGGCCCGCCCGACCGGCGCAGGCTGATCCGCACCGGCAGGCGAAGGGCCCCGCGGGCGACCAGGCGCGTATTCCGTCTCGCGGCGAAGAGCCGGCGCATCGAGCGGGTCTACATCTACCACTGGCGTGCCGGGGGCGTCTCGAGCTGGGACTCCGCGCTCGTCACCGAGAAGGGCACGCTGCGCCCGTCCTTCAAGGTCTTCGCTCGCGAGGCGCGCCGCGGCGCCGAGCGCTAAGGGCCCGGGACCCTAACGCTCCTCGTTGGAGGAGCGCCCGTGCGGCTTGGGCAACCGGGCCGGTGGCTCGCCGATGTCCGGAGCCTCGAAGGTCAGATCCTCGGCGTCCTCGCGGCTGACGGCACGCTCGCGCGGGCGCCGCGACTCGCGCCGTGCGACCTCCGGCGGGGCGGCGGGGACGTGGACGACCTCGGTGCCGGCGTCGTCGAGATCGTCGAAGTCGCCCCGATCGGCGACGGAAGGCGGGCGCGGGCGCCGCTGGCGAAGCGTCTTCTGCGGGCGATCGGCCGCGCGCATCTGCTGGCCGGCGAATGCCAGCGCTCCGGCGGCGACAAAGGCGACGAAGAAGCCCCACTGGATGCCGACTGTCCCCGCGATTCCCTCGGCATCCGGGCGATCGAAGACCCGGTAGAAGATCAGCGCGCTCGCCCACAGCCCCGCCGCGAAGATCACGGTCCCATCGCCGCCGGGCAGGTGGAACCTGCCGCCCTCGGCGCGCGCGAGCACCAGCAGCAGCACGCCCACCGACACGAGGAAGATCGCGGCCTCGACGAAGGACACGTCGCCGAAGGCGCTGATCTTGTCGCTCGCGAAGGCTCTGGTGCTCGGGATCAGCACCGTCTTCTCATACCACGGCAGGAACATCGTCCCCAGCAGCGCCAGCGCCGCGGCGGCGACGAAGCGCTGATCGCGGTCCAGCGCGCCGCCCGCCGCGACCAGACGCGACAAGCGCCCCTTCACGCGGCTATGCCGGATGCCGCGTGCATCCGATCCATGAGTAGCGCCGCATCGGCCTCGGACACGGTGCGCAGCTGGCCCTGGAAGGCGAGCTTCCAGTGCTCGGACACGCTGAAGGCGTGCGCCGCCGTCGCCGCATGGTTGTCGGGCGAGCTGGTCAGGACCCACGTGCGCGGAGCGTCGCCCATTCGGGCGATTGTACGCGGGCGACCGGGGGTGCGGCAAAGCCGCTCAGCGCCGCTTGCCGCGCGCCTTGAGCACCTTCAGCTCGCCCTTCGCCGAGCCGACGTTGCCCGCGAGATCCGTCGCGCGCAGCTGCACCTCATAGCCTGAGCCGACGCGCGGCCTGCGCCAGCGCAGCGAGCGCCGGCCGCTGCCCAGGCGCGCCGAGAGGACCGTCACGGTGTGCGTGCCGCGCTTGATGGCGAGCTTGACGTAGGCGGGCTTTGAGACCTTGAGCTTCAGCGAGGCGGGCTTGCCGGCGCGGGCGCGTCGCGAGACGAAGCTGATGACCGGCGGCTCGTCGAGGTACTTCGTGAAGCGCACGGCGGCGTCGCAGTAGGTCGCGGGGTCGGGAACGGTGGCGACGGGCGGGGGAGGCGGCGCGACGGGGGCACCGCCGCCCGGCGGGACAGCCGACGGCGCGGCCGCGCCGGCCGCGCGGGCGCGGTCGTCGGTCAGTCGCGTGCAGAGGTTGCGCAGGAAGTCGCGCGCGAGCGTGTGGTAGCCGAGGTCGGCCTCGCGCTGCAGCGAGTAGCGCGACCACGCGCCGCTGTCATAGCGCGGCAGCTCGGCGCGAAGCTGCGCCTCTCCGGCGGCGTACAGCTCACGGCCGACGGCGTCGTTGGCCAGCAGCGCGAAGTCGTGCAGGCCGTTGACGGCCTGGGTGAAGGCGTTGAGCACGCGCAGCCTCGGGGCGAAGGAGTAGATGAGGTAGTGCGCCCCGTTGGCGGTGCTCACGCGGACGCCGCTGGGGGGCTTCTCGCGAAAGATCCCGAGCCCGGAGCGGGCGGCCTCGAAGTAGCGGGGCTCGCCGAGGCGCACGGCGGCGCGCGACAGCGCCTGGATCGCGGTGCCCTGCGCCAGGCCGCTGACCCACGGCGGCCGGCCGCCGTCGAAGTCGAAGAGGTACTCGAAGGCGATGCCTCCCGCGCGCTGGGCGGCGAGCGCGAGCGCGGCGTCCAGCAGCTCGCGCAGCTCGTCGTCGTGCTTGCGCGACTTCCACAGCGCGTTGGCCTTGCCGAAGGTTCCGAGCCACTGGATCTGCAGGCCCTCGCCGTGGTAGTACTGCCAGACGAGCGGGCTGCCGCGGAAGTTCACGCGTCGCCCGGAGCTCAGCAGTGGCCCCTGCGACCACCATTCGTGGTTGCGCGCGACGGTCTCGAAGAGCTCGGGCAGGCGCGATGCGGTGAGATCGCCGCGGGCGGCCACGTCCTCGAGATTGTCGATCACCGCGGTCATCGCCGACCGGCGGGCGCCTTTCTTCAGCTTGTTGCGCAGACTGCGCGCCTTCGTGTACGTAGCGTGATCCGCGTGGTAGGTCTGCCGATCGATCGCGCCCGCCTGCAACAGGCGTGACAGCTCGCGGCGGACCGTGCGCTTGGGCTTCTCGGCGCGCTTGGCGCCGGCGGCCGCGCGGACCCCGAGCCCGCCGCGCGGCGGGGTGGGGCGTCGGGCGCGGACCCGTGAGGCTGGCTGGGCCTGCGTCGCGGGCAGGTAGCGATCGTCGCGCGCGAAGGTGCTGCCGTCGTCGCGCAGGGTCAGCAGCGACGAGGCGGCGGCGGTGGGGGCGAGCACGAGCGCGAGCGCCAGCACGAGCCCGGCAACTGGGATCCGGCGCACACCCTCGATGCTAGGTTGCTGATGGCTTCGCCGCTGCAGTTGCCGTTGCAGGCGAGGCAGATCACCGTGAACCGCCCGACCCTCCACGCCCTGCTGTTGCTCGCCGGCCTCGCGCTCGGCGGTCTGCTGCTGGGCGCGTGCGGCGGGTCCGACGAAGACGCCGACGCGAAGGCCGCGCTCGCCAAGATCGTGAGCGCGACCTCGAAGATCGAGAGCGGTCGCCTGACGGCGAGCTTCGCGCTGAAGCCCGATGGGCCGATCGCGCTAGGCGGCGAGATCCAAGCGCGCGCGGCGGGCCCGTTCACCGCCCCGGCGCAGGGCGAGCTGCCGACCTCCAAGCTCGCCCTGTCGGGCTCGATCGGCGGCCAGAGCCTGCGCGCGACGGCCACGACGACCGGCAAGCGTGCCTTCCTGCGGCTGGACGGCAAGGACTACCGACTTGGCGACGACACGGTCACGGCGCTGACCGAGGCATTGGGACGCGACTCCGGCGCCGGCTTCGCGTCGCTGGGCCTGGACCCGGCCTCCTGGATCACCGACGCCGAGACGAAGGACGGCGGCAAGGTCGGCGGCGTCGACACGACGCACATCAGCGGTGGGGTGGATGCCGGCAAACTGCTGGACGACGTCGCGAAGCTGCTGGATTCCGCCGGGGCGGGCGGCCTGCTCACCGCCAAGCTGCGCAAGCAGATCGCCGACTCCGTCAAGTCGGCCAGCGTCGACGTCTACAGCGGCGCGGACGATCAGATCCTGCGCCGGCTCGTCCTCGCCGTCGACTTCGCGTTCGACGACAAGGCCCGATCGCCGATCACGGGACTGGACGGCGGCACGATCAAGGTGGACATCCGCATCACCGGCGTCAACGAGACCACCCTCGACGTCACGGCGCCCGAGAATGCGCGGCCGCTGTCAGAGCTGCCCGACGGCGGCGGGCTCGGCGCGCTGCTGGACGGGTCGGGTGGGACGCTGCCGGGCGGCGATGGCGGCGAGCCCGACGAGGACAGCAAGGCGTTCTTGGATTGCGTGCGCAAGGCGGCCGGTGACGCGGAAGAGGTCGGCAAGTGCGCCAGGGAACTCACGCCGTAGAGCGCTTCGCCTGCCCGTGCTCGCGAGGCGGGCCCCGCCGTCGCCAGCCCCGTACCCTGTGGCGATGCGCCGGCCCTCACACACCGCGGTCGGGACGTGGAGCGGCGGCCGTTACCTGCACTTCGGTGAGCCGGTCGGCGAAGAGCGCCTGCAGGCGCTGCTGCGCCCGGCCGGCGGGCTCGACACGCTGCTGACGGCCGACGCCTACGGCGCCGGCGAGGCCGATCTGCTGCTGGGCCGCGCGCTGGCGGGATGCGATCGCGGTGACGTCTGCGTCGTCGGAGCGATCGGGCACGACTTCTACAACGCCGAGCGCGACGGTGCGAAGGGGTATCCGCGCTTCACCGACCCGGCGCTGCGCGGACCGGGGGAGTACGGCGACTACGTCCGCATGGCCACCGAGCGCAGCCTGGAGCGACTGGGCATCGACTCCTTCGACGTCCTGCTGCTGCACAACCCCGACCGCACCGGCTACACCAGCGAGGCGGTGTGGGACGCGATGCGCGCGGTGCGCGACGAGGGGCTGGCGCACGGCCTCGGCGTCGCGCCCGGGCCGGCGAACGGCTTCACGCTCGACGTCATCGACTGCTTCGAGCGCTTCGGCGAGCTGATCGACTGGGCGATGGTGATCCTCAACCCGCTGGAGCCGTGGCCCGGCGAGCTCTGCCTGGCGGCCGCCGAGCGGCACGACGTGCAGGTCATCACGCGCGTCGTGGACTACGGCGGCATCTTCTGGGACGACGTGCGTCCCGGCCATGACTTCGCGCCGCGCGACCATCGCCTCCACCGGTCCAAGGGCTGGGTCGACGCCGGCGTGCGGCGGCTCGCGGAGCTGCGCCCCTTCGCCGAGCGCCACGGGCTGACGACGATGCAGCTCGCCGCCCAGTGGTGCCTGGCGCACGAGCCCGTCGCCTGCGTCGTGCCGACGCTGATTCAGGAGCCCGGCGGGCGGGCGATCGAGGAGAAGCGCGCCGAGCTGCTCGCGACGCCGTCCGAGCTGCTGCTCGACGGCGACGAGGTCGCGCGGATTCGCGCGATCGGCGACAACACCGGCAGCATGGCGCTGAAGGGCGCCGGACCGGACCACGAGGGCGACGCGCGGCCGGACCGCTGGCCCCTGGACGAGCCGCTGCGCGAGGTGGCCAGACGCTGGGGCATCGAGCCCGAACGCGACCTGCGCCTGGTCGGCGCCGTCAATGGCTGAGCCCGCCGCGCAGGCGCCACGGCCCGGCGGCGTCGGCGGGCTGCGCCGCTTCCTGCTGTCGGGCTCCGGCTGGCCCTACCTGCTCGTACCGTTCATCGCGATCGCGATCGCGCTGGAGCTCACGCACGCCGACGCGGTGCTGATCTTCGGCGCCGCGGCCGCCGGCGTGATCCCGACGGCCGCGCTCATGGGCCGCGCGACCGAGGAGCTTGCGCACCGCTCCGGCCCCGGGATCGGCGGCTTTCTCAACGTCACGTTCGGCAACGCGCCCGAGCTGATCATCGCCTTCTTCGCGCTGAACGCCGGGCTGCAGGAGGTCGTCAAGGCGTCGCTGATCGGCTCGATCCTCGGCAACATCCTGCTGGTGATGGGCGCCGCGATGCTCGTCGGCGGACGCAATCGCCAGCGCCAGACGTTCAACGCGACCGCTGCCTCGGTGCAGTCCTCGATGCTCCTGCTGGCCGCTGTGGCGCTCGTGATGCCGACGATCTTCCAGCTGGTCTCCGGCGGCGGGCTGCCGCAGGTGGGCGAGGAGCGCGTCGACTTCGGCATGGACCTGGAGCGGATGTCGTTCATCGTCGCGATCATCCTGCTGGCCTCCTACGCGGGCGGGCTGCTGTTCTCGCTGCGCTCCCATCGCGCGCTGTTCAACCCGAACTCCGAGCACGACGAGCACGTCGACGAGCCGTGGACCGTCAAGCGATCGGTGCTCACGCTCGCAGCGGCCGGCGTCGCCGTCGGGGTGATGTCGGAGATCCTCGTCGGCTCGATCTCCGAGGCGTCGGGCACGATCGGACTGAGCGAGTTCTTCGTCGGCCTGATCGTGGTCGCGATCGTCGGCAACGCCGCCGAGCATTGGGTCGCGATCTACTTCGCCGCGCGGGACAAGATGGACCTGGCCGTCAACATCGCGATCGGCTCGAGCGCGCAGATCGCGCTCTTTGCGGCGCCCGTGCTCGTGCTCGCTTCGTTTTTCGTCGGCCCCAACCCGATGGCGCTCGTCTTCAACGGCTTCGAGCTCGGGGCGGTCCTCCTGGCGATCCTGATCGCCAACCACGTCACGCACGACGGTGAGTCGACGTGGTATGAGGGTGTGCAGTTGCTGGCCGTCTACGCGGTGCTCGGCGTCGTGTTCTTCTACGCCTGATGGCGGCGCTGGAGTTAGGGGGCCTGGTCGTCGTCCTGATCATCCTGCTGCTCGTCGACGTGCGCTTCTTCGCCCACGGGCGCGAGGCGACGTTCCGCGAGAGCGTCATCTGGTCCCTGGGCTGGCTGGTCCTCGGCCTGTCGGTCACCGGAGTCGTGTTCGCGCTCAACGGCAGCGAGGACGGCGTCAACTACCTGACCGTGTACCTGATCGAGCGCTCGTTGTCGCTGGACAACCTGTTCGTCTTCATCCTGCTGTTCGCGTACTTTGGTGTGCCCCACGAGCACCGCGCCCGGCTGCTGTTCTGGGGGATCATCGCCGCGCTCGTGCTGCGCGGCCTGGCGATCCTCGGCGGCACGGCGCTGATCGAGCAGTTCCACGTCGTGCTGTACCTGCTCGGGGTGCTGTTGCTCGTGCTCGCCTACCGGATCTACCGTGGGGTGGGGGAGAACGTCGACCCCGACAAGAACCTCGTCGTGCGCGGCGTGCGCCGCGTCTTCCCGGTGACCGACGGGTTCCGCAACGGGCACTGGTTCGCGCGCGAGGACGGTCGCCGCCACGTCACGCCGATCTTCCTGTGCCTGGCGGCGATCATCGCCGCCGACCTGGCCTTTGCGGTCGACTCGATTCCGGCGGCATTCGCGATCACCCGTGAGCCGCTGATCATCTGGGCAGGCAACGTCTTCGCGCTGCTGGGCCTGCGCGCGCTGTTCGTGCTCGTCGAGGGCCTGATCAAGCGCTTCCGCTACCTCGACGAGACGATCGCCGTCGTCCTGGCGCTCGTCGCGGTCAAGCTGCTGATCGAGGATCTCGTGAAGATCGGTCCGCTGCTGAGCCTCGTCTTCGTCGCGATCGCCTTCGCCGTGGGCATCGGCGCCTCGCTGCTCGCCGACCGCCGCGATCCAGAGGGGACGGCGAAGCGACGGGCCGAGGCAAAGAAGCCGATCGAGGCGCCTCCGGGCTCCGGCGGCGACGGGCCGAGCGACTCCGCGCCCTGAGGCCGCTCGCAACTCAACCGGGCAGCTTGAGCATGCGCCTGACTGCGGTCGCGGTCTCGCCGTCAGGTTGGGTGAGCACGATGCGGACGCGAGCCCTGGAACCGCGGCGCAGGCGAATCGTCGCGCTGCGGCCATCCTCGAGCCGTGCGCGGGTGGTCGTCCACCAGCCGAAGCGGTGCCTGATGTAGTACTGCAGACGCACGATGGCGCCCCGCAGTGGCGGGCTGACGGTGACCCGCACGACCTGGCTCCGGCGCCTGCGGGCCGCCGAGACCTTCATCGTGCGCGCGGCGGCAACCTCGACGTGCACCGGCGCGCTGACGTCGGTGCCCGCCACTGCGCGAAAGCTCGCCGATCCGTCGGCGGGCAGGCGGGCGCTAAATGATCCGTCCGATGCCGGCTGCACGGTCGTCACGGGCACGAAGCCGCTGCCCGAAGCGCGCTCGATCGTGACGGCCCCACCGACGGGGCGAGTTCGTCCCTCGAGTACCAGCTCTTCGCCGCGGACCAACGATCGGGTGGGAGCCTTGAGGAGCACCGCCGCCACATTGACGGCGCCCCTGATGAACGGATGGATGCGGCAGTAGTACGTGAAGGTTCCGGGGTCGGTGAAGGCCTGGCTGAAACGCCGGTTGGACGCGATGAGGTCGGAGTCGAACAGCCCGTCGCTGGAGGTGATCGTGTGGTCGCGAGTCGATGCGTTGTGCCACTCGACGCGCTCGCCGGCGAGGATCGCGATGTGCGACGGATCCACCGCGGTGGCGTTGATGACGACCTGTGCCGGTTCGCCCGGAGCATGTGAGCCCTCGCCACCGTGTGGCGCAAGCGCCAGCGCCGGTGACGCCGCCGCGAGTGCTGCCAGCAGGCCGGCGATGCCCAGGCGCGGGCTCATCGCGACACGCGGTAGATGCCGATCATGCCGCGCTCCATGTGCTGCTCGACGTGGCAGTGATAGAACCAGGTTCCCCTCGCGTCCTCGCGCCAGCGGAAGCGGAAGCTCTCCGCGGGACCGACCGTTTGCGTGTCGCGAGGCACGCCCCGATCCAGCCAACGGTGGCCGTGGACATGAAATGTGTGGTGTTCGGAACCGATCGCCATCACGTTCCATTGCACAAGCTGGCCAACCCGCGCTCGAAAGACGGGCGTGTTGCCCACGAATGCATGCCCGTTGATCGTCTGAAACTCGCCGGTGGGGGCGAACACGACGACGAACTCACGGTCGGGAGCGCGCTCCCGCCTACCGCGGATCGAGAATCCTCCGTAAAGTCCGCCCGCCAGTGATTCGTGCATCGAGGTTGAGTGGTCGTGGTAGGGCCAGAAGCCTGCCGACTGGGGGCCTGCCCGCAGCCGGTAGGTCCATGTCCGGCCGGGCTCGACCTTGCCGTCGCGGCCGGAGAAGCCCGGCAGATAGGCTCCGTCGGAGGACGGCTTGTAGCTCACGCCGTGGAAGTGCATCGAGTGTGCGCGGTCGAACAGCGTGTCGAAGTTCTTGAAGTGCACGAGGATGCGATCGCCGACCTGGGCGCGCAGCAGGGGCCCGGGGATGCGGTCGGAATCGACGTTGTCAGCTGGGGAGTTGCGTATCAGCTTCTTCCAGCCGGGCGTGTAGCGGCGGTAGGTGACGGTCGGAAGGATCGTCTCGTTGCCGTAGCGCGTGCCGAGGATTGCGTCGGCGCCGTTGGGCACGATGTTCCACGTCGTCGGCGTCGCGCCAATCCAGTACTCGCGCGTGACGGCCGAAGCGGTTGTGGGTCCGGCGGCGGCCAGTGCTGCGAGGGCCAGCGTTGCACAGGCGAGCAGGCGCCGGAGGGTCCCGGTGGACGCCGGAACCCTCCAGATCTGGTCGATCATGTCGCTACCTGACCACGATCCTGGCCTGCATCCACGGATGGATGATGCACAGCAGGTGCAGCGTCTTGCCCTTTGTCGCCGTCAGCTTGACGCTGCCCTTGTCTCCGGGCCCGATCACGATCGAGTCGCTCCGCTGATCGAAGCCGGTCTTGCCGGCATTGACGAGTGGCGTCGTCGGCGGGCCGTCGCCCTCGGGGAAGCCGTGCGCCTGGCCCAGCTTGCCGCACGGACCCTTCGTGAAGCACGTTTCGAATCCCTTGACGGTCTTTGGGAAGTCGGCGCGGCGGACCACCGACACGGTGTGCGGCTCGCCCGGAGTCTTGCTGCGGATCTGGATCGTCGTTCCGGACTTCAGCCGGTAGACGTCCTTGCTGAAGCGCATCTCGTCCCGGATGTAGCGGTTGGCCTTGAATGACGCCCCCCCGAGGATGTCGATGTTGGGTTTCGAGGTGGACGTGGTGACTGCCGAGCTGACTGCCGGTGTTGCCGCCATCGTCGCTGTGGCCACCACGGCGACACCCAGCGCGCGTACGTTCATCTTGCTCTCCGTTCTGAGAACAGCAGGTCGTCATTGATCGAGCCCCCTGGCCCTCCCGGGTATCGGCTCGCTTATTGCGCGAGTACCGTAGAGCCACGCGGGTGGCCCGGGCCAGTGAGGCAGACCGAACTCTCTTGGGGGGAAAACCGCACCCTCTGCTGAAGCGACCACGGGGCCGGCGGCCCGGCGGTGACGTCACGGCACCTGCGAGCAGCGACCAGCAGTGCGCGCGGGGACTAGAGCTCCTCGACCTCGTCGGCCTCGGGCTCAGCGTTCTCCTCGGCGTCGACGATGTCGTCCCCGGCGCCGAGCCCGGCACTGAGCGATGCTCCGTGGCGGACGCCGAAGCTCTGCATCAGCTCGTCGCGCGCCTGCTCGTCGACCGGGATCTCGTCGGAGATCAGGACCCAGTCGGCGCCCTCCCATTCCTCCATGTTGAAGACCTCGGTGTCGACGTCCGGCGAGTCGTCGACGACGATCAGCACCTCGGTCTGCGGGTTGAAGTACGTCCCGGGTCGGTTGACGAGGTCGTCGAGATCGAACTGTCTGGGGGTGGCCATCGTCCGCATTCCTATCAGGTTGGCAAGCGCCGTTCGACGGGCTCCGCGGGGACGCGGTCTCAAGGGTTCTGCGCCGCGGTCCGATACCCTTCGGCTACAGTGTTGACTGACCAGTCAATCGAGGACCACACCATCTCTTCAGGAGCCATCCCATGGTCGACTTCAGCCTGACCGACGAGCAGAAGGATCTTCGCGATCTCGCGCACGACTTCGCGAAGAAGGAGATCCGCCCGGTTGCGTGGGAGCTGGACCGCGACGGCGGCTTCCCGCAGGCCATCATCGACAAGGCCCACGAGGTCGGGCTGATGAACACCCACATCCCCGAGGAGTACGGCGGACCGGGGCTCTCCAGCCTCGACGGCTGCATCATCGAGGAGGAGATGTCGTGGGGCTGCTCGGGCGTGCAGACCTCGCTGGGGGCCAACGGCCTCGCTGCGGCGCCGGTCATGCTCGGCGGCTCGGACGAGGTCAAGCGCGAGTTCAGCGCGGCCCTGCTGGAGTCGCCGAAGCTCGCGTCGTTCTGCCTGACCGAGCCCGACGCCGGATCGGACGTCAGCGGCATGCGCACCCGCGCCGTGCGGATCGGCGACAGGTACGTTCTCAACGGCTCGAAGTGCTTCATCACCAACGGCAGCTACGCCGACTACTTCGTCGTCTACGCCAAGACCGACCCCGAGGCCGGCCATCGCGGCATCTCGGCCTTCCTGGTCCACAAGGACGACACCGTCATCGTGGACAAGAAGGAGGACAAGATGGGTCAGCGGGCGTCGAACACCGCGACCATCACCTTCAACGACACCGAGGTCGACGAGCGTTACCTGCTCGGCGAGGAGAACCACGGCTTCAAGCTCGCGATGCGGGTGCTCGACCACACGCGTCCGGGGGTCGCCGCGATGGCGACCGGCATCTCGCGCGCCGCGTTCGAGATGGCGACCGCCTACGCCAAGGAGCGCGTGCAGTTCGGCGTGCCGATCGCGATGCACCAGGCGATCCAGTTCCTGATCGCCGACATGGCCACGAAGGTGCACCTGTCGCGACTGGCGGCATGGAACAGCGCGGTGCTGCTCGACCAGGGCCGGCGCAACACGCTTGAGTCCTCGCACGCCAAGCGCTTCGCGGCCGACAGCGCGATGGAGGTCACGACCGATGCCGTCCAGATCTTCGGCGGCTACGGCTTCATCAAGGAGTACAAGGTCGAGAAGTTTATGCGCGACGCGAAGATCATGCAGCTCTACGAGGGCACGTCGCAGATCCAGCGCCTTGTGATCGCTCGCGAGACGCTGCTGCCGCGGCGCATCGAGGAGCCGGCGACGGCGACCGCGTAGCCGGCCGGCGCATGGTCGTCGCCGGTCGCCCGCCATACTGCGCCGATGGCGCCACGCCGTCGCTCAACCGAGGCGGCCGTCGCCGAGACGGCCGCCCGCAGCGACGTCCGGGCGGCGGCTGGAGCGCGGCATGCGGCGGGCGTGGCGGGCGGGCCAGGATCGACCGATCCGCTGCTCGGCGGCCTGCGCCGGGCCGGCCTGCTGCGCCTGTTGGTCCTGCACTTGCTCGGACGGGGGCCGTCCTACGGCAACCAGCTGATGGAGCGTGTCGCCGAGCTGACGGGCGGCCTCGTTGGCGTCAACCCGAACACGATGTACCCGTTGCTGCGCGCGCTGGAGGCCGAGGGCCTCGTCGCCGGCGAGTGGGAGCATCCGCAGCGGCGCTCGCGGCGCTTCTACCGTCTGACGCAGGACGGCGGGGCCGAGCGCGACCGGCTCGTCTCCGAGATCGGTCCGCGCTTGGACGAGTTGGCCGTCGCGGTCGACCTGCTGCGAGCAGAGCTGCTCGGCGAGCACGCACCCTGAACACCGTGGATTCATAGACCTGCGCGGCTTCGCGCCGCACCCCCGACAGCGAAGGAGATGCTCTGCATGTTCGTGTTCAAGGCCGCGGTTGTCGGCGCCGGGACGATGGGCGGCGAGATCGCCCAGGTGATCGCGTCCGCCGGCATCCCCGTGGTGCTCAAGGACGTCAAGCAGGAGTTCGTCGACCTGGGCCTGCGCAAGGCCGAGGAGGTCACGAAGGCCCAGCTGCAGGGCCTCGTCGCCAAGCAGAAGATCGACGAGCAGCAGGCCGCCGAGCAGGCGACCGCGATCCTCGGGCGGATCACCGGCACCACGACCTACGAGGCCTTCGGCGACGTCGACTTCGTCATCGAGGCGGTTCCCGAACGGATCGCGATCAAGCAGGCCGTCCTCACCGAGCTCGACCAGGTGACGCCGGGCCACGCGATCCTCGCCTCGAACACGTCGTCGCTGGCGATCAGCGAGATGGCCGACGCCACCAGCCGGCCCGACAAGGTCGTCGGCTTTCACTTCTTCTATCCCGCGTCGATGATGCGCCTCGTCGAGATCGTCGAGGGCGCCGACACGTCGCTCGAGACGATGCAGGTGGCGACGACGTTCGCCCAGGCGATTCGCAAGATGCCGATCGCCTGCGGCGAGGAGCCCGGCTTCGTCGTCAATCGCATCCTCATGTCCTCGATCAGCGAGATCTGGCGCTTCCAGGAGGAGAACGGGTTGTCGATCAAGGCGGTCGACGACGCGGTGGCGGCCTCGCGGGTGGCGCCGATGGGCCCGTTCTTCCTCACCGACCTGCTCGGCCTCGACACGGTGCTGCACGTCGCCGAGCACGTCCAGCACAGCTACGGCGACAGCTTCTACGTTCATGAGGGCATGCGCGACCTCGTCGCGGCCGGCGAGCTGGGCGCCAAGACCGGCAAGGGCTTCTACGAGGACGGCGAGCCGCGCACCGCCGGCGAGACGGAGTTCGACGCGCCGGAGATGACCCAGCGCTTCGTGCTGAAGGCCTTCGTCGAGGCCTGCCTGCTGCTGGAGGAGGGCATGGCGACCGTCCGCGACATCGACCTCGGCATGATGGCCGGCGCCGGGCTGATCCCGCCACCGTTCGCGCGCGCCGACCAGACAGGTCTGGACGACCTGCTCGACCAGCTCGACGCGGCGGCCGCTGAGTGGGGAGAACGCTTTGAGGCGCCGCAGATCCTGCGCCGCCTGGTTGCCCAGGGCCGGCTGGGAGCGAAGACCGGCCAGGGCTTCTTCGCCTACGCATGCCCGGACGAGGAGGGCTTTGAGCAGGGAGAGGCGGTTCGTCTGGAGACCCGCGACGACATCGCGATCGCATGGCTGGACCGGCCCCCGGCGAACTCGCTATCGCCGCAGGTGATCGCCGAGCTCGTGCGGCTCTGGGAGCACGTCGACGCCGACCCGTCGCTGCGGGTGCTCGTGATCGCGTCGGCCAATCCGATGCTGTGGTGCGCCGGCGCGGACATCAAGGCCTTTACGACGCTCGACGCCGGCTCGGGCGCCGAGCTGCTCGACGACGCACATGGGTTGATGCGGCGCATGGAGCGATCCTCGAGGCTGACGATCGCGGCCGTCAACGGTGTCGCCTACGGCGGCGGCTGCGAGCTGGCGATGGCCTGCGACGTGCGCATCGCGGCGCAGTCGGCGAGCTTCGGACAGCCCGAGATCAACCTCGGCATCATGCCCGGTTTCGGCGGCACCCAGCGGCTGCCGCGCCTGGTTGGCAGCGCACGCGCGCTCGAGCTCAACCTCACCGGCGATCCGATCTCCGCCTCGGAGGCCTGCGAGATCGGCCTCGTCAACCGCGTCGTGCCCGACCATGAGCTGCACGACGCCGCGTTGGCCTGGGCGCGCAAGCTCGCCGGGCAGGCGCCGCTCGCGGTGCGCGCGATCAAGCGCACGACGGCCGGCGACTGCGACCTCGACGAGGGCATCGAGGCGGAGAAGGCCGCGTTCGCGGGCGTCTTCGCCAGCGCCGACGCCCGCGAGGGTATCGCGGCGTTCCTCGGCAAGCGCCAGGCGGCGTGGAAGGGGGAGTAGGAGGTCACCGCACCCCCCGGGCGGTGCGCGCGCGAAGCGCGGCCTCCAGGCGCTCGAGGGCGCGGCGCACCGCGGATCCGTGCGAGCGCCTCGCCGCCGAGCTCCTCGAGGTCGCTGTCGCCCAGCCACAGCTCGGCCGAGCGCAGGTCGTGCAGGACGGTCGTGTCGACGAGCGTCGCGCGGGTGGTGAGCACGCTGGCAGGCGGCGGCTGGGATGGTGCCGGGCGGACTCGCGCGCGGCGCCCGAGCAGCCGGCGCTCACGCGCGCCAAGCGCGCCGAGCACGAGGACGTAGCGCACCCTCTCGCCGAAGTGCTCGCGGATCGCGTAGCGGCCGGGCTCGGGCCCCAGCGCCCAGGGGAACTCGAACTGCACAAAGCGAAACCGCCGCGACGATGACGTCACGACGGTTTCGGTCCTGCCCGACCGGAGTGCCGGTCGCTATGCGTTGTCGTCAGCTCCTACTCGGCGACGTGGGCCTTGCTCGCGCGGCTCGTCGCAGCCTTGATCGCGTACTTCGACGGCGCGGTGGCGACCGTCGGGTTGTCGATCTGGCCGAGGCGGTCGATGAGCTTGACCCACTGCGACGGTTTGAGGATCGATTCCGCGAGCTTGCCGTTGGGATCGAACTCGGGGCGATAGCCGAGGTGGATGTGGTCGGCGTGGTCGCCCATCGCCATCGTGTTGGCCGTGCCGTCGTACTTCATGAGCGTGATGATCTGCGCCGGCTTCATCGTGCCCTGGAGCGTCAGCAGCCTGCGAACCGCGATGTCCGTGATCGATCCGGCGCCCTGGTTGCCGAGGATCGGGATCCCGTTGATCTTCGCGATGTCGACGGCGTTGCCCGAGGAGTGCGCTGAGACGCGCCCGCCGGAGGTGTAGAAGCCATGTCCGCAACGCAGTGACGTGACGGTCGGCTTCAACCCGCTCGCTGCGAGGAATTCCAGCGAAGCGAGCACGCGGCGATCGGTGATCCCGTTCTGGATGTCCTCACGACCGCACGAGTAGATCTCGATCCTCGGGTTGGCCAGCACGCGCTTGGCGAGCGTCTCCTTGCTCATGAGCAGGATCTGCCCGATCGTGGCGCGCTGTGCGTCCTCCCCGAAGAACGGGTTCTTGCCCTGGGCGCGGTAGATCGCCGTGGCCTCGAGGACCTTCCAGCCGTCGAGGATCGGCTGCGGGTCGATCCGCGGCGCGCCGCGGCCGGCCGGCCGAATCTCGAACAGCACATGCGGCGCCATCCGGGTGGATGTGGTGCCGATGCGTCCGAGGACCGCTCCTGCGATGACGCGTCGCCCGGGCACGAGGCTCTTGAGCACGACGTCCTTGCTCTTGAGCCCGACGGGCCCGGAGAAGTAGCGATTGACACTCGCGCCCTCGGCGAGCGACGAGCCGCTCTCCAGCAGCTGCTTCTTGCCGCCGGCCTCGAGAGCCTTCGGACGCGTCGGGTTGGCGAACAGCCGCTCCTTGGTGACGCTCGCTGCCGCTTCGGTCGCGGCGCCGACGGCACCCGTCGTCTTCTTGACGACGTCACCGGCCTTCTTGGCGGCGCTGCCCTTGTTGCTGCCGGCGCTCGCGGCGCCCGACGGCTTCGCGTCACGCGGCAGCGAGAGCTCCTCGGCGATCGACGCCTTACTCTGCTTGCGCTCCCTGGGGACCGCGACCTTGATGGCGATCTTCTTCAGTCCCCCGTAGGTGTAGGAGTTGCCGTAGACGTCCTTCATGGTCACGTAGTTGCCGAGGCGCTTGCTGTTGCCGACCTTGACGATCTTGCCGTCCTGCACCGCGATCACCGGGGAGCCCGCCTTGGCGAAGATGTTGATCCCGCGCCGCGACGCCTTGCCCTCGATCGGGTTCGCGGCGTTCTGGCCGCGCTTGACGCGCCGGCTGGCCTCACGCTCGGAGATGTCGTTGGCGTACTTCGCCTCGGCATAGACCGGGAAGCGGCCCTGGGTCAGACCGCTGAGCGAGCCGACGAGGTCGGCCGGCATGCCACCGATGTACCGGGCCCGCATGAGCACGGAGTTGACGTACCAGTCCGCGTGGTTGTAGGCGAAGATCGCCTTGCGCAGATCGCCCTCGGCCCCTGCGGCCTTGAGGTAGCGCGCCGCGCCGAAGATCGCGTCGACCGGGTTGTAGGGGTCCTTCTCGCCGTCGCCGTTGGCATCGACGCCGTAGGCCTTCCAGCTCGACGGGATGAACTGCATCCAACCCATGGCGCCCGCGCTGGAGACGTTGAGGTTGCGGCCGTAGTTCGTCTCGATCTCGTTGATCGCGGCGAGGACCTCCCACGGCACGCCGTACTGGATTCCCGCGGCCTGGTAGATCGGCAGCAGGAAGACGGGGATGCTGAACTTGTCGATGAAGAAGCTCGGAACGCCGACCGCCACGGGGCCCGGGAGCGCCAGCGAGAACGTGGGGTTCTGGGCGGTGGGGATGCCGTTGGAGAAGCGCAGGTCGGTCTTCTTCGGACGGTCGCGCTCGACCTTTGTGATGACCTCGTCGATGACGTTGCCAGCGGAGTCCAGCGCGCGCTCGCCGGCGCGCGCCTTGCGCTTCTTCTTGCCGGTCGTCGCCTGTGTCTGCTCCTCGGCGGCGCTCGGAGCGAGATCGTCGAGCTGCTCGGATGCCTGCGGCGCGTCAGTGCTCGGGGTCGCCGGCGCGGCAGGCGCCAGCGGCGCGGGCAGCGCGGGCAAGAGGCCCTGCGTGATCTCCGTGATGTCCAGGATTGGCAGACCACCAAGGATCGAAGGCAGCTTGATCTGGTCGAGCGGCACGTCGGCGCCCACGTCGACGGTGATGGTCTTCTTGAGATTGCCGACGACGGTGACCACGAACGTGCGTGGTGTGGCGTTTGCGGTTGCGGCGACCGATCCCAGACCGGCGAAGATCCCGCCGGTCGCGACCAGAGCGATGAGCAGCCTGCGCTTGTGGTGCATGTGTTCCTGCATCTCCCCCCTGGAGGTGTTCCAAGTACGCGACTCCCGATGCGCGTGCGCGGCAGCCTACCGGGAAATCGCCTCAAGCGCGAAGCCCCGGTTGCACGACCGCTTGCGAAACGGCATTCCACTGCCTCGGGTGGACGGAACCGCGTGGCCGCCCTCGAGCGCTCGGCCAGGCGGTCGATCGCGGCGCCCTCGCGCGTGATGCTCTGCGCTAGCCTCAGATCGGCCCCCCAACCGCTGGAGGATCGCAGCCCGATGAGCGACGAGACCGAGTTCGAAGGCCTGCGCGAGCGGCTTGCCAAGCAGAGCGAGGACACGCTTGGCAGGCTGGCCGAGGATCTGCTCGCCAATCCGATCGTCAGCGGCGCGATCGCGCGAGCGTCGGATGCGCGCGAGCGAGCGACGGCCGCTCAGGAGGCGGCCTTCGACGCGCTCAACCTGCCGACCGCGACCGACATCGAGCGGCTCACGCGCCGCGTGCGCTCGGTGTCCCAGCGCCTGGAGGGCATCGAGGACGGCATCGACCGCCTCGACGAGCGGATGTCCAGCCCCGGCGCCGGCGATGGCATCGATCGCCGCCTGGAGTCGATCGAGACCCAACTCGCCGCGCTCACGGGCGAGCTCTCGGCATTGCGCCGGGCCCTGCCCGAGGCCACCAGCGAGCAGGTGCCCGACCAGCAGGAGCGCATGAAGGTCAGCGGGTAGCGGCGCCGAGCAGCGCCGCGGCGCCGACCGTGCCGAGCAGCTCACCGGCTCGCGTGAGACCGTCCGCGTCGAGGCGACGCCTCGCGCCGCCGGGGTCGAAGACGTCGCTGACCGCCAGCAGGCAGGCGATCTGCA
>Ga0136625_1000079_pt1 | contig 22469 bp, 21 predicted proteins | sample AntDrymUQ4832306_2_FD_104672 | JGI IMG/M metagenome (GOLD analysis project Ga0136625, IMG submission 104672) | Polar desert sand microbial communities from Dry Valleys, Antarctica - metaG UQ483 (23.06) | ecosystem: Environmental > Terrestrial > Soil > Desert | place: Antarctica: Dry Valley...
CCCACTGCAGGCATATCGGGGCGAGGTTTCGGGATCCCCAGGAAGTGCGCAGCACTTGCTGGGGTAGGACTGAGGACGCCGCAGCGCGCCGCACGGGTCGTCCCGGCGGCTCAAGGCTTCATTCTGATTCGAGTTCTTAGGGGGACGTAACCGTCACGGTCACCGTCCGCGCCGGCGGCTCCTGAGGGAGCGGAGCAAGGGTGCGCACGTTGGTCACAACGCCGCCCTGCTCGTTCCGCTCGTCGATCGTGCGCGCGAACGCGATCCCGCCGAGAAACGCGAGCGCGAGCAGGAGCACGCCGAGCAGGACACGGGCGACAAGCCGACGGCGCTGCGGTCTGTCTCTGCTGTGTCGTTCGAGCATGGCTGTTGGACGCCTACGGCTCGTAGTCGAGAGCGCCGCGGGAGTAGAGGAAGAACGCGGCGCTCTCCACGATCGACAAGGTCGCCGGCCAGGCGCGCGTGGAGGCCCTTTCGGCGACAGCCGCGCGTGTCCAGGCGTCCGCCTGACGGTACTCCGTCGCAAGCTCGCGAATCGTGAATGTCGACCCCAGCCGCTTGCGCAAGGCGTCCGTCACCGCTTCGAGCTCGGTGTGGAGACCTTCCTCCCTCAGCGGATCCCGCGCCGCCTCCTGAAACCGTCGGTAGCCGTCCTCCCAGTCGCGCCTGGCGCTCTCTACATCGGCTGTCACGGCGCAGATGCTAGATGGTTGATTCCGAGTAGCCGCACACGCGGCTGGTGGCTGCGACCGGGCGCCTGGCGCGACGATCGGCAACGACACGTATCCACCGATACGCGCCGTCGCCGCTCCCCGCGCCATGCTTGGTCGCAGCCATCCCCGCGCGCACGCCTATCCGAAATCAACCATCCAGACGCCCTCCGAGCAACATCGATCGGAAGGCCAGAGGGGGTCGACCTCGGCGAGGATCCGCTCTCCGAGCACGTAGCCGGGGCGAGCGAGCGCAAACGCCGCATGGGCGTGCAGGCACTTGAGACGACTTGGAGTGTGCGAGCCCGCGATCCCGAGCCCGAGCGACCCTTCCTCGTCTTTGCCACGGCGTTCCCCTGCAAGCTCACGCCTCACCTGGCGCTGCTCCTCGGTCGCCCGCTCGAGCGAGTGGGCGAGCTCGGCTTCCTCCGCCACCGCTTGACCCCACCGTTCGACGCCTCCTGCCGCCTCGATGCGGGCGAGCGCCGCCACAAGCTGCGGGCAGGTGAGGTAGTACGTCGTCGGGAACGGCTGGCCGACCGAGTCGTAGGGATCCTGCTCGGTTACCGCCGGCAGTCCGTAGGAGCAGCGAGCCACCACGCGGCGCAGCGCTCGTGGCTCCCGGCCGAGCTGACGCGCGACGATCGCCCGGTCATCCATTCCCCCTCACACTACGGTGCACGCGCCTCCATTCAGGAATTCCTTTCACGACGAACAGCTGCTCGCCGGGGAGCACGTAGCCGATCCGTCTCGCCTCGCGTTGTGCCGCCTCCACGCTCGTGAAGTTGACCAGGCGACGCTCGAGGCCGGCCTTAGCGATCCGCAGGCGCTCAACCTCCACCCGTTGTCCGGCGAGATCGGCTCGCGCCTCGAAGTACGAGGCGAGCGGCTGGTAGTAGAGGTAGACCGAGAGACCGACGAGCGCTGTCAGCCAGACCAGCCGCAATCGCCGACTCGACCTCGTCTTCCGCTTCGCGGCTCGCTTCGGACGACTTTTTGTCGAGGCGGTCTCTGCCACGCCGCAAGCTTCAACGCCGGAGGGCCTGCCCCTTCCGGACGGAGGGTGACCTGTCACCAACGATGGTGACAGTCACCCTGCCTTTTTACGCCGTGTCCACCTTGATCACGTTGGTCGAGCCGGGAATGTTCACGGCCGTGCCGGCGGTGAGGACGATGCGATCTCCGGCGTCGACGATGCCGGCATCACGCGCGGTCTCGACCGACCGACTCCAGAGATCGTCGACGTCGCTCGACTCGGGGATCTCGAGCGGAGTCACCCCCCACTCGATCGCCATGTGCTGGAGCGAGGTCACGACGTGCGTGAGGGCGACGATCGGCCTGCGCGGGCGGAGCCGCGCGACCGCCGACGCCGTCCGTCCGGTGAAGGTGGGCACGAGAATCGCCTTCGCCCCGAGAGCCTCCGCGAGATCACAGGCCGCATTCGACATCGCGCGCCCGACGGTCGGAGCTTCCGCCGCCCCGGGCAGCTGGTGGCGGTACCCGAGGCTAGGCTCGACGGCGAGCGCGATCTTGGCCATCGTCTCCACCGCCTCCACCGGGTACTCGCCTATGGCGGTCTCCGCGGAGAGCATCACCGCCGAGGTTCCGTCGAGAATCGCGTTCGCCACGTCTGACGCTTCCGCTCGGGTCGGCTCCGGACGATGCACCATCGACTCGAGCATCTGAGTGGCCGTGATCGCCGGCTTTCCGCGCTCGAGGGCGGCGAGGATGATGCGCTTCTGCAGGAGCGGCACATCCGCTGCGCCGACCTCGACGCCGAGGTCGCCACGCGCGATCATCACCGCGTCGGCCTCGTCGAGGATCTCCTCGATCGCCGCGACGGCCTCCTGAAGCTCGATCTTTGCGATCACCCACGCCTGCGAGCCGGCTGTTTCGAGCTTCGCCCGGAGCGCGGCGACGTCTGCCCGCGAACGGACGAACGACTGAGCGACGTAGTCGACCCCGAGCCCGAGTGCGAAGTCGAGATCCTCGAGATCCTTCTCGGTGAGCGAGGGCACCGGCAGAGGCACGCCGGGGACGTTGACGCCCTTGTGCGGCTCGACGATGCCGCCGGTGATGACGCGGCACACAGCGCGGTTGCCCTCGACCCGCTCGACCCGGAGCCGCACGTGGCCGTCGTCGACGAGGACGTCCTGGCCGCGGGCGAGCACGGAGCCGAGAACGGCCGGCGCGACAGGGAGGTCGTCTACTCGCGCCGAGCCTTCGTCGGCGACGACGACGCTATCGCCGACTTCCAGCTCGACCGGTTCCGAGAGCTCGCCGATCCGCAGCTTCGGGCCCTGAAGATCCGCGATCAGCGCCAGCGGTCTCCCGAGCGCTGCCTGGGCGTCCCGCACGATCCGCGCGCTCGTGCCGTGGTCCTCGTGAGAGCCGTGGGAGAAGTTGAGACGGGCGCCGTCCATCCCGGCCTCGATCAGTCGCGAGATCGCCTCGTCGCCGGACGACGATGGGCCGATCGTGGCGACGATCTTGGTTCGGCGATCGAAGGCGACCATACGGCCCAGGCTACAAGGCGCGCTGGAAGGCGGACCAGCCGGGGTACACGGCGCGCGAGCCGAGCTCCTCCTCGATCCTCAGGAGCTGGTTGTACTTCGCGACGCGGTCTGTGCGCGACGGGGCGCCGGTCTTGATCTGGCCGGCGTTCACGGCCACAGCGAGGTCGGCGATCGTCGTGTCCTCCGTCTCGCCCGAGCGATGGGAGATCACGGTCGCGTATCCGGCCGCTTTCGCGACCTCGATCGTCTCCAGCGCCTCGGTCAGTGTTCCGATCTGGTTGACTTTGACGAGGATCGCGTTCCCGACGCTTTCCGCGATCCCCCGCCGGAGGAACTCGTCGTTCGTCACGAAGAGGTCGTCGCCGACAAGCTGGACGGCGCCGCCCAGCTTCTCGGTCAGCACTCGCCAATCTTCCCAGGCGTTCTCGTCGAGGCCGTCCTCGACCGAGACGAGCGGATAGCGCTCCCCGAGCGAGGCGTAGAAGGCGATCATCGCCGCGGGCTCGAGCGTGCGCCCTTCGCCCGCGAGCTCGTACTTTCCATCGCGGAAGATCTCGCTCGCAGCCGGATCGAGCGCGATCCCTACCCGCTCGCGATGGCCCGCGCGCTCGGCAGCTTCGAGAATCGCCTCGATCGCCTGCTCGGTCGACTCGAGGTCGGGTGCGAAGCCCCCCTCGTCCCCCACCCCGGTCGCAAGCCCGCGCTCGTGCAGCACCGCCTTCAGGTGGTGGAACACCTCCGTCCCCATGCGCAGCCCCTCGGTGAACGTCTCCGCGCCCGCCGGGACGACCATGAACTCCTGGAGATCGAGCCGGTTCTGGGCATGGGCGCCGCCGTTGATCACGTTCATGAGCGGAACCGGGAGGGTGTAGGCGCTGTCGCCGCCGAGCCAGCGATAGAGCGGGAGCCCGGCCTCGTCCGCGGCGGCTTTCGCGGCGGCGAGCGAACAGCCGAGAACAGCGTTCGCGCCGAGCCTGCTCTTTCCGCGGGTTCCGTCCAGGTCGACGAGGGCGCGATCGAGCGCAGCTTGGTCGGCGGCGTCGAGGCCGGACAGGGCCTCCGCTATCTCTCCGTTGACGCTGGACACGGCGTTCAGAACGCCCTTGCCAAGGTACACCGCCGGATCGCCGTCCCGGACTTCGACCGCTTCGTGCTCACCCGTCGATGCGCCGGATGGCACCGCCGCCCGCCCGCAGGCGCCCGATCCGAGGCGGATCTCGACCTCGACCGTCGGGTTGCCACGCGAGTCGAGGATCTGACGGCCGTGCACGTCGACGATGGCGCTCAATGCACTTCCTCCTTCGCTCGCTGGTAGTACGCATCCTGGCGCTCGAGATCGAGTCGCGCCCAGTCGTCGCCCTCTTCACCGGCCAGCTCGGCCGCACGCTCCACCCGCTCCCGGAAGCGACGCGAGGTCGCCCGTAGCGCGAGCTCCGGATCCACGTTCAGTCGGCGCGCGACGTTGACCACGGTGAAGAGCACGTCGCCCACCTCGGAAAAGACCTCCGCGTCGGGCTCGGTCTCGGGCCACGGCTCTCCGGCGCCTTCCACCACCCGACCCAGCTCGTCGAGCTCCTCGCGCACCTTGCCAAGCGGCCCGGCGATGTCAGGCCAGTCGAAGCCCGAGGTCGCGGCGCGGCGCTGCACCTTGCGCGCCTCGAGGAGCGCGGGGAGCGACGCCGGAACGTCGTGGAAGATTCCCTCTCGTCCCTCCTGCTCGGACTTGATCTGCTCCCAACGCTCGCGCACCCTTCCGGCGGTGGAGGCGTCGGCTTCGCCGAAGACGTGAGGATGCCGGCGAACAAGCTTTTCGTGCACCCCGCGAGCGACGGATTCGAGGTCGCCTTTCCCGCGCTCCTCGAGGAGCAACGAGAGGAAGTACACCTGGAAGAGAAGATCGCCGAGCTCGCCGCGAAGCCCTACATCGTCACCAGCAACGGCGGCGTCCGCGACCTCGTAGGCCTCCTCGAGCGTGTGCGGAACGATCGTGAGCGCGGTCTGCTCGCGGTCCCAAGGGCAGTCGCGGCGGAGCTGTCGCGTCAACTCCTGGAGGTCGAGAAGCGCCTCCGCGAGACTCACCGGTCGAACCCTAGCTTGTTGGCGCAAGATCGAAATCGCTAGCGCGGATTTCGATCGCGCGAAGGGCGTAAGACCCCTTTATGTGGAACCCGAGGTCGCGGACTCGTCGGGGTGTGAAGTCGATTGCGCCGCTGATCCTCAGAAAGCGCGATCGCGCGACGATCACTGAACCGGCCGGAACGGCGCAGTTGGCAGCGAACGCCTACCTCGGGTCGGTCTCTGTGTCGGTGGTCGTCGCGTCCGGGATGTCAGGCGGCTCGAAGCCGGCCGCGTAGCTGACCTTGCCGTCGTACTCGTCCTTCAAGTCCTCGACCCACGTCGTCATGAACGTCGTCTTCTTCTCCTGCAGAAGCGTGGTGCGGATAGACGCGCGGACCTTGGCGATGGGCGTCGTCGTCGCCTTCTTCACCGGGCTGAGCGCCTCGATGACGTGATAGCCGTAGGTCGTCTTCACCGGCTTCGCGAGTGCGCCTCGCTCCAGCTCGAACGCAGCCTTATCGAACTCGGGCACCGTCTGGCCCCGCGTGATAGACAGCTTCCCGCCGTTGTCCTTGACGCTGGGGTCATCGGAGTTCTCCTTCGCGAGCGCGGCGAAATCGCCGCCACTCGTGAGCGCGGCGTAGATCCGATCCGCCTCGACCTTGCTCTTCGGAAAGTCGACCTGGTCGCCGTCCTTCTTCTCGGAGATCAGGATGTGCCGCACGTCCCGCGATTCCGGTGATCCGTACTGGGCCTGGTTCTGCTGGTAGTAGGCCAGGATCTCGGCGTCCGAGACCTTGACGTCCTCGGTCACGGCGTCGAACAATTTCTGGGAGAGAACGGAGGTGCGGAGCGTGTCCCGGAGAGCTTCCTCGGTGAAGCCCTGCTCCTTCAGCGCCTTCAGGAACGCATCGCGCTTTCCGGCGAAGCGTGTCTTCAGGAACTCCTGGACCTCTTTGTCCACGTCCTTCTCGGTGACGGTGATGCCGCGCTCGTCGGCCTCCTTCGCGAACTCCTCGCGCTGGACGAGGAACGTCACGTACTGCGTCTGGATGTTCTGGTACTCGGGCGTTCCGACCTTCGGGAACTCCTGCTTCTGCGCGGTGTAGGCCTTCTTTGCGCGCTCGACCAACTCGTCGAGCTCGGCGCGGGAGACCTCGGTTCCGTCGACCACGGCGACCGCTCCGCTCGGAATGTCGTCGCCGCCACCTCCGCACGCGGAAGCGGACATCGCGAGGGCGAGGCCGAGGACGACGAGAACGAGACGCGGGCGCTTCATGCGGGGTTTCTTATAGCCGAGGCGGTGTTAGGCAGACGTTGTGGACTGTTCGGGAAAGGGGTGAAAATGGTTCGCCCGGCGATTCACAGAGCAAAGAAAAGGGCCGCGACTCAGGCGGCCACACGAGCTTCCACTATAGCATCGGGCAGCTCCAGCGCGGCCTCGAGCGTCTCGACCCTGAGGGACACCTCGCGCCTCTCGGTCGAGTAGATCACGGTCGGGGCGACGGCTCTGAGCGCCTGGAACTCCACCGAGCCGAGGATCAGCGGACCCACAGTCGCCCGCCCTCCCCGGTAGACGAGGTAGTCGGCGCCGAGTCGCGCGAGCTTCAGCTTCGCCTCCTGGATCGCAAAGAGGTTCTGGACAGGCTCGGGCACCGGTCCGTAGCGGTCTTCGGTGACGGAGACGAGCTCGCGCAGCTCGTCCTCGTCCTCGACGAGCGCGATCCGGCGGTGTAGGTCGATCTTGAGCGCCTCGGCCGCAACGTAGGACGCCGGGACGTAGGCGTCGACCCTCGCGTCGACCCGAACCGGCCGTGCCGCGACGCGACGCTCCCCGGAAAGCTCGGCGACCGCCTCGTTCAGCATCTCCACGTAGAGCTCGAAGCCGAGCGCGGCGACATGCCCGGACTGCTCGGCGCCGAGGAGGTCACCGGCCCCCCGGATCTCGAGATCGCGCATAGCAATCTGGAAGCCCGCCCCGAGCTCGGTGTGATCGGCGAGCGTCGCCAGCCGGGCTCTTGCCTCGGGACTGAGCTCCGACGCCTCCGGATAGAAGAGATACGCGTAGGCGTTGACGTCCGAGCGGCCTACGCGGCCTCGAATCTGGTAGAGCTGAGCGAGTCCGAGGGCGTCCGCCCGTTCCACAATCAGGGTGTTCGCCTGCGGAATGTCGATCCCGGATTCGATGATCGTCGTGGAGACGAGCACGTCTGCATCCCCGGCGAGAAACGCATGCATGCGCTCCTCGAGATCGCGCTCGGACATCTGGCCGTGGGCGACGAGAAAGCGAAGCCCGGGGCAGAGCTGCTGCAGCTTCTCGGCCGCCTCGTCGATCGACTCCACCCGGTTGTGAAGGTAGAAGGACTGGCCGCCGCGTGCATGCTCGCGCTCGAGCGCGGTCCGGACGAGCTCCTCGTCGTATTCGCCCACGGTGGTCCGGATAGGACGCCGGCCGGCAGGAGGCGTCTCGATGATCGAGATGTCGCGGAGGCCCGAGAGCGACATGTGCAGCGTTCGCGGAATCGGTGTCGCCGAGAGCGCCAGCACGTCGACCTCGAGCCGGAGCGAGCGCAAGAGCTCCTTCTGAGCGACGCCGAAGCGCTGCTCCTCGTCGAGGATGACGAGCCCGAGCTCCTTCGGGATCACGTCCCGCGAGAGGACACGGTGCGTCCCGATCAGCACCTCCACCTTCCCCTCGCCGAACTCCTTGAGGATCTGCCTCTGGTCGGCGCGGGATCGGAAGCGGGAGACCATCTCCACTCGCACCGGGAAGTCGCGGTACCGCTCGCGGAAGGTGTTCCAGTGCTGCTCGGCGAGGATCGTCGTCGGACAGAGGATGAGCGTCTGCTTTCCGTTCAGCGCGACTGCAAACGCGGCGCGCACAGCCACCTCCGTCTTGCCGAAGCCGACGTCACCGCAGACGAGCCGATCCATGCCCCTCGGCGCTTCCAGGTCCTCCTTGACCGCCTCTATGGCTTGCATTTGGTCGTCAGTCTCCCGGTACGGAAATGACGCCTCTAGACGCTCGAGCCAGTCCTGATTCAGATCGAAGGCGACGCCAGGCGCCTGCTGGCGTCGCGCGTAGAGCGCAAGCAGCTCGCCGGCGAGCTCGCGCACCGACTCCCGCGCACGGCTCTTCAGATTCTGCCAAGCCTTGCCGCCGAGCTTCGAGAGCGCCGGGGCGCCGGCGTCCGCGCCGACGTAGCGAGTGACCTTGGGGAGCTGCTCGTGTGGGACGTACAGGCGGTCGTCGCCGCGGAAGGCGAGGTACAGGTAGTCGCGGGTGACGTCCGCGACCTCCTTCGTCTCGAATCCGAGCAGGCGCCCGACGCCGTGGTCCTCGTGCACGACGTAGTCGCCTGTGCGCAGGTCTGCGAAGGACTGGAGCGCTCGACCTAGCCGCGCGTCCGTCCGCGGTGGCCTCTTGCGAAACACCTGGACGTCGGGGAGGAGCGCGACACCGAGGTCCCGCCAGACGAAGCCACGGCGGGCGGGGCTGACGACGAACTGCACAACAGGATGGGGGGGAAGCGAGCCTCCCTCCTCAACGACATCCGCTTCAACTCTCCGGAGCAGCCGCTGCGTGCGAAGCGCCTCCCCGCGATGCGGGAATGCGACGAGCACGCGGCGGCCCTGCCGAAGCATTCCGGCAAGCTCGGTCTCGGCCTCCGCAAGCCCGCGGGCGGCGATCGCAGGGCGTTGCGCCTCGAAGGAGTGCGCCTGAGCGTGCGGGAACGGGTCGAGCAGGGCGGCGTTCTCCAAGCGCAGCGGCTCGAGGCCCTCCTCCTCCCACAGTCGACGAAGGTCCTCCGGTTGCCAAACGAGATCAGGCGGTCGCTCCACCGCTGGGACGAGATCGCCGGGGATCGCCGGCTCATCAGCGTCGAGCCCAAGGTCGACGAGGTCCCCCCGACGCTCGGCGGCCGGATAGATCACCGCCCGGGTAACGGGGTGCAAGGCGCGCTGGGTGAACGGCGAGAACGCCCGGATCTGCTCGATGTCGTCTCCGAAGAACTCGATGCGAAGCGGCTCGCGCCCGGTGCTCGGGAAGACGTCGACGAGTCCTCCCCGTACAGCGATCTGCCCGCGCTCGTCAACACGCTCAGCCCGCTCGTACCCGGCGAGCGCGAGCGTCTCCACCAGCTGGTCGAGGCCTACCTCGTCTTCTGTCCGGATCTCGATCGGCTCGGGTCGCGCGTTCTCCGGCGGAAGACCTTCGGCTAGGGCGCGCGCCGATGCGCAGACGAGGCCTCCTCGTGCGAGGACGTCGAGAGCCCGTGCCCGCTCCCCGACGAGGTGCGCCGGCGGCTCGAGGCCGGAGCCGAGTCGAACACCCCGGCTCGGAAGAAGCGCGACGTGCGCCGGATCGACGTACCAGGAGACGGCCTCGGCTGCATCCCGCGCCTGCTCGTCCTCCGGGAGCAGGCAGAGGAGCGCTCTGCCGAGGGCCCCGTGGAGCGCTGCCAGCACGAGCGGAAGCGCCGACTCCGACACGCGCGCGGAGACAGGGAAGTCGTTCGCGAACGCGCGGAAACCCTCGCTTTCGGCGAGCTCGGCGACGAGGCCGTGAAGCGGGGCAGGCGACTGGTCCATGCGGCTAGCGGGAACTGCGGCCCGTGCGGCCATCGTAGCCTCGGAGCTCACGTTATCCCGGTGCATTCGGGCCCATCCAGACCAGCGGGTCCGCGTTGCCCACGAAGCCGTGACGATGGTAGAAGCCCACGCTCCCCTCGCTCGGCCACACGACGAGTAGCTCGACGTCCTCCTCGCTGGCCCAGGTCTTCACCGACTCGAGAACAAGACCGCCGAGACCGCGGCCGCGGAATGCGGGTCTGGAGTACACGTTCGTCAGGTAGCCGATCCATCGATGCTCGTGCGTCGGCCGCGGGATCTTGTCGACGAGACCGATGAAAGCGTGCGAGACGATCTCGCCATCGATATCCGCGACCCAGACCGTCCAACGTCCGTCGCTCAGCCCCATGGCCACGATCTCTTCGAACGCTGCGTCGAAATCCTCACGCGGAGACGGGATCGGACCGCCCTCGAGGGTGAACTCGCGTCGAAGGCGAGCGAGCGTCGCCACGTCGTGTTCCGTCGCCTTCCGGATCACCGGCTCGTTCATCCACGGAACGGTACTTCGCGTCGATGGGCAGACTCGGGTGTCACCGCGCCACTCCGAGCCACGCCCAGCCACTCCAACCACCCCCAGGGGCACCCCCGTGTCCCTACTGACACGGTATCCCTGATCCCGTCACGTGTGGGTAACGAGATCGCGCCAATTTCGCGTCAGTTGAATCGCTGTTGGGCCGTATCCAGACCCTCGGCCAGCACGCTCTCGACGGCATCGGCCGCCCGCGCGACAATCACGTCCGCGTCGTCCTCAGCGCTGAACGGCGAGAGCACGTAGTCCGCGACAGGTCGAGGGTCGCCGCGCTCCGGCCGGCCCACCCCGACCCTTAGCCGAAGGAACTCCGAGGTGCCTAGGATCTGGGCAATCGAGCGCAGGCCGTTGTGCCCCGCGAGTCCTCCGCCCGCCCGGGCTTGAAGTCGACCCACGTCCAAATCGACGTCGTCGTGGACAACGAGGACATCCTCGGGTGGGATCTTGAAGAAGCGTGCGGCTGAGGCGATGGAGCGCCCCGAGTCGTTCATGTACGTCTCGGGCTCGAGCAGCGCTACTCGCGCTTCGCCTATCCGCATTTCGGCAAGACGCCCGCTGAACTTCGCGCGGAACGAGCCGTTATGACGGCGAGCGAGCTCGTCGACGACCATCCAACCCACGTTGTGGCGATCACCGGCATGCTCGCGACCGGGATTCCCGAGACCCGCGATCAGCAGGTCGAGCGTCGAGGCTGATAGGCCCCGACGGAAGAGGCGCACGCGTTACCCCTCGTCGTCGGAAGGAGCATCCGAAGCCTCGCCGGCTTCGTCCCCTTCTTCAGCGCCCTCTGCAGGCTCCTCGCCCTCCTCGAGGGCTTCGGCCTCGGCGGCAGCAGCAGCCTCCGCCTCCTCGAGCTCGGCGAAGCCACGCGACATCGCGACCGTCACGATGACCGTCTCATGCGGGTCGTCGAGCAACGTGATTCCTTCAGGAACCGAGATGTCCTCGAGTCGGAGGATGTCGCCGATGTCCATGGCGGTCACGTCGACGTCGATGTGCTCGGGGACGTCCATGGGGAGCGCCTCGACCTGAAGCTCCCGCGAGACGAGCGAGACGACGCCGCCTGCTTTGGCTCCGACCGCCTCGCCGACGAGCTGAACGACGACCGATGCCTGGATCGGCTGGTCGAGCCGAACCTCGCGCAGGTCGATGTGGGAGATCTTTCCGCGCACGGGATCCTGCTGGTACTCGGCGAGGATCGACGGATGAACCGTCGTCTGCCCCTCGAGGACGACGTCGAGGATCGCGTGCAGACCCGACGGCCCCGTCATGGCCGTCCGCAGATCTCTTTCCGGGACGGATATCGCACGCGCGTGGCCCTTCCCGTACAAGACGCCCGGCACGATGCCCTCTTTGCGCAGGCGCCGAGAATGGCGCGAGCCGCGCTCCTCTCGCTCTTGAACCTCGAGCTTGAATCGGTCTCCGGACATCGGCGGCGGATTGTAGCGGCAGACCTTCTTACGGCCGCAAGACGTAGAAGCGCCAGAAGTCGTTCTCGATCGGCGCGACCTCGACGGTCTCGAACCCGGCCGCGCGAGCGTATTGCTCCAGCGTGTCGGCCCGCATAACGGTTCCGGTGCCTGCCGCATCCTCCCCGATCATCCCCACCGGCAGACAATGCAGGACGCTGAATCCATAGTAGAGGCGCTCGAGATCGTCGTTCGCCACGCCGAACGCCTCGGCTGTGAGCTCATCGCCCACGATCACGCAGCCGCCGTCGCTCAAGAGATCACGAGCCGCCCGCAGGACGGCCACCGGGTACGACATGTCGTGAACGGCCTCGAAGATGGTGACGAGGTCGTAGCGGCCGCGAAGCTGCGGATCGGCCGCGTCGCGCACGTGGAACTCGACGCGATCCTCGACTCCGCTCCCACTGAGGTACGCGCGTGCCTGCTCGATCGAAGGAGCGTCGAGGTCGATCCCGTCAACGCTCACTTTCGGATAGCCCTTCGCGATCGCGACGGTGGAGACGCCGCCACCGCAGGCTAGATCGGCGACCCGCGCGGGCGGATCGGCACGCAGGCGAGCGTCAACATCGGAGAGAGCCGGCAACCACTCCTGAGCGAGCAGTCGCACGAACATCGGTCTCGTGAACGCCGCCTGCGCCTGGTAGAGATCGGAGCCGTAATCGCCGTACGGGACTCCGTCGCCGGTCCGATACGCCTCGAGCAACGCGTCGATCGGACGCACGCACCCGAGCAAGAGCTGTGAAAACGGGGCGACGTAGTTGAGGCTGTCCTCGTCGAGAAGCGCCTCGTCGTGACCTTCTGGCAGCGCAAACCGCCACTCCTCGCCGGCACGTTCGGCCTCGAGGATCCCAGTCGTCGCCTGCTGCTCCAACCACTCCCGCGCGTACCGCTCGTGGACGCCGGTGTCCTCCGCAAGCTCCGCAGCTGTTAGCGGGCCGCGCTCGGCAAGAGCCCGGTAGAGACCGAGCCGTCCACCCAAGTACACGCCCGCAAGATCGAACGCGCCGACCGACGCTTGAAACAGCCGCTCGACGAGGGCGTCACGGCGCGCGGTCGCGAACTCGGTCATAGCGCTTAGAAGAGCTGGTTCTCGCCGCCGAAGATCGCCGAGACCGACTCGTCGGCGAAGACGTTCATGATCGTCTCGGCAAGCAGCCCGGAGACGGTGAGCACGGTCATCCCCGCCGGGCGACGGAGCGGATCGACGGGAACCGTGTCGGTGACGACTATGCCGCCGAGATCGGCCGCGGCGAAGCGTTCGAGGGCATCGCCGGCGAAGAGCCCGTGTGTCGCGAATACCCACACTTCGCTCGCGCCCGCTTCCCTGAGCGCGCGCGCGCCCTCGAGCAGCGTGTTCCCGCTCGAGATGTTGTCGTCGCCGACGATCGCGACCTTCCCCTCCACCTGGCCCGTGATCTCGGTGACCGAGGCGACGTCGTGCGACGGGCGCGTCTTGTGCATGATCGCGAAGGCCGCCCCGATCATCTCAGCGAAGCGCACCGCGTGCCTGGCGCGTCCAGCGTCGGGGGCCACCGAGACGACGCGGTCTCCGGTCAAGCCCAGGTCGCGGAAGTGCTGCGCAAACAGCGGGAGCGCGGTCATGTGATCCACGGGGATCGTGAAGAAGCCCTGGATCTGGCCCGCGTGCAGATCCATCGTGAGCACACGGTCGACGCCGGCCATCTGGAGCATGTCAGCGAGGAGGCGGCTCGAGATCGGCTCGCGCGGCTTCGCTTTGCGGTCTTGCCGCGAGTAGGGGAACCAGGGAATGACGGCCGTGATGCGCTTCGCCGAAGCGAGCCGGGCGGCCTGGATCATGAAGAGGAGCTCCATGATGTTCTGGTCGACCGGCTGATATCCGGTCTGCACGATGAAGACGTCCGCGCCGCGAATCGACTCGCCGTAGCGGCAGTACGTCTCCCCGTTGGCGAACGTGAGGAGCTCGATCTCGCCGAGCTCGACGTTGAGCTGCTCGGCGATCTTCGACGCGAGCTCGGGATGAGAGCGGCCGGCGAAGACCATGAGCCGCTTCTGCGGAGTGAGCGGTATCGCGTGGCCCGTCATCACTGCGACCTCGGGTGTGTCGGCCGCGAGACCGGGGAGCGTCTGCTCAATCGTCCCGCTTTCCACCCCGCCCCTCCTTGTTCAGCTGCTTCGTCCGGGCGATGGCGAGCGCGCCCGCGGGAACATCCTCTGTGATGACGGAGCCGGCTGCAATCCATGCGTCGTCGCCGATCGTGACCGGGGCGACGAAGGAATTGTCAACGCCGGTCCTGACGTTGCGCCCGATGACGGTGCGCGTTTTTGCGCGCGTGTGATCCTGGTTCGCGGTGATGTTCCCCGCGGCGATGTTCGAATCCATGCCGACATCGGCATCGCCGATGTACGAGAGATGCGGCACCTTTGTCCGCTCACCGATAAAGGAGTTCTTGATCTCCACGAACGTGCCGGCTTTCGCGCCCGCCTCGAGAACCGTACCGGGGCGAAGGTAACAGAACGGCCCCACGAGAGCTCCTGCGCCCACGAACGCGTCACGAAGCACCGCGTGTGGCCCGACCTCTGCTCCGGCGGCGATCCGCGATTGGCCCCCGACCACGGTGAACGGATGGATCACCGCATCGGGCTCGAGCACGGCGTCGGCGTCGACCCACGTTGTCGACGGATCGACGATCGTCACGCCCGCGAGCATATGCGCTTCGTTGATCCGGTCGCGCAGCGCCGCAGTCGCGACGGCGAGTTCCGACCGCGTGTTGACCCCTTCGGTCTCCATCGGTTCTCCTCCCTTGTGCACCGCGACTCGTTCGCCCTCGCCGACGAGGAGCGAGACGGTGTCGGTCAGATAGAGCTCGCCTTGCGCATTCTTCGGCGTCAGGCGTTCCAGGACGGGCCACAAACACTCGGCGCGGAAGACATAGATCGAGGAATTGACCTCTCGTATATCCAGCTCCTCCGGGCTCGCATCGGCGGCTTCGACGATCGCCGCCAGCGCTCCAGATCCGTTGCGAACGACCCTGCCGTACTGGCGAGGATCGTCAGGCTCGAACGAGAGCACGGTCGCCGATGCAGCCTCGCGTCGGTGCGTGTCGAGTAGCTCGCGCAGCAGCGCGGACGTCAAGAGCGGCGTATCGCCGGAGAGCACGAGGACGTCCTCAACGCCTTCGAGTGCGCTTTGCGCGCTTCGCACCGCGTCTCCGGTTCCGAGCGGTGTCTCCTGCACCGCGACCGTAACGCCGTCGAAGGCGTCGGCGGTCGAGGGTGCAGCGACGACGACGAGCGGGTCGGCCTCGAGCTCGCGCGCCGTGTGCAAGACCCAGTCCACCATCCGCCGGCCGAGCAGCGGGTGCAGGTGTTTCGGGGTGGCGGAGCGCATGCGCGTGCCGAGACCGGCCGCCATCACGACCGCGCCGAGCTTCGTGGGTTCCATCTGGGGCATTGTGGCTGGGGCGCCAGGATTCGAACCTGGGATCACGGGACCAAAACCCGTTGCCTTACCGCTTGGCCACGCCCCAGAGCTCGCTCATCTTGCCATTGCAGGCGAGGCTCATCGCTGCTGGTGGCCTCTCCGGAAAGTCCGGTGCTGCTTGGCCGAGCGAAAACCGAGCAGCGCTAGGACGCAGGGAGCCCCGATATTGGGTGAATATCGGGGCAAAGTTTCGGGGCCTCCAGGAAGTGCGCAGCACTTTCTGGGGTAGGACTGAGGACGACGCGATGCGAAGCGTTTGCAGCCGGCCAAGCGGTGCCGTACCTCCCGGAGAGACCACTAGAGGCTTGATGTGAAACTCACGGCGGGCCGGATGACGGCCACGACGCGGCACCGGATCGCCACCCTCCCTCGTCATCCAGGCTCACTAGCCTGCATGTTGAGGGAGTGCGTCGCCCGGCTTGGTCGTGGCCGCCCCCGGCTGCGCGCCAATTTCACATCAAGCCTCTAGACCGGGCGAACGACCCAGCTTCGGCCTCTTCCCGCGAGCAACGACGCTGCGTGCTCGGCGTTCTTCACGTCGTCGAAGAGCCCGTACACGGTCGGACCGGCGCCGGTGACATCCGCACGGAAGGCACCGAGCGCGTCCAGCTCGAGTGCTAGCGGAGATGACGCGAGATCGTTCCCGGGAAGCTTCGCCAGGTCTCTCGCTTCCGTCACCTGCTCGAGCGTTTGGAGGAGATCCGATTGGCGCTGCTCGAATCCCTCGGCGCCGCCACGCTCGTCGAACCGGCGATACACCGCCGCTGTCGACTCCTTGCCGGCTCCCTTCGGCAGGACAAGCAGCGCGACGTAGTCCACGGGCAGATCGAGCGGGGAAAGATCGGATCCGTCGCCTCTGCCGAGCTGCGCTCCGGCTTGGAGAAAGAAAGGCACGTCAGCACCAACGCGGGCGGCGAGGGCGTGCAGCTCGAGCTCGGGTAGTGGCGTCGTCAGCGTCGCGTTCGCCAGTGCGAATACCGCGGCCGCATCCGAGCTGCCGCCCCCGAGCCCGGCAGCAACGGGGATCCGCTTCTCGATCCGCACGCGCCAATTCGGCGCGACACCGGCCGCCTCTGCGAGTCGGATGAGCGCTTCGCGCACAACCGTGTCCTGGGGAAATCCTTCGACAGACAGTGTCTCGGCTCGCACGAGCTCGATGTCGTCGCAGAGGTCGACCGACTGCAGGACCGTCGCGACCTCGTGTTTGCCGTCAGGGCGAGCGGGGCCCACGACCAGCGCGAGATTGATCTTCGCGGGCGCGCGAAGCCGCGTCATCGAAGTGTGTCGGCGAGAGCGACGAAGTCCTGCGGCGTGAGCTCTTCGGCGCGGGCTCTTGGCGGCTTGCCGATCTCAGTGAGCGCTTGCTCGGCTTCCGCGCGGCTTGCGAGTCCGACGAGCGCGAGGGAGTTCGCCAGTGTCTTTCGCCGGTGCGCGAAGGCGGCATTCACGACGGGTCGCACCGGATCGAGCGACGAGCTGTCGACGCGCTCGAAGGCGACGAGCGCGGATTCGACACGCGGCCGGGGCTTGAAGACCGTCGGTGGGACAGCGCGAAAGCCGACCTTGCGCGTTCGAAGCTGCACGAGGACGGACACGGCCCCGTATGCCTTCGTCCGCGGCGACGCGAAGAAGCGCTCGGCGATCTCACGCTGCACCATCACGCACCAGCGCTCGAGCGACGGGGCCCTGTCGAGACTCTCCACGACGAGCGGCGTGGCGATGTTGTAGGGGAGGTTGGCGACCAGCTTGGTCGGCTGCGGCGCGAGCAACGAGAGGTCGAGCTCGAGCGCGTCGCCGAGGAGGAGTCGCACGTTGTCGCGCCCCTCGAGCGCGGATTTGAGGGGCTCCTCGAGCGAGCGGTCGAGCTCGATCGCGTGGACGATCGCGACCCGCCCCGCGAGGTAGCGGGTCAAGACCCCGAGACCGGGGCCGACCTCGAGCACCACGTCCTCTGGGTGAAGAGCGGCGAGCCGGCCGATGACGCCGAGGATGTTCTCGTCGACGAGGAAGTGCTGGCCGAGCCTCTTCTTGGGCGTGACCGTCATGCCAGCCGGAAAGCGACGGCGGCGTTGGCGTGCGTGGCCGCGGCGAGATCCGCCTGCTCCTCACCGCGGACCCCGGCAAGCGCAGCGATCGTGTGCACGACGTGAGCGGGCTCGTTCGCGCGTCCTCGCACCGGCTGCGGCGAGAGGTACGGGCTGTCCGTCTCCACGAGGATCCGGTTCTGGGGCACGGCCGCGGCAGCATGGCGGAGATCGCCGGCCTTCGGATACGTGACGTTCCCCGCGAAGGAGACGTAGTACCCGCGCTCGAGTGCGGCCGGCAGCAGGTCGGGCGAGGAGAAGCAGTGGAGGATCACGGTGCCGCCGAAGCCTTCCAGCGCCGACGCAGTGTCGGTGGCGGCTTCGCGGCTGTGGATGACGACCGGAAGGTCGAGGTCGGCCGCAAGCGCGAGCTGCGCGTCGAACAACCGGCGCTGCTCGGCCGGCGTCGCGTAGAGCTTCACGTTGTCCAAGCCCGTCTCGCCGACGGCGACCGCCCTTGGGTGGAAGAGCAGCTCTCGGAGCTCCTCGAGCCGCCCGGCGTCCGCGCTCGCCGCTTGGTGGGGGTCGACGCCGAGAGCGGCAAAGACACCCTCATGCTCGTCAGCAAGCGCGAGGGCAGCGCGGGAGGAGTCGACTCCGGTGCCGATCGTGACGATTCGCGCGATGCCGGCCGCGACCGCCCGCTCGACGACTGCTGCCGGCTCCTCGCACGCGTCGAGGTGCGCGTGCGAATCGGTCACGCCGCATCGTCGCGGTCCGCGTCGTCTTCCATTCGCTTCAGCTCGTCGGCGACGACTTTGTCCGCGTCGAGCTTCGCGAACAGCGGGACGGGCTCGAGCAGCGCCTGCCCGGCAGGAAGCTCGCTGGGCTCCCAGCGACCGATCCAACCCTCGTAGTCGCCGGTGAGGACGACATGCTCCGCGCCGCCGTCCTCGGTGACGGTTCGAAACTCGAGCGGGCCCGCGATCGTGCCCTCGTACCCGAGCAGCTCGTGCAACCGCTGCGAGGAGAAGGGAAGGAACGGGGTGAGCAGCATCTTCAGGCTGTCTATCGCCTTGAGCGAGACATACAAGATCGTTCCCGCGCGCTCGCGGTCGCTCTCGAGGAGAGTCCACGGCGCCTGCTCGGTCACGTACTGGTTACCGAGCCCGGCGAGACGCATGACCTCCTGCAACGCGTTCTTGAAGCGTGCCGCCTCGATCAGGGATCCCACGGTTTCGAAGCCATGGGCGATTGCGGCGAGGAGCTCGGTGTCGGCTTCCGTAAGCGCCCCGGGCTCGGGCACCGCTTTGAAGTTCTTATAGGCGCTTTGAAGGGTGCGGTTGACGAGGTTGCCCCAGGTCGCCACGAGCTCGTCGTTGTTTCGGCGGACGAACTCGGACCAGGTGAAGTCCGTGTCCTGGGTCTCGGGGCCGGCGATCGAAAGGTAGTAGCGCAGGGCATCGGCGTCGTAGCGGCTCAGAAACTCGCGCACGAGGATCACAAGCCCTCGGCTCGAGCTGAACTGCTTGCCCTCCATCGTCAGGAACTCGCTCGAGACGATGTTGTCGGGGAGCCGCAAGTTGCCGTGCCCCGCGCCGTACGCGCCGTCGTCGCCGTAACCGAGTAGCGTGCTCGGCCAGATCACGGTGTGGAAGACGATGTTGTCCTTCCCCATGAAGTAGGCGTGCTCGGCCTCCGGGCTCTGCCACCACTCGCGCCACGCATCAGGCGTTCCCCGGTTCGCGGCCCACTCGATCGCTGCCGAGAGATAGCCGATCACCGCGTCGAACCAGACGTAGATCCGCTTGTCGTCCTGGTTCTCGTAGCCCTCGAGGGGAATAGGCACTCCCCAGTCGAGATCGCGAGTTATCGCGCGCGGCTTCAACTTCTTGACGAAGTTCAGCGAGAACCGCCTGACGTTTTGCCGCCAGTGACCCTGCGACTCGATCCACTCGGTGAGCTGATCCTTGAAAGCCGGCAGGTCGAGGAAGAGATGCTTCGTCTTCTTGAAGAGCGGTGTCGTTCCGTCGATCCGTGAGCGCGGGTCGATCAGTTCGATGGGATCGAGTTGGTTCCCGCAGTTGTCGCACTGGTCGCCACGCGCGCTTTCGAAGCCGCAAATCGGGCACGTGCCTTCGATGTAGCGGTCCGGAAGCGTGTGCCCAGTGGAGGCGGAGAACGCCCCGAGCGTCTCCTGCTCGACGATGTAGCCCTTGCGGTGGAGCGTGCGAAAGAGATCCTGGGTGACGCGATAGTGATTGGCGGTGGTCGTTCGGGTGAAGAGGTCGTAGGACAGCCCCAGGTCGCGCAGATCCTCACGGATGAGCTGATTGAATCGCTCTGCCGTCTCACGCGGCGACTCGCCTGCGGCGTCCGCCGCGACCATGACCGGTGTTCCGTGCTCGTCCGTGCCGCTCACCATGAGGACGTCGTTCCCGCGCAGCCGGTGGTACCGGGCGAACGTGTCCGACGGGACGCCGAAGCCCGCCACATGGCCGATGTGGCGCAGGCCGCTCGCGTACGGCCACGCGACCGCAACCAGGATCTTCCGTCGGGAGCTCATCCGGTTCATGGGCGTCAATGATATGGAGTCGTTTTCTGGTGCCCCGTCGGAGCCTGAGGCCGCTGCCGACAAGGAGCGTGAACGCGACGAGGGCGACGAGGGCGGCAGCGACCGCGGCAAGCGTGAACCGCCGCACAGGGCTGCCGGTAGCCGGCTCCGGCGGATGCGCGGCCGTCTTCGGCAAGCGTATGACCGTGTGTTGATCCCTGCGCTCGGCGACCATGTCGGCGACACCGGGTGGATCAGGCCGCACAATGCCCCTCACCAGCCTCTCAGCCGGCGCCGGGACGTCTAGCTTCGTCCAACGAGATCCGCGCAGCTCCCTCCGCGGAGCGGCCGCGAAGTGAGCGCGGGCCCTCGGAACCACCAGGTGCGTGATCCCCTTCGTGTCGGCACGCTCCGTCCCCGCACGCTCAGCCGTGACCTGCGTGCGAGGAGATCGGGGTTGGGCAGTGACGGCCCCAACGATCGGTCGGCTCTTGGCCGCGGGACGTTCGGCAGGCCCACCGGCCGCCGGCAGGAGTGCCGGCCCAGGCGCCGGAGCGGGAGATGGAGCCGGAACTGGAGCCGGCGTCGGCGCAGGTGCGGCCTCGGGCGCAGAGACCGGCGGTGCTTCCGCGGCCGGAAGCTCGGGAGAGGGTTCCGGCGCCGGAACCGGTGGAGCTGATGCGGGCGGCGCCGCGGGCGCCGGGGGAGGTGTGGGGACAGCCCGCGGCGGGAGCAGCGACAAGGGATCGACGTACGTCTCGTCATCGCCGACCCGGACGCCGAGGTGGACGTACGGAACATCGTGCTCCGAAGTACCAGACGGACCCGCCTCGGCCACGGACGCGCCTTCCGAGATGTGCTCGCCACGGCGAACGAGGAGCGGCCCGAGATGGGTCAACGAGACTTTGTGACCGTCCGCAGCGGCGACGGTGACGGTGAGTCCGTGCGTCGGGACCTGCCCGGCAAATGCAACCTCGCCGGAGACCGGAGCCCGAACCACTCGAGCACTTGCAAGAGCGATGTCGACACCTCGATGCTGCCCGCCCGCATATGGGTTGGCGCCCAGCGAGAACTCGCGGAGGACGTCGCCGTCCGCGGGCCAAGCCCAGGCTTGGGCGCCCGAGGCGGTAGCGAGCGTCCACGCGATCGCCAACAAAGTGATTGCGATAGTTCTCGTTGCCCGAGAAGCCAACACCGATCGAGAGTAACGGCTCCTCGGAAAGGGGGCAACCGCAATTGACGGAGTTGTTACAGAGAGGATCGGTAAAGGGCGTTCCGCGGTGCGCCAGTGAGGCGAGCGACGAGATCGACCGCCTGCCGTCGCGCGATTCCGGCTGCGACGAGCTCGGCGACCGCCGCCAGGGCGTTGTCCTCGACCCCCGCTCCCTCGTTCGAGCCCCGGCTGGCTTCCTCTCCGAGAACGAGCGTGATCTCGCCCTTGGGCGGCTCGTTGAAGCGGTCGGAGAGCTCACTCAGCGTCCCTCGCACGACCTCCTCGAAGCGCTTCGTCAGCTCCCGGCAGACCGCCGACGGCCGCGCGGGCATCCGCCGAGCGAGCGCCGCGAGCGAAGCGGGCAGCCGGCGGGGCGACTCGAATGCGACGACCGCGTGCGGCCAGTGGGCGAGCTCCTCGGCGAGCGCCTGAAGCTCTCGACCTCGTCGCGGCAGGTATCCCAAGAACTGATAGCGGCCGGTCACGAGTCCGCTCGCGACAACGGCCGTCTCGACAGCGGACGGCCCAGGCAGCACCGTCACGGGTATCAGCGCGGCCAGCGCAGCCGCCACGAGCCGTGCCCCGGGGTCGTTGACGCCAGGGAGACCCGCGTCGGACACCAGTGCCACTCGTTCTCCCCGCTCCAGTCGCGAGACCACCTCGCCCGTCCGCGCCGCCTCGTTGTGCCGGTGGTAGCTGAGAACCCGCGCCTCGATCCCATGTCGCTCGAGCAGAACGCGTGTATGTCGGGTGTCCTCGCAGAGGACGAGATCGGCTTCGCGCAGCTCCGCGAGCACACGGAGCGTGATGTCGTCGAGATTCCCGATCGGGGTGGCGCAGACCGCGAGCGGCATGAGAGCTTCTAACACAGTGCTCGCCCGTCGCGAGGCGTCCAGGGCCGCATCGCGACATGGCCGCTCACTGTGTTAGGAGCTCGTCACCTACCGGGCTCCGTCGAGAGCCTCGAAGCCGACCAGCGCTGCCCCGACGAGACCCGCTTCGCCCCCGAGTTCGGCGGGCAGCACGCGGAGCGTCGCATCGGCTGGCGCCAGCGCCTCCCGTCGAGCGGCGTCCTGAGCAGGGCCGAGAACAAGCTCGCCGGCGGCCTCGCCGAAGCCGCCTCCGATCAGGACGAGCTCCGGATCGAAGAGATTCGCGAGGGAGCCGATCGCGGCCCCGAGGAACTCGCCGATCTCGGCCAAGCGGGCTCGGGCGGCCTCATCTCCGGCTCGAGCGCGCTCGACCAGCATGTGCGCGTCCGCATCCGGCCCCCAGAGCTCCTGCGCTATGCCGTCTGCCGC
>Ga0136625_1000081_pt1 | contig 22408 bp, 21 predicted proteins | sample AntDrymUQ4832306_2_FD_104672 | JGI IMG/M metagenome (GOLD analysis project Ga0136625, IMG submission 104672) | Polar desert sand microbial communities from Dry Valleys, Antarctica - metaG UQ483 (23.06) | ecosystem: Environmental > Terrestrial > Soil > Desert | place: Antarctica: Dry Valley...
GCGATGACGGAGACCCGACGTCCGGTGGCGAGGAGTCCCGACGTGTCCATGGCGGTGCTCTCGCGACCGGGCGTGCTTCTGGACACGAGCCGCCCCCAGTGGGAGAGTCGGTCGCGCTCGTCGGCGAGCAGCAGCGCGACGTACGCCACCGCACCGGGAAGGAAGCCGTAGAAGGGAACGCCGTCGGGCAAAGCGGTGACTGGGACTGTGTACATGGTCAGCAACGGCAGGCCTGTCAGCGGAACCCGTCGGACCCCGGCGGCGAAGAAGTCGACGAGAACCCCGACCACGCCGATCGCCACCAGCACGAGCATCGTCAGCCCAGCGCTTGCGGGTGCGGGTGCGGCGTACTCTGACGCGACTGTCATCCCGGAGTCGACGATGTCCCGGAGTCCGGTCACTGTCGCCTTGGTGGGGAGCACACCGAGCTCGAGCTTCTCGCCGAACCCAAGGATGAGCATCTCTGCGAGCGTCACCAGCTGGGCCGCGACGACGAGCAGAGCCGGTGTCCGGAGTAGGCGCAGCCCGATCCCGAGCAGGACCAGGAGGCCCGTCACCGAGGCCCCATAGAAGAAGTAGCTCTGGTTGGTGATCGTCGGCAGGAAACAGGCAGACGTTCCGACAGTCGCCAGCCAACCGAGGAAGGCGATCTTCGAGCTCTCGCCAAGGGACTCTTTCACGCAGCCGGTCCTGTCTGCTCCATGACTCTCGATGGGTGACGCGGCCCCACCCCGGCGCTCGCGCTGAAGCCCTGCCACACGGCCGGCAGCGATTGGGACGGTCCAGCCACGGCGACCGTCCAGCCCCGGGCACGAAGTGCACGCGCCTGCCTCTCGACCGGCCTGCCGCCGGTCGCTGCCTTGTCATGCGACCACGCCGCGGTGTCGAGGAGGATGGCGAGCGCGCGGGTCGCTCCTGAGCGCAGCCCCGAGACTGAGACGATGTCGGCATCGGAGCAGTCACCGAGGATGGCGACCAGCAAGCCAGCGCTGTTGCGGTCGGCCATGGCGGGCGTCATCGCAGTGCGGGTTGATGTGCCGATCACCGCCAGCGACTCGAGCAGCATCTGCACCTCGACGGGTCCGCTGATGCCCCGGTCGTGCCACGTCGCGTCGGCCGCGCGGACGTCATCGGTCAGCAGCCGCACGGTGAAGCCCTGCCTAGCGAGATGTGCGCCGATGGACGCTGCGGCCGAGACGGCGTACTCGAATGACGACGCCGGCCCGGAGCCGCGATGGACGCCCGCACGGGTGTCGAGCACGATCGTCGCTCGGCTCTGATGCGGTTGCTCCTCGCGACGCACCATCAGCTCGTCGGTACGCGCGGTCGATCTCCAGTGGATGCGGCGCAGGTCGTCGCCCAGGCGGTACTCGCGCACCATGACGTCCTCAGTTCCGGCAGCAGCGAAGGCTCGTGGCCGGTTCTCCCCGGTGCCGGACCAGTCGCCCGAGAGGCGCACGGCGGGCAGGTCGACGACGACCGGAGTGACGACCATGACGGCCCGGGTGGTGAAGGCGCGGGTAAGCTCCACGAACCCGAAAGGATCGCTGATGCGCACGGTGAGAGGTCCGATCATGAAACGACCGCGGACCTCCGAGCGAACGGGATAGCTGACAGTCCGCTGCCAGCGCGGTCGCAGCTGGTCGAGCACGAACCGCGGACGGCTGCCGAGCACATAGGGGACCTGGTCCTCGAGCAGCATGAGGCCCGTGGGCGCTCGGCCGGGGTTCTCGAGCCGGAGCGAGACCTGCGCCGTCTGGCCGGCCGGCACCCGCGCCGGGGCGATCTCACGCGAGCACGACAGCCGGTAGCGGCCGCGACTGGCGATCACGGCGGTGACCACAGGAAGCAGGATGAGGAGCAGCCCCACCCGGAGCAGGTCCTTCTGGCCGAGTGCGATCGCGCAGACGGCGCTGGTGATGCCAGCGGACAGAAACGCGCGCCCGCGAGTCGTCAAGTTGGAGAGGGTGGCCCGCATGATCTCGCTCAGCCGGCCCGGTCGGAGCTGCTGACCGGCTCGGGGACGGGGATCGAACGCAGCAGCGAGGTGACGATCTGCTCGGCGCTTCGACCTCCCATCTGCGCCTCGAGACCGGTGATGAGGCGGTGCGCGAGGACCGGCACGGCGAGGGTCTGCAGATCGTCGGGGATGACGTAGTCGCGTGTCTCGAGCGCTGCATGAGCGCGGGCGGCCCGAACCAGATGCAGCGAGGCTCGCGGCGAGGCACCCAACCGCAGCTCCGGCGAACGTCGAGTCGCCGAGGTGATGTCGATGGCGTACTGCTTCACGGGCTCCGACACGTGGACGGAGTGCACGATGTCGATGAGCTTGGCGATCTCTGCGGCGTCCGCGACAGGCTCGAGGTCGTCAAGGGGGTTCGCAGCGGCGTGGCTGTCGAGCATCGCAAGCTCGGCGCGAGGGAGGGGATAGCCCATCGACACCCGGGCCATGAAGCGGTCGCGCTGAGCCTCGGGGAGGGGGTAGGTGCCCTCCATCTCGATCGGGTTCTGGGTCGCGATCACCATGAACGGCGGCTGGAGCTCGTACGTCGTACCGTCCACCGTGACCTGCCGCTCCTCCATGCACTCGAGCAGCGCCGACTGGGTCTTCGGCGACGCGCGGTTGATCTCGTCGCCAACCACGACGTTGGCGAAGACGCCACCGGGCCGGAACTCGAACTGCCGCGTGTCCCGATTGTAGATGGAGACTCCCGTCACGTCGGAGGGAAGCAGGTCAGGGGTGAACTGGATGCGCTTGACCGTGCCGTCGATGGAGCGTGCCAGGGCCTTCGACAACATCGTCTTGCCGACACCGGGCACGTCCTCGATCAACAAGTGCCCTTCGGCCAGGAGCACGGTCACCGCGGTACGCACCACGTCGGGCTTGCCTTCGATCACCTTCTCGATGTTGATGCTGATACGACTCGTCACCGAAGCGAGGGTGTCGAAGCTGCTCATCAGGTCCCCTTGCCGACTCGTGCTCACACAGGTCAACCGAATCGTCAGACCCGGAAGCCTTGATCTTGACAACTTCGGACCGTCCGCGCGATGACCCACCCATAACGATGTGATGACGCACTGGACGCACAGCCGGGTCCGCGCGGGGCACGCGTCGTCGGGGCCGAACCTACCGCATGGGATCGGGAGATCCACGCCTCGCGACCCGGTCTTCTCGGGTGCTGACGAGGAGAAAAGGCGTCCGACATGGGTGAGAGCGGTTGACCAGGGAGGGATGTGGAGTACAGTGGAGCGCAATGGAGCAGATCACTCGGAAGGGGAGGTGCCGTGTTTCTTGGAACCCACACTCCCCGTCTCGACGAGAAGGGCCGGATCTTCCTCCCCGCGAAGTTCCGGGACGAGCTGTCGGAGGGCCTGGTGGTGACGAGGGGACAGGAGCGGTGCCTGTACGTCTGGCCGAGCACGGAGTTCCGTCGCTTCACCGAGCAGATGCGTGAGACCCCGGTGACGAGCCGCAGGGGACGCGACTTCATGCGGATGCTGTTCGCCGGCGCGTCCGCCGAGACCGCGGACAAGCAAGGGCGCGTCACGTTGGCGCCGATGCTGCGCGACTACGCCGGGCTCCACCGTGAGTGCGTAGTGATCGGCGCCTACACCCGGGTGGAGATCTGGGATGCGGCGGCGTGGAACACCTACAGCGCCGAGCAGGAGTCGGCGTTCTCCGACTGGTCGGAGGAGGTGCTGCCCGGCTCCCACGACTTCTGAGACAGCCGCGAGTCCGTCATGACCATCCGTCCGAGACCGAGCAACCATCCTCGTACGTCGAGGTCCCCGAGCCGCCCCTTCAGGCCCCGCTGGCACCACTTCCCCGGTGCCAGCCGGCCACTCTCGCGAAGGTGCGGGCGGGGACCTGGCCGTACGAAGAGTTCCAGCGCCGCTCAGCTCTCGCTCCACCCACCGTTCAGCCGCACCACACTCTCGAAGGGTCGAAGATGTCGAGTTGGGGAGTCTCCACCCGCGAGCCCGAGGCGCCCGTGCGTCGGGTTCGCGACGAAGTCAAGGATGGCGCTGCCGTTGTCATCGCGTCCGCCGTCACCTCAACCCTCCTGGCGGTCTGCGTGCTGCTGCTGACCAAGCTCACCGGCTGATCGACGACGATGTCGGGCCCTTCCCATGTCCCCGTCCTGGTCGACCGGGTGGTCGCCCTGGTGGCCCCGGCGCTGTCCAGGCCGTCAGCTGTCCTCGTCGACGCCACCGTGGGTCTCGGCGGTCACACGTCCGCAATTCTTGCCGCCTGCCCGACGGCCACCGTCGTCGGTCTGGACCGCGACGCGCGGGCGCTGGAGCTTGCGGGCGAACGGCTCGAAGAGTTCTCCGAGCGCATCGTCTTGGTCCATGCCGTCTATGACGAGATCACCGGCGTACTCGACCGTCTCGGGTTGAGCCGCGTCCATGGCGTCCTCTTCGACCTTGGGGTCTCGTCCATGCAGCTCGACGAGCCGGCCCGAGGCTTCGCCTACGCCCGGGACGCTCCTCTTGACATGCGCATGGACCAGGAGAGTGGCGTCACAGCCGCCGACCTGCTCAATGTCGCGTCGACCCGGGAGCTGTCCCGCATCCTGAGCCGGTACGGCGAGGAGCGCTTCTCCCGGCGCATCGCCGAGGCGGTGGTGCGAGACCGAGAGCGCGAGCCCTTCACGACCAGCGGGCGGCTGGTGGAGCTCATCCGGTCCGCCATCCCGGCAGCCGCCCGGCGTACCGGGGGCAATCCCGCGAAACGCACGTTCCAGGCACTCCGCATCGCCGTCAACGACGAGCTGAGCGTCCTCGAACGTGCCTTGCCGGCAGCGATCGACGCCCTCGCCGTCGGTGGACGGATCGTTGTCATGTCCTACCAGTCGCTCGAGGACCGACTGGCAAAGCAGGCGCTTCGCACTCGGGCCACCTCCGCGGCTCCCCTCGACCTTCCGGTGGTGCCTGCCGGTTACGAGCCAGAGCTGCGGCTGTTGACGCGGGGCGCCGAGGGCGCGACGGCCGAGGAGAACGAACACAATCCGCGCGCCGCATCCGTCAGGCTTCGCGCTGCTGAACGGGTCAGGGAGGTCGCATGAGCTCATTGGTGAGCACGGTCCGAGCGCGGACCGCGCGCCCAGTGACCAGCCGCACACGTCCGCGACTTACGATCGTGCCGAAAGTCGCCACCCGCGCACCGCGGATCCCCTTCGTGCTGCTGGTTGTCAGCGTCCTCGCGGCCGGCCTCATCGGCTTGTTGCTCCTCAACACGGCCTTGCAGAGCGGTGCCTACCAGGTCACCGATCTCAGGCAGACCTCGTCGAGCCTGGCTGTCCAGCAGCAGAACCTCCGCACCAAGGTCGCATCGCTGCAACAGCCGCAGCGACTGGCTGAGAAGGCGCGGCAGCTCGGCATGGTGCAGAACGACAGCCCGGCCTTCCTCTCGTTGTCGACCGGTGCGATCGTCGGCAAAGCGGTGCCTGCGGTCGCGACGAACAAGGTGGACGTCGGGCGGACCGTCGCCGCGGACCCGGTCCAGGCGGGCAAGACGGCCCCCGTCGTCCCGGGTCAGCTGGTGTCCGGCTCCACGCTTCCCGAGCGGCACCGGAGCGTGGCGAGCGAGACCAGGCGGCTCGCGCCCCCGACGGGCGACAACCCGTGACCCGGAGAGCCCCCGGCGGCTCGGGTGGGTCGTCAGGAGCCAACCGCCCAGCGTCTGGGCGTGCGCGCTCACGACCGGCAGCCGACCGCGCGATTCCTCACCGCACCGCGCCGACCCGGAGCACGCGGCGACGCTTCCGTCGCCGCCGTCGTACCCTCGAGCTCTCGACCGGGTCCTTCCGATTGTGGAGCAGCTTCTGCGTCGTCGCCTTCGTGCTGTCGCTCTTCGCCGCCCGACTGATCCAGCTACAGGGAATCGACCAGAACGACTATGCCGCAATGGCTGTCGACAAGGGCGCCAAGACCGTCACGATCGAGGCGCCACGTGCATCCATCTACGACCGGAACGGAGTGGCGCTGGCCGAGACTGTCGCCGCGTCGAAGATCGTGGCGGACCCCACCGACGCGAGTGACTACGCCACAGACATCGCCGTCATCTTGCACAACCGTCTCGGCGTCGACTACATCGAGACGGTGTCCCTGCTGCGTAAGACGAGCACGCGCTACGTCGAGCTCGCCCGGCACGTGAAGCCCGAGCTGGCGAGCGCGGTCGTCTCGCAGCTACAGCAGGCCGGCTACCCCGGCGTGTACGCCGACAAGGACACGCTGCGGATCTACCCAGCCGACGACGTCGCTGCCAACCTCGTCGGCTTCCTCACCGACGACGGGATCGGCGCCGCGGGGTTCGAAGCCTCGCTCGACGACACCCTCGCCGGTGAGGACGGTTCGGCGACCGTCGAGATGGCAGACGGCCAACAGCTTCCGCTCGCGGACAGCACGGTGGTGGCACCGAAGGAGGGCACTGGGGTACGCCTGACCATCGACCAGGACCTGCAGTTCCTGGCTCAACGCCGCCTTGCTCAGGCGGTTCGAGAGTCCGGTGGCACCGCCGGGTACGCCGTCGTGATGGACGTCAAGACCGGTCAGCTGCTCGCGCTCGCGGACACCCCGACGTTCGACCCCAACCAGCGCAAGCTCTCCGCGCCCGAGGACTACGGCTCCCGCGCGTTGCAGGACGTCTATGAGCCAGGCAGCGTCGAGAAGGTGCTGACGTTCGCGTCACTCATCGACGCGGGGTACATCACCCCGAGAACGAAGATCCGTGTCCCGTCGGTGCTTCCGCGGGACGACACGACGATCAACGACTACTTCACACACGGCACGCTGCGTCTGACCGCCACCGGAGTCATGGCCAAGTCTTCCAACATCGGCACGGTGCTGGCGACGGAGAAGATTCCACCGGCAGAGCTGTACGGCTACCTGCGCGACTTCGGATTCGGCTCCCGCACCGACGTGGGCCTGCAGGGAGAAAGCCAGGGTCTCCTGCCGCGACCGAAGGACTGGCTGCCCATCACCCGCGACACGGTGTCGTTCGGACAGGGCCTCTCGGTCAACGCCGTCCAGATGGCCGCCGGGATCGCCGCCATCGCCAACGGAGGCGTCTACGTGCAGCCGTCATTGGTCGACGGGTACGTCGACACCGAGGGCGGTGTCACCCCGGCTGCGGACCCGGACCGCCACCGCGTCGTCAGCACCAAGGCGGCGAGCCTCGTCGCCCGCATGATGGAGGAGGTCGTGGGCCCGGACGGGACCGCCCCGCTCGCGAACATCAACGGGTATCGGATCGCCGGCAAGACGGGGACTGCGCAACGGGTCGACCCGTCCTGCGGTTGCTATCGAGGATTCACCGTCTCCTTCGCCGGGTTCGCACCTGCCGACGACCCTCGGTTCGTCGTGTACGTCGTCGTGCAAGAGCCCAAGGACGGGAATGGCGGTGGCCTCACAGGGGGGCCGGTGTTCCATGACCTGATGGCGGCCACGCTGCAGAAGTTCGGCGTACCACCCACCGGCCAGCGAGAGCCCGCGCTGCCCGTGGAGTGGTGAGCGTCGCTACCCTTCGGCTGTGTCCTCCCATGCCTCCTCCGAGGTGACCATGAGCACGCGGCCGGCTGCGATCCGCCCCGTCTCGCTCGCCGCGGTGGCGGAGCATGCGAAGGCCGCGTTCGGGTCGGGTCCCGACCGGGCTGCCGCCGTCGCCAGGACTCAGGTCACGGGCGTCGCACAGGCGTCGCGACAGGTCAGACCCGGGGACCTCTACGTCGCCCGGCCGGGTGGGAGCACTCATGGCGCGCACTACGTCGCAGCCGCGGAGGAAGCGGGTGCCGTCGCCTGGATGACCGACACCGCCGGCGCGAGGATCGGCGCCGACTCACACCTGCCATGCCTGGTCGTCGACGACCCTCGCCACGTGCTCGGCTCCACCGCTGCCATGGTCTACGGCGGGCCCGCGGAGCGCCTGACCATGATCGGGATCACCGGCACGCAGGGCAAGACGACGACGACACGGCTCATCGAGGCGGGCTTGTCCGGTGTCGGTGCCGTCAGCGCCGTCATCGGCACGATGGGAACCTCCATCGCTGGGCAACCCGTCTCCAGCCACCTGACCACACCCGAGGCGCCGGACCTGCACGCGCTCTTCGCGGTCATGGTCGAGCAGGGGGTCGAGGTCTGCGCAATGGAGGTCTCGAGCCATGCCCTCGAGGTCGGCCGCGTGGACGGGGTGGTCTTCGACCTCGCGGTATTCACCAACTTCGGCCGTGACCACCTCGACTTCCACGAGACCGTGGAAGCGTACTTCGCCGCGAAGTCCGGGCTGTTCACTGCCTCTCGCGCGCGGCGGGGGCTCATCAACGTCGACGACCCCAGCGTCGTACGCCTGCTCGAAGAGCCGTCGATCGAGCTCAGCACGTTCTCGGCGTCCGGCGCCGGCGCCGACTGGCGGGCCTCCGCCGTCGCCACCAGCGGGATCGGATCGCGGATGACCATCTCAGGGCCTGGGGTGCGGGTGGCTGCGTCCGTGGCTCTTCCAGGGGCGTTCAACGTGACGAACGCTCTGTGTGCCCTTGCGGCGATCGGTGAGATAGGACTGGACGTCTCGGCGGCGGCCCAAGCCATCGGTGCGGTCGGCAACGTGCCCGGCCGGATGGAGCGCGTCGACCGTGGGCAGGGCTTCCTCGTCATCGTCGACTATGCGCACAAGCCTGATGCGCTCACTGCGGCGTTGGAGGCGCTCCGGCCGTCGACGCCGGGAACCCTCACCGTCGTGCTCGGGGCAGGCGGGAACCGAGACACCGGCAAACGGCCGCTGATGGGGCAGGTGGCCGCCTCGCTCGCTGATGTTGTCGTCGTGACAGACGACAACCCGCGATCGGAGGATCCTCGGTCGATCCGGGCCCAGGTCATCGCCGGCGCGGCCACGGTCACCGGAGGCGCGCACGTGCGTGAGATCGGCGACCGCGAGCTGGCGATCACCACGGCGCTGCGGGAGGCTGTCGCCGGTGACACCGTCGTCGTCGCAGGCAAAGGGCACGAGACCGGCCAGGAGATCGCCGGGTCGATCTATCCGTTCGACGACCGTGAGGTCGTCACCGCCGTGCTCGAGCAGCTAGCAGGGGCCGGAGGTCCGCAGTGATTCCCCTGACGCTTCGGGAGATAGCGTCGATCGTCGACGGCACCCTGGCGGACGCGACAGGTGACGAACATGTGACCGGCACATCCTTCGTCGACTCCCGGTACGCCGTCCCGGGGGGCCTCTTCGTCGCCGTGGTCGGCGAGCACGTCGACGGTCACGACTACGCGACGGACGCTGTCAGCCACGGTGCAGCAGCCGCGCTCACCACGCGGCAGGTCGGGGTGCCGGCCGTCGTGGTCCGTGACACCGTCGTCGCGTTGGGCCTGCTGGCGCGCCATGTGGTCGCCGCGTTGCCGTCGATGTACGTCGTCGGCGTCACGGGCTCACAGGGCAAGACGAGCACCAAGGACCTCCTGGCGCAGGTGTGCGAGCTTTCCGGCGACACCGTTGCCCCCGCCGAGTCGCTCAACAACGAGATCGGGGTGCCGCTGACTGCGCTTCGCGCCACCGGGTCGACGCGTTTCCTGATCGTCGAGATGAGCACCAGGGGGCACGGGCACATCAGCTATCTGACGTCGATCACGCCGCTCCACGCGGCGATCGTCCTCAACGTCGGTGTGGCGCACCTCGGAGAGTTCGGCTCCCGGGACCACATCGCCGCCGCCAAGGCGGAGCTCGTCCAGGCCCTGCCGGCGGACGGCGTCGCCGTACTCAACGCCGACGATCCCCGCGTCGCCGCGATGGCGGCAAGCACCGCGGCGCACGTGGTCACGTTCGGCGAGTCACCTGAGGCGGACGTGCGGGTCACCGATGTCCGGCTCGACGACACCGGCTGCGTCGGTTTCGACGTGACTGTCGGCGACGATCGACGTCACGTCCAGCTGTCTTCGATCGGTGAGCATCAGGCGCGTAACGCGGCTGCGGTCATCGCGCTGGCCACCTCGGTCGGTATCGCGCTCGACGTCGCTGTCTCTGCGCTGGAGACAGCGCGGACGAGGTCGAAGTGGCGGCTGGAGGTGACCACCAGCGACAACGACGTGACGGTGGTCAACGACGCCTACAACGCGAACCCGGACAGCATGCGAGCGGCACTGATGACGCTTGCCCACATCGGACGTCGCCGGGGACCGCAGGCGCGGACGTTCGCCGTGCTCGGAGAGATGCGCGAGCTGGGGGCGTCGAGCATGCGCGAGCACGAGGCGATCGGCCGCCTGGCTGCGCGCCTTCACATCTCGCAGGTGGTCGCCGTCGGTGACGCGGCCAGGCAGGTGCACCGGGGCGCTGCTCGGGAGGATTCGTGGGAAGGTGAGTCGCTCGCCGTAGCGGACGCCGAGTCGGCGGTCGACTTCCTGCGGGGTGTCGTGAGAGCGGGGGACGTGGTCCTCGTGAAAGCATCGCGTGCGGCGGAGCTCGAGAAGGTGGCGCTGGCCCTGCTCGGCGACCCGGACATCGGCACAGCGACGGAGGCGGAGGCATGAGAGCGCTTCTGCTCGCCGGGGGACTGAGCCTGATCGGGACGCTGGTCGGCACCCGATGGGCGATCGCCATCCTGGCCAAGCGAGGGTACGGTCAGCTCATCCGTGACGATGGCCCGACGACGCACCACACCAAACGCGGAACTCCGACGATGGGTGGACTCGTCGTCATCGGCGCCACGTTGTTCGGCTACCTGTCGGCGAAGCTGTTGACCCAGGACATGCCATCGGCATCGGCTCTTCTGCTGCTCTTCTTGTTCGTCGGGTTGGGTGCCGTCGGCTTCGTCGACGACTACATCAAGATCGTCAAGCAGCGCAGCCTCGGCCTCCGCAGCAGGGCCAAGTTCGGGGGCCAGACCATCATCGCGGTCACCTTCGGCTGGCTGAGTCTCCAGTTTCCCGACTCGCGCGGCAACGCCCCTGCCTCGTCGGCGATCTCGTTCGTCCGGGTCGTCGACTGGAGGCTACCGACAGTCGTTGCGATCATCTGGGTGCTCGTCATCATCGCCGGCACCAGCAACGCGGTGAACCTCGCCGACGGCCTCGACGGACTCGCCATCGGCAGCTCCGTGATGGTGTTCGGGGCGTACACCCTGGTCGGTATCTGGCAGAACAACCAGTTCTGCGCGATCACGCCGGGAGCCAAGTGCTACAACGAGATCCGCGACCCGCTGGACCTGGCGGTCGTGGCCGCAGCCATCACCGGGGCATGCTTCGGGTTCCTGTGGTGGAACGCGTTCCCGGCTCAGATAATCATGGGGGACACCGGGTCCCTCTCGCTGGGCGGGGCCATGGCCGGTTTCGCCATCATGACCCGCACCGAGCTGCTGCTGATCGTGTTCGGCGGACTCTTCGCCCTGATCACCCTGTCGGTCATCCTCCAGGTCGGGTTCTTCAAGTTGAGCAAGGGCAGACGGATCTTCCGGATGGCCCCGCTGCAGCACCACTTCGAGCTGATCGGCTGGGACGAGGTCACGATCGTCATCAGGTTCTGGATCATCTGCGGCATCATGGTCGCGACCGGTCTCGGTCTCTTCTACGCCGAATGGGTGCTCGGGGTATGAGCTCATGACGCAGCCGCGCGACACCTCCTGGCTGGCGTCGGCGGATCAGCGTTCACCCTGGGAGCAGGTCAGGGTCGCGGTCGCAGGCCTCGGGCTCTCGGGATTCGCGGCCGCCGACGCCCTCCAGCACCTCGGTGCCGCCGTGACGGTCGTCGCCGAGTCCACCGACGAGGCTTCGCGCGAGAAGGCCACCCTGCTGGAGATCCTCGGTGTCGACGTCCGCCTCGGGGGCGACCCGCGCGGCGACCTTCCCGGTGACCTCGACCTGGTGGTGATGTCGCCCGGCATACCGCCCGGCGCGCCGCTGCCGGCAGAGGCTGCGCGGCGCGGGCTGCTGGTATGGGGTGACGTGGAGCTGGCTTGGCGGCTGCGCGACCCAGCGAACCTGACTCCCTGGTTGTGCGTCACGGGCACCAACGGCAAGACGACAACCGTTCAGATGTTGGAGGCGATGCTGCGTGCTGACGGGCTGCGGGCCGCCGCTGCCGGCAACGTCGGGTTGCCCATGTGCGAGGTGGTGATGGACCCCGACCCCTTCGACGTCCTCGCGGTGGAGCTGTCCTCCCACCAGCTGCACTGGTCGAGCACCCTGTCGGCGCACTCCGCGACCGTGCTCAACGTCGCACCGGACCACCTCTCCTGGCACGGCGACGTGGAGAGCTATACCGCGGCGAAGGCAAAGGTCTACGAGCGCTGTCAGGTCTCCGCCGTCTACAACGTCGACGCTTCGCCCTCGCGGAGGCTGGTAGAGGAGGCCGAGGTCGTCGAGGGCTGCCGCGCCATCGGCTTCACCTTGGGCATTCCCTCCGTCGGGATGATCGGCCTGGTCGAGGATGTCCTCGCCGACCGTGCGTTCATCGAGGGACGTGACCGTAACGCGGCCGAGCTCGCCCGGGTGGCTGATGTGAGCAGCGGCGCCCCGCATAACGTCGCCAACGCCTTGGCAGCGGCAGCCATGGCGCGTTCCTTCGGCGTTGCGGCGGACGCCGTACGCCGAGGGCTGCAAGGGTTCGAGCTCGACCGTCACCGGATCGCCGAGGTGGGCGACCTCGACGGGGTCAGGTACGTCGACGACTCCAAGGCGACCAACTCTCATGCGGCGCTCGCCTCGTTGCAGGCATTCGACACCGTGGTCTGGGTGGCCGGCGGCTTGGCCAAAGGAGCGAGCTTCGACGAGCTTGTCAAGGAATCGGCGAGCCGACTGCGCGGCGTCGTTCTCCTTGGTGCGGATCGTGCGCTGATCTCGGCTGCGCTTTCGCGACACGCTCCGGATGTCCCGGTGATCGAGGTGTCAGACACCGAGACTGGGGTGATGGAGCGCGCGGTCCACGCGGCAGCATCGCTCGCCCACCCGGGTGACACGGTGCTGCTGGCGCCGGCCTGCGCGTCCCAGGACCTGTTCGCGGACTACGCGGCCCGCGGAGATGCGTTCGCTGCCGCAGTGCGGTGGCTTCGCGAACGCTGAAGCTGGCCGTGGTTCGACATCTGACACGAGAAGGGCCGACGTGGCGACCACGACAAGGGAGGCAGGTAAGGCGCGTGGGGCGTCGGGCGACAGCTTTGCGACCGCGCTCAAGCGCACCCTCGACCGGCCGCTCACGTCGTACCACATCGTCCTCGGAGTGACCGGTCTGCTGCTGTGCCTGGGGTTGCTGATGGTGCTCAGCGCCTCGAGCGTGTCATCGCTGCGTGAGTACGGGAGCTCATACGCGATCTTCGCACGCCAGGCCATGTGGGTGGCGATCGCGGTGCCCGTCGCCTGGGTGACGTCACGGCTGCCCCACCGCGCCGTCCGGGCAATGTCGTGGCCAGCACTGCTCGTGTCCGCAGGTCTGATCGCCATGACCTATCTGCCGGGTTTCGGGGTTCTCGTCAACGGCAACCGGAACTGGATCTCCTTCGGTGGGCCGTTCCAGCTGCAGCCGTCGGAGCTTGCGAAGCTGGCGCTCGTGCTGTGGCTTGCCGACGTCTATGCCCGCAAGGGCAGGCTGCTGCGTGAGTGGCGGCATCTGATCGTGCCGATGGTCCCGGTGTCGGTGGTCGTGGTCGGGCTCGTTGTCGCCCAAGGCGACCTCGGGACGGCTCTCGTCCTGTTCGCGATCGTCCTGGGCATGCTGTGGGTCGTCGGCGCTCCAGCCCGGCTCTTCACCGGGGCATTCCTCATCACGTTGGTGACGGCCTTCGCACTCGCCGCGACCGAGCGGGAGCGGGTCGCCCGGCTCACGAGCTTCGTCGACCCGATCTCGGAGTACGGCGCCAACGGGTGGCAGGCCAGCCACGGCTTCTTCGCGCTGGCCACGGGTGGTCTGTGGGGGCGTGGGATCGGTGCGAGCAGCCAGAAATGGGGCGGGCTCCCCGAGGCCCACACCGACTACATCTTCGCGATCATCGGCGAGGAGTTCGGGCTCTTCGGCACGTTGGTCGTGCTCGCGCTCTTCGCGGCTCTCGCCTACGCCGGAATCCGGATCGCGGCCCGCACCAAGGACCGGTTCGTTCGCTTCGCGTCGGCCGGCATCGTCGTGTGGCTGCTGTCGCAGGCGCTCATCAACATCGGCATGGTGCTCGGCCTGCTGCCCGTCGTCGGCATTCCGCTCCCGCTCATCTCCTACGGCGGCTCCGCACTCGTACCGACCCTCGTCGCGCTGGGGCTCCTGATGTCCTTTGCTCGCCATGAGCCCGGCGCTCCAGCGGCGCTGCGAGCTCGTCGTCGTACCCGATGGCCCGTCTCGGGCCGGACGTGACAGCGGGCAGCCGGTGATGCGCATCCTGCTCGCCGGAGGAGGCTCCGCAGGTCACACCTCGCCCCTCATCGCAACTGCCGACGCCTTGCTCCGCAAGGCGTCTGACGTCGACATCACCTGTCTCGGCACCGCACGCGGGCTCGAGACCAGGGTCATCCCTGACGCCGGATACCGGCTCGAGCTCATCCCACCTGTCCCACTGCCCAGGCGGGTCTCGCTCGACCTCGCGCGCGTGCCGGGGCGGCTGCGCGGTGCCGTCTCTGCGACCCGTGCCATCGTCGAGCGCGTCGAACCAGATGTCATCGTCGGCTTCGGGGGGTACGTGTGTATGCCCGCGTACGTCGTCGCACGCAGGAAGAAACTTCCCCTCGTCATCCATGAGGGAAACGCGTTGCCGGGCGTCGCCAACCGCTTCGGGGCCCGGTTGTGCACCGACCTGGTCGCCACGTCTTTCCCCAATACCAAGCTACCCAACGGTCGCTTCATCGGGCTTCCGATCCGGCGCGCAATCTCGACTCTCGACCGGGCTGAGCTGCGGGCGCTCGCCCGCGAGCACTTCGGCCTCCTGCAGGATGCCCCGACGCTCCTGGTCACGGGCGGGAGCCAAGGTGCCCGGCGCATCAACCACGCCGTCGCGGGTGCCGCGTCCGACTTCGCTGCCGCGGGAGTGCAGGTGCTCCACGTCAAAGGGCCACGAGGCGACGTTCCGCTGGGTCCGGTCGGGGCCGGCCAGGTCCCGCCCTACGTCGTCGTGCCCTTCGTGGACCGGATGGAGCTGGCCTACGCGGCGGCAGACGCGATGGTCGGCCGAGCGGGGGCCAACTCGGTCACGGAGGCGGCCGCCATCGGCCTGCCGGCTGTCTTCGTGCCTCTCCCTATCGGCAACGGCGAGCAGGCGCTCAACGCCGCGGCGGTCGTGGAGGCCGGTGGCGGCGTCCTCGTCGCCGATGCGGACTTCACTCCTGACTGGGTGCGCCGGACCCTTCCGGGCCTGTTGCTCGACTCTGCCCGCCTGCACTCGATGAGCGAGGCGGCTGGGAGCCTGATCCGCCGGGACGCCGACGAGCTGCTCGCGGACATGATCATCGCGGCGGCGACTCGATGAGGGTGGAGGTCCCGCAGCACATCGAAGCCGCGGAGGACCTCGGCCGCGTGCACTTCGTCGGAGTCGGTGGCGCGGCACTCTCCGGTCTAGCGCGCATCATGGTGGCTCGCGGCGTCACGGTCTCGGGCAGCGACCGAGCCGACTCCTCGATGCTCAGATCCCTCGAGGAGCTGGGAGTCAGGTGCTGGGTCGGTCACGAGGCACAGCAGGTGGAGGGTGCGGACACGGTCGTCGTCTCCACCGCCATACCCGAGGACAACCCAGAGGTAGTGCGTGCTCGTGACCTCCGGCTACGGCTCTGGCCACGATCTGCGGCTGTCCAGTCAGTCCTGGTCGGGCGGCGCAGTGTCGTCGTGACCGGCACCCACGGCAAGACGACGACCACATCCATGCTCGCCACCGCCTTGCTGGCAACGGGCGCAGACCCGTCGTACGCGATCGGATCAACCCTCAACGCGTCGGGTCTCAATGCCGCGGACGGTAGCGGCGACATCTTCGTGGTCGAGGGAGATGAGAGTGACGGCGCGATCCTGACCTATACGCCCGTCGCAGCTGTCGTCACCAACGTCGACGTCGACCATCTGGACCACTTCGGGTCGCCAGCGGCGTACGTCGCCGTCTTCGCGGAGTTCCTCACACGTATCCAGCCAGCCGGCTTCCTCGTCAGCTGCGTTGACGACCCGGGAGCTGCCAGGCTCGCCGACCTGGCCCGCCGACGAGATCTCACGGTCGTGCAGGCGGGGTTCGGCGACCACTGCGACGTGCGTGCGGTGGACGTGCGTCTTTCCGGCGGCGGATCGTCGTTCGGCGTCTGGAGAGCAGGTGCGCCTCTCGGAGTCGTCGAGATCCAGGTCCCCGGCCGCCACTACGTCATCGACGCGGTCGCGGCGATGGCCGCAGGACTGCAGCTGGGCTTCGACTTCGGCCCACTGGCCGCTGGTCTCGAGGGCTTCGTGGGCACCGGTCGTCGGATGGAGCTGAAGGGCACCCGAGACGATGTCCGCGTGTATGACAGCTACGCACATCACCCCGTTGAGATCGCCGCCGACCTAGCGGCGGCCCGCGCGATCGCCGGAGTCGGACGCATCGTCGTATGCTTCCAGCCGCATCTCTTCAGCCGCACCAAGCAGTTCGCGGAGCAGATGGGTGAGGCGCTGGGGGCTGCCGACGAGGTCGTCGTGATGGACGTCTACGCCTCCCGAGAGGACAGGGACCCGTCGGTGAGCGGAGCCACCGTGGCCGACCGGGTGCCGCTGCCCGCGGCAGCTGTGGAGTTCGTGCCCGAGTGGTCGGCCGCCGCGCCTGCGGTTGCTCGTCGGGCGTCACCCGGCGATGTCGTGCTCACCCTCGGTGCCGGTGACGTGACGCGGGTCGGCCCGTTGGTCATGGATCTCCTCGGTGCCCGGTGGGAGGGGACGGTATGAGGCACAGACTGGCCACGTCGGCGCGGTTCCTGCGCCGGCAGTGGCAGCGGCGACTCGCTGCCTGGCGACCCACGTTGATCGCGACAGCCGTCCTCGGGGCGTTCGTGTTCGCGGGTTGGGTCGTGTTCCTCTCGAGCTGGCTCGCCGCCGACCAGGTGCAGGTGGCGGGGACGCGCACAGTCTCCGCAGAGCGGGTCATCGCCGCCGCAGACATCCGCCCGGGCACACCGCTCGTGCGCGTCGACCTCGATGCCGTCAACCGCAAGGTGGGCGCGATCCCCGCCGTCGCCAGCGTCGCGACGCACCGTTCGTGGCCGCACACCCTGACGATCACCGTCATCGAACGCAGCCCGGTGGCGACGGTGCACCGGCAGGGTGGATGGTGGGTGCTCGACGTCGAGGGGACTCTCTACCGCAAGGACCGGGTGCGTGACCCGGCACTTGCCGTTGTCGAGTACCGCGGAGACGACGACAGGGTCGCGCTGCGTGAGATCGCCGCCGTCGCCACCACCCTTCCCGGTGAGATACGCGCGCAGACGCAGCGCATCACAGCCTCCTCGATGGACTCCATCGCGCTGCAGCTGCGCGATGGCAGGCAGGTCGTTTGGGGCAGCTCGGCGGAGTCTGAACGTAAGGTCCAGGTTCTGTTGCTGCTGCTGGAACGACCCTCCGCGGTGTATGACGTCAGCGTCCCGGGGCAGCCGACGACGTCGGGTCGGCCACCTCGTGGCTGAAGACAATAGCGCGTGTCGGTTGCCGACTGTGGGCGCGGTGACCTAGGTTGAGCACACCATGAGATGACGAGTAGGGTAACCCTCAACTCAAGGTTCAGTCCTTACGTCTCGCGGCTTCCCCGCAGCCGCCAGTAGTCGGCAGCGTAGGTCCGGCACCAGTTCATCCCAGCGAGAGGCATGTCGTGGCAGCACCGCAGAACTATCTGGCGGTCATCAAGGTTGTAGGTATCGGCGGCGGTGGGGTCAATGCCGTCAACCGGATGATCGAGGTCGGACTCCGAGGTGTGGAGTTCATCGCCATCAATACCGACGCTCAGGCGCTGCTCATGAGCGACGCCGACGTCAAGCTCGACATCGGTCGAGAGCTGACGCGGGGGCTCGGTGCGGGTGCCGACCCCGGGGTGGGGGGACAGGCAGCCGACGACCACAGCGAGGAGATCGAAGAGGTGCTCAAGGGTGCCGACATGGTCTTCGTCACCGCCGGTGAGGGCGGTGGGACCGGCACGGGAGGAGCGCCTGTCGTGGCACGGATCGCCCGCTCGATCGGTGCCCTGACCATCGGTGTCGTGACCCGACCGTTCGCTTTCGAGGGCCGGCGTCGCGCGAACCAGGCAGAGGAAGGCATCGCCGGTCTGCGAGAGGAAGTCGACACCCTCATCGTCATCCCCAACGACAGGCTGCTCTCGATCTCCGACCGCAGCGTCAGCGTCCTCGATGCTTTCAAGCAGGCGGACCAGGTGCTGCTCCAGGGCGTATCGGGGATCACCGACCTGATCACCACCCCCGGACTCATCAACCTCGACTTCGCTGACGTCAAGGCAGTGATGGCCAACGCGGGTTCGGCGCTGATGGGGATCGGGCGCGCCAATGGTGACGACCGCGCTGTGGTCGCGGCCGAGATGGCGGTGTCCAGCCCGTTGCTCGAGGCGTCGATCGATGGCGCCCATGGCGTCCTGCTGTCGATCTCGGGCGGCTCCGACCTCGGTCTCTTCGAGATCAACGAGGCCGCGGCGCTGGTGTCTCAGGCGGCTCACGCCGAGGCGAACATCATCTTCGGTGCGGTCATCGACGACGCACTCGGAGACGAGGTCCGCGTCACGGTGATCGCAGCCGGGTTCGACGGGGGCATGCCCAAGCGGCGGGACCAGAGTCAACCAGCGCTTCGCCGAGACACTGCACCACCGCAGCCTGCTGCCCCCCCTCCTCCTCGGACTCAGCCCCCGGCAGCCGGCAACCCCGGCACGGCCCCGACGACTCCGGCCGCGAGCAGTGGCAAGATCGAGCCCGGCAAGCAGACTGCGGCACCGGCGAAGCAGCCGCGTGCGATCCCGTTCGACGACAACGAAGACCTCGACGTCCCCGACTTCCTCAAGTAGCCGGTGTTCTCGAGCCGCGACCGCGTGAGGTCGACCTCTCGTCGCTCGTCGGGTGTCGTCGATGTCGCCTTCACCGACCGTCAGGGCGGTGTGAGCGCGTTCCCTTTCGACAGTCTCGACCTCAGCAGGTCTCGGCAGGACCGGGACGAAGAGCTGACGGCCAACCTCGAGCTGGTGGCAAGCGGCTTCGATGTCGCCGGGTTTGCCAGCATGCGGCAGGCGCACGGCGCAGACGTTCGCGTGGTGGATCGCGCCGGCCCCGTGCCCGGCACCTGTGACGGCCTCGTCACCGCAGCTCCAGACGTCGCCCTCATGGTCCGGGTCGGCGACTGCGCGCCTGTGGTGCTCGCAGACGTCGCCACCGGGATCGTCGCGGTGGCCCACGCAGGACGCCAGGGGCTGGCGGCGGGAGTGGTGCCCGCGACCGTCGAGACGATGCGCGCCCTCGGCGCTTCGTCGATCGACGCGTGGGTGGGACCGCACGTGTGCGGCGGATGTTACGAGGTGCCGGCTTCCCTTCGCGACGACGTCGCCGCCTCCGTGCCGGCGTCGTACGCCTGCACCACCTGGGGGGCTCCGTCCCTCGACATCGCCGCCGGTGTCGAGGCGCAGCTGGAGGGCGCAGGCTGCACCGTGCACGACCGCAGCCGTTGCACGCTGGAGTCGCCAGACCTGTACTCGTACCGCCGAGACGGGGATCGGTCAGGGCGGTCGGCTGGTCTCGTCGTGTGGCGTCCGGGCAACGATGAGTGACCAGCGACGCGACACGATCGCCGCCAATCTCGTTGCAGTGCGAGCGCGCGTCGAGGCCGCCGCCGCGTCAAGCGACGGTCGCCCCGGCTCCGGCGTGACGCTCGTCGTGGTCACGAAGACCTGGCCAGCGAGCGACCTGCGCATCCTGTCCGACCTCGGGGTGCGTGACTTCGGCGAGAACCGTCACCAAGAGGCGGCTGAGAAGGCGGCCACCCTCGCAGACCTCGACGTCAGGTGGCACTTCATCGGACAGGTCCAGTCGAACAAGGCGAGCCGCATCGCTGGGTATGCCGCCGCCGTCCACTCCGTCGACTCCGTTCGGGTCGCGCGGCGCCTCGATGCAGGCGCACAGCAAGGGAGCCGGATGGTCGACTGCTTCATCCAGGTCAGCCTCGACCCCGCTGGGGCCAGCTCCGGTCGAGGCGGTGCGGCGGTGGAAACGGTTCCGGAGATCGCGGATGTGATCGCGGGGTGCAGACTGCTCCGGCTGGCAGGCGTCATGGGTGTGGCGCCGCTCGGCGAGGAGGCCAGCGCGGCGTACGACCGTCTCGTCGCGGTGAGCCGTCAGCTCGAGCTCGAACATCCCTTGGCGAGGGGGATCTCTGCCGGGATGAGCGGCGACTTCGAGGCAGCCGTCAGGGCGGGCGCGACACACGTGCGTGTCGGGAGCGCGGTACTCGGCCGACGGCCGTCGCTCGGGTAATGTCAGCCGCGAACGGCCGCATCACGGTCGGCTAGGTACGTCAAACAGCGCGGCAGCATCGGATAAGGCGGAGGCGACGAGGTCATGGCGACTGGAATGCGCAAGGTCGGGGTGTACCTGGGCCTGCTCGAGGACACTGACCGCTACGAGGATGACCACTACTCAGACGAGGAGACAACGCACCAGTCCTCGTCGTCGTCTCGACCGGGGGCCGCAACGACAGCTGACCGGCCAACGTCCGTGGCGTCCCTGTCAGAGCGTCGCCGTCCGACCCAGTCGGTGGCCGAGCTCTCGCGGATCACCACGCTGCACCCGCGGAACTACAACGAGGCTCGCACGATCGGCGAGCACTTCCGTGATGGTATTCCGGTGATCATGAACCTCTCGGAGATGGACGACAGCGACGCGAAACGTCTCGTCGACTTCTCGGCAGGGCTGGTCTTCGCCACGCGCGGTTCCATCGAGCGGGTCACGAGCAAGGTCTTCTTGCTGTCGCCGCCGAACGTCTCCGTGACAGCCGAGGACAAGCGGCGAATCGCTGAGGGTGGTTTCTTCAACCAGAGCTGAGGCATGTCGTCGCCGGCGTACCGCCATCCGTTTGTCAGCCACCACTAGGCTTCGTTCGTGCGCGTCGTCGGCTTCGTCATCGAGCTCGTCCTGTGGGTCTACATCCTCCTGATCTTGGCGCGCATCGTGGTCGACTGGGTGCAGATGTTCGCTCGGTCCTGGTCCCCGCGGGGCTTCTCAGCTGTTGCGCTGGAGGTCATCTACACCGCGACCGACCCGCCCATCCGGCTGTTGCGGCGGTTCGTGCCGCCGCTGCGACTCGGTGGCGCGTCCCTCGACCTGTCTCTCCTGTTCGTGCTCTTGATTTGCTACGTTCTCCAGTATCTGAACCGTCGGATCCTGTTGTTCGGCTGACGTCGTCTCGACGTCGCCTGCCCAGCGACCGGTCAGACGGAGTAGCGTTGGCAGCCACATCTCCGCCCACTCGTCTGACCTACCAAGAAGGTGAAAACCATGCCGTTGAGGCCCGAAGACGTCCACACGAAGACGTTTACACCCGTGCGACTTCGGGAGGGTTACGACATGGGGGAGGTGGACCAGTTCCTCGACGAGGTCGAGGTCGAGCTCACCCGTCTGCACCAGGAGAACGACGATCTGGGCGCCAAGCTTGCCACCGCGTCGAGGTCGGGGCCGCCGCCGCAGACCGCACCGTCACCCGTGGCCTTGTCAACGCCCGACTCCGGCAAGGGACCTGAGGCATTGGCGTCGGAAGCTACCCCGTTGCCTCCCGTGAAGACGGTGCGCGAGGCCTCGAGCGCGGCAGCCCGGCTGCTCGAGATCGCGGCTCAGAACGCCGACCAGCTTGTCGGCGAGGCACAGGGCGACGCTGACCGGATCCTTGGCGAGTCGCGGATCAAGGCCGAGCGCCTGGAGGTCGACGCCAAGGCGAAGTCACAGCGGCTCGAGGCGGACGCCAAGACGCGCGCCGAGAAGCTCGACGCCGAGACGGGTGAGCGTCGTCAGGAGATGTTGGGTGAGCTCGAGCGTGGCCGGGACGGTCTTGCCCGCGAGCTCGATGAGCTTCGCTCCTTCGAGCGCGAGTACCGCAGCAGACTGCGCGGCTATTTCGAGAGCCAGCTCAAGGCACTCGACGGTGAAGGTGATGGCGACGCACCGCTGACGCCGTCGGTAGACGGTGAGACGCCCCGCCGCCTGCGTGACCTGCTCGGGGAGGACCAGCCGCAGGAGCGCTGAGCCACGTCCAGCCTGCGCCACGCAGCACTTCGTTTCCACCGCCGACAACTCACGCTCTTCCGGTCTGGATGAACCCTAGGCGCACGCGGTGCGGCGGCACCACTAGGCCTTGTGTAGCTGAAACCGCAGGTCCAGATCCTCGTCACGGTGCCACGTCACATCGGGGTCCGCGCACTCCTCGATCCGCGTGGCCAGCACCTCCTGTGCCACCTCGTCGCGGTGAGCGCGA
>Ga0136625_1000085_pt1 | contig 22273 bp, 23 predicted proteins | sample AntDrymUQ4832306_2_FD_104672 | JGI IMG/M metagenome (GOLD analysis project Ga0136625, IMG submission 104672) | Polar desert sand microbial communities from Dry Valleys, Antarctica - metaG UQ483 (23.06) | ecosystem: Environmental > Terrestrial > Soil > Desert | place: Antarctica: Dry Valley...
CGCCCACTTCCTGCGCCACCGCGGCCGCTTCACCGACTCCGTACTGGTCTTCGAGGAGGCGCTCAGACTGAGCGAGTCCTACGGCAACACGCCGCAACGACGGATGCTTGCCGGCATGCTGGCCCAGCAGCGTTTCCGCCAAGGTCGCTGGGACGAGGCGCTGGAGGCCGCCCACGCGTATCTCGAGGAGGTGCAAGGTGTGCACTACCACGCCTGGCACGCGTTGCAAACGCGGGGAATGATCAGGCTTTCCCGTGGAGACGATGCGGGGATCGACGACGCTGTCGCGAGCATCGAGGCGGCGAGGTCGTCCGTCGATCCGAGCGTCCTGGCGTCGGCGCTCGGAATCTACGGACGGGCGCTCCTGCTCGTTGGTCGAGCCGACGACGCCGGTGAGGCGCTGGACGAGTCGCTCGCCATCTTCGACTCGCTCGCTCTACGCTCGGGATTCGACCTGCCGTACTTAGTCGTCACGGCGTTCGAGCTGGGAGTGGACGAGAGCCGAGTTCTCACGAGCCGGAGGGATCCTGTGTGGTCGGAGGCGGCGAAGTGGTACTTCGCGGGCGAGTTCAGTCGAGCCGCTGACGTCTACGAGAAGATCGGGTCGCTCAGCGACGAGGCCGAGGCGCGGCTGCGGGCGGGGCGAAGCCTGCTGGAGGCGGGAAGGCGCTCGGAAGCGGAGGTCGAGCTGAGGAGGGCGCTCGACTTCTATCGCCCTGTCGGCGCGACCCGCTTCGTCCGAGACGCCGAGGCTCTGCTCTCAGAGATTCCCGCGTAGCGCCTGCTCGCGCTCGATCGCCTCGAAGAGCGCCTTGAAGTTCCCGATCCCGAAGCCCCGCGAGCCGTGGCGCTCGATCACCTCGAAGAAGAGCGTCGGCCGGTCCTCGACGATCTTCGTGAAGAGCTGGAGGAGATAGCCCTCCTCGTCGCGGTCGGCGAGGATGCCCATGCTGCGGAGCGCATCCCAGTCCTGGTCGATCTCACCGACGCGCTCCTCGACGTCGTCGTAGTACGTGTCGGGAGTCGTGATGAACAGGACGCCGTGCTCGCGGAGCGCAGCGACGGTCTTGACGATGTCGTTCGACTGCATCGCCACGTGCTGTACTCCGGGGCCGCCGTGGAACTCGAGGTACTCCTCGATCTGGCTCTTCTTCTTCCCCTCGGCCGGCTCGTTGATCGGGAACTTGATCTTTCCCTCGCCGTCCGTCATCACCTTCGACATCAACGCCGAGTACTCGGTCGAGATGTCCTCGTCCGAGAAGTGCGTGAGCTGCGTGAACCCGAGCACGCGCTCGTAGAAGCCGACCCACTCGTCCATGCGCCCGAGCTCGACGTTGCCGACGACGTGGTCGATCGAGATCAAGCCGACTCCAGAAGATGGCTTTCCGTTCGGCGAGATGGAGACGAAGCCGGGGAGATACAGGCCCGCGTACTCCGACCGCGAGACGAACGTGTGCACGTTGTCGCCGTACGTTCCGATGGTCCCGAGCTCGACACGGCCGTGCTCGTCCTCGACCCAATGCGGCTCGACCAGGCCGCGGGCGCCTCGCTGAACCGCCTGCCGGTACGCGTTCGTGGCGTCGGGAACGGCGAGCGCGACGTCCTTGACGCTGTCGCCCTTGGTGGCCGCCCACCTGCAGATCTCGCTGTCGCCGCGAAGCCCGCTCGTCAGCACCAGGCGGATGTCTCCCTGCTCGAGCACGTAGGACGCGCGGTCGCGGACACCCGTCTCGGGGCCCGCATACGCAGTACGCGTGAAACCGAAGGCGTTCTCGTAGAAGTAGGCAGCCTGTTTGGCGTTCCCGACCCAGATCTCGAGGTGGTCCCAGCCGTCGATCGGCATGAAGTCGTGGTCGCTCATCTCGCGGATTCTAGTGTGAGCGCTAGGTGGCCTGGACTATGGGCCCGCGCCGGCGCACAACGAGGATCCCGAGTGCGATCAAGACGCCGCCCGCAATCTGGATCAGGGTCAGCGTCTCGTCGAGGAACACGACTACAAGGATCGCTGCGGCGAACGGGAGAAGATTCGCGAAGATGGCGGCGTGGGACGGGCCGACCCGTCCGATCGCCGTGAACCAGAGCACGTTCGTCAAGACCAGCGGCCCCACGATGGCGTAGCCGAGCGCGAGCCACACCCCCCAGCCGAGACCGGAGTAGTCCTGTCCTGTCGTCTGCGGCGCGCTGATGGCGAAGAGCGGAACCCACATCGCGAGCAGGACGACCGCGCTTATCCGATACGGCGAGTAGCTCCGCATCAGCGGCGCGATCGCGACCGAGTACGCCGCCCAGGTGAGCGCCATTCCGACGGCGAGAAGATTGCCGCCGAGATCACCGCTCAGGTCGCCGCCCGAGCCGGCGGCGACGAGCGCGACTCCGCTGAACGAGACGGCAGCTGCCAGGGCGGTGCGCGCAGTTATCCGCTCGACCCCGATCAGGTACGAGATGAGTACCGTGAAGACCGGGGTCGTTCCGAGGATGAGCGCGGCCGTGGCCGCGGTCGTCAGATCGAGCGCGTAGACGAAGCAGATCTGGTTGAGCAAGAGCGCGATGACAGCCAGACCGAGGAAGCGCCAGGACGCCTTCCCGCGAACAGCGAGCGACCTCTCGACGGCGATCGTCAGCGCGGCGAAGAGAACCGTGGCAACGCCGTAGCGCACGGCCGCGTAGGCGAGCGGCTGGAAGTCGTGCGTGAGCACGTACTTCGTCACCGGGAAGTTGAAGGCCCACATCAGAACCGCGCCCATGAGGAGGACATCTGTAGCGCCGGCTCGGTGTCGCATCTCCTGACGCTATCGAGGCGAATTGATATGACAGAGGAGTGAGCGCGTCCGCCGGCGATCGACGAACCCGCTTCAGGGCGCTCCACGACCGAGAGCAGCTGTTCGTCATGCCCAATCCCTGGGACATCGGCTCAGCAAAGCTCCTCGCCTCGGCCGGCTTCGAGGCGCTCGCCACAACGAGCGCGGGGTTCGCCTGGGCGCTCGGCAAGCACGACCAGAACGTGAGCCGAGACGAGCTGGTGGCTCACGTGGCCGGCTTCACCGAAGCGACCGCCCTCCCTCTGAACGTGGACAGCGAACGCTGCTATCCGGACGATCCCGGCGGTGTGGCGGAGACCGTCACGCTCCTCGCAGAGGCCGGAGCTGCGGGGTTCTCCATCGAGGACTACGACCCGGCCGCAAACGCCATCGACGACATCGGGCTCGCCTCCGAGCGCGTCACTATCGCCGCGGAAGCCTCCCGTGCACTGTCCGAGCCGATGGTGCTCACCGGCCGTGCGGAGAACCACATCCGCGGAGTCGACGACCTCGACGACACGATCGCACGGCTGATTGCCTATCGCGACGCCGGCGCTGACGCTGTTTACGCTCCGGGACTCACCGACCTCGACCAGATCGCCGCTGTGGTCGAGGCGGTCGGCGTGCCGGTGAACATCCTCGCGCTGCCGAACGGGCCGACCATCGCCGAGCTCGCCTCGGTCGGTGTGCGACGCGTCTCGGTAGGCAGCCTCCTCGCCGGCGCCGCCTACGGGGCGCTCATGGTCGGAGCACGCGAGCTAGTGGGGGACGGCACTTCGCTTTACGCCGAAGCCGGTGTCACGCGGGCGGCGTTGAAGGACGCATTCGACGGCTGAGCGGCGTCTTTACTGTGCCTGGCACTGTAAACGTCGAAAGTTCGCGCCAATCTGCCCATAGTTAGGCTGTCGCCAATGGCCGAGCCTACGCGTGACGACATCGACGCCCTCGTCGGCCCCGCGACCCCTCACTTCGCCTACCAGCTGCGCGCTCGCGTTCGCGAGCTCATCGAGGATCTTCCGGCCGAACACCCGATCCGTCGCTACGGCGAGGAGAAGATGGAGCTGCTCGACCGGCTCGGATACTCGTCGTCGCTCGCGGCTGACAGCGCTCCGGAGCCGCGCAGCAGGATCGGTTGGGACACCATTCCCTCGTCCGCCCGCGCGGCGGATCCGCAACTTCCGGTCGAATGAACTTCGACAGGGCTTCCGTCCTCGTGACGGGGGGATCGCGCGGGATCGGGAAGGCGATCGCCCTTCGCTTCGCATCGCTCGGGGCAACACGGGTGGCAATCGGGTACATGCGCGGAGACCGAGCCGCCGAGGAGACGGCGTCGGAGCTCACGGCGCTCGGCGCGGAGCCCATCCTCGTCCGCGGGAACGTCGCCTCGCAACGAATCGCCGAGGAGGTCGGCACGCTCGGCTCGCTCGACGTGCTCGTTCACGCGGCGGCGACCGGAGTCATCCGTCCCGCGCTCGAGACCGAGGACAAGCACTGGGACTGGACGCTCTCGGCGAACGCGCGCGCGCTCCTCTCGCTCACCCGAGCAGCCGCCCCCTCGATGCCCGCGGGCGCGTCGATCGTCGGGATCTCGAGCCTCGGCTCTTCTCGGGTGCTGGACAACTACACGCTCGTCGGCGCCTCGAAGGCGGCTCTCGAGGCGCTCGTCCGCTACCTCGCGGTCGAGCTTGCGCCGCGCGGGATCCGCGTCAACGCAGTGTCGGCGGGCGTCGTCGAGACCGGCGCCCTCGAGCATTTCCCGAACAAGGAGGCGATGCTCGAGATGGGGAGGCGGAATCCGGCCGGCCGCATCGTCTCCCCCGAGGACGTCGCCGCCTGCGTCACGTTCCTCTGCTTGCCGGAGGCGGAGATGATCCGCGGCCAGACGTTGGTGATCGACGGCGGCTGGTCGTTGCTCGCATCGGTTGGCGCATCTCAGCTCAGCTGACGCCGACCACCTCAAAGAGGTGCCAGAGGAGAACGAGGACGTAGACGACGGAGATTCCGGTGGCCATCGTGCGGCGACAGCCAACTCGACGCCGGGGATGCGAAACGCCTATCGAGGACGAGCGTCAAGACCGGCGGCAAGCCCAGAAGCAGCAACCAGGCGAAGACGTCGGAACCGGACTCCCACACCGGCGAAGAATCCGGCGAGCGGAGCAACGACGATCGCCACGACCGAAATGAGACCGCGCGCGCCGCCCGCACTCATGTTCGGAGCACGCCCGCTATTGGCGCATGAAGCCCTGGCGGGCCGCCGAGACGAGAGCAACCGCCTCGGGGAAGAGCACACGCATGGCGTCGCGCAGCGCGATTGCCTGCGCGTCCGCCGGGCCCTCGGCCTGAATCTGCGAGAGCGCCGCCGCAGTCAGCTCGACCGCGGTGTTCAGGGTCAGCGTCGCGTACTGCTCGCGCTGAGCGTCCTGAACCGTCTCCGCCTGTTTCTCGGCGAACTCGCGCAGCGCGCCGAGGAGCTCCTCGGGATCGCCGCCGAACGGAAAGAAGCCGCCGCCTTCCATCGCCGCATTGTAGGGCGACCCTTGCCTCGCCCGCGGGCGAGGCAAGCCTCACCCCTACGACAACAGGACCCTGTAGCCCGCCTCGACCTCACGCTGGAGCTCCGACACTGCACTCTGGGAGGACTTCATCGCCGCGCTGAATGGAGACGCGGCAGTGGGATCGAGCTCTCGCTCGAGGCGCCGCGTCGCCGTGCCGATCTCGTCGAGACGACTCGGCGTCGCGAGCTGCGGCGGCGCTGCGAGAACATCTCGGAGCTCACGAGCCGCCTCTATCGCCGCATCGATCCCCTCCGGCGCCTCGGCGTCTCTCAGCTGCTCGAGCCCCGCGACGAGCGCGTCCAGGTCTCCACCGCCTGCAGCATCGGTCGCGACCTCACACAGTGCGGCGATCGACACCGCCTCCCGGAGCTCCACCCTGCTCTCGACGACGTTTCCGTCGGCCCGAACGGCGAGCCAACTGCGCCGGCCGTCGGCGTCGTCGAACGCGCACAGGTAGACGCGCGTACCCTCCGACGCCTCGGTCGCGATGACCCCGGAAACAGCATCTCCCGCCGCGGCGTGCACCCTTGCAAGACCCGCGACTCGCTCAATGTCGTCGCCGAGGCTCACGTCGCCAGAATAAGAGCTTCTAACGCGATGATCGCCCGTCGCGAGGCGGATGCTGGACGTCGTGAGGCAAGGACGCAGGGAGTGTCCATATCCTCTGCGATATGGATGCGACCGAGGACGCTGCATCACGGCGTCCAGGACTGCATCGTGACATGGCCGTTCATCGCGTTAGGAGCTCCTGAGCATGTCCTCGCGAACCGCCCACGCCCGCGAGCTGTTCGCGCCCCTCGGACCCTCGTACGATCACGTCGGCGCGGCGCTCTCGCTAGGACAGGATCCCCGCTGGCGACGCTTCCTCGTGTCACGACTCCCGGCGAACGGCGGCCACGTGCTCGACGTCGCCACCGGTACCGGGCTCGTCGCCGCCGAGCTCCTGCGCCGCGGCTTCCGCGTGACCGGACTCGACCAGAGCGAGGAGATGCTCGAGGTTGCGCGCCGCAGACTCGGACGACAGACGGAGCTCGTTGTGGCCTCGGCCGAGTCCGTTCCCTTCCCCGACGAGTCCTTCGACCACCTTACTTTCACGTACCTCCTCCGCTACGTGAACGACCCCGGGGCGACGCTCGCCGAGCTGGCGCGCGTAGTACGACCGGGAGGCGTCGTCGCCTCGCTCGAGTTCGGCGTGCCGCGCGGATCCGCACGGCCGCTGTGGGACCTCTACGTTGGAGTCGGCCTTCCGCTCGCGGGCCGGCTCGTGCGAAACGGTTGGGACGAGGTCGGCAGCTTCCTCGGTGGCTCGATCCGGGACTTCTGGGCGCGCCACCCCCTTGAACGGCAGCTCGAGCTCTGGCGCGCGGCGGGACTGCATGAGGTGGAGGTGCGCCGCCTGAGCCTCGGCGGCGGAGTCGTCATCTGGGGTCGAAAGGAGTGAGGCCTTCCTGGTACGCGCTCGACCAGGGTGGCTGGCGCGACTACGTCACGCTTCTGCATGCGCCGTACACAGCCTGGCATCTCTCGTACGTCGTCATCGGCGGCTGTCTGGCGCCCGCGATCGCGTGGGGACGGTTGGGGGCCGCAGTCGCCGCGTTCGCGCTGGCAGTCGGCGTCGGCGCGCACGCGCTCGACGAGCTCCGCGGGCGACCACTACACACGAAGATCCCGGACGCCGTTCTCGTCACACTCGCTGCGGTCTCGATCGGGGCGGCTTGCGCAATCGGGGTCGTCGGAGCTATGACGTTCCGCTCCTGGCTCGCCCTACTAGTGCCTCTGGGCGCCTTCCTCGTTGTCGCTTACAACCTCGAGCTGCTAGGCGGTCGCTTCCACTCGGATTACTGGTTCGGGCTCGCCTGGGGAGGATTTCCAGTGCTGTGCGGATACGCGACGGTCGCCGGAGAGATCCGGATCGAAGCGGTGCTCGCAGCGGCGTTCGCAGTTCTCCTCTCCCTCGCACAGCGAGCGCTCTCGAACCGCGTTCGGTTCGTCCGCCGCCGCGTCGTCGCCGTGCACGGCGAGCTCGAGCTGCGAGACGGCGGCCGGGAGACCCTGGACGAAGCGCGGCTCATCGCCGCAGAGGAGCTCGGCCTCCGCCTGCTTGCCGCGGCCACAGTCGTGCTCGCGGCGACTCTAGTGACCTTTCGGCTCTGATGGGGACTCCATCCGCTTCCACGACCGGAACTCAGTCGGGGTGCGGCCGCTCAGCTTCTTGAAGCGAGCGGCGAAATAGAACTGATTCTCGAAGCCTGCTTGACGTGCGATCTCATGCACAGGCAGCAGGGTGACCTCGAGGAGCTGCTTCGCCCTCCCTAGCCGTTGCCGCTCCGCGTAGTCGCGGGGGGTCACTCCCGTCTCCTGGCTAAAGAGATGGGCGAGGCGCGACGGGGAGAGATGAACCGCGCGCGCGAGCTCGCCGACGGAGACGCGACGGTGGAGGTTGTGGGAGAGGTACTCGAGCGCCGCGACCACCCGCGCGTCGAGGCGACGACGCGCAGGGTTCTGGACATCCCACCACAGAAGCGCGGTCTCGAAGGCGTTGAGCGCGAGCCGTTGTGCGTGAGGCAGCCCAGATACCGCCAGCCGGTCGGTCTCGAGGAGACAGGCTTCTATTCGTTCCAGAAGCGCTGTCTCCGGAGCCGGCATGTGCAGAACGCCAGGAGCGAGCTCGGCCCAGCGAACCAGGTCGAGCCAGTCTGGCGACGGCACGAAGTGAGCCCAAACGACCTCCCAAGAAGCGCTCGACGCGTCGCCGCCGAAGTCCTGCGGCGCGCCTGGTTGATAGAGGACTGTGTCTCCCGGGCCGAGGAGCAGCTCCCGGTCCGGCAAGCCGACCATGACGTTGCCCGACAGCGTGTGCATGAGAAGCCAGTCGTCGGTCCCGAGCGGTCGCCAGCACCGATCCTGTTGCCGACGCTCGTGGCCGGTGAGAATGTGGTCGTAGAGCGGCGGTGGCGGGGTCGGTGTGCGCACAGCAGAATCGTGTATGAACGAAGCAAATTCGTCGATGGCCGAACGTGAGCTCCGGCGGCACTCTGCCAGGTGGTCTCGATGAGCTCCATACCTCCCCTCGCCGGGATCTCCAGCCACGCAGAGGCAACGCGTGCCGAGCGTACGGTCGAGGAGACCGTGACCGTATTGCGGCGGTTGGCGCGAATCGAGCAGCGAACGATGCTCGTGCTCGCCGCGCACCTGAGCGCGGTGCCCGAGTGGGAGGTCAAGTGCGGGCTGGCCCTCCATCTCTGGCAGGACGCCGAGCACTGCGGGTGGTTGCGTGAACGTGTGCCGGAGATGCGGAAGCCACCGCACTACCTCGATCGACCCGACGATCCTGCGCTCGAGGCGTTCTTCGAGGAGCTGGTTCGCTCCCGCTCGACACGCGAGTTGCTCACCGGTGTCTACCGCGTCCTCAAGCCAAGCCTGCTCGAGGCGATCGAAACGCACTGGCGCCACGCCAATCCGCTCGCGGACCACCCCACTCTCAGGCTGCTTCGCTTCCTGGTCCTCGAGGAGCGCGAGCAAGTCGAGTGGGGCGAAGCGGCTCTCGCGGCGCTCGGGGGAGCGGACGAGGACTGGGCGCGTCACCTGAACGCGTATTTGCGAGCTGCAGGCGGGGCAGGCGGCGATGGCGAGCGCGCGCACAACTTGCCCTCAGCTCGCGCGGTGGAGCCCCTCGAGCTCGTCCGCGTGCCTCGCCGCGACGAGCGTTTCACACGGCTCTGGGACTCGCGCGGACGGGTCCCGTACGACGAGCGGCCACACGACGAGATCAACTGGCGCATGCTCTACGTCCGCCTGACCGAGATGCACGCGGTGGAGCTCGTGGCGCTCACGCTGTACGAATGGCCCGACGCGACATTCGACGTCCACCGCGATCTCGCACGTCACCTCTGGGACGAGGCGCGGCACTCGATGTTCGGCGAGGCGTGGTTCGAGACGCACGGGATCGACTGGCAAACGGTGCCGCACGACCTCAGCTTCGCCTCCTATCCCAACACCGAGTTCACGCCGCATGAGCGCTATGCGTTGCTCTACGCCGCCGAGCACACGGCGATGAGAAGGGACGGCAAGCGCGCTCAGGCCGAGGCGGCGGCCGCGTCGGGCGATGCGCTGGCAGCGCTCTACCTGGACTTCGACTGGGCCGACGAGGTGCTCCACGTCCACCTCGGGCGGCGCGTGCTGCTCGAGCATGTCTACGAGTCGACAAAGGAGCTCGACGAGGCCGCCGACCGGATCTGGGAGCTCTTCGACCGGATTCCGGAGGCCGACCGCGTGCTACCGCGATCCAACTGGTGGGACGAGTTCTACGCCGGCGTTCGAGATCACGCCGCTCGATCCAAGCCAGACCCGTGAATCAGCGTCTGCTGTCCCAGGCGGTAGCGGCGAGGCGTGACGCCGAAGCGCGCGTTGAAGAGCCGGTAGAAGTGGCTGAGATTGCCGATTCCACAGTCGCCGGCGATACGGGCGATAGGAAGGTCGGTCATTCTCAGCTCCGCGGCGGCCCGGGTCAGTCGGAGCTCGTTGATCAGCGCGGTTGCGGTGTCGCCGGTCGAGTTCCGGATGACGCGATTGACGTGCTCGCGACTCCGGCCCGCGAGCGCCGAGAGGCCAAGTACACCGCGAGCGAGCGCGTCCGGATCCTCGCCAAAGCGCAGGAGCGCGTCGCCGAGCCAGAGCGGAAACGTGCTGGTGACGTGCGGCTCGACGAGATCGTGGAGCAACTCGAGCAGGAAACGCTCGAGCGCCAGGCGAGTCGACGGGCCCGCAGCCAGAAGCGCGGCGAGCTCCATCAGGCGCGCCAGCCGAACTCGGTCGAGTCGATACGTGGCCGGAAGCCCACCGCTCGCCCAGGCCCAGTCTCTTCCATCGAAGTAGCGCCCTTGGAGGAAAGCGAGCGTCTCACCCGACAGGGCGATATTGATCTGGGTGAACGGCTCGCCGCCGACCGGGCGGAACGTGTGGACGTCGTCCGGCCGCACGAACACGACATCGCCCTCCGCCAGCGGCCGGCGCTCGCCGTTCACCAAGTGAGAAAGGCGGCCTCGCTCGATCCAGAAGACCTCGGGGAAGTCGTGGGTGTGAAGCGTTCCACGGAAGGAGGCCGATCCAGTCCTGCGCCCGACATGGAACGCCTGTCCCGGCGACACGTAGTCGCGGAGCCAGAGCTTGACGGGCTCGATGTCACTCATAGACAAGAAAAGGCTCCTCAGAAGGAAGAAATGATCCTCGGGAACATATACGGTCGGCCCTTCTGTCAAACAAAGAGGAGGAGCTGATGTCAGCGACCGCAGTGGATGTCCGTAGCCGGTACGAGGAGGAGGGCTACGTGATCTTCCGGGACGTGCTCGATCGCGAGCTGATCGCGGAGGCGGACGCGCACGTCGACTGGCTCATCGAGAGACATCCGGAGCTTCGGCCGGAGCAGCTCGGGCACAGGCTCGCACGCGAGGATCCGTTCTGGATACGCCTCGTGTCAGACGACCGGCTCGTCGACATCGCCGAGCGGTTCATCGGCCCGCATATCGCTCTCTTCGCGACCCATTACATCTGCAAGCCGCCGAAGACGGGCCAACAGGTGCGCTGGCACCAGGACGGCGCCTTCTGGCCGCTCGAGCCGATGGAGGTCATCACGCTCTGGCTCGCGGTCACCGAGTCCGATCCTGGGAACGGCTGCCTACGGGTGATCCCGAAGACGCACACGATGGAGCTCGAGGGGATGAGAGAGGCCGAGGACGGCAGCGTGCTCGGAAGCGAGATCGACGCGCAGGTCGACGAGGAGCAGGCGGTCGATCTGACGCTCGCGCCGGGGGACGTCTCCGTCCACCATCCCAACATCGTCCACAGCTCGAGCGCGAACACCTCCGACCGCTGGCGGCGCGCGCTGACGATCCGCTACATCCCGACCGCCACCAGGATCACGAAACCGGACGCGGCGTCGGCGTTCCTCCTTCGCGGGAATGCCGTCGAAGGGGTCAACGCGTACCTCGACGCGCCGCGATTCCGCGATGAGGCGCACATGTCGTTCTCGGGTTCCGACACCTGGCGCTAAGCGAGTCGCTCTCCGCGGCGGCGCGCGGTCAGTCGGGGAAGTCCGACGGCATGGCAACGCCGGGACCGGATGCGGGCACGAGGAGTTCAGTAGCCTGAGCTGACAAAGTGCTGACCGAGCGCGGTTCTAGCGAGTCGCCGTGTCGTAGCGCCGCCGGTCACGTTGGCGGACGTACGTATCAGCCGGGTTTCGCTCGTACCCCTTCCACGCGTACGGATCGTCCCCGACGACCGGGACGACGTTGCGCCGGTCGAGCTCGGCGAAGTTCGGGTCGTCCGGCTTCGCCCGAGGCTTCCACGGCAGGAGCGACCATGCGTTCATGTAGTGGGTCACCAGCGTGCGCCGGTAGACCTCGCTGCGATTCCTCTTGGAGCGGTGCAGCAGGTAGCCGTTGAAGAAGAGCACCGAGCCGGCTTCGAGCTCGACGGCCATCTCCTCGGAGTCGTCGAAGCCGTAGCTCTCCTGGGCTGCGTCGAACTCCTCCGGTCGGCCGTGATCGCGCAGCGGAAAGAGATAACCGCTCCGGTGCGAGCCGGGCAGCACCCAGAGGCATCCGTTCTCGACCGTCGCGTCGTCGATCGCGATCCACGCTCCGAGCAACGAGCGGTCGCGCGTCGGGATGAAGACCTCGTCCTGATGCCATGCCTGCCCAGGGAAGCCGGGTGGCTTCACGAACGCCATCGTCTGCATCGCCTTGACGCGGCCATCCCAATGCGGCAGATGAGCGCCCGTGATTCGCGCCAGCACCTCGCAGACAGCGGGATGCTTCATGTAGCCCTCGAGCACTGGGCTCACCAGGTGGGGGTGGTGAACGGCGAGCGTCTCGCGCAGGATCTCCTCGTCGGAGACCTCCGTCTGCCCGTCGGACTCCGAGGACGCCTGAGCGCCGCGAGCGACCTGCGCGATTTCGCGCTTGACTTCGTCGACCTCCGCGCCTCGAAGCAGTTTCGGGGCGACGACAAAGCCTTCGTCGACGTATGCGCGAGCCTGCGCATCGTCGAGAGCGATGGTCTCGGTCATGCCCGCAGAGTAAACATGTCGGCCGTCGTATGAGTGCCTGAAATTCGCTTAGAATTCGCAGTTATTCGCATATTGATGCCCTTCGGTCGAAACTAACATGCCTGAAAGTCTCCAACTCGCATACGCCTGGGGCGGAACCGCGACGTACGAGCCGGGCGCCACCTTCGGTCCGCGGGTGCTCGAGGACTTCGAGCTCGTCTGGATTCTCGCTGGGCACGCGCGCTACATCGTCGACGGGCGCGAGCTCGACGCTCCACCGGGAACGGTCCTCCTCGGCCGACCCGGGTTCCGCGAGGCGTACCGCTGGGACCCGGAGCGCAGCACGCGGCACGCATTCGTGCACTTCGCGGTGACCGAGCTTCCGGACGATTGGTCGCCGCTTGCCGCCTGGCCCGTATCGCGGCTGCTGGCGCCGGGCGACGCGGTGCGGCCGCTGTTTCGTCGTGTGCTCGACGAGTGGTGTGACGGAACGCGCCGCCGAGCAGGCCCCACGAGGGCCGTCTCTCGCATCGTGGAGGCTTTACTCGACAGCTTCCTCTCGCCTGTGCCGACATCGGCCGAGCTGGAGGCGTACCCATCCGCGGTGAGTCGCGTGCTCGACTGGTTGAGCCGCTCGCTCGACGACGCGCCCGCGCGACCCATCTCGCTCCCCGAGCTGGCAGCCGCGGGCGCCGTCACCCCGAAGCACCTCTGCCGCCTCTTCGCCGCGTCGGTCGGCCGATCGCCGATGGAGACGGTCCGCCTGATACGGCTGGAGCGAGCGCTGGTCCTGCTGGCGCGCTCGAACCTCAGCGTCCAGGAGGTCGGGAGGCTTTCCGGCTTCTCCAGCCCGAACCACTTCTCGCGCTGCTTCAGATCCGTCTACGGCAGCCCTCCGGTGGCCGTCCGTCGAAACCTGCTCGCGGGTCAGGTCCCGCCGTCGAGCCCGCTCGCTCTTCGGCCCTGACCGCGCACGCCTCGGGGTAGATTCAAGGGTCGAATTGAACCGCGAGCAAGGAGAAGAAACTGAGTCGACCGTTGGGGCTGATCGGCGTACCTACCAGCGCCGGGGCGTTCGCTCCCGGTCAGGAGCAGGCGCCGCAGGCGCTCCGAGACGCGGGCTTGGTCGAGTTGCTGCGCCAATCTGGCGTTGTCGTGCACGACCACGGAGATCGGCAAGCATGGCGCTGGCGCCCCGACCGCGACAACCAGTGCGCCCAGAACCTCGGCATGGTTGTCGAGATCGTGCGCGACACGGCTAGGCGCGTGGCCGAAGCCGTAGGCGCGGGCGAGGCCACCCTGGTGCTCGGTGGCGACTGCACGGTGGGCATCGGCACGGTCGCTGGGCATCTCGCAACGGGAGAGCGGATCGGGCTGGTCTACTTCGATACGCACGCCGATCTCAACGTCCCGAGCAGCGTTCGGGAGGGCGCCTTGGACTGGATGGGCCTCGCCCACATGCTGGGCGTGGAAGGAGCCGAGGCGGAGCTGATGAACGCGGGCGAGAGCACCCCGCTGCTCAACGCCGACCAAGTCATCCTGTTCGCCTGGGGAAGCGAGCAGGCAACGCCCTTCGAGCGCGCCGCGATCGACCGCCGGAAACTATCGGTGGTCTCCGTCGAGGAGGTTGCCGCCAACCCAGAGCAAGCCGCGCTGCGAGCGCGAGAGCTTATCGAGGATCGCTGCGATCGACTGCTTGTGCACTTCGACGTCGACGTCATCGATTTCACGGACGTTCCCCTCTCGGACAACACGGGCCGAAACGAAGGACTCGCTTACGACCACGCCATGAGAGCGCTCCACACCATGTTGGTAAGTCCGCAGCTTGCGGGAGTGACGATCACCGAGCTGAACCCCGATCACACCGAGCAAGGCGCACAAAGCATCGAGCGCTTCGCGGAGGCCGTAAGCGGAAGCCTCGCCAACGCGCCGGCGCTCGAGCGCAGCTAGTCGTCTGTTCGCTCGAACCAGCCGACGGGCGAGTTCGGCGACGAGGCGGTATCCACGGATGACGCGCGCCGCCGCGCCCAGCGCGCGCCGTTCGCGAGCACGCGCTTGATCTCCGGCTGGTGGTAGACGGGAAACGTCTCGTGGCCAGGGCTGAAGTAGAAGATGCGGCCCTTCCCACGTGTCCAGCAACAGCCGCTGCGGAACACCTCGCCGCCTGCGAAGGAGCTGATGAAGACGAGCTCGTCCGGCGGAGGGATGTCGAAGTACTCGCCGTACATCTCGTGCTCGGGAATGACGATCGCCGGCGGCAGCCCCTCTGCGATCGGATGCGACGGCGCGACCGTCCAGACGATCTCGCGCTCGGCGTCGTTTCGCCAGCGCAGGCTGCAGCGCGTTCCCAGCAAGCGAAGAAAGGGCTTCGAGAGGTGGCTCGAGTGCAGGACGAGGAGGCCCATACCGTCCAACACGTGCTGCGCGACTCGCTCCGTGACGGCGTCGCTCACATCCTCGTGGGCCCGATGGCCCCACCACGCGAGGACGTCGGTCTTCTCCAGCACCTCGCTCGAGAGCCCATGCTCGGGAGCAGCGAGGGTGGTGGTGCGAACGAGCGCCGCCTCCCCGAGCTCGGTGCGAACCGCAGCCCCGATCGCCTCGTGGATCCCGTCCGGGTATATGTGCTTGGCCTCGGGCTTCTCGTGTTCGAGCCCCTCACCCCACACGGTCAACCTGATGGTCACGAGACGCTTGACGCTTCGCGGCTCTCGACCGGCGTCAGCAGCTCCTCCAAACGGCGACGCACGGCCGGGACGTGCTCGAGCGGCATGTGCTCGGCGATCAAGTCGAGATCCGGCCGGCGCGCGCGCAGGAACTCGAGGTAGGGACGTTGCGAGAAAGCGCCCGTGCCGAACTCCGGCGTTGCCACGTGAGCGCCTTCCGGGGAGACGTCCTTGAGATGGGCGAGCACGAAGCGCGGCTCGAACCGATCGAGCAGCTCGCTCGTCGCGCGTTCCTGGACAGGGATGAGGCCCCTCGACAGGTAGTTGTAGGGGTCGCACACGACCTGGAGATGCTGAGTCGGGAACCGACCGAGCAGACCGGTCAGCTGGCCCTGCGTCTTCAGCACGTTGCCGACATAGGTCTCGACGGCGAGGATCACGCCCTGTTCCTCCGCGACGGGCAGAAGCGTCTCGAGCGCGTCGGAGAGAAACCTCCACGCCTCCTCCGTCGAATTCTTGGGCGTGTCGGTCCAGTCGCCGTCAGGGCTCAGCGTCCCCGTCTCGGTGGCAACGACGAAGGAGCCGAATGCCGGAGCGATCTCGAGGCAGCGGCGAAGGTGCTCGATGTTCTTGCGCCGGATCGCCGGGTCGCTAGCGACGAGATTGCGGTAGCCGCCGAGAGCGGCGACGCCGATGCCTCGCTCCTCCAGGCGTGCTCGTCCGGCCTCGGCCCGGCCGACATCCCCCAGACAGCCGTCGAGGAGCGGACCCATGAGCAGCACGGACTCGAGGCCGAGCCCAGCGAACGCGTCCGCCAGCAGCTCCCACTCGCCCTCACCGAACTGGGTCGAGAACGCGCCGAGGCGCGGCCATTGCGGCACCCGGTCGAGCCCGGAGAACACCGAGCGCGTGAAGCTCAGGTCACGCGAGACAAGCGGCGGCGGCGCCGGGGGTGTCTCGAGCGTGAGCCAGCCGTCGTAGCCGATCTCGGAGAGAGCGAGTGCGCTCTCGGCGAAGTCGACGCGCCCCGTCCCCGGCCGGCAGTCCCCGGTCCGGACGCGCGTGTCCTTGACATGGACGCGCATGATGAGCTCACGCAGCGCGCGAATCTCGGTCGGGCCATCCAGACCCTTGTGGGCGAGCGGGTTGGCGAGATCGAAGTAGCAGCCGAACGCCTTCGAGCCGACGCGAGACGCGAGCGACACGATGCGCTCGGCGGGCAACGACCCTTCGAAGCAGAGGCTTACTCCCTGCTCGGCAGCCTCGGGGCAGAGCGCCCGGAACGCAGCCACTGCCCGATCGTCGTCGGCTTCGCTCACGAGCTCCGACCGCATGAAGAACGGAATCAGGATCACGTCCGTGCCGAGCTCGCGCGCCCATCCGATCGCATGTTGGACATCCGCGCGCGCGCGGCTCGCGGCCTCGGGGCTGGTATCCGCGATCCCACCCACCTCGTTGTGCTCGCCGAGCACGAGCGCGGGAATCTCGAGCCCTGCAGCCGCCTTCGCCCGGCGCAGGCGTTCGAGCCGTCCTCCCGCTGGCGAGCCAGCGAGGTCGTCTCTGCTCACGACGACCTCGACCCCCGCGAAGCCGGCTCGCTTCGCGCGGGCGAACACCTCCGCGTCGTCGCGACCCTCGATCACGACGTCCATGACCGCGGCCTTCACGAGTCGGCTCCGGAAAGCGCCTGCTCCCGCTCGAGCGCGACGGGGCGACCGTCGTTCTCCGCCGACAGGCAGGCGGCGAGAGTCAGCTCGAGCGAGAGCAGGTTGTGGCGAGCCGAGTTGTACGGCTCACGCTTCTCCGCGATCGCGGACATGAGCTCGGCCATCGCTCCCGCAAAACCGTTGGTGTGCCAGGAGCCGTCCAGCTGCAAACGCGTGGTCTTGCCGTCGCGCTCGAGCTCGAGAAACTCGTCGCCGGGCGTAGGCCCCGAGCCGAGAACAGCACCGCGGATCGTCCCCTCGGAGCCGTGGATCCAAAACAGCTTGCAGGGTCTCGACGTCTCCGCGCAGCCGACGCCTCGGATCAGCGCGCTCGAGCCGTCCTCGTAGTCGATCGTCGCCCAAGCGCCCCACGGCGCCTTGCTCTCGGGCGGCTGATTCGGCGTTCGGTACTCGCGCGCCCGGACCGCAGTGACTGTCTTCTGCTCGAGCCAGCAGCGGGTGATGTCGAACCAGTGGACCGAATAGTCGTAGAGCACGAGATGCTCGATCTCGTCGAAGACCGTGCCCATCGTGAAGCCGTAGTTGTGGTGGTAGAGATGCGTGACGGCCACAACGTCGCCGATCGCGCCCTGCTCGATGAGCAGCGTCGCCGCTCGCCACGGAGGAGCCCAGCGCCCGTTCTGGTTGACCGCGATCACGAGTCCTCGGCGCTCCCCCTCTTCGATGAGCTCCCGGGCGGTCTCGAGATCGTGCGCGAAGGGCTTCTGCGCGAGCACGTGCTTGCCCGCTGCCAGCGCCTGCCGGACGAGCGCCGGCCGGACGTCGGGGTGCGTCGCGACGTCCACAACCTCGATCTCCGGGTGGCCCAGGAGCTCGTCGAGGTCCCGGAAGATCGTTTCGACGCCGAACTGCTCGCACACCCCAGCGGTCGCCTCCGTCCGCACGTCGTAGACGCCGACCACGCGCTGCCCGAATCGCTTGTAGCCCGGGAGATGGGCGGTCCTGACGACCTCACCGCAGCCCACGATGCCAATACCGGGGCGGTAGCCCTCCGGGAACGACGGTCGGTAGTCGAGCTCAGTCTCGAGTCTGCTGTGAACCGGAGCTCTCCACGACATCGACCATGATTTGTCATTCATCTATAGCAAAGCGGACGTGTTGAGGTCCAAATGCTGGCTGTTGCGAGGATAGACCGGTGCTGCGAAGGTGGGCACATGGGCCCGCTGCTTGCTCTCCTCATCTCCGCGCTTGCGATCGTCGTCTCGACCCCTGGGGAAAGGTCGCTGAGCCCGCGTTGAACGGAGGGATCTCGTGATCGCCTCGTCGGTGCGCTCCAGCACTCGACACGCTTGCCCGACCCGTCGTCTCAGCTGCCACTCAGCGGGCGGCACTCCGACTTCGTCACGGAAGCGGTGCTGGACGTGTGAGGGACTCCAGCCCAACCTCCGGGAAAGCTCGGGGACAGAGAGCGGCCGGTCCAGGCTCTCGTCGATCGATCGCATCGCCGCCCGTATCAGCATCGAATACACCGGAGCAGGGGCATTGCTGGCCGCTTCGATCACGCGCAGCAGGATGTCGAGAAGAGTCGTGCGGATGCGTGTGACCGCCAGCGCATCGCTTGCGCCCTCGATGGCTTCCAGCAGGAGGTCACACGACCGCGCCAGGGCGACCGGGACCGGGAAGTGGCGCCGCGGAAGCGCTGCCAGCGTGGCGACGAGCACCGCGGCCTCGGAGTCGGGCAGCTCGAGGAACGTGCGGCCGTCATGCCGCCCGCGCGGCCAGAGGGGGACGCCCAGCCAGTAGAGCTTGCAAGGGTTGAGCGCTCCATGGAGGCCGCCGTGGAGCTCGTGCGGCCAGGTGACATACGCCTGTCCTCCGGATACCTCGTACAGCTCGCTGCCCGCCCACCACCAGACCGTCCCACGCTCGACGAAGCACATCTCCATCGTCTCGTGCACGTGCGGGGTCAGCTGAGTGCTGCCGTCCGCTCGGCGGACCCGGTCCCTGCCAACATGCGCCAACTCTGGAAGCTCGGGAATCGGTGGTCGAGGGTAGTGGACGCGCCGCTCCCGCACGCTGCACTACACGGGGCCGAATCGCTCGGATGTGCCTCGTCGTGCATACATCCTCATCTACCGCACTCCGCCCGTGCCGAACGCCGAGGGGCGGCGCTTTCTCTGGAACGAGGAGAAGTGCACGGCAAGGCAGCAGAGAGCCGCGCGGAAAGTCACTTGAGATCGCTCAGGCGCGCTCGACGAGCTGCGTCGTTCTCACGTACCTCGTCGCGAGCTCCGGATCCGCAGCCTGCATTCGCCGCGGCGGCAGTCCGTTAACCAGCGCCTCGAGATCGTCGACGACGCGCCTCCCGATCTCCCAGAGTGCTTCCTGCACCAGTCCCGCTCGGTGCGGCGACAGCACCGCTCCGGGCGCTGTCCGGATTGGATGCCCAGGATCGAGTGGCTCCCCGGGGTAGACGTCGATCGCCGCGCGGAAGCGGCCGTCGAGCACGAGCTCCGTCAGCGCGTCGAAGTCGACGACATGGGCTCGACTGACGAGAACGAATACCGAGTCACGCTGCACGAGCTCCAGCAACTCGCGGGAGAGCAGCGCCCGATTCTCGCTCGTCGGGGTCGCAAGCACGAAGATGACGCGCGAGGTCTCGAGCAGCTGCGGAAGGCTCGTCGGCTCCACGCGCTCGTCTCTCAAGTAGGCCTCTGTCAACCAAGGGTCGTAGGCGCAGAGCTCGCACCCGAACGGCTCGAGCAGCGCCTGCAACCGTCGCCCGATGTTCCCGAAGCCGACGAAGCCGACCCGCTTACGCGAGAGGAGGAACGTGTCGAACGTGTTCGCGCTGCTCAGCCACTGCTCGTCTCCACTCCTCATCACTCGATCCTCGGCGACGACGTCGCGGCTCGATGCCAGTGCGAGCGCAAGCGCCATCTCTGCAACCGCCTCGGCGAAAGCCGGTGCGGCAGAGAGCACCCGGATGCCGCGCTCGACGCACCGTCCATAGTCGAGCTCCGGTGGCCAGCCTCCGGAGACGGTGAGGATCGCCCGCAGGTTCGCAGCATCGTCCAGGACCGAGCCGTAGCGCCAGCCTGCCGACACGACTGCGAACGCCTCGGGCAGCGAAGCGCTGAACTCTTCGAGCGGCATGGGGTCGTCCCGCCCCCAGACGACGTCGACAAGGTCAGTCAGCCCCTTCGCCTGTTCGGTGGAGAAGATGTCGTCCATCGACCGGAAAGACGGGTCGACGATAACCTTGGGGCGCTCGGGCAACGTTCGTTTCTCCGGCGTGTTTCTGCTCTCGACCAGATTTGCTATAGCGCTACAACAAATCAGACGAGGGTCGTGAAGTCAATCGCCACGACATCGTCAGAAAGGTGGTCGGTAATGTCGAGCGCTGGGATAGTCGTCGAGTCGCCCACGGAGCGCTACGACCTCGACGCAGAGACGATCGGCCGCTTCCGCCGAGATGGCTTCGTAAAGCTCGGGGGCGTGCTCGCGCCGATGGCGCTCGCCTTCTTCGGCGAGGAGGTCACACGGAAGGTCTTCGAGCTCAACACCGAGGAGCTGCCGATCGAGGAGCGAACCGCCTTCCGCCCGGCGTTTCTTCAGGTCTTCAATCTCTGGACACAGAGCGAGGTCGCGAAGGATCTGATCTTCTCCCCGCGTCTCGCCCGCATTGCAACCGAGCTGTGGGCGTCAGGGGCGTTCGTCTCTATCACGACCAGGCGCTCTACAAGGAGCCGGGCGGCAAGAGCACGCCCTGGCACGCCGACCAGTACTACTGGCCGTTCGACACGCCGAACACCGTCACTGCGTGGATCCCGTTTCACGCCGTTCGGCTCGAGATGGGGCCGCTCTCCTTCAGCGCCGGCAGTCACTCACTCGAGGTCGGACGCGATCTTCCTATCAGCGAGGAATCGGAGCGTTCGATCGCCGAGGCTCTTCGTGAGCACGAGCTTCCCTACTCGGAAGAGCCCTTCGCGCTCGGTGATGTCAGCTTCCACTCCGGCTGGACGTTTCACCGGGCGCCGGGGAACATGACGACCGAGCCGCGGAGAGTCCAGACGATCATCTACGTCGACGCAGACGCCCACATCGCGGAGCCGACGAGCGACGCCAAGCGGAAGGACCTCGAGAGGTGGCTCGTGGGGTCGGAACCCGGCCATCTCGCCACCGGATCTCTGAACCCTGTCCTCTATTCCCGCCAGACATGAGCTCGCTCACGAGATAACGACAGCCGTCTCCGTGGCGAGTTCCTCCGCGCCCGTGTGGATCGCGGTGCCCGTGTCGCGGTCCATCCAGCGGATACGCGCAGGCTCGAGCCGCAGCCACACATCAGTTTCGGGCTGCGGAAAGATGTCCGCCTGGATCGAGACCTTTAGCGTGTCCTCGCCGCAGCGCACCGTTACGAGGTTGTGAGACCCGAGCGGCTCGAGCACGATCACCTTGGCGCGGACCAGTCCCTCGGCGGCGGCGGTCTCCACTCCGATCGCCTCCGCACGGATACCGAGCAGGAGATCGTGCCCCGCGAGCGCCGCCACGTCACCAGGAAACTCGAACGAGCCGCCGCTTACCTTGACCACGGGCGCGCCCCCGCTGCTCGACACCTCCGCTTCGAGGAAGTTCATCGGCGGCGTGCCGATGAAGCCGCCAACGAACGTGTCCGAGGGATTGTCGTACACCTCGAGCGGATTGCCGAGCTGGACGATGCGGCCCTTGTTCATCACCGCGATCCGGTCGCCCATGCTGAGCGCTTCGATCTGGTCGTGCGTGACGTAGATGGTCGTGGCGTCCAGGCTCTGGAGCAGCGTCTTCAGCTCCGCGCGCATCTCCAGACGGAGCAGCGCGTCGAGATTCGAGAGTGGCTCGTCCATCAGCAGGACTTCCGCCTTCGTCGCCATGGCGCGGGCGACGGCCACGCGCTGACGTTGCCCGCCCGACAGCTGCGACGAGTAGCGGTCGAGGAGCTCTTCGATGTGCAAGAGCTCGGCGGCTGAGCGCACGCGCTCCTCGATGACGGGCTTCTTCTCCTTCTGCATCTTGAGGCCGAAGGCGATGTTGTCGTACACCTTCATATGCGGGAAGACCGCGTAGCTCTGGAACACCATTGCGATGCGTCGCCGCCTCGGAGGAAGGTCCGTGGCATCTCGATCGCCGATGTAGACGCGCCCGTCGTCGACTCGCTCGAGTCCCGCCAGGCAGCGCAGAAGCGTCGTCTTCCCACATCCAGATGGGCCGAGCAGCACCATGAACTCGCCGTCCTTCACCTCGAGGTCGACGCCGTCCACCGCGGCAAAGTCGCCGAACTTCTTGTGCACACCCACGAAACGGATGTCAGCCATTCTCGAGTGCCCCTTTCGGACCGGCCCGGTTAAGGGCCTGTCCAGAAAGTGGTCGCGGTGGATGGCACGCGACACGTGCCGCGAGGCAAGGACGCAGGGAGCGCCAATATGCGGGCATATTGGCGCGACCGAGGACGCCGCCTCGTGGTGCGTGGCGCCTGCCAGGCATCCTGATCCACTTTTTGGAC
>Ga0136625_1000087_pt1 | contig 22166 bp, 25 predicted proteins | sample AntDrymUQ4832306_2_FD_104672 | JGI IMG/M metagenome (GOLD analysis project Ga0136625, IMG submission 104672) | Polar desert sand microbial communities from Dry Valleys, Antarctica - metaG UQ483 (23.06) | ecosystem: Environmental > Terrestrial > Soil > Desert | place: Antarctica: Dry Valley...
CCGGATCGTGGATGCCAGGCGCCGCACGCGAGCGCAGGCGGGCGCCAGCCCGTCGAGCATCGCGGGTGGCGTCTGGCGCCGCGAGCCGGTGACCAAACACCGCAGTTATTTCGCGACGGGCCCTTAGCCGATCCCGCGGCGCAGGACGGTGCCGTCGTCGACCGAAACTCCCACCACCCCTATAGCGCCGATGACCCGATGACCTCCTGCCACCACGCGCGCTCGGCGTCGGCCGTCGCCAGGCGCAGGCGGCGGCGGGCGTGCCACTGCAGCTGGTCGCGGCTGCCGACCAGCACCTGCGGGCCGGTGACGGCGTAGCGCCCGTCCGACAGCACGACGAGCGCGCCCGGCACGTCCCAGCGCGTACCCAGCCGCTCGACCACGTCGAGGCCGAGTACCGCATCGGGATCGTCGGGATCGCCGTCGGCGTCCGTCCACGGGCGCGTCGTGAAGATCGGCGCGCCCGTCGGATGCCGCGCGCGCTCGGGGCGCGGCGCGGGGCCCACGGGCCCCGTGCGCCAGCGCTCGCGTGCCTCCTCCAGCGCCCCCATCGCCGACTGGCGCGCGAGCACGTACAGGCGGTCGCCGGCCTCCAGGCGCGTCGAGCCGCGCGGCGGCAGCGCCTCGTCGTCGCGCACGAGCACGTTGACCAACGCGTCGCGCGGCAGGCCGAGGTCGCGCACGCGCACGCCGATCGCCGCGTCGCCCTCGACGAGCGGCACCTCGATGACGTCGGCGCCGAGCTCGCGGATCGAGCCGACCTCGACGAGCGGGCTGCGCAGCGCGGGCTCGGTCGTCAGGGCGCGCAGGAAGCCCGCGACCGCCGTGAACGTCGAGCCCTGCAGGAGGGTGGATACGAGCACGACGAAGAACGCGATGTTGAAGAACGTGATCGCGCCGTCGACGCCCTCGATGATCGGAAACAGCGCGAGCACGACCGGCACCGCTCCGCGCAGCCCCGCCCAGCCCAGGACGATCCGCTCGGAGGTGCGCAGCGGGGCGAACGCCGTCGCGATCATCACCGCCAGCGGCCGCGCGACGAAGACGAGGACGAGCGCGATCGCCGTGCCCTTCAGCGCGACCGGGCCGAGGTCGGAGGGGAACACGAGCAGGCCGAGCGTGAAGAACATCGTCAGCTGCGCGAGCCACGCCAGGCCGTCGTGGAAAGCCGCCACCGTCTGGCGCGCGGGCAGCGCGGCCGAGCCCATCGACAGGCCCGCGAGGTAGGAAGCCAGGAAGCCCGAGCCGTGCAACGCGTCCGCCGAGCCGAAGGCGATCGCGACGACCGCCAGCGACGCGACCGGGTACAGGCCGCCGGTCGCCAGCTTCGCGCGCCGAAAGGCCTGCACCGCCAGCCAGCCGACGGCCCCGCCCGCCATCGCGCCGATGCCGATCTGCGCCACGAACAGCCCGAGCATGTCCAGCAGCCCGTAGTCCGGCAGGCGGATCCACTCGATGAAGCCGAGCACGAGCAGGATCGCCACCGGATCGTTCATGCCGGCCTCGCCCTCCAGCGAACGCGCGAGGCGGCGCTTGAGCGTCGAGCCGCGCAGCAGCGCGAAGATCGCCGCGCCGTCGGTCGCCGACACGATCGAGCCCATCAGCATGCCCTGAAGCAGCGTCACCTCCAGCAGCCAGTGCGCGGCGAGACCGGTGATGACGGCCGTCAGGAGCGTCCCCAGCACGGCGAGGCTGAGGGCCGAGCCGATCACGGGGCGGATCTCCGGAAAGCCCGCCGCGAGGCCGCCCTCGAAGAGGATCAGCGCCAGGGCGATGACGCCGATCGTGCGCGCGAGCTCGTAGTCGTCGAACTCGATCAGGGCGAGCGCATCGGAGCCGAGCGCCATCCCGACGCCGAGGAACAGCACGAGGCCGGGGATCCGCAGGCGGCCCGCCGCGAGCGAGGCCACGAGGCCGAGCGCGAGCAGCCCGCCCGCGACCAGGATGAAGAGCCCCTCGTGTGCCATCGGGCGATCTTGCTACAGCCAGCGCGCGCGCCGCAGCGCGGTGTACAGGCCGAGGCCCATGAGCACCATCGCCAGCAGCGCCGTCGGATAGCCCAGCCTCGATCCGAGCTCGGGCATGTGCTCGAAGTTCATGCCCCAGATGCTGGCCATGAACGTCGGCACGGCGATGATCGCCGCCCAGCCGGAGATCTTGCGCACGACCTCGTTCTGCTGCAGGCCGATGACGGCGAGGTTCGCCTGGAAGATGCTCGCCAGGGCCTCGCGTTGGAAGGTGATCTCCTCGTCGATGCGGCGGACGTGATCCTGCACGTCGCGCAGGTGGTTGCGCAGCAGCTTGGGCATGTCCTGGCGGGTGCGCGACTCCAGGACGTCGAGCGCTCCCAGCAGCGGTCGCACGGCGCGGTGGAAGTCCGCCAGCTCGTGGCGCAGGAAGTAGACGCGGCGCGTCTGGTCGCCGCCCTCGGAGAAGACGACCTCCTCGACCTCGTCGATGTCCTGCTCGATGCCCTCGGCGACCGGCCGGTAGTCGTCGACGATCTTGTCCATGACCGCCCAGACGGCGGCCGAGGGGCCGAGCGCCAGCAGCTCGGGATGCTGCTCCAGGCGTTCGCGGGCGGCGTGCAGCTCGCTCGCGGCGCCGTGGCGCACGACGATGACGTGGCGCGGGCCGGTGAACACGTGGACCTCGCCAAACTCGACCTCCTCGCTTGAGTCGATGTAGTGGGCGGTGTGCAGCACGAGGAAGTAGCCGTCCTCGTAGTCCTCGATCTTCGGGCGCTGGTGGGCATGCATCGCGTTCGACGGCCAGCGGCGGCAGCTCGAAGCAGTCGGCGATCTCGTGCAGCTCCTCGGGGGTCGGATCGTGCAGGCCGAGCCAGACGAACCCGTCGCGCTTACGGCGCCGCGCGGCCTCCCGCGGCGCGAGCGGCGCCTCGTCCTGACGACTGCCGTCCTGGTAGTGCGCGCAGTCGACGAGCATGCGATCTGCCCGTCAGCGCTTGCGGGAGGCCGACCGGTAGCTCATGGTCGGCCGCGAGCCCGACGTCAGGACGCGCTCCAGCACGCGGAAGGAGGAGCGGGCCTGGCCGTGCACGTTGATGAGCCCGGAGTCCCAGGTCGTAGAACGCGGGCCCGCGTTCCAGTGGTAGAGGTAGACGGCCTTGATGCGGGGATTGGCGGGCAGCACGCGATCGAAGATGTAGCGCGTCACCTCGCCGGCATGGATCGAGCCCTCCGGGATCTTCGTCTTGCTGGCGTTGTCGCGGCGCACGAGCCCGCCGGTCTCGGTGAGCCACAGGTCGGCGCCGGGCAACGCGCGCAGGATCTTGCGCAGGCGCGCGGTCTTGAAGCGGTTGGCCTCGATGTAGTTGTGCAGGCCCCAGCGCTTGGGCGTGAACCCGAGCTGGCGGCGAAACGCCCTGGCCCACTTCACGGCGTTGGGCGAGTCCAGCAACTCGGGCGCGAGGATCGTGCAGCTGGGGCACTCCCTGCGCAGCTGGCGGTAGTAGGCGGCGACGAGCTGGGGCCGATGGCACGTCGGCTCGCCGCAGTGGTTGGCCTCGTTCCAGGTGGCGTACGTCTTGACCCACGGATAGCGCTCGCGCAGGCGGCGGAACTCCCGGCGCAGTTGCATCGGCTTGGGCAGCGAGCGACGCCTGGTGCGCGAATGGCCGATCGACAGCAGCGGCGTGACGCCGGCCGTCCGCGCGGCCGCCAGCCAGTTGTCGAGCTCCTCGACCTGCCAGGAGACGCGCAGCGCGTCCCAGCTGATCGCAAGCCGGGCGTAGCGGACGCCCAGCTCGCCGAAGCGCTCGTCGGTGAACATGTCGGCCTTCTGGTCGCTGATGCCGATCTGGACCGTCCGGCGCAGCTTCGCGGCGGCCGGAGTGATCTGCGGCTCGGTCGTCGTCATCGACGTCGGCGCCAGCCTGACCTGCGGCTCGGGCGATGGCAGTGCCAGCACCGCGGCAACGGCGAGCACGGGCAGCAGCGCCACGAGCCAGCGGGCGTCGAAGGGTAGGGCGCGCATCCACGTGCAACGGTAGCGGGCCGTCAGTCCGATCGATCCAGCTCCTCGCTCTCGCGACGCACGGCCTCGAACTCCCCGGTCTCTAGGTCCGTCAGGACCTCGGCCTGGATCTGCTCGTCGCTGACCTCCGGCCGCGCCCGCCGCAGGCGCATGGAGTCCAGGCGCTTGAACTTCAGGATCTCCAGCACGTAGACGAGGTAGACGGATCCCACGAGCGTGGCCAGACCGAGCAGCGCCATGACGGTGGCCCAACTGGCGTGCAGCGTCCCGCCATTATCGGAGTAGGGCACGAAGCGCAGCGCGATCGCCAGGCCCGCGAGCGACAGCGTCCACGCGTACAGGTAGAGCACCGTGCGCCGCGTCGAGAAGCCGATCCGGTCGAGGCGGTGGTGGAAGTGCTCACGGTCGGCGGCGTAGACGGGCCGGCGGTACTTCATCCGCTTGAGCACGACGAACGTCGTGTCCAAGAACGGCACGGCGAGCACGATCAGCGGGAAGATCAGCGCCAGCACGGCGTTCGTCTTGGCCGAGCCGAGCACGGCGATACAGCCCAGCAGCAGCCCGAGCAGGTTCGATCCGCAGTCGCCCATGTAGACCGAGGCCGGGTGGAAGTTGTGGATCAAGAAGCCGAGCGCCGCGCCCGCGGTGATCGCGGCGAGCACGCCGCCCTCGGTGCGCCCGAGGTCGAAGGCGATGACCGCGAGCGCGCCGGCGCTGATCGCGCAGACGCCGGCGGCGAGGCCGTCGATGCCGTCGGAGAGGTTGACGACGTTCATCACCACGACGAGCCCGACGACCGTCAGCGGACCGCCGAGGTCGCCGAACTGCAGCCGGCCGGCGAACGGCACCGTGACGAAGTCGACCCGCACGCCGGAACGCACCGCGAGCACCGCGGCGAGCACCTGACCGGCGAGCTTGACCTGCGGATCCAGGTCGAAGCGGTCGTCCAGCGCGCCCACGAGGACGATCACCGCCGCCGCCGCGAGGATGCCGTGCAGCTCGGTGCTGCCCGGCAGGACGATCAGCCCGGAGATCGTGCCGCCCGCGAAGATCGCCAGCCCGCCGAGCAGCGGCGTGCCGCCCGCCGCCAGGCCGCGCCCGCGGGCCTGGTCGACCGCTCCGACCGAGCGCGCGAAGCGGGTCGTCAGCGGCGTCAGCGCGGCGGTTGCCCCGAGGGCGATCGCGAAGGCCGTGAGCGCATCCAAGCCGTCGAGCACGACCGCGACTGTATCCGCGACAGGCGACGACCCGGGCAGCCAGCGCCGGCGCCCCTCCTCCGGCGCCGATGGGTCCTACGCGGGCGGTGGCTCGATCGCCGCGACGCGGCGCGAGTGGCGGCCACCCTCGAAGGCCTCGGCGAGGAAGGCGTCGACGATCGCGTCGGCCTGCGCGCCGTCCAGCCGGCGGCCGGAGAGCGTCACGACGTTCGCGTCGTTGTGAGCCCGAGCGAGCTGCGCCTCCTCGACGTCGTGAGCGTTGACGGCGCGCACGCCGGGCACCTTGTTGGCGACCATCGCCACGCCGACACCCGAGCCGCAGACGAGCACGCCCTTCTCGGCGTCGCCGTCGGCGACCAGCCGCACGGCGGGTGCCGCGTAGCGCGGATAGTCGACGGACTCATCGGTGTCCGGTCCGACGTCGACGACATCGTGGCCCGCGGCGGCGAGCTGGGACTTCACGTGCTCCTTGAGCTCGAACCCGGCGTGATCTGAGGCGATGGCGATGCGCATGGAGCGAAGGCTAGCGCCAGCCCGTCAGCCGAGCGCGCGCGCCAGCTGCTCTGCCCCGATCGCGCCCTGGCGTATGACCGCCCAGGCGCCCTCGTCCTCGTAGGCGCGCAGGTCGAGCACCGTCGACGGCGTGCCGGGAAGCTCGCCGCCGTCGAGCACGAGGTCGGCGCCGTCGCGGATCGCGTCGTCGACGTCCGCCAGGGCGCGCGCGTCGGCGCCGCCGCTCGCGTTGGCACTGGACTGCAGGACGCAGACGCAGGCCTGAGCGAGCGCCGCGGCGGGCGGTCCGAGCGCCGGAACGCGCAGGCCGAGCGTGTCGGGGTCGGGTCCGCAGGCGAGCGCGAAGCGCCGTCGCCGGTTGGGCAGCAGTACCGTGACGGCGCCGGGAAGCAGCGCGCCGAGCGCCGCCAGCGTCCGCGGGCCGAGCTCGGGCAGTGCCGCGAGCGCCCGATCCAGCGCGAAGAACATCACCGCCGCGGGCTTGTCCTGCGGCCGGCCCTTGAGCTCATAGAGCCGCGCGACGGCGTCGCGCGAGCCGGGGTCGCAGGCGAGGCCGTAAACGGTATCGGCGGGAAAGACCGCGAGGCCGCCACCGGCGATGCAACGCTCGAAGGCCCGAGCGCCGGCGACGTCGAGGCTCACCGGCGCCCGGCCACGACGCGCTCGATGCCGGCAAGGTCGGCCAGGCTCACCACGCCGGTGAACCCGGCCTCGGCGAAGAGCGCCGACACGACGCCCGCCTGTCCGGCTCCGACCTCGATCGCCAGCAGCGTCGCGCCCGCGTCCGCGGTGGCCGGGACGAGGCGGCGGATGACGTCGAGGCCGTCCTCGCCGGCGAACAGCGCGCCCTCGGGCTCGTGGTGGGCGATCTCCGGCGGCAGGGACGCGCGGTCGCGCTCGGCGACGTAGGGCGGGTTGCAGAGCACCGCGTCGCACTCCCCCACGCCCGCCAGCAGGTCGCCCTCGGCGAATACGACCTCGAGCCCGAGCGCGGCGGCGTTGGCGCGCGCGACCTCAAGCGCCGCGGCACTGACGTCGGTCGCGACGACGTCGAGGTCCGGGCGTTCGTGCTTGAGAGCGAGCGCGACCGCCCCGCTGCCGGTGCCGACGTCGACGAGGCGCGCGCCACTGGGCAGCGCCAGGCCGACCTCGACGAGCAGCTCGGTCTCGGGCCGGGGCACGAGCACGCGCGCGTCGACGAGCAGGTCGATGTGGCGAAAGCCCTTGCTGCCGAGGATGTAGGCGACCGGCTCGCGCATCACCGAGCGCCGGCGCACCGCGTCCTGAAAGGCCCGCACCGCGGTGCCCGTGACCTCGCGCGCCGGATCGGTGAAGAGCGCGGTGCGATCGCTTCCGAGCGCGGCGGCGAGCAGCAGCTCGGCGTCCAGGCGCGGCGTGTCCGAGCCCGCCGCGCCGATCGCGATCACGGCGGAGTCCAGCGCCTCGCGCACGCTCACCCCTCCGAACGGCGGGGTCACGACGCCGGCGTGGCTGCCGCCTGAACCTCCAGCGCGCGGCGCTTCTCGTCGGACTGCAGCGCCGTCGTGAACTCGTCCAGCGCGCCCTCGAGGACGTCGTCGAGGTTGTGGACGGTGAAGTTCATGCGATGGTCGGTCACGCGCCGCTGGCTGTAGTTGTAGGTGCGGATCTTCTCCGCGCGCTCCCCCGTGCCGACCTGCGAGCGGCGGTCGGCGGCGACCTCCGCCTGCTGCTCGGCGAGCGCCGCGTCGTAGAGGCGCGCGCGCAGCACGCGCATCGCCTTCTCGCGGTTCTGCAGCTGGGACTTCTCGTCCTGCATCGAGACCACGATGCCGCTCGGGCGGTGGGTGATCCGTACCGCCGAGTCGGTCGTGTTGACCGACTGGCCACCCGGCCCCGACGAGCGGTAGACGTCGATCTGCAGATCGCCCGAGTCGACCTGTACGTCGACCTCCTCGGCCTCGGGCAGCACGGCCACGGTCGCGGTCGAGGTGTGCGTGCGGCCCTGGGACTCCGTCGCGGGCACGCGCTGGACACGATGCGTACCGCCCTCGAACTTGAAGATCGAGTAGGCGCCGTCGCCCTTGATCGCGAAGGTGTAGGCGCCGTCGGCGGCCTCCAGCAGCTCGACCTTCAGGCGCAGCCGCTCGGCGTACTTCGACAGCATGCGAAAGAGGTCGGCGGCCCACAGGCCGGCCTCGTCGCCACCGGCCCCGCCGCGAATCTCGACGATCACGCTCTTGTCGTCGTTGGGGTCGCGCTGGACCATCGCGAGGCGGATCTCCTCCTCGAGGCGCTCGATCTGCGCCCGCGCGTCGCCGAGCATCTCGCGCACCTCCGCGTCCTCCTCGTCGTCGAGCATCGCTCGGGCCTCCGCCTCGTCGGAGACGGCGTCGCGCCACTGCTCGGCGAGCCTGGCGGCGACCTCGAGCTGGCGAAACTCGCGTCCGGCCTGCGCCGCGCGGTTGCGATCCCCGAATACGTCGGGGTCCGACAGCTCGCGCTGAACGTCGGCGAAGCGCGCCTCGATCTGCTCCACGAGCTGCTCGATCATGGCTTCGAGGGTAATGCAGGCGCCGCCGGGCACTGCGGAACGCTGCACTAGCTTGTATGGCGATGATCGTCTTCGCAGCAGCGCTCGTGATCGGCTGCTCGCTGTTGGTGCTGCGCATCGTGCAGCGCCGCCAGGGCCGGGAGCGCACGGCCGAGTTCGAGGAGGCGCTCGAGCGGCTGCGCGCGCAGGTTCCCCGCAGGCGGGTGCTGGCGGTCGGCGCCGCGATCGGGCTCGTGCTGGCGCTCGGCATCGTCGCCCGCAACCCGAGCAGGTGGCCCGTGCTGCTGCTGTTGCTGGTCGCGCTGGGTGTCGGGCTCGTCCTGGCCCGCCGCCGCCGTGCGGAGGACTCGGCGGGCTGAAGCCCAGGGCTCATCGGCCCATAGAGCGCGAACACAGTGACCATAAGGATTTCGGCAATGCGTTCGGAGGTACTCAAGCCCTCGCCCGAATCGTCCGATGCACTGCCCGTGGAGAACCGCTCGTGCTTCCGGCACCATGTCGTCGGCGCCCAGCCGGCACAGCTCGACGTCCACGCAACCGCGGCATTGCAACGGATCACCCGCTGGGCCTCGCGGGCGCTGCGCGCGTCGACCGCGCTGGTGGTGCTGGTCGATCCGCGAGACGGGCTCGTGACGCGGGCGAGCGGAGAGCAGGTCGCCGCAGCCACGCTCGCGCTCTGCCAGCGCGTCGTCGACAGCCGCGAGCCCCTGACGCTCGACGGCCGCGGCGACCCCGGACCTACCGCGTTCGTCGCAGCTGCGCTGATCGACCGCGGCGACCGGGTGCTCGGCTGCCTGTGCGTCACCGACAGCGAGCCTCGAACGTGGTCTGACCACGACCGCGAGCTCGTAGCGGACCTTGCGATCTCGGCCACGACCGAGCTCGAGCTGCGCACCACGCGCGCGATGGCCGAGCGCGAGAAGCGCTGGAGCGACGGACAGGCGGCGGTGCTCGAGCTGATCGCCGCGCGGGCGCCGCTGCGCACCGCGCTGACCGAGCTGCTGCATGTCGCGGAGTCCCACGCCCCGGGCATGCTGAGCTCGATCCTGCTGCTCGAGCACGAGCCCGGCGGCGACGTGCTGCGCACCCTCGCCGGACCGAGCCTGCCCCGCGGTGTCGCGAGCGCGATCGACGGCGTCGCGACCGGCGAGGGCCGGGGCATGTGCGCGACGGCAGCCGCGCGCGGTGAGCCCGTGATCGTGCTGGACATCGCGACCGATCCGCTGACCGCGCCATACGTCGAGCTCGCCGCGGCACACGGCCTGCACGCCGCCTGGTCGACCCCGATCCTGTCCAGCGGCGGCACGGTGCTGGGGACCTTCGCCCTCTACTACGGTCCGGGGCGCTTGCCGAAGCCGAGCGACGAGATCGTCATCGAGCGCTCGATTCATCTTGCGCGCTTGGCGATCGAGCAGCGCAACGACGCGCGCGCCCTGCGCCACAGCGCCAAGCGGGCACGCGCCCTGGCTCGCGATCAGACGGCGCTGCAGCGCGTGGCCACCGGCGTTGCCGCCGAGACCGATCCCGGCGTCCTCTTCGGGCTCGTCGCCGAGCGGGCCGGCCTGCTGCTGAGAGCCGAGCGTGCCTACGTGATGCGCTTCGCCGGCGAGGGCGAGGCCCTGACGATCGGAGCATGGGATCGAACCGGTAAGCGCGGGCCGGCTGCGGGCGAGGCCACCAGCCATGATCCCGACGGGATGTGCGCGCGGCTGCGCCGGGGGGGCGGCGTGCTGCGGCGCAGCGTGCGCGCGGGCAGCCATCCGTTCGACGAGCGCCACCGCATCGCCGTGCCGATCGTCGTGGAGCGGGCGCCCTGGGGGATGATCGTCGCGCTGCGCGACCGCTTGGGCGCCTTCCCACGCGCGGACGAGAAGCGACTCGCACGGATAGCCCAGCTGGCAGGCGTCGCGGTCGCCAACGCCGACGCCCGCGAGCGCCTGTCGACGCAGGCCCTCACGGACCCGCTCACCGGACTGGCCAACCGCCGCGCCTTCGACCGGCGCCTCATCGAGGAGTCCCGGCGCGCATCGCGGCACGATCGCCCGCTGTCGTTGATGCTGATCGACATCGACCACTTCAAGGCCGTCAACGACCGCTTCGGTCACGCCGCCGGCGATCGCGTGCTCGTGGACCTCACCGGCGCGCTGCGCGAGATCATGCGCGAGGGCGACCTGCTGGCGCGCGTCGGTGGTGACGAGCTGGCGATGATCCTCGGTGACTGCGACCAACGCCAGGCGACCGAGGTCGCTCGCCGGATGCTGCGCGCCGTCGCGGGGCACGCGTCGCTCGGCCGAGGCCCCGGCGTGACGCTGTCGGTCGGCGTCACGGCCCTGCGCCGCGACGAGTCCGCCGACGAGCTGCTGCACCATGCAGATCAGGCGCTCTATCGCGCCAAGGACGGCGGTCGCAACCGCGTCGTCTGCCACGAGGAGCAGATCGCGGCGCTCCTCACGAGGTCCTCAGGGCGCTGATCGGGCGCGCGACGCGGGCGGCTGACTCAGGCCACGACCTCGAGCGCGATGCGGTCGTCGTCGGTCAGCTACTGCTGGTGCTCGGTCAGGCCGCCGTTGTACGTCCGAGGCGGCTGCCAAGAGCGAGACCTACTCGACGGGCTTGCGCTTGGCGGCGCGCCGCTTGAAGCGGTCGACGCGACCGCCGGTGTCGACGAGCTTCTGGCGGCCCGTGTAGAACGGATGGCAGTTCGAGCAGATCTCGACCTTGATTTCCGGCGTGGTAGAGCGGGTCTCGAACTCGTTGCCGCACGTGCAGCGGACGTGGGCAGTGACGTACTCGGGATGGATATCGGTCTTCATGGTGCCGAGCAGTCTATCGGCGGCATGCCGGTCGCCTTGGAGGGCCAGAGCCCGCGGGTGGACGGCCGGACCAGTTCATGTTCTGCACATGCTAGGTTGCTCACAACATGAAGATGATCCAGGTTCGCAACGTGCCCGACGAGCTGCACAGCGCCCTCAAGCAGCGCGCCGCCCGCGACGGCACGACGATGTCGCACATGATCCTCAGCGAGTTGCCACGGATCGCGCATCGGCCGACGACCGAGCAGGCGCTTGCGCGGATCCGGTCGCGCGCGTCAGTGGGAGGGCCGTCGGGCGCAGAGCTCGTTCGCGCCGACCGCGACGCACGCTGATGCTCGTGCTGGACGCGAGCGCGCTCGTGGACCTCCTGCTCGCGCGCCCGCAGGCCGAGCAGATCGGGCGCCACGTCGCCGATCACACTCCCGAGATTCACGCCCCAGAGCTGATCGATCTCGAGGTTCTGAGCGCGCTGCGGCGGTTGGTGAGCTCGGGTGAGACGTCTTCGGAGCGTGCTGCCGAGGCGGTCGACGATCTCCTCGCACTGCCGATCGAGCGCCACCGCCACGCCCCGCTGCTGGAGCGCGTGTGGGAGCTACGAGCGACCGTGACGACCTACGACGCAAGCTACGTCGCGCTCGCCGAGGCGCTGAGCGACCCCGCCGCCGCACTGCTCACGACCGATGTGCGGCTGGCACGCGCGACCGCGGCGAACAGCCAGGTCAAGACGCTGCTGATCGCCTGAACGCGACCCCGACTCAGGTGTCGCGGTACAGCGGCCCGTCGCCGCCCTCGGGCGTCGTCAGCCGCCCGCCCTTGGCGGTGATCGCCCCGCATTGCACGCAGTTGGTGTAGTTGACGATCATGTCGACCTTGCCCGTCTCGGGCGCGTCCTCGGGGATCTCATACACGCCGGCCGGGCACATCCAGGCCCACGTCTCCGCCAGCTCGCGCGGGACGCGCTGCTGCACGCGGATGTGGTTGGGAGCGTCGTCGCGCGTCGCGTTTCCGGTGATGTAGACCGACGACAGCTTGTCGAAGGTGTACCTGCCGTCGGGCTTGGGATAGCCGTCCTTCGTGTCGCCGACGAACATCTCGCGATGGTCGTTGCGGCGCCAGGGCCGCCGGCCGCCGGGGAAGCGGCCCTTGGTAGCGATCATGAGGTTCACGAGAGGTCCCCCACGCACGAAGCCCTTCTGAAACGGCTGGCGCGTGTTGCGGACCTCATACAGCTCCGAGCCGATCGACGACCTCTCGACGGCGTCCTCGTAGGAGGAGAGGTCTGAGTCCTCGCGCTTCAGCGCGGCGTAGATCGCCTCCGCCGCGAGCATGCCCGAGCGGATCGAGTGGTGCACGCCCTTCAGGGCAACCGTGTCGACCATCCCGCCCGAGTCGCCGGCCAGCAGCGCGCCGGGCATCGTGAGCTTGGGCATCGACCAGTAGCCGCCGGCGGGCAGGGCCTTGGCCCCCCAGCTCACGCGCTCGCCGCCCTCGAGGATCCCGCGCACGAGCGGATGGCACTTGAACTGCTGCAGCAGGTCATGCGCGGAGGTCGTCGCGTCGGCATACTCGAGATCCACCACGAAGCCGATCGAGACGTACGCCTCGCCGGTCGTCTCGTCGTTCATCGGGTAGATCCAGGTGCCGCCGATCTGCCCGTAGGTCGGCGACAGCTTCAGGGGCCACGGCCCGATCGTGTGGATGATCTTCTGCAATGGCGTCGGGACCTTCCAGACCTCCTTGACGCCGAGCTCCCATACCTGCGCCTCGCGGCCGTCGGCGAGGTCGAACTCGCGGATCGCGGCGCCGGTCAGGTGCCCCCAGCAGCCCTCGGCCAGCACCGTCGCGCGCGCCTTGACGTCGGTCCCCGGCTCGAAGTTTCCCAGCGGCTCGCCGTCGCGGCCGCGGCCCTTGTCGCCGGAGCGCACGCCGACGACGCGGCCGTCCTGCACGATGAGCTGCGAGGCCGCGGTCTCGGTGAGGATGTAGGCGCCGGCCTCCTCGGCGATACGCTGCTGATAGCGCGCCAGCGCGGACACGGAGACGACCTCGTTGCCGTGGTTCTGAAAGGGCGGCGGCGTAGGGATCCGCAGCGCCCGCTTGGCGCTGGGCAGCAGGTACACCGCCTCCTGGGTGACTTCGCCGAATCCGAACCCCTCCAGCCGCCAGTCCTTGCGATCGAGGTCCGGGAAGAGGTCCTGCAGCGGCCCGGGGCGCATGACCGCGCCCGACAGGTTGTGCCCGCCGCACGTCTTGGCCTTCTCGATCACCGCGACCGGCACCTCGCCGAGTGACTCCAGCAGCTCGTCGTCGTCGGCGAGCAGCGCCAGCAGCCGGTTGGCGCACGACAGACCCGCCGTGCCGCCGCCGACGATCGCGACGCCGACCTCGATCAGGTCGTCCTCGGCGTCCAGGCCGCGCTTGATGAACTCCGCCTCTGGGTCGACCGGGGGCGGGTACTCGTCCGGCGCCGTGGTCTGCACGATCGGCATCTACGCCTTCTTGGCTTTGACGGCCTCGGTCAGCTTGGGCAGGATCTTGTTGAGGTCGCCGACGATCCCGAGATCGGAGTACTCGAAGATCGGGGCGTTTGCGTCCTTGTTGATCGCGACGATGTGCTCGGAGGCCTGCATCCCGACCTTGTGCTGGATCGCGCCCGAGATGCCGGCCGCCAGATAGAGCTTCGGCGCGACGGTCTTGCCGGTCTGGCCGATCTGCGTCGAGTACGGGTACCAGCCGGCGTCGACGACCGCGCGCGTCGCCGCGACGGCGCCGCCGAGCGCGTCGGCGAGCGCCTCGCAGAGTTCGAAGCCCTCCGCCTTGCCGAGCCCGCGTCCGCCCGCGACGAGCACGTCGGCGCCCTCGATGTCGACCTCCGCCCCGCGCGCCTCGCCGCGCGTGACCATCGTCGCCTGCGTCGACCATGGCGACAGCTCGACGGTCACGTCCTCCACGCTCGCGGTCGCCTCGCCGGGCGCGGGGACCTCGAAGGCGTTGAGGCGGCCGATGATGATCCCGCGGTCCTTGTAGCGCGACGTCGAGATCGACGAGTCGCCGTGGATCGGGCGCTCGGCGGTCAGCCCGCCGTCGGCGACCGAGACGCTCGTGACCTCCATCGTGACGCCCGCGGTCAGCCGCGCCGCCAGGCCCGCGCCGATCTCGAAGCCGAGCAGGCCGCCGCCGAACAGCGCGTAGCCGTGGCCGCCCTCGTCCATGACCGAGGCCATCACGTCGATGACCGGCTGGGCAAGGCCCTCGGGCGCGTCGCCGGCGCGGAAGACCTTCGTCGCGCCGTAGCCGCCGAGCGAGGCGGCGAGCTCGTCGGGGCATTCGCCGATGACGACCGCGTGCGCTTCTGAGCCCAGCTCGCCGGCGAGGCGCGCGGCCTCGGACACGGCGCCGAGCGAGTTCTTGTTGAAGGCGCCCTCGTAGTGCAGCGCGTAGACGAGGATGTCGGCGTTCATGCGATGAGCTTCCTCTCGTCGAGCCAGGCGACGATCTTCTCGACGGTGTCGTTGGTGTTCTCGTCCTCGATGACGGTGCCGCCGGACTTCTCGGGCGGCGCCTTGAACGAGCCGCAGACGACCTTCGAGCCCTCCTCGCCGACACGATCGGCGGCGATGGCGGCGTCGGCGATCGCCAGCGACTCCAGCGGCTTCTTCTTGGCCCCCATGATCGCCTTCAGCGACGGGTAGCGCGGCTCGTTGATGGCGTCGCCGACGGAGATCACCGCCGGCATCCTGATGTCGACCGTGTCGTAGCCGTACTCGGCCTGGCGCTCGCAGCGCAGCGAGCCCTCGGAGACGTCCATCTTGATGACCTGCGTCAGCGACGGCATCTTCAGGTGGTCGGCGACGACCGCGCCGATCGTGTAGCACTCGCCGTCATCGGACTGCTGGCCGAGCAGCACGAGGTCGGGGCTCTCGCGCTCCAGCACCTTCGCGAGCGCGTAGCCCGTGGCGGCGACGTCCGAGCCGGCCAGAGCGTCGTCTGACAGGTGCACGGAGCGGTCGGCGCCGAGCGAGACGGCCTTGTGCAGGGCGCGGACCGCCGTGCTGGGGCCCATCGTGACCGCGACGATCTCGTCGACCTCGACGACACCGCCCTCCTTGACCTGCATCGCTGCCTCGATCGCGTGCGTGTCGTAGGGGTTGAGGTTGCGTTCCCCGGCGCGATCCATGCGGCCGCTCTGCGGGTTGATCCGCTTCTCGACGGCGGCATCGGGGACCTCCTTCACGAGGACGCAGATCTTCATGACGGGCTCAGGCCTCCTTCGGCGGGTACATGGGGTCAGGATAACCCATTGACTGACCAGTCAATCGCCGGCCGCGGACGCGCGCCCGATCAATGCGCCGCGACGGCGCCGCGGATGAAGTCGACGATCGCCTCGGTGCTCGAACCAGGCCCGAACACCTCGGCGACGCCGAGCCGCTTGAGCTCGGGGATGTCGTCGCTCGGGATCGTGCCGCCGACGGTCACAACGACATCGTCGATCCCCTGCTCGGCCAGCAGCGCGACGATCCGCGGCACGAGCGTCATGTGCGCGCCGGAGAGGATCGACAGCCCGACGGCGTCGGCGTCCTCCTGGATCACGGTCTCGACGATCTGCTCGGGCGTCTGGTGCAGCCCCGTGTAGATGACCTCCATGCCGGCGTCGCGCAGCGCGCGGGCGATGATCTTCGCGCCACGGTCGTGGCCGTCGAGGCCGGGCTTGGCCACGACGACGCGGATCTTCTTGGACGAGGAGGAGGGGGTCTCCGACATGGGCGGCTAGCAGGCGCGCCGATCATAGTCGTGGCGCGGGTCACGCGCGCGCCGACGAGCGACACTCAGCCGGTGCGGCGCGAGGAGCGCACCGGCTTGCCGGTCGGCGAGAGGCACAACCCCTGCTTGGTCTCGCCATGTGCGCAGAAGTGCTTGACGATCTCGCAGTTGCGCAGCTTGAAGGCGCCGTTCGTGCGCACGCGGACGGTGTCGATGCCCGAACCGCAGGCGATCGTCCCCCGCCCATAGTAAGCCCAGATGTAGTCGACGCCGGGTCCGGCCTTGACGACCGTGTAGCCGTGGCTCGGATAGATCCAGTCGTTGCCCGGCCCGCCGCTCAGGACATCGCGCTGCCTGGTGTTGTTGTTCTTCGGATCCCAGTCGCCCCACAGAATGTCGTGACCGGGCCCGCCCGACAGGATGTCCGAGCCGTGGCGGCCGAGCAGCTCGTCGTTGAGCGGGCCGCCCACCTTCGTGCGCTTCTTGCGCGCGTCGCGGCTGGGGTCCATGACCTGCCAGAGGATCCCGCTGACCTTCGGCCACACGCGTGTCGCACGCTGGCCCTTCTTGCTGTTGAGGCCGTTGTCGTGCGGGACCTTGTCGCCCCCGCCCGGCGCCTGGCGGTTGTTGCCCGGGCCGCAGTTGACGAGCGACTCCCTGGGCTGGCACAGCTCTGCGTTTGACTGCGCGAGCCCGGCGATCGGTATGGCGAGCAGCGGCGCCGCCAGGACGGCGAGCGAGACGAGCAGCGTTCGAGCGGATCGAGGCATGCGGATCAAAATGTAACCCAGCTCGAGCGCGGCGTGGCGAGATTCGTCCGTTCCTCGAACCCCCTCAGCCTTCAGAAGACGGGCGTCTCTCTGTACGTGCCGAAGACGTCCTGCAGCGCGCGCACGATCTCGCCCTCGCTGGCGTGGGCGCGGGCGCAGTCCAGCAGCGACGGCATGAGGTTCGCCCGGTCCTGCGCGGCTTGATCGCGCAGCGTTGCCAGCGAGCGCTGCACCGCCGTCGCGTCGCGTCGCGCCCGCACCGCCTGTAGGCGGCCGCGCTGCTTGCGCTCGAGCTGGGGATCGACGCGCAGCGTGGGGATCTCCTCCTCGTCGCCGGCGTCGACATGCTCGTTGACGCCCACGACGATCCGCTCGTGCGAGTCGATCTCGCGCTGAAGGGCATACGCGGCGTCGGCGATCTCGCCCTGCGGGAAGTTGGCCTTGACCGCCTGCACCATCCCGCCGAGCTCGTCGATGCGCGCGAAGTAGTCGTAGGCCTCGCGCTCGAGGCGATCGGTCTCGGCCTCGACGAAGTAGGCGCCGCCGAGCGGGTCGATCGTGTTCGTCACGCCGGTCTCGTGGGCGATGATCTGCTGCGTGCGCAGCGCGATCCTCGCGGCCTGCTCGGTGGGCAGCGCCAGCGCCTCGTCGAAGGAGTTGGTGTGCAGCGACTGCGTGCCGCCGAGCACGCCCGCCAGCGCCTCGATCGCCGTGCGCACGACGTTGTTCAGGGGCTGCTGAGCGGTCAGCGAGACGCCGGCGGTCTGGGTGTGAAAGCGCATCCGCCACGAGCGCGGATCCTTCGCGCCGAAGCGCTCGCGCAGCTCCCGGGCCCAGATGCGCCGCGCCGCGCGGTACTTGGCAACCTCCTCGAAGAAGTCGATCTGCGCGTTGAAGAAGAAGCTCAGGCGGGGTGCAAAGTCGTCGACATCGAGGCCGCGCTCGATCGCCTGCTCGACGTAGGTCAGGCCGTCGGAGATCGTGAACGCGAGCTCCTGGGCGGCGGTCGATCCCGCTTCGCGGATGTGGTAGCCGGAGACGCTGATCGGGTGCCAGCGCGGCATCTGCGCGGTGCACCACTCGATCATGTCGCCGCACAGGCGCATCGCCGGGTCGACTGGGAAGCACCACTCCTTCTGGGCGATGTACTCCTTGAGGATGTCGGCCTGGATCGTGCCGCGCAGCCGGTCGGCCGGGATCCCGCGCTCCTGCGCGGCCGCGACGTAGAACGCGAGCATCACGGCGGCCGGCGCATTGATCGTCATCGAGACGGAGATCTCGCCGACGTCGATGCCGTCAAAGAGCGCGCGCATGTCGTCGAGCGTGTCCACGGCGACGCCCTCGCGCCCGACCTCGCCCTCGCTGAGGCGGTGGTCGGAGTCATAGCCCATGAGGCTGGGCATGTCGAAGGCGGTGCTGAGGCCGTCCTGCCCGTTGGCCAGCAGGTAGCGGAAGCGCTCGTTGGTCTCCTCCGCGGTCCCGAAGCCGGCGAACTGGCGCATCGTCCACAGGCGTCCGCGGTACATCGACGGGTACACGCCACGGGTGTACGGGTAGACGCCGGGCCGCTCGTCGGCGAGGGCGTCCGGGCCGAGATCGTCCTTCGTGTAGAGCGCGTTGACGGGCGCGCCGCTGAGGTTCGTGAACGGAACGTCGCGCTCGGGGGCCAGCGCGTAGGCCGCTCGCCACTGGGCCTCGGTCGTCGGTGGGTGGTGCGTGGTCGCCATAGTGTCGGTCGTCAGATAGTCGGTCTTCCGCGCTTCTGACTTGAGCGTAGCGGTTCCGCGAGGACTCGCACAGCCCCGTGGGCGGACGAGCCTGCTCGCACGGAGCGGTTGGGCGGGTTGTGCGCGCTGGGCCACGCCGAACCCGCCCAAGGCCGATATCCGAGGCCGCCTACGGCAGGTCGACGTGGACCATCTCGACGACGGGCGTGATCTCGCTTCCCGCCTCGATCTGCTGGGCGGCGACCTCGATCGCACCGAACTCGATGCCGCGTGTGAACGTCGCGCTGATGAGGTCGATGATGAACTGAAAGTCCTCGTCGCCCGACAGCGCGAGGCGGTCGCCGATGCGCTGCACGCGGTCGTCGGGAAACAGCCGCGCGAGCTCCTTGGTGATGTCGTCGCGGATATCTCCGCGCTCCGGTTCGTCGCTGGGTTCGTCGCTCATGCCCGCAAGGATGCCCCCTCGCCCGGCTCGCGTACCATCCGAGGCGCTCATGGGAGACATCGGCAAGCCGATCCGAGAGACCGAGCGACCCGCGCCCGTGCGGGTTCCCGCTCCCGAGCCCCAGCCCGCTCGCGAGCCCGCCAAGCCCGAACGCGAGCCCGCCAAGGCGTGAGCGCCGAGCCGGTCGCACAGCCGCTGGTGGGCTTTCGCCGCTGGGGAGCGATGCGCGGCGGCCTGTACTCCGGCATCTTCGTCGCGGGCCGCTTCATGCCCAACCCAGCGCTGGGGATGGTCGCGCCGCGCGCCGCCCAGAAGCCGTGGCCGGTCGACGCCGACCGCGAGGCGAAGTGCTTCGCGCTCAACGGCCACCAGGCCCCGTTCGGCGCCTGCAACTGCGGCTGGGCCGCCTACTACGCGCTGGACGCGGAGCCAGAGCTGCCCGCGCCCGAGTGCGTCTGGGGCGCGGTCGTGGCGTGGGGCACGATCATCGAGTGCGAGGCCGGCTTTCGCGCGCAGTTCGCCCGCCCGCTCGCGCTCCTTGACCACCGCTATCCCGACGACATCCGCGAACGCGGACGGCGCGTGGAGGTCGCGGCACAGGCCTACGGTATCCCGCTGCTGAGCCACGGCGAGCTGATCGCCTACGCCGGCTGGCATGGCGAGGTTCGCCAGCGGGCCGCCTAGGCCGAGGCGGCCGTGCCGTCGACGGTCGGCTCGTCGGCGAAGTCGCCCGCCTCCAGGCGCAGCGTGCGCAGCAGGTCGGTCAGCTGCTCCTGCTCGTCGTCGCCGAGCGCGTCGAGCCCGAAGGCGTCCTTGTTGAGCAGCGCCGTCGCGCGTTCGGCGACCTCGCGGCCCGCGTCGGTGATCTCGGCGAGCGTCGTGCGGCGGTCGGCCTCGTGCGGGATGCGGCGCACGAACTCGTCCTTCTCGAGCTTGTCGATGATGTTCGTGACGCTCGTGCGGTGCACCTGCAGGCGCTCGCCAACCTTGCCCAGCGGCAGCGCACCGGTGCGCGTGAAGGACAGCAGCATCAGCGCCTCGTAGCGCGGGAACGTCAGGTCGAGCGGGCCGAGCAGCTCGTTGAGGCGTGCGAGCAGGACCTGCTGGGCACGCATGATCGACGTGATCGCCGCCATCGGACGCGCCGGCTCCTCGCCCCAGCGCCGCTCCCAGTGGCGGCGGGCTTCGGCGATCGGGTCGATCCGCAGCGGGGGCATCCTGACGGCAAGGCTATTGGGCGCCCCAAGCAAACGCCTGGCCGCTACTCGCGGGCGACCTTGCCCAGCAGCGCGCGGGCGATCACCAGGCGCTGAATCTCCGAGGTGCCCTCGTAGATCTCGGTGACCTTGGCGTCGCGGTAGTAGCGCTCGGCGGCGGTCTGCTTCGTGTAGCCGATGCCGCCCAGCACCTGAATCGCCTCGCCGGTCACGCGCCGCGCGACGCCGGAGGCAAACAGCTTGGCCTGGGCGCCCTCGACCGTATGCGAGCGCCCGGCGGTCTTCAGCCTGCCGGCCCGCCACGTCAGCGCGCGCGCCGCCTCGATCTCGGTCTGCATGTCGGCGAGCTTCTGCTGGATCGCCTGGTGCGCGCCGATCGGCTTGCCGAAGGCGTAGCGCTCCTTGGCGTAGGCGACGGCGAGGTCGAGTGCCGCCTGCGCGATGCCGACCGCCTGCGCGGCGATCCCGATGCGCCCGCCGTCCAGCGTCGACAGCGCGATCCGCAGTCCGTGGCCACGCCAGCCCAGGCGTTCACCCGGCGTGTCGTCGAGCGTCATGTCGGCGGTGCTTGAGGAGTTCAGGCCGAGCTTGTCCTCCTCGCGCGCGGGCTTGAAGCCCGGCGCGCCGCGGCGCACGATGAACGCGCTGGGCTTGTCAGGGTCCTTGGCGAAGACGACGAAGACGTGCGCGTGCCTGCCGTTGGTGACCCACTGCTTGGTTCCGGTGATCCTGCCGTCCTCGGCGGCGCGCGTGCGCATCGCGCCGGCGTCCGAGCCCGAGTCGGGCTCGGTCAACGCGAACGCCGCGATCTCGTGGCCCTGGGCCAGCGGCGGCACGAGACGGTCGATCTGCTTGCGCGAGCCGTGCTCGATGATCGGCATCGTGCCCGCCCCGGTGTGCACGGCGAGCGTCACGCCGAGCCCGGCGTCGCCGCGTGAGAGCTGCTCGAGCACGAGCACGTAGGTGAGGAAGTCGGCGCCGGCGCCGCCGAGGTTCGTCGGCACGCAGACGCCCATCAGGCCAAGCTCGCCGAGCTGGGCGATGACCTCCTTGGGGAAATGGTGCTCGCGGTCCCATCGCATCGCCTGCGGCGCGACGACCTCGTCGGCGAAGCGCGCGGCGAGCGCGCGGATGTCGCGCTGCTCGTCGGTGAGCTCGTGGAGACTCATCGCGCGCGACGAAGCGCGCTGTGGCCCGCCCCACCCGCTGCCGCGGCCACTACGGCTGCCGCGATCTTCAGTCGACGGTGCAGGCGGTCGAAGCGCAGCACCTCCCACCCGGCGTCGCGGGCGACGCGGGTCAGCGCGGTGTCGGGATTGACCGCGACGGGATGGCCCACGGCTTCAAGCATCGGGAGGTCGGACTCGGAGTCCGAGTAGGCATACGACGCCGCCAGGTCGATCCCTTCCGCGGTCGCCAGCTCGCGGATCGCCTGCGCCTTGCCCTCGCGATAGGCGAACAGGCCGCCCTCGCGCCCGGTGTAGACCCCGTCGACGACCTCCGAGCGCGAGCCGATCGCGCCGTCGAAGTCGAGGATGTAGGACAGCGCGTTGGCCATCTCCTGCGAGGCCGCGGTGCAGATGTAGACCGGCCGGCCGGCGTCCTGGTGCTCGTAGGCGAGCTCGAGCATCTGCGGGTACAGGCGCGGCAGCACGCCGGCGAGCACCGTCGGCGCCAGGCGGCGCATCTCGCGCACCTCGCGACCCTCGACGTAGGCGCCCATGCGCGCCCGGACCTTGGCCGTCCCCCCATCGGTCGAGCCGAAGAGGCGAAAGCGCAGGGCCACGAGCGTGTCGCGCGCCAGGCGGCCGCGGCTGATGATGCCCTGCTGACGGGCCGCGCGCACGAAGTGCAACGCCGAGGAGCCGGCCATCAGCGTGCGGTCGAGATCGAAGAACGCGGCGCTGCGCGCCGGCACGCCGCCGGCGAGCGCCGCGTCCGCGTGTTCGTCGATCGTGCTCGGCGCGTGCGCTCCCGCGGTCAGGACGTCACGCGCACGATCACCGCGTCGCCCTGGCCTCCGCCCGAACAGATCGCGGCGCAGCCGAGGCCGCCGCCGCGGCGGCGCAGCTCGTACACGAGCGCCCCGATGATGCGCGCGCCCGAGGCGCCGATCGGGTGACCGAGGGCGACAGCGCCGCCGTTGACGTTGACGCGGTCCTCGTCGATGCCGA